>ERZ1066134.28-NODE-28-length-161355-cov-20.973707_pt1 | contig 161355 bp, 151 predicted proteins | sample MGYA00382781_ERZ1066134 | MGnify/ENA primary metagenome ERZ1066134 (study PRJEB33369, sample SAMEA5778364) | biofilm metagenome | biome: Industrial cooling water; feature: Water cooling tower basin; material: Biofilm | place: United Arab Emirates | collected... | reverse complement strand
TAAGCCTATTGACCTACTTTTATCCAAATCCTAAACGTTTTGGACAGCTGTGAATAAAGGTCATGTATCCAACCGTCACTTTTAGATCACGAAACACCTACGATGCTCACGGCAATATGACCAGCATGGGTAATGTATCCAACTGTCACTTTTAGTTCAGAAACCTGCATAGAGTATGAAAAATCGAACATTCAGCAATCAAAATCTAGATGAGCCCAAATGGCAAATACGAATACGACGCTTTGTACCGGTTGCTAAAAGCAACAGGCCGTGAGTTGATAGGCCTGAATGCGCCCGGAAATACCGATATTAGCATCAGTCCTTTGCCCAACGATACCACAGCCATGCGCTTATATACGCAATCTTACGAGTACGATGAAATGGGGAATATCATGAAAATGATACATCTGGCCAGCAGTGGCAATTGGACGAAACACTATCACTACGCCTCCAATAATTATCTACTGAGCCGCTCCAATGACGGCACACAGGGAAGCGATGAATACACCTACGATGCGCACGGGAATATGACCAGCATGCCGCATTTAAGTAGCATGAGTTGGGATTTTGCAGACAGGCTGCAAAGTGCTGACCTTGGCGGTGGTGGAGATGTGTACTATACCTATGACGCTGGTGGAAACAGAGTGCGTAAAGTCATTGTCAAAAATGGTGGAGAAATAGATGAAAGAATCTATCTGGGAGATTGGGAGGTGTATCGTGAGAAGAACAGTGGTGGAACTATTCAACTTGAGCGAGAAACCTTACACATCTCCGATGATTCGGCTAGGATTGCTCGCGTGGACTCCTTGACAATAAACTCTTCAACTGCAGTAGATCCGGTTACTCCTATCATTGTTTACCAACTCAGTAATCATCTAGGTACAGCCACTATTGAGCTTGATACAAGTGCCGTAGTTTTGACTTATGAGGAGTATCACCCTTTTGGAAGTACTTCTTATCGCTCCGAAAAGTCAGGGGCAAATATTTCCCTGAAGCGCTACCGCTATGTAGGGAAAGAAAGGGACGAGGAGACTGGCTTGTACTACTATGGGGCGAGGTATTATGCAGCTTGGCTGGCGAGGTTCATTTCTGTTGACCCATTAAAAGATGACTATCCGTACTATACAAGCTATCAGTATGCGGGGAATAAGCCGATAATTTCAATTGATATTGACGGATTGGAATCAGATGCAAATATTGGGCAACAACAAAAGTTTAAAAGAATTGATACAGAAAAGGATGAAGGAGGAAACATTTTGAGCAAAACCACTTCTGAAGGAACTGTTACTTTAGGCGAAGGTGGATCATTCAAAATTCACCTCCTTATAAGCTATCAGGATTATACCAGTGGGCCAATTCAGCCTGTAGTTTCTGAATTTATCATGGAGGGGGTACTGGAAAATGAATCATTTTCACCATTTCAAAACACTGCTCCAGGATTGGATAGATATGTTCCTGAACAGCAGCAAATAGAAGCAAGAAAGTGGCAAATAGAGCATCCACTACAGCCAAATCAATCATACATAGGGCCAGGAGAAGGCTTTGTAAGTGATGAAGTTAAACAAGCAAGGGGGGATCTTTATGAATCTAAACAACCAGTAGCTGGTAGCTGGATTCCTGTATATGGCCCATATGCCCAAGGATTGAAAGATTTAAGATATGGCCATAGAACCGAGGCTTATATGAATCTTGGGAAATTCCTGTTAGATGTGGCGCTTTTTGCAGCACCACAGCTTATTTCTGCCAGAGTTGGCTCTGCTGGTGGTCAAATTGCTAATCTTGGAAAAAGTGTTTCTCAAGTGCAAAAAGCTGCAACTGGGGGTAGATTAGGGAATGTTGCCACTAGGGAACAAATTTCTAGTATTTCAACACAACTAGAAGGTCGCGGTTACACCATTACTGGAGGTGGTCAACGTAATCTTGCAGAGGAATTCTTAAGACCTTTAGGAGGTGGAACAAGAGGAGGGTCTTATTTGGACATAACAGCAATACATCCGACTTATGGAAAATTAAGAATAAACACAGTTGATGTGCTCAAAAATGGCATTACCCCTTCGGCAAGAGAATTAAGAAATGCTAACCGAATCCGACAGCAAATCAATTCAGGAGAGCATCTATTATTAATACCTAAAAGATGAAAGTATGAAATCCAAGCAAATTCATTTTTTCGCGACAAGGATCGACTTAAAAGAACTAACAGTTGATTTTGAATCAATTCTTAACATTAAATATGTTGGAATGGGCCTTTTTGACTCGAATGAAGTACTGGAGTATATGAGACTTTCAGATGTACCAGATATTGGCTTTACCAAGTTCGGGGCATGGATGTCTCTTGATCATCGGTACATGGTTGTAGCCGAAGATAAAAAAATAAATGTCAGGATTGTTCCCCAAAAAAAAGGTGGGACAAAATATGCCATTGACCCTATGGCAAATCCAGATAGTATCGAATTGAGTACTGGTGGAATCTTCAGTGAGAATGGAAAGGTACTAGTTGCTGGCCGGTTAGCCACGGCTTCAGGAAGTGAATTCTCTGTAAGAACTTATATGGCATTTGTATCACGTATCAGAAAGGTATTTAGAAAAAATGGAACATTTTATATCGGAGAAGATGCACACAATAAGCTTGTTAGTGGCTGGAGACTCGTTACAAATGTGAATTCCCCGATTGAGTATGATTTGAAAAAGGAAATTAAGTGAACGGAGTTATTTATCCAACCGTCACCTATCCACACAAACCCGAACCATCATATGACTCCACCGCATCAGACACTCATCAAAGCGCACAAAAGAACCATTGATCCGCTGAATAAAGCCACTAAAATGCAGGAAGAAATCACCAAGCCGAATCATAAAATCATTCCATCGCGCATAGAAATAACAAAAACACACGTTTTACCAAATTATATTCTGTTTTTCTTATAACTATTAATCCCTTTTACTCATGAACAACCAAACAATCGATGCTAAGCTCCTTTTTGCCAGCAACCTGATCCAAAATGGCCAAAACGTACCCACTGTAAACGCTGCGCTGCTGCCCTACGGCTATGATGAAGCAACTTTATTCGATAAATAGAGAAGTCCCTGGTCCGACTACCACCCCTTTTGTCACAGCCATCCAATACAATGAAAGAGGTCAACGCAGGTACATCACATTCAATAACAACACCCACACTAACTACGAATACGACGAGAAGACCTTTAGACTAACCAGACTTAAGACCAACAGAAGTACCTCTGAGCTTCTGCAAGACCTGAACTACACCTATGATGCGGTAGGCAACATCGTGGAGCAAGTGGATGGAGCGCAGAGTACTAACTATTATGACAACTCGGCTGTATCTGCCAATGGAAAATATGAATACGATCCGCTCTACAGACTGCTAAAAAGTGAAGGAAGGGAGTTGATCGGTTTGGTTAATAATAGTGCTCCTTCTCACATAGACCAGGACATCAGTCCGCTAAATGAAACGGCTCTTAGAAGGTATTCTCAAGCGTACGAGTATGATGAATTGGGGAATTTGCTCAAGATGATCCACTCGGCCACAGGTGGTAGTTGGACGAGGCATTATCATTATAACTCGGGGTTCACAAATAACTTGTTGCAAAGCGTGAACAACAGCACCACACCGGAAAGCACTCCGCAGTACACCTATGACGCCCATGGCAATATGACGGCCATGCCGCATTTGGCTTCCATGGGTTGGGACTTTGCAGATCGCTTACAGAGTGCCGATTTGGGTGGTGGTGGAGATGCCTACTACACGTACGATGCGGGTGGAAACCGAGTGCGTAAGGTCATTGTCAAAATTGGCGGTGCTATAGATGAAAGAATCTATCATGGAGACTGGGAGGTGTATCGTGAGAAGAACAGTGGCGGAACAGTTCAACTCGAACGTGAAACCCTACATATCTCTGATGATACCGGAAGAATAGCAGTGGTAGACACACAATCTGTGGGTGGGTCTACTCAGACTACACGCTATCAATATTCGAATCATTTAGGCTCTGCAAGCCTGGAGCTGAATGCCAGTGGAGCCATTATCTCCTACGAAGAGTATCATCCGTTTGGAACGACTTCCTATCGTTCCGGTGTAAGTAGTGCGGAAGTTTCACTGAAAAGGTACAGATATGTAGGCAAGGAAAGAGACGAGGAGACGGGGTTGTATTATTATGGGGCGAGGTACTATGCAGCTTGGCTGGCGAGGTTTGTGAGTGTGGATCCGCTGAAGGATAAGTTTCCATTCTATAGTAGTTATCAATACACAGGCAATAATCCTGTAACATTTACAGACTTAGATGGAAATGAAACAACAGATAATGAAACAACAAATGTTAAAACAAATGGTCAGCAAGGCTTTGTAAAGAATTACCAAGGAAATGCACTTGAAATCAAGCAAACTGATACTATCATACAATCTTATATTCAGAAACTATTTGAACTGGATACAAGGTACATGATCAGTGATGACCCTTATGAGAGAAGTGAGATACTAGGCAAAAGAGCAATAGGAATAGAAGGTTTAAGCGAACTCGTTTATCACAAGTACAAACTGCTTGAGACCAAAAAACTATACGATGATCAAATAGAACTAGTCTCTACCTTCATATCAGGAATTAAAGAACTTTCTGAGGGAGGGGCTATTGTAACAAGTATTCTCTCAGGAGGGGCATCAGGAAGTCTTAGAGGTCTATTCATGGCTGCAGTTGAAGAAGCAGTATTCTTTGGAGTAGATATTGCATTAACAGAAGTATTAGAAAGTGTGAGTAATAAATCACTCGGAGATTTAGGCGAAGAAGTAACTGAAAAGGTTTTAAGAGAGAAATATCCGAATTCCGAAATCAGAACTCAAATCACGGGTCAATTCGCAGATCAAAAATACACTTCTTTTGACTTTATTGTTATTGACCCAGATAGTGGTAAAATACTATCCGCAATTGAATCCAAGGTGAACACAGCAGGGTTTACTCCGAATCAAACCAGGTTCTACAAGCAAGGTGAAGAGGTTACATTATTTGGTGAGCGAGCTAAGGAGGCTAAACTTTCTGGGACAAGAATAAGTAGCAAGACAGTGGAGACTTTCTTGAGTCGGACCCAAATCAATAGATTTAGCAATGAAATTATTGAAAATACTCTAAAAATTATGAAGGCTAAATAAAATGAAATTCGTACTTGAAGAAGAAATAAAATCAGATTTAAAGCCTCTTTTAGAGCCTGAAGGTTTTTTTGAAAAGAAGAAAGATACTCCATTTGAGAGATGGATTTTGTTTGAAAAAATCGTGAATCAATTTGTTTACAGTTTTGATGTTTGTTTTCTGTATAACTCAAAACAATTATACAGGATTGAGTCATACGCCACATTGTACTTTTCTGCATTCGAGGAGCAAATTAAACGAATAGAAGAGCCTAGATCCTTTGATCCAAACGAACCATCTACGGCCACCTCCATGGATCTCGGTCAATTTATTAATCCTGAAAACTCTGACAGAATCTGGATAAGTCGAAACAATTTTCCAATTAAATTACACCAAGATAGCACTCCTCAAGACATAGTTGACGAACTGTATTTTAGATACTTCTCAGAAGGCATGTTGAAATTCATTGATGAAACCAATTCATTAGAAAAATTAGACTCAATATTGAATTCGTGGGCTACCCAATCTGATGACTTCCCCCGTGTTACATATTGTATTATGACAAATCAACAAATTTTACTCTCCCTAATCGTGGCGGTTCTGACGAATAATCCAAATGTTGATCGACTCATAAATAGATACACCTTACATATGTCGCAATATGTCAATGATGATATACCGCTAATACATGACATTTTTAAGTATATACATCTTATTCAGGAATAAGGGTTTCATAAGCAACCTTATCATTCGTCATCTGTTCAGGGTAATGTATCCAACCGTCACTTTTCGTTCAGAAATCTGCATAGAGCATGAAAAATCGAACATTCAGCAATCAAAAATTCATGGGCTACTTATCCAAAAGCAGTAAGATCATCGCTGAGAAAAGCTAAAATCGAAGAATCGCCCACCTTATGTATCCAACCGTCACTTTTCGTTTCCAAATATCCAAGGCTGTTTCTCCCAATCAGCCTAGGCGGGGATGGTAAAAGTGAATAGTTAAGGCGATTATGCCTCAAGAAAGCTTCTTATTACATTCAAAACTTTGGTTCCGTTCATCTCTCTTGTGCCGTCAACAAGATTTTCAAGCAACATATTGGAAGCACTACCCTTTCTGATGACTCTATTGGAGTAAAATGCTCCAAGTTCAAGATGTGAGATGGGTACTTCATTTAATAGATAATAAAACCTATTGTCCTCTTCATTTGATTTCAGTCCATTAAACTCAATGACCGGCTTGTCTGCTAGTATTCTACCAATTTCTGATAAGGAGTCTCCATTTCGTTCGATTCGGGCATGCTGCCAGTACCATATCAAATATCTATTCAACCTTCTTATTTGAATCTGACTAAGCGGAACACCAGCGTCATCAAAACTCCACATGGTTTCGGTAGCCGTCTCGATTAGCCTTAAGAAAAATGATTTTTGATCTTCAATCCTGCCAAGCATTTTGATATGGTATCCAAATTCATTCATAATTGCATATACATCCGCTTGATAATCGGCTGTTTCCAATAATTTAGGAAAGCTACCAATATTGGTTGCGGTAGCGTCCGTTAAATTGTGCCTCTTGTAGTGAAGTGCCTCATGAAACAAGAACAACCTGTAAGCTTGCTTAATTTGTTGTTGGTCGGTGAAACGATTGTTAAGAGAGATAAAGAAATTGTCATCCACATACCACTTGTTCATTTTCCAGAAGAAACCATCTTGTATAGTATCCAGTTCGGTACTGAAGGTATCATTTGGCAAGCTCGTCTCATAGAGCGCAGGCAAGTCCTTCCAGAATATTGAGTTCATGACGTCATCTTCTAAATCCGGTACAGCTCCCAAGAACCAACTCCTACCTTTGGACATGCTTTTATTTTCTTCACAATAGCTCCTGACTTTCCCGGTCAATTCATCATTAGCCAATTTTCTTAACTCAGAGGCTAGCGCTTTATCCTCCACTGAAATCTTCCGCTGTAGCTGGATGTCTGCCTTTATCCGCAGGGCTCTTTTGTAGTTCGGATCTGCCGTTCTAGAATATTGGTACGTCTCTATGTAAGGATGAATATTTGGAGAAATTTTACTCCCTATTAAAAAGGCAAGACCACAGGGAATGCTGGCAAAAAGATGTATTTCCACTAGGCCGCTCCGATTGTTAGATAAAGCATCAATGGCAGACTTGACAGCCTCAGCCATTTCGACCAACAATTGCTTACTGGTTATGGCATCCTCATTCGGTTTCTCAAAATGAATATCTACTTCTGCCGCATTGGAGATTACAGGATTGGTTTGCTCCGGAGCAACAAAATGTGAGGCTCCAAGGCGTATCAAAGCAGACGTAATCCCCTTTTGATCCTTGTCCGGAATCCCCTTGGTAATAATTGGGTTATTCTGGGTGCTACCGTTATCTAAAGATTGATACCATTTCTTTTCAACATGATGCAACTGAAAGATTTCAAGGTTTCTGAAGTTGTGAAATAATTGACCAAAATCTATGGCTAAGGCTATTGGAACTAGCCCAAAATAAACAACGATGTAGTTGCTTTTCTTTTCAAGGATTGGAGCGATTTGATCTGTGAACTGTCTTCTGTGCTCTAGGGCACATTGACCAAAATCAAGGTCATACAACTTCGAAAGTTCTACTTTGTTGGAATAAGTGACTTCAATGGTCTCTCTATCAAGTTTTATCCATTCCTCAGGAAGTGCCTTGAGACAATCCGAGACATTAACTTTTGTGAAACCACTGTGCAAGATCAGTATTAGTCCGTTGGGCATTGGCTAAACTTTTTGATTTTCGGTAATTATAGGTGAAGGCTCAGTTTTACTGATCACTTCTAAAATTATCTCTTTTGACAAAGGGGTATTCCGTTTCCAGGCTGTCACCAAGCTTTGTTTTCCTATTCTGTTTGTAATGTCAGAATAGCTGTAGCTGGTTTTCTTCTTTAGGCAAGCATTAGCCAGCTCTTCAACCGTACCATTATTGAATTTGGCACCCTCAAAGACACGTTGTAAAAGAACACCTAAAACTTGCTTCTCAGGCCTACCAAAGCTTAAATGCAAGGCTGCCCTTCTGGCAACAGCTGGATCTATCGAGTTTGGCCTATTCGTGATGAGTATAACAGCAAGGTTAACATTCTCTCGTTTGATCTTGTCAATTTCTTTAATCAAAACGTTAACACCTGATCGGTCTTCATGGTGAGCCTGCATTTGATCCCGGCTTGTAGCCAAGTCGTCAGCCTCATCGACCAACAATATGCCATATTCTCCTTTTCGTAACCCGACCTTGGCACCATCAAAAGCGGCAGTAATTCGGCTTGAGAGTTCCCCAACATGTCCTCCTCCACGAATGTTGGAAGGTGTTTCAAACAGTACTATCGTTTCACCACCCATTTCCTTAGACAATGGTGTTGCAATGCAATGCGCCAGTTCAGTCTTACCACACCCTACATCTCCGCTCAGAATTATAAGCGCGTCACTGGAAATGATGCCTTCAAGATAAGGAAGACCCTTTCCATGATGGCTTTTTATCCATTTCTCCATTCCCTTCTTATCGAGAATATTTTTTAGGGTAAAAAGCAGGTCCTCTTTCTTATCGTCAATTCCTATCAATGAGTCAAATCTTAATTGAGCACCTTTATCCGGGTGACGATACTCCAATAGCTTTAAAGTTTGCATAAATCAAAAGTCTCCGTGCATTTTTCTATTTACACCATATCCATTTTTTGAGTAGGCTTTGTCTCCAGTACCATCAGCAGCTATAAAGCTTCCGCCAGATACCCACCCTCTACGAGCCAAATAGTTGTTCACCGTCTCATTGGTTTTATCATTTTGCATAACAATGTGAACAGTAGCCCCGGACGGTATACAATAGAAGTCAACACCTCCCGAATCATCATTCCGAGAAATCCCTCCATATTTATCAACCTCGTAGCGTACTGCCCAATTTTGGCCGTTGTACTTGAATTGCAGTTCAAAATGGTAAAGAGCATCATGCATCATTACAAAGGCGACATCATCCCTCCAGCCCTTTATCGTTTCTGGATTCGTTGAGAAACCACGAAACATTATTCCGTTAAAATCATCAAAAATTTTACCCAGTACATATCGGGCACTTGCTTCAGTATAAGTGTCTGCCCGTGAAGAAGTATAAGTTTGAGTACTCATTATTTGCAATTATTTTTAAAGGCATTTCCAAAAATCGCGACTAGGCAGTCCAGTGATGCACTGTCTGCACCCTCCTCATCATATCTGATAGCACTGTTGATTTTATCCCGGGAATCTTCAAACCATCGAGCCAGTTCATTGATTTCTACATTTGTCCATTTGGCAACAACATTGTTTTCATTATCAACCGGATCGATAACCCGCCAGAGAGCACCGCTAGATTGTATTGAGCTAGATGAGTTCCCGAAGATGACGTCCTTCCTGTTGCAAACTACGTTTGCAAGCAGTCCAAACCACATAGCAAGCGTAGCAGGGTAGGTTTTATCAACAGACCTTTGGTCATATGCATATGCGCAAAGAAGATCAAGCAAAAAGCTAGGGACTTTCTTGTCACTTTTCCCATTACCAAAAACACCCGAATACTCCTGTCTTTCCGTTCTCCACCACTTGACAAGTCTCAGACATTCATTGAACTTGACTACCCCTTCGATTATGTCACTTGATTGTCTTCTGTCATTGATAAAATCCACATGTTTTACTACCGAAGTAGTCCTTTCCTTGCCGTCAGTGCGCTTCAGCAATTGCATGTTCTTCCTTTCCGTTTCGAATAAAGGAACAAGGTCAAACTTCAATTTAGAGCCAGAGAATTTGATAGTGGCACTACTTTTAGTATTATCTACCTCCGAATCTGGATAAGATTCCGCTGCATACTCTCTGAATTTCTCAACTTGACAGCCTAGTACATTACCATCCTCATCCTTGGGTTCCATAATGAAAGCTAAGTCGATATCTTGCCCTTCCTCAACGCTACTTCCTAACATATATCGTCTGAGGCCTGAGTGCTTGGCAAATGAGCCTGAGAATGGTGTCGAATTGACAATTAACCCGTCAGCTTTCGCTTTTGAGCAAATACGGTCTCTGATTTCATCAGATTGTACTTTGATTTTATCCCGAGTATCTGGATCCGGGGCAATCCACTTTGCAAACACCTTGATTCGCCTATGGATTGCGGTATGTGTTGATACTAAACTCATGTTTATCATCTTTTTACCACTGCACCAATGGCTATAAGCAATAATGAGATTCCAGCTACCAATTTCAGGCCACTGCTTACGGTCTCGATTTGTTTACTGAAAGACCTGCCGAGTTGGACATAATTTGCAAAGTGTTCGCAATTGAAATTGAATAGGTCGTATTTCTTTCCTACTAGACTTTTTCCTCGTTCAAGTGCAATTCCCCTTTCGTATTCATTTCCTTTGAATCGTTCTATGCGCTTGACTTCAAAAATTCGCTGCAAGAACGCCCCCAACTCTATGAACCGAACACCAACATAATCCTGATTTTCAATAATCCAGTGAACTCCATTTGAGTCCATTCCCCAGTAGATCGCATGATGTTGGATAAGACGCCACCCACTCCGAGGTGTTACAATCCGATCCCCAGGCCTCAGACTATATTTTTGTAGAAATCCTTCCATAGCATTAACCCTTTATATTCTTCGGATCGTTTCCATAACTATTCTTTTCGCGGAACTTGTGGTCCTTTCCTTGAATTGTTACTTCTCCATGACTCTTTTTAGCAAGATCCTTTGCGATCTCGATTGACTCTTTTTGAGTACTTGTTACAGCTGAAGCTCGCTCGCTTCCTTCCTTTTTCACCGCCCAACCTCCTTGAGGCCTGGTAACGACATAATAGTTCTTCTTCGACATAATCGAAATACTTATCCAGCGCTTTGGAGGGGAGGGGTTTTGGAGGATTGCAAAATCGGGAGGAACCTCCTAGTTTTGCCAAACGTATTTAACCAGAACCCAGCCTATCAAGGCTGATCAATTTTAACATAAGGCGAGTTCGCACCTCGCCTTTTTTTATGCCTCATATATCGTGCCACAAATTGTACTTATGACATAATAATCAAAAACTGAAGCATAAAATGAACAATCGCTCAAAGTTACGCAATTATTCGATATTTCGTTAATATATGGTATATATTACCTTCATTTAATAAATAATTGCTCAATTAATCGTATTTTCGTAAAAAATGATAGTCAGATTTTCAATAGAAAACTATAAATCCATACAGAGGAAATTGGATTTATCCTTTGTTGCCGAGCCTCTGAAGCAACACGAAGAATCAAACCTAATCGATACAGATTATCCGAAAACTGCTCTTTTAAAGTCATTAGCTATTTATGGCGCAAACGCAAGTGGTAAATCAAACCTTATCAAGGGACTGGAATTCTTCAAGGAATTCGTCTTGACCTCTGCTCTCCAGTCACAACCCATTAAAAAGATTAACATTGAACCATACAGGCTAAATACCAGATCCATGGATGAGCCAACATGGTTTGAACTGGATTTTATCTCTTTTGACACTCGCTATCGGTATGGTTTCACGGCTACTGGCAAGAGAGTCCAGACTGAATACTTGTTTCAGGTTCTTAAGACCACTGAGAAACAGCTTTTTGAAAGAAGGTTGGACGAAATCGAGTTATCTCCCTCCTTTTCTGAGGGTTTTGGGAAAGAATCATTTATAAAACCGACCTCACTATTTCTTTCCACCCTTGCTCAACTCAATGGTACGATTTCATCCAAGATTATTGAATGGTTCAGTAACCTTACCATTATTACAGATCACAATTACCCTTCTTTCGTCGGCTACACCGCAGGGCTTATCCGAGAGCATCAAAGCAGTGAATTCATACTCAAGGTGTTTAAAGCCGTGGGACTGGATTTTGAGAATGTCAAAATTCGAACCGTAAATATTGACGATAATTTGATGCAATTCCTAAGCCTTGACATTAGAGACATGGTCAAGAAGAACTTTCCCAATCAGTTGCAAGTATACACCACACATAGAGTTTTTGACCTTCATGGTAATCAGGTAGATGAAGTGGAATTTGATCTAAAGGAAGAATCGGCGGGTACTCAAAAGTTCTTTGCAATCGCAGGGCCAATAATCAATAGCTTACTCAACGGATACCCAATTGTAATTGATGAAATGGATGCGCGTCTCCATTTCAGGCTCGTTTACTTTCTTGTGAAATTGTTCAATGATGCAAGGCATAATCCGTTTGGAGGTCAGTTAATTTTCAGCAATCACATGATTGATCTTATGGAGCGTGATCTACTTAGAAGGGATCAAATATTACTGGTTTCGAATGGCAAAACCGGCACACAGATAACATCCATTCATAAGAAAGGTGCTCGTAGCGACACCTCCTTCAAGCGCGACTATTTAAATGGTGAATTTGGAGCCTTACCTGGCCTTGAGTTCAACCAAATGAATTTATTCGATAGATACTTATAGTCGGTAAAATTTTCATTTTTCACCTACAGTACCGATGCACGGTCTGCCGCAAATACCAGATGAAGGGGTATCAATACCATGCCTACAGCGTACTTGATCGCACCATCATAGAGTTCGTAAAAGAGGGAGTGGGAATCAGGGGTATGGCACGGTTGCTCAGGGTGGCCGTTAACACGGTGATAAGGCGATCTGTAAAATTGCCTCAAGGATAACCAAACCACCCATTTCCATAAAGAAAGTCATTGAAGTGGATGAGGAAGCGTCTACTATCGAATTGCCTTAAAAAAGGCGTCTAAACCCCCTTTTTTCAGTGCAAATTCAGTGCAAATAAAAAAAGCCACTCACATTTTTATCTGTAAGTGGCTGACCTTCAAGCTCCTCCTCTTGGGCTCGAACCAAGGACCCTCTGATTAACAGTCAGATGCTCTAACCAGCTGAGCTAAGGAGGAATGACCTTAAAAAGGAGTGCAAATTTATACTTCTGCTACCTCCATCAAAAACTTTCAGGAAAAAAAATCCTACCTCGGGCAAAATGACTAAAAAACAGTCAGGTTGTCAGTTTATTTTCCCATAAATAATCCAAAATATGCCACAATGACTTGAATTCTCGGATTGGTACAGAATTTTCTGAATGGGAGAACGATTTGATTTTTCAACAACAACTAAATTTTAATACCATGACACTTATAAAATACAACCCAAAAATGTACAGACCTACTACTTTCAGTGGCCTGTTGGACAAGTTTTTCGATGACACCTTCCAAGGTGGCTTGCAAATGGACTTCACTCCTTCTGTGGATATCGCCGAAACCAAAGATGCTTTTGAAATTCAGGTGCAGATTCCCGGGGTAAAGAAAGAAGATCTAAACATTTCCTTGGAGAACGACATGATTACCATAAGCGGCGAGCGCAAGTATGAGCATGATAAAAACGACAAGAATTTTCACTCACGTGAAACATTCTACGGCAAGTTTAGCCGCTCCTTCCACCTGCCAGACGCAGTGAATGTGGACAAAATCAATGCGAAACAAGAAGACGGCATTCTGATTGTGACCTTGCCTAAGGACGAAAAGAAGACCGCAAAGAAACTCATAAAGGTAGGTTAATAGGTTAGGTTGATTTTAAAGGGGGTGGGCTTTTGCTTACCCCTTTTTTGATTAAAAAATGTTAAAGCCCAAAAAGTACGGGTAATTCAAAACCTAATGGTATCTAACTTAGTTATAACGTTAAAATTTCGAAGCGATGAATAGTAAGAATTTCATTGGCATGCTCGTGTCATCTATCCTTGGTGGCCTCATTGCCGTTTTGCTCTTTGTCTCATTTACCAAAAGCGACACTCTGGTGAAACAAACAGCCGGAGGCAGTCCGATATCCCTCACCAATTATGTGTTTGATTCCACCGATTTCGTGGTGCCGGATGGTCTCAACTTCGTCTTTGCGGCCAAGTCTGCTACTCCGTCGGTGGTGCATATCCGCACCACGTACAAAGCCGGTCAAGCCACCCAAAATCCCTTCAATGATTTCTTTAAAGAATACTTTGGTGATCGCTACCGCGACTATCAAAACCCATCACAAGGGGCAGGCTCAGGTGTGATCGTATCTGCGGATGGCTACATCGTCACGAACAATCACGTGATAGAAGGCGCATCGGAAATTGAGGTTTTGCTGAATGACAATCGCTCGTACAAAGCGGAAATTGTCGGCACAGATCCCTCCACCGATCTGGCGGTTGTGCGCATTGAAGAAACGAACCTCACACCCATCACACTCGGCAACTCAGATAATATTCAGATAGGCGAATGGGTACTGGCCATTGGCAATCCGTTCGAATTTCGGTCTACGGTGACCGCCGGTATCGTAAGTGCCAAGGCACGCAACATCAACATTCTTTCCGGCAATTATCGACTGGAATCATTCATTCAGACAGATGCCGCCGTGAATCCCGGCAATAGCGGAGGCGCCCTGGTCAACCTAAAAGGTGAGTTAGTAGGCATCAATACCGCCATTGCTTCCCCTACGGGTGCTTTTGCGGGCTACTCTTTTGCCATCCCGGTATCGCTCGTACAAAAAGTGGTGGCAGATTTGACCGAATATGGCACAGTGCAGCGCGCCTTATTGGGTATTTCCATTCAAGATGTGACGGCCCAATTGGCCAAGGAGAATAATCTATCGGTGATTCAAGGTATATATGTGATGCAGGTGAATTTTGACGGAGCAGCTGCCGAAGCAGGACTAAAAGTAGGTGACGTGATTGTGGCCATACAAGGACGAACCGTTTCCACAGTGGCAGAATTACAGGAGCAGGTGGCTCTGAATCGGCCGGGCAACCGCATTAAAGTGACCTATATACGTGACGGCAAAACCCATGAAACATTAGCCACTCTAAAAAACACCTCAGGAACCACCAACGTGGTGAAAGTGACCGATAGCTTCCGCTCTGAAGGCGCGCTTTTCGAAACCGTACCGGAAACCGTGAGTGATCAACTGAATCTGGAAGGAGGCGTGCAGGCCATCGAGGTGGAAACGGGCAAATGGAAATCCGCCGGCATCAAAAAGGGATTTATCATCACCAAAGTGGACAAGACGGAGATTAACAAGCTGGAGGAATTTATCGAAGTAATCAACCGCACCAAAGGGGATGGATTACTCATAGAAGGCTATTACCCTAATGGCGAAAAAGCCTATTACGGAATCGGTTGGTAGGCAGAATCACTGAACACCAAACAAACGGAGGGGCTGCATCTACAGATGCTGCCCCTTTTTTATGGCTTCTTGCGCCACTCACCAAAAATGAAACTACCAGGCGCTTTAGGGTCAGACGAATAGAAGTAATCATGCAGACCTGCCACCAGTTCATCCACAGAAATTAACTGATCGTTGTTCCTGTCCAGTTGCTTGAAACTCTGTTCGCAGACATCCATCGGTATGTTATAGACCGTCAACATGTTCACATACTCATCCATGGAGATAAACTTATCATTATTCAGATCAAAGAGTGCAAACAAATGGTGTGTAGTTCGATTAATGTAGTGGTAGAGCAGTCCGCCTCTATGACGCTCCATTTCCCATTCAAAAAATTTCATCCAATGCTTCAGCGAAATGCTCATGTCTCGGCTCTCCAAATCAATGACCAATTGAATGAACAGCCGACTGGTCTTATTGATAATCAATCGACTCTTCCGCGCGTCCCGATCCAGACCTAAGTGCCCAATGATGTGATCAGTAACGCTAATGAAATCATCTAACTGCAGCTTGCCATTCTTATTGGCATCCAGCACATGAAACAAGTGCTCGAGTTTCGCTTTTTGAATTTCGGAGAGCATGGGAGGTTAAGGTTACCGAAGATACCACACACAATTGGAATAATTGTTTTCCGACACTCGTGGTTTGGTTAGTTTTGCGTCCTCATTTAACAAATTCCCCCAAAAATGGCGCAACATATTCCCTCCGTTCTTTCCAATCTTGGTGTGAAACCCCTCAACTCAGGCGCTGCAATCGGTGCACAATGGTTGGCTACTTCGGGCAAAAAACTAGGTTCTTATTCCCCCGTAGATGGCAAACTCATCGGTGAAGTGAGCATGGCACAACCAGAAGATTATAATAAAGTCATTCAAGCAGCTGAAGAAGCATTCAAAACGTGGCGACTGGTACCAGCACCCAAGCGTGGCGAAATCATCCGGCAATTTGGCGATGCGCTGCGCTTGAAAAAGCATGACTTAGGCACCTTAGTGTCTTATGAAATGGGCAAATCCCTTCAGGAAGGACTTGGCGAGGTACAAGAAATGATAGACATCTGCGACTTTGCCGTAGGACTTTCGCGTCAGTTATACGGACTCACCATGCACTCAGAGCGAGTGGCGCATCGTATGTATGAGCAGTACCATCCGCTGGGCATTGTAGGCATCATTTCAGCATTCAATTTCCCTGTAGCTGTGTGGGCATGGAACAGCGCCTTGGCCTGGATTTGCGGTGATGTATGCGTATGGAAACCCTCCGAAAAGGCGCCCCTTTCGGCCATCGCTTGTCAGCACATTATTGCAAAAATTCTTCAAGACAACAACCTACCAGAGGGTATCAGCGGTTTGGTGATCGGCGATGCAGAGATTGGTGAATTGATGGCCAATGATCATCGCGTGCCGCTCGTGTCGGCCACCGGGTCTACCCGCATGGGCAAGGCCGTGGGCGAGGCAGTTGGGAAGCGACTAGGTAAAGCCATTTTAGAATTGGGCGGAAACAACGCCATCATCATCACGGAGCATGCCGACTTGGATATTGCCATTCCGGGAGCCGTCTTTGGAGCCGTGGGCACAGCCGGTCAGCGATGCACCACCACCCGCCGATTGATCATTCATGAAAGCCTCTACGACACCATGAAACAGAAATTGGTGAATGCATACAGTCAATTGCGAATCGGCAATCCATTGGACGAAAAAAACCATGTCGGCCCTCTTATTGACCAAGATGCCGTGAAGATGTACCTCTCCGCAATCGAAAAAGTGCATGCCGAAGGCGGCAAAGAAGTAATTGGCGGCAAAGTACTCACCGGGCCAGGCTATGAGTCCGGCTGTTATGTGCAGCCGTGCATCTATGAAGTGAAGAACGAGTTTGAGATCGTGTGCAACGAAACCTTCGCGCCAATCCTTTATCTAATCAAATATTCCACAATTGAAGAGGCGATTGATATGCACAACGCCGTGCCTCAAGGCTTATCATCTGCCATCATGACCACCAATATGCGCGAGGCGGAATTGTTCCTTTCACACGCCGGATCTGACTGTGGCATTGCCAATGTGAATATAGGCACGTCAGGAGCCGAAATCGGTGGAGCATTTGGTGGTGAAAAAGAGACAGGAGGTGGTCGGGAGTCAGGCTCAGATGCATGGAAAGCCTACATGCGCCGACAAACCAACACGATCAACTATTCGCGTCAATTGCCGCTCGCTCAGGGAATCAAATTCGATTTGGGATAAAACCAATGATGACCAAACCCGCCGTACATGCCGCTTGCATGGCCATGCTGGAGCATCGGCTGAATTTGCTCAAGCATGAGATGCGCGCCCTGCAGGAGGCTTCCGAAGAAGAAACCAAAAGCAGCGCCGGAGACAAGTATGAGACTACCCGTGAGATGATTCAAGCGGAAAAGGAAAAGTTGGCTGAGCGGATGGAAGAGGCGAGTAATTTCCTTCACCTCATGGGCAGTATACAGCCTGATATCCATCCGAGTCATATCCAAACCGGCAGCTTGGTGCAGACCGAAACCGGCTGGATATACGTATCGGTGGGTCTTGGCACTGTGCATGTGGCGGGACAAAAAATATTCGTCATTTCACCTGTAGCTCCCGTGGCGCAAGCCATGCTGGGGAAAAAAGCAGGAGACGTGTTTCAGTTGAACGGAAAGACACAAACAATCAAGATTCATTTGTAAGCTATGTCACAGCGGAAACACTTACATTTTTTCAAAAACCCAAAACGCATTTCATCGTTTGGAAGTCGTATGAAGTTTGTATTTGCCTGCTGTCTGCCCGTCTGTTTGTTACTCTCCTGCACCGAAGCGCCCCGCCAATATGATGCGCAAGTGTTGGTAGATGAAGCCATCGCCAAGCATGGTGATTTAAAAAACAAAGAAGTATCATTCGTCTTCAGAGATCGCAAGTACTCTGTGACACGCAGTGCGTCTGAGTACACCTACGTGCGCAGTTGGGAAGACGATTCGCTTGGGTCAGTGATGGACATTTTGGTGAATAGCTCGGAGTTTATCCGCATGGTGAACAGAGAACTGGTGCATGTGGATACAGCATGGGTGCGGAAATATTCCGAATCAGTCAATTCGGTCTTGTATTTCTTCCAATTGCCGTATGTGTTGAATGATGCCAGTGCCAAGAAAAAATACGTTGGTGAATTTAGCATCAAGGGAGAGCCGTATTTGGCCGTGCAGGTCACCTTCTCCGAAGAAGGTGGCGGCTCGGACTACCAAGATGTCTTCCTTTATTGGATTCACGCGCAACACAAAACCTTGGACTTCCTTGCCTATCAGTACTTTACCGAAGGAGGTGGCGTACGGTTCAGAGAAGCCATCAATAGGCGCGAAATCAAGGGCTTGCTCATTCAAGATTACGTGAATCACAAGGCACCCGTGGGCACGCCTTTGGAGAAGCTCCCTGAGTTGTTTGAAAGTGGTCAGCTAGAAAATCTCTCGCTAATCATAAACGAGGATGTGCGGGTGATGCCCATCAAATAAGCTCATTCATCAGGTCTTCGTACAACTTCTTTGTTTTCATTACAGTCTGTTCACTGCTGAGCACAGTAGCAACGCGCGCCTTTGACGCTTCACCAAATTTCCTGACGAGGCTCCTGTCATTATAAACTTTCAAAATTGCATCGGCAAGTGCATGGGCATTTTTGGATGGAAACACCAATCCATTTACTCCATGGTCTACCAACTCCACATTGCCACGGATGTCACTGATGATGGCACCCACGCCTAAAGCCATGGCCTCTATCACTGATTTAGTGATAGACTCGCCGGTGATGGATGGCAGCACGAACAGATCACAAGCCGCCTCCACATTGAGCACATCGCGCCGAAAGCCCAGGAAATGTACATTTTCTGCATATTCACCCCGTTTGAGAATCGCCAGATTTTGCTTCGTATCTATGTCGCGCCCGGCCAAAAGCAAGTGAATGTCAAGACCTTTGGGCAAGAGACTCATGGCTTTGAGCAAGTAGGGCACACCCTTCATGCGTCGGTTGTTCGCCACGGTGATAAGGAGCAATGCGTCTTTGGAAATACCCAACTCGGTACGGATGTCAATGGCCGGATAATCATACCACGCCAAGTCATGTCCTTTGTTGATCACGACAGCCTTTGATTTTTTTAAAAACAACTGCCTGTCCAGTAATTCCTTCACCCCGATAGAATTGCAGAAGATGGCATCTACGCGCGGATGCAAATACTTGAAATAGGCGGTAGGGTCTAACCAACTGATGTTCCCTGTGTAGCCACGGTAGAGCACCACCTTCACGGGTAATCCCTTGGCCGCACGTATGCCGTTGATAATGGCCGGGCTATTGAACAAATGCATGACATCAATCTTATGATCGATGACATACTGCCGGATCACATCCGATTCCTTCCGATCGAACTTTTTCTTTGGATGAAAGTCAATGACGGTGATGCCCGCTTCTTTGAATTGAGGCACAAAGGACGAGTCGCCCCAAGTCATCACATGGATATCAAGCCCAAGTTTGGCCAAGCCCAAGAATATGGCGGCTTCCGGTCTGGCAGTATGCAGGCTTCTATAATTGCTGATGACCAGGACACGGATAGGCATGATGCAAGATACTAATCGGATTGAGAACGATTCACGGTAATTAGCTGATCCACCAAATACCCCGTGGCAGGTGCCATGCTCAAGCCGAGCATGCCGTGCCCTGTAGCGAGAATAAGATTAGTATTCTTCGGCGCACGGCCGATCACGGGTAACCCATTGGCCGTCATGGGCCGCCAGCCCGCCCACGGCTCAAATGTAACGTCCTTAATATCCACACGCAGGTATTCGGATGCGGCACGCTTTAGTGCTTCCAATCGGGCGGGGTTCAATGAAAGATCGTAACCCGTAAACTCCATCGTGCTCCCCAGTCGAAAACCATTTTCCCATGGTGTGGCCACCACTTTGCGCTCCAGCATATAGATCGGTATGGTGGGCTGATGCGACAGAGCGGTATGCACCGTCAAATTGTACCCCTTGCCGGGAATCAACTTCAAATCAATGCCCAATGGGCGTGCTAACTGTGGGGACTTAGCACCGGCAGCCAGTATGTACTCGTCAGCGGTCATCTCTCCACCTTCCAGTTCGATGGATTCAATCTTATTCCCTCGATATCGAAATCGCTTGGCGCTTCCTGTTACCATTGCTACCCCATTGCGCTTGTTAAGTGCAGTTAGGTTTTCTAGCAACTTGCCGGGCATTAACCAGCCGTCGCATTCGAAAATGGCTCCTCCGATGATGTCATCTGTAAACAGCGGCTCCAAGGCGTGCAGTTCTTCGCGGTTGAGTGAGCGGGCCGCTAGTCCGTGTCTTTGCAGCAACGCCACTTCAGTCGCTATATCATTCAATCCGTCCTTTGTTTTGCATCCGTAAATCAAGCCCCCCGTGCGCCAGTTACAATCCAAAGATTCTGCAGCCATCACGTCGTTATACAATTTCCAACTGAGCTGAAGCAGTTCGTGCCGAGCCACGATGGATTTCTCCACCTCTGACTGCCTGCAATGCCAAATGTACGATAAGAACCACCCAATGAATTGCTTGTTGAATTGGGGTTTGATTGACAATGGCGCATCCTTTTGGCCCATCCACTTCAATCCCTTCAGCAATGTGCCCCATGTATTTAGCGGCAAAATATGGCTAGGTGAAATCAAGCCGCAATTGCCGACAGAAGCCGGCGACATGGCAGGCGCATCATCCAGCACGGTGACCTGATGACCTGCTTTATTTAAATAATAAGCGGTGAATTGCCCTACGATTCCTCCGCCAACAATCAGCACGCGTTTCATTTACACTTTAGGGGTATTGCGTCTGTTCAAGTTGAATCCAAAGCCGCGCTCGTCGGTCACGTCATCTTCACTCACGCGTTTCACTCCCTCCACGGTATAGAATGCCTGAGGATTGTATTGCTTGATCATCTGAATAGTGTCGCGTAGGGTCTCTCGCTTCACCACGGTGAAAAGGACATTTACTTTTCCTTCATCAGATTGGGCGTCCAAGACCCAGTATCGATAGCCCTTCTCGGTGAGATGAACAATCAACTCGGTAGCCGGCACACGGGTGATTACCCGAATGACCACCCGACCGATAGCCAGTTTTTCCTCAATGAGCATCCCCACCAGGATACCGGAAGCAAATCCTCCTGCATACGCTATGTATGTGGGCCAACTGCTGAGATTTTGGAATATCTGACTGATGGCCAGAATCCAAATCAATGATTCGAAAAAGCCCATGACCGTACTGATAAACTTGCGGCCATTGAGCATAAAAATGATGCGAATGGTATTGATGGAAACATCGGTGATCCGCGCTAGAAAAATAAGTAGCGGCAGAATCACATAATGAAAAATATCAGGGGCAATACCAAGTGACTCGGCTAATGATGAATTCATAATCTTAAAATAAAAAAAGCCACCCCGATGCGATCAAGGTGGCCATTTATTGTTTGTAAATATTTTATAATTCTACAATTCTCTCCACCAATACCACCACCCGATTTTTCAGCACCTCCAACACACCTCCGTCTACCGTGATCACTTCTTCCTTCTTCTTGTCTTCGGTGTATCGGATATCCCCCTTGCCTAGCATGCTGATCATGGAGGCGTGATTACTCAACACTTGAAAGGATCCATCGCTACCCGGAAATGTGGCCGTAACCACCTCCCCCTCGAAGATTTTTGTATCGGGCGTTACTATTTCCAAATACATATTATGCGTTGGCTTCTGCCATTAGTTTTTCACCTTTTTCTATCGCCTGCTCGATGGTTCCCACCAAGTTAAAGGCTGCCTCCGGCAAGTGATCCAGTTCGCCATCCATGATCATGTTGAATCCTTTGATGGTGTCTTTGATGTCTACCAATGCTCCGGCCAATCCCGTAAACTGCTCTGCCACGTGGAAAGGCTGAGATAGGAATCGCTGCACTCGGCGAGCTCTGTGTACCACTTCCTTGTCTTCGTCAGACAATTCGTCCATACCCAAAATAGCAATGATATCTTGCAATTCTTTGTATCTCTGCAAGATCTCCTTCACGCGCTGCGCACAGTTATAATGCTCTTCGCCAATGATATCTGCGCTCAAGATTCGTGAGGTAGAATCCAACGGATCCACCGCAGGGTAAATACCAAGCTCAGCGATCTTACGAGACAATACCGTAGTGGCATCCAAGTGCGAGAATGTAGTAGCAGGTGCAGGGTCAGTTAAGTCATCGGCAGGTACGTATACGGCCTGCACAGATGTGATAGATCCATTCTTTGTTGATGTGATGCGCTCCTGCATAAGACCCATCTCAGTGGCCAAAGTAGGCTGGTATCCTACCGCAGATGGCATACGACCCAAAAGGGCGGATACTTCAGAACCTGCTTGTGTGAATCGGAAGATGTTATCAACGAAGAAAAGAATGTCCTTTCCTTTGCCTTGTCCGTCTCCGTCACGGAAATACTCAGCTACGGTAAGACCTGAAAGAGCCACTCGTGCCCGTGCACCCGGAGGCTCATTCATCTGTCCAAACACGAACGTGGCTTTAGAGTCTCTCAATTTCTTCTGATCTACTTTCGACAAATCCCAACCGCCTTCTTCCATCGAATGTCTGAATGCATCGCCGTAATCGATGATGCCCGCTTCGATCATTTCACGCAACAAATCGTTTCCTTCACGCGTGCGCTCACCCACTCCTGCAAACACTGAAAGTCCGCCGTGTCCTTTGGCGATGTTGTTAATCAACTCCTGAATCAATACTGTCTTACCCACACCTGCACCACCGAACAAACCAATTTTACCTCCTTTTGCATATGGCTCAATCAAGTCGATTACTTTGATACCTGTGAAAAGTACCTCTGTGGCTGTTGACAAATCTTCGTACTTAGGCGCTTCGCGGTGGATCGGCAAACCATTGGATTTATCCAAGTTCGGCATACCATCGATAGAATCACCCACCACATTGAAAAGTCTTCCTTTTATATCTTCACCGATCGGCATACGGATAGGCGAACCCAAGTCCTCCACCACGGCACCACGGCTCAAACCATCGGTAGCGTCCATCGCGATGGTGCGCACTGTGTCCTCACCCAAGTGCTGCTGCACTTCAAGGATTACCTCTGTGCCATCCGGACGCACCACTTTCAGCGCGTTCATGATTTTGGGAAGGTGAGCGTCGGCTGCTCCGAATGAAACGTCAACCACGGGACCGATGATCTGGGTTATTTTGCCTTTGTTAGCCATTTGATAGATTGGAAATGTTGTCAGTAAAATTCGGGGCGAAATTACGTCAAATTCCGCGGATGCAAAAAGATAAGAAGGAAATATCCGGCGAATTAATCGAGGAGTAGAATGCGAAAAGTGGTGCCGACGTTCAGTTCCGAATGCTTCACATAAATCTTGCCCCTGTGATAGTTTTCAATGATGCGCTTGGCGAGGGTCAGGCCGAGTCCCCAGCCGCGCTTTTTGGTGGTGAATCCTGCCCGAAATATTTGGCGACTGGCCAATTTTGAAAGCCCTTTCCCTGTATCTGTCACATCAATCGCCACACCCTCACTGACCTTCATGATTTTAATCGTGATCGTCCCTTTGCCCTCCATGGCGTCAGCGGCATTTTTTAGCAAATTTTCAATCACCCATGCAAACAGTGGTTTATTCAGCATGGCCGTGATGTTTCGGTTGGGGAAAGCCTCCACTGTCAACTGAATCTTGGTGGACAGTCGCACGGACAAATACGACACGATCTCCTCAATGGTGGCACTCACATTTTCTTGTTTCAATTGGGGCACACTTCCTATGTTTGAAAAGCGCTCAGTGATGGTCTCCAAACTTTTGATGTCCTTGTCCAATTCTTTGAATATATCCGCCTGTTCGGGGAAGGTAGTTTTGAAATACTCTGACCAAGCCATCAGCGAACTCAGTGGTGTGCCCAGTTGATGCGCCGTTTCTTTTGCCAAGCCCACCCACACACGGTTTTGCTCGGCGGTTCGGGAATAATTGAATAGTAAAAAAATGCCTATGACAAACACGGCAATGATGGAGAGTTGGACATAGGGATAGTAGGCGAGCTGCGCCAGGAGTACGGAATTTTTGTAAAAAATGTATTTGCGGCCATACACCTCATCCGATACTTGCAAGGTTATCTCTATCCGCTCGTGCTCGGCCCGCATCTCCTCGATGACCGATTGCAAATAGTCCCTGCGCCGTTTCGGGTCGGTAAGCTTATCGGCCTCACTGAGGTTTCGGTACTGCTCCGGATTCTCAAATTCGTCGGTGAGAATGACCGGAATGGTGGTATTGGAGAAAACTATTTCGTCCAAAAGGAGGATGAAATTCGGATCGTCATTGACATTGGCAAGGTACTCCAGCGTGTGCGCATAGAGTTCTATTTGCTGCCGCTCCCTCTCCTCTATCTGCTTCACCAGCGTGTCGGTATAGATCACCGAGCCGGAGGAAATAATGAGCGCGACCGCAAAAATGAGCCACTTCCGACCCGGATGACCGGGTCGAAGTTGCATAAAACTAACTTCTTTGAATTTCGCCACAAGCTGATAATCGCTTGGGGTAATTTAGCAAATGGTCACTTAATTTTTCATCATAAACCACCGTGCCAACGTCTTGTAGTTCACCTTGGTACCGTGCATCAAAATGCCCACACGATAGATTCTACCGGCTAGCCAAAGTGTGAACCAAAAACCTAGCACCAATAGTCCCATACTAAGTGCAATCTCCCAAGCCGGTACTCCAAATCCGATGCGTCCCATCATGACGATAGGTGAAGTGAATGGAATGATAGACAGCCAAAAGCTCGCCGAGCCGTGAGGGTCTGGGAAGACGAACATCATCAGCCCCATCAATGCAACGATGATTGGCAGCATGATGGGCATCATGAACTGTTGTGCATCGGCCGGAGTGTCCACCGCCGAGCCAACCGCCGCGAAAAGTGCACCGTAGAGCAAGTATCCGCCAAGGAAATAAAAGATGAACAAGAGCGTAATCTGCATAATGGGGATGTCATTGATCATTTCGATCATGCCCATCACCTTTTCATTTTGCTGAAGCGAGGATGCTTCCGGTGAGTTGGCCATCTCCTGCACTTGGGCCGGATCCATGCTCAGTCCGACAGCAGACAGGCCAACAAACGAAATGGCAGTCATTAAAATGATCCAAATCAAAAACTGCACAACCCCTACTGATGCCACCCCGATCACCTTGCCCATCATCATGTGTATAGGCTTTATGGTAGACACCACGATCTCCACAATCTTGCTGTTTTTCTCCTCAATCACGCCTTGCATCACCTGTGCTCCATACGCAAAGAGGAAAATGTAAATCATGAAGCCCATCACATAGCCAATCCAGAACGTGGATTTGGCATCACTGCGCTTTTCATCGCCTGTCTCGGACAAGTTGAATGAAGCCAACGTAATGTCAGTTTCAAGCTCCTTCAGCTTCTCATCGGTGAGGCCGGCCTCCTTGAGCCTCATATTCTTGATTTTTGCCTCTAGGTCTCTTTCAAAACCTGACACCATGCTTACGCCCGGACTAGTGCGCGTGTAAAAAGTGATGCCCTTTGGGTCGTAGATGTCCAGTGCCGGAATGTGAATGAGAGCCAAATCTTCAGATTTAGCGAATTCTTCCTTCGCCCTTTCCAACGTTCCCTCTACCTCAGTGAAGGTGTATTTTTTCTCGTCTTCAAATACAAACAAATTACTCTCATCCAAAATACGCACCTTTTCAACATCCTTATTTTTCTCGCTTTGCACAGCGATGTAAATCATGCCGGCGATGATGGCAGGAAAAATAAGAGGCACCAAAATGGTGGCGATCAAAAACGATTTCTTCTTCACGCGGCTCATGAACTCGCGCTCTAGGACTAAAAACATCTTATTCATGGCTGTCTCCTTTCACATTTCTAATAAAAATATCATTCATACTGGGTATGCGCTCCACAAACGTGTGCACTTCCACTTGTCCAATCAATTGCTTGAGCAGGTCGTTTGGATTAGCCGTGGGGCTAAACTGAATGACGGATGCTTGTAGTCCGCGCGCACTCGGCTCAGTGCTCAACACCTCAAACTGACCCCCGGTGGATAACTCGCCTTTGTACTCTATTTGATAGGTACCATCACGATACTGCTCTTTGATGTCCACTTTGGAGCCGTCCAAAATCTTCTGGGATTTATGAATGAGCGCCACGTAATCGCACAACTGCTCCACGGATTCCATGCGGTGTGTAGAGAAGATAATGGTGGATCCATTTTGTCTCAGTCCCAATATTTCATCCTTGATGAGTTCGGCATTCACCGGATCAAAGCCTGAGAATGGCTCATCCAATATGATGAGCTTAGGCTCGTGCAGTACGGTGGCGATGAACTGGATTTTTTGCGCCATGCCCTTCGACAAGTCTTCCACTTTCTTGCCCCACCACTCGATAATTCCGAGTTTTTGACACCATTGCTTACCTCGGAGATTGGCTTCCTTGCGAGTGAGCCCGCGCAATTGCCCCAGATAAATGAGTTGGTCGCCGACAGTCATCTTTTTGTAAAGCCCACGCTCCTCAGGCAGATACCCGATAGCCGTGATGTGTTCCGGCGATAGGCGCGCGCCATTCAAGAGGATTTCTCCCTGATCGGCCTCTATGATTTGATTGATAATGCGAATGAGGGTAGTCTTACCTGCCCCATTGGGCCCCAGCAAGCCGAAAATACTCCCTTGGGGCACCTCCATGCTCACGTCGCGAAGGGCTTGGTGAGCGCTGTAGGATTTTGAGATGTTTTGGATGGATAACAAGGTGATTAGATTTTAAGGTGACGAATGTAGGGCAAAGGACGGGGAGCACACAAAAAAGGTTTCAAAAAAGGTTGAAAGGCTCGCATGGAAGATTCGGGTAAAAATTGCCCGTAAAATCGGAATCAAACCTTGGCGCCATGCCCACGACACCCACCAAAGAGCGTAATATTGTGGTCTCATCATTTACCGAAAAATACATGCGTGCGGATTACAAACATCCTGTGGTCATTGTGGCTTTGATCGTATCCTTGGCAGCAGGACTTGCCATGTTTTATTTTCAATGGAACGGATACGACACATCCATTGGCTGGAGCCTAAATACGACCTCTGACTTTGAGGAAATTGTGGCCTATGAGTTTCAGAAAGGCCCGGCGCAATTCAAATTGAAGGGAGAAAAAATCACGCTCACGGAGGCCTATGAGGGTGATGAGATTCGCCCGCTAGACACGCTCGCTACGGTATACTGGTACGCGATTCTTTTTGGGATTACGCTACTCGTGTCATGTGCCACTTACATGAAGCAGTGGAGTTTTCTTGTTTTTTCGGGGCTATTCATCGTCTTTCTTTCCTTGCTAGATCTTACCGGCTATTTCGGTCAAGGTAACTGGATCGTGTTGGTGCCATGTGTAGCCATCATTGGTGTGGCGTATGTCTTTCAGAGTTTCTTTTACCAATCGGTTTTCCTGCTTCGGCTGGCCGTACTTTCGGCGGTCATGCTTGGCCTTACGTTGGTCATCCCGGGCCCTCTTAGTCCGTTTGTCACCCACTTTTTCGCCAATGGCCTTCTCCCGCTGCTATTCTTGGCCTTCTTGTTCGTCATTGTCGTGGCAGAGGAGATTCTCTTTGGGTTGCTTTATGTGCTCACCCAGTCAAAAGGCGCTCGCGGGAATGCCAAGCACCTGCTGATCTTGGGTGGTGTGTACATAGCCAACCTGCTGGCGTATTACATGAATAAAGCAGGGCTCTTCGATATTGGATTCACCTTTATGAATCCATATGTACTCCTGTTTATCTCCTTTTTAATTACCGTTTGGAGCCTTCGATACAAATACGAATTGGTGCAAAAATGGGTCATCTTCGTCCCGCTTTTAGTCGCCTTTCTGGCTTTGGCTTTAATCACCTTTGCCCTGCTCGGATACGGCTTTGCCAAGGGACTCGACGGTATTTATGAAGGTCTGCATTATTTGATCATATATGCACATTTGGGTTTTGGCTTTTTCTTCTTAGCCTACATCATCATCAATTTCATCGATCCGCTGGTGAAAGGTTGGCAGATTTATAAAATCGTGTACAAGCCACAGACGTTTCATTATGTCACAGCTCGCTTAGCCGGGCTTATCACGGTGGTGGCCTTGTTTGTTTTTGCGAGCAAAGCCGCTCTCAACCTGTTCTATTCCGCTAAGTATAGCTTGCAAGGCGATATCTACAAGCAGTCAGGTGCATTGGAAATGGCCATCACTTACTACAAGCAAGCCGATACCTACGGGTATAATACGCACTACCCTAACTATCAATTGGGAAACACTTTTCTAATGCAAAATAAGCTTCGTCCTGCTCGAGAGCATTTTGAAAAGGCAACCGAGCGGTTTCCGTCGGCACAGGCATTTCTCAACGCCAGCAACCTGCAAACTTCCTCAGACCTGAGCCTATCCACGGCATTTCTCACCAATGGATTGAATTACTTCAAAGTCCAACCCGAGCTAATAAACAATTTGGGGTTAATTCAATTGCGCAATGAGCAAGCTGAAAAAGCCTATACCTACTTCAAAGAAACAAGCAGCAATCAGACGTGGAACCAAGCTCCGAAAGTGAACAGTTGGGCGGCTTTGGTACGCTTGCGTTCGTTGCAAAATGAGGATCCTGTTCGTACGTATATGGATGGAAATCTTGCCGTAAAAGCCAACACACTGTCAGGGCTGCTGTCCGCCGGACAATCCGCTTCTATTGGGTTTGACACTACGTATTTGGAGGGGGCATTTCCACTTCATATTCAGGCCTATCTGCTGAATGCCTCGTACTTTTTTGCCGATACATTGCTTCAGCAAAAAATAAAAGCGGAGATGGAAATACCGTCGGTGGGATTGCAGCCACAACTGCGCAAAGCCTTGGCTCGCAATCTCTATGTTTCAGGTCGAGTAAAAGAAGCGTTCCAAGCACTTGACTACATTCAACAAGGCACAAGCGGAGTTCGTGCCGGTGAGATTTATAACGAAATGGGATTGTTGGCTCTTGATCAACACGCGCCATTAGAGGCACTTGATTTCTTTAACAAAGCAATTGAAAGCGGATACGTTCAAGCAGACTTCAACCGACTGTTTGCACTCTTGGAGGCCGGTAAATTCACGGAGGCAGAAGGTCATTTGAATCGATTGGCGGATGCAGACTCCTCGATTCTTTCCTTGAAAAAATCCCTTGTCAACGTCTTCAAACCCAATGCCGACACCACATTGGAAGCATCCTTCAACGAACTCTACTATCGCGGCTATGAATGGCCGGTAGCGAAAATCTCCGCTCGCTTGGCCAAATTCTCTGAAGCATCTCAGCGGCTGGTATTAGAGAAAATTGCCAATGAAATTGAAAACAGAAGTCTTGACTCCCGTCAGTTTGCGGGATTGGCCATGCCCCTTCCTAACTATTCGACACTCTCACAGGCAGCTTTGGAGAAATTGGCAGATGATCGTCCCTTTGACGAGATGCTCATTTTAACCGCCATAAAAAAAATGGACGGTGTGCAGGCCTATAACCTCTTGAAATCGGCACTGGAGTTCAATCCCTATTCGATACCCTTGCTAAAAGCACACGCAATGTCCGCAATCGATATAAATTTGCCGGAATATGCCGATTCCTCGATGGAGCAATTGTCAAATCTGCTCACAGGGATCGACTATTTCCAGTTTGAAAAGGAGTGGTATCAAAAGAAATCTGAGCGCTCTACAGACTGGTCATTTTAGCACAACGAATGAAAGATTTTCACTACGGTAAAGACCGACTTACGGTAGCTGTTGCCCTCCAATTGGCGCTCGGTGAGCGCACAGGTCGCATTGATGATACCACAAAGGCGCGGATCGAGGTATCTCACAAAATCGTCCGTGACATCACGAACAGCGAACGTGTGGTGTACGGGGTGAATACGGGTTTCGGGTCGCTGTGCAACACTATCATCTCCAAAGAAGACACGGGCAAGTTGCAAGACAATATCTTGAGGAGTCACTCTGTGGGTGTTGGCGAGCCCGTGCCGGATATCATTGCCCGCTTGATGCTGGTAACCAAACTTCAGTCACTTTGCTTTGGGTATTCGGGCATATCCATGGCCGTGTTGGAACGCATCCAGTGGCATCTCAATCAAGGCGTTATTCCGGTAGTTCCCAGTCAAGGATCCGTAGGGGCTTCCGGCGATTTGGCTCCTTTAGCACATTTATTTTTACCACTTATCGGACTCGGACAGGTGACCTATGAAGGTAAAGAATGGAGTGCAAGCGATGTATTGAAGAAATTGAATCAGCAGCCGCTCACACTCGGCCCCAAAGAAGGATTGGCCTTGATCAACGGCACGCAATTTATCTTGTCTTATGCTGTATGGGGTGTGGATCGCTTAGCCAACTGCTTGGAAACGGCAGATATTATTGGCGCCATGTCTTTGGAAGGCATCCTAGGATCAGCCTCTCCGTTTGATCCGAAACTGCATGAAATTCGTGCCTACAAGGGTACGCAACTTGTGGCACACCGCCTGCGCAAATTGCTGGAAAAATCGGAAATGGTGGAGTCCCATGCCAACTGCGGACGCGTGCAAGATCCGTACTCCATCAGATGCATGCCACAAGTGCACGGAGCATCACGCAATGCATGGCTTCATTTGAATGAATTGGTGGAAGTGGAGCTGAATAGTGTAACAGATAATCCGATTATCGTGGATGCGCAGAAAACGATTAGTGGAGGCAATTTCCATGGACAGCCCTTAGCCATGGTGTTGGACTATGCTGCCGTGGCGGCTGCCGAGTTGGGCAATGTTTCAGATCGTCGATCTTACCTCCTCCTCGAGGGACAGGCAGGTTTGCCCACTTTGTTGATGAAAAACACCGGCATCAATTCCGGATTTATGATTCCCCAGTATACATCGGCGGCTCTGGTGAGTGAAAACAAGTCGTTAGCGCATCCTGCCAGTGTGGACAGTATTCCTACATCGCTCGGGCAAGAAGACCATGTCAGCATGGGATCAATTAGCGGTCGTAAACTGAACATGATCATTTCCAATCTGGAAAACATTTTAGCCGTGGAGCTAATGTGTGCAGCACAGGCTTTTGATTATCGCAAGCCGATGCGATCGGGCAAAATTCTGGATGCATGCCATGATCTGGTGCGTACAGCCATTGCTCATGCCGAAGAAGATCGCGTGTTTGGCGATGATTTGAAAAAAGCACAGCAATTGATCGCCTCCAAAGCACTTATGCTTTGTGCCAATGAGACGGCCAAAAAAGAAAACATTGACCTAAACGGACCATTTGATGAATTATTCAGACTTTCTTAAAAAATACGCCGCACATCCGCATTACAAATCTCCGACGGGAAACACGCTACATGCCAAATCTTGGCAGACAGAAGCGCCTTTGCGCATGTTGCTCAACAACCTTGACGATGAGGTGGCAGAAGATCCTAGCAACTTAGTGGTCTATGGCGGAACGGGTCAAGCGGCTCGGAATCGTCCGGCGTTAGAGAAAATGATTGAGCAACTATTGAAACTCGAAGATGACCAGAGCTTGCTGATACAGTCCGGAAAGGCCGTGGGCATGGTGCGCACACATCCGGAAGCGCCTCGGGTACTCATCGCCAACTCCAACTTGGTGCCGGCTTGGGCCAATTGGGAACATTTCGAAGAATTGAAAGCCAAAGGCCTGATGATGTATGGCCAAATGACCGCCGGAAGCTGGATATACATTGGCTCCCAAGGCATCTTGCAGGGTACGTATGAGACATTCGCTGAGTGTGCCAAACAGCATTTTGGTGGCACGCTGAAGGGACGCTTACTCGTTACTGCCGGATTAGGTGGCATGGGTGGTGCTCAGCCACTGGCCGCCACTATGGCAGGTGCCACTTTCCTCGGCGCAGACGTGGATCCCACACGCATTGAAAAGCGCATAAAAACACGGTACATTGATAAAATGACCGAACGGTATGAGCAAGCGCGCGATTGGGCATTGGATGCCAAGAAAAAAGGTGAAAATCTCTCCATCGGGTTGGTCATGGATGCCGGAGACATGCTCGAGCGGCTTATGGCAGATGGCATCATCCCCGATGTACTCACTGATCAAACGTCTGCCCACGATCCGGTTCATGGGTACGTTCCCAATGGCCTAACGCTTAAGGAGGCCGAAAACCTTAGAAAATCGAATCCTGCGGAATACAAAACCAAAAGCTTCAAGAGTATGGCGCGTCACGTACGCCTGATGCTCGATATGCAAAAGAAAGGCAGCATCACGTTTGACTATGGAAATAACCTAAGAGAGTTTGCCGTGCAGGGTGGAGAGCCGAATGCCTTCAATTTCAAAGGATTCGTGCCAGAATATATTCGTCCGCTTTTTTGTGAAGGCAAAGGACCATTCCGATGGGCTGCATTGTCGGGAGATCCTGAGGATATTTATACCACCGATCGCGCATTGATGAAGGCGTTTCCGGAAAATACGCACTTGATTAATTGGCTGACACAGGCCAAAGAAAAAATCGCTTTTCAGGGCTTGCCTTGCCGCATTTGTTGGCTGGGTATGGGTGAGCGCGAAAAAGCCGGTTTGATATTCAACGATTTGGTGCGCACAGGAAAGGTAAAAGCACCTATCGTCATCGGTAGAGATCATTTGGATTGTGGATCGGTGGCTTCACCTAACAGAGAAACGGAAGGCATGAAAGATGGAACTGATGCTGTATCGGATTGGCCATTGCTCAACCTGCTGTCTAATGCATCCGGAGGTGCCACGTGGGTCTCCTTCCATCATGGAGGTGGTGTGGGTATGGGCTATTCGCAACATGCCGGCATGGTTGTGCTGGCTGACGGTACGGATCGAGCGGAAAGATGTCTCAAGCGCGTGCTGCACAACGATCCCGCCATGGGCGTATTTCGTCACCACGATGCAGGGTACGAAGAGGCCACTGCAGTAGGTGAGCGATTTGGATTGATAATTTAAACACGCTACCGAAAAGGCAAGAAAAAACCCCTGACAATCGCCAAGGGTTTCTTTGCAATAGTATTTCCAAAGTCAGCAGAGGCCAAGTACCGTTGAAAGAAATATTCTTTCACAAGACACGCTCATAGGCGCAGCACATAAACAATCGTACTGAAATTTAGCAGGTGCATCGAAGTACCTATTTAATTCATTCACCTACCGTAAGTCAGATTCCTTTTTACTATTTACTAGGATCATAACCCGCTTCATATGCTTTGGCCGTCATAATTTCTGCGAGCTTCTTGGAAGCCTGAAATTGTTTTTCCATTATATCCAGTTCTTGATTTTTAACCTGCAACTCCTCTTCCAATCTTACTAACTCACCTTCTAACTCCGAAATTCGTGACCTATCAAGTGAGTTCTGGTATGCTAAAAAGACCAAGAGCACTAATAATATTAAGGGTAGAATATACTTCTTCATGGTGTAAACAATTTGATTTCAATTTGGTGTCTGCCAAACATATATATGACAAGCCCAATCACCAGAACAATTGGTACAAACACTCATGTGCTCGACACCATTGGAGAATACAGTGTGTGTCCATATTCCCTACACGACCCAGAATTAATTCGAAAATTCGCTAAAAGAGAATTTCTAAATTCAAGAAAATCACTAAAATCATAGGTGGGGTTTCCATAATCATCAAAAATTTGTTCAATTTCAGGTAGTACGGAATTGTTATAGACTTCAAATGATATTTCACTCGCGACATTTTGATCGGAATTCGAGTCTAATCGTGTATTTGAATCAAAGTCTAACTCACCACTAAGTACAATTCCGACTTTATCAGATGAATTAATATATTGTTCTAGTCGTTCATGAATTTCATATTCCGGTTTTGTTTCCTCTTGGGAACAAGATAGAATAACCAAGGTTAAGCACACAAGCAGGTTGATTCTTCTCGTTTTTTAATTATTTACACCAAATAAATTACTAGTTCGCCAATTTGAAATAGATCGGAAGCACCATCTTCACTCGCACAGGACGCCCACGCTGCTTGCCTGGCTTAAATTTTGGTACTGCAGCTAACACTCTTTCTGCTTCTTCATCGCAACCTGCGCCGATACCTTTCACAGCACGAACGTTTGTCACCGATCCGTCTTTGTCTACGATAAATTCCACATATACTCTACCTTCTATTCCCATACGACGCGCCTGCGACGGATACTTCATTCGCTTATTCACGTATTCGTAGAATGCCGCCATCCCCCCAGGAAATTCCGGCTGATCTTCCACGATGGTGAAGATTTCATCCACATCTTCCTCTTCAGGTGCTTGGCTGAATACAATATCATCCACTTTGGTCTGCTCCGTCATTTCCACGTCCAGTTCCACGTCGATCTCTTCTTCGATCTCTTCTTCATCGGGAACCTCTACGATCTCCGGAATCTGAACAGATGGCGGTGGTGGTGGTGGCTGCTGGGTAGGAGGAATCTCCATGATATCTTCAAAGTCATCTTCTACCTGACCCAAATCGATGATTTCCTGATCTCCATTATTTGGCCACTCAAAAGCCAAGATGGCGATCAGCAAACTGATGGTCAAGCCCAGATTTAAGAACATACCCGTCTTCTTAGACAAGTCATGCTCGGGTGCTTTTTTCAGTTCCATTTCTTTAAAATTTTAATAGCCGGACGTCAAATATACAATGATCAAACAATTATAGTGCCTCTGTGCCCTTAGGAGTAATGAAATTATTCGCCAATCTCCTTTTTGTAAGCATCAGCAGATAGCAATCCATCGGTGCTTCCGGAAATACGAATTTTGATCATCCAACCGTCTCCGTACGGATCGGAATTTACTGACTCAGGTGTATTCACTAAACCGCTATTGATCTCTATCACTTCTCCGGCCACCGGCATGAACAGATCAGAAACCGTCTTTACCGCCTCTACGGTACCAAACACATCTCCTTCGTTGAGCGATTCGCCCTCCGTTTCAATTTCCACATACACAATATCGCCCAGCTCGCGCTGCGCAAAATCCGTAATGCCGACTGTAGCTACATCACCGTCTATCTTGATCCATTCGTGATCTTTGGTGTACTTGAGGTTGGAAGGAAAATTCATTGGTTTGGGTTTAGGTGGCCAAAATTAGCATGACCCCAAAAACATTCCTATTGTGAGAGATTAAATCTTAGCTGAAATCCAAAAGCGGTAGTGGCTCGTCGGAAGGAACTCAAGATCTTGGGCTCGGTAACCGTGCGCTCAAAGTACATGGTGAAGTCCAACTGTTGGTTAATATTATAAGTAATCGTAGGTCGTATCTGGTAGCTGAATGACCCATTCGTGACCAAACTCAACCCGTCAATTTTTCGCTGAATCGTGTTGGAATCCCGTATAGTAAAGGCCGTGCGCATGGTGAGGTTATTCGGTAAGCTGTACGTTCTTCCTTGGAAACGCCACGGAATTTTAAAACCGACTTTGCTGTAGCCGAAATCGAGCGTCACGTCGTTGTTGGTAGTCTCGGTGATCTGCGCGTTGGACATGTTCAGTGCCAGGTTTCGTTCCTTCTTAAATTCCAATCGCGTGCTGATATTACTCTTCGTCCGGAAATTGATGCCAAAGAGAGGGGCAAATTGCTCAGAGATCATTACTTGATTGATGATGTAGTTCGGCACCAACGTACCGGAAATCGTGTCAATCTGAGTGGCCTTGGGGTAATTCAATACATTGTAATCGAGCGTCAGATTATCCGAATAGCGTAGATTATTCGTGAAGTTACCTACTGTATAGACAGATCGATAACCGGTAGATAGCGTAATGGATGCAAACATATCCGATATGGCCGGGATGCGCATCAAACCGGTGTAGTCCATCCGCCAGTTTGGCATAGGTATTCGCGGGAATGGATTGAGCCGATAGGTGTCAGCATCTTTGCCAGAATAAGCCGCCAGGAAAGCCGGAATCAATACATCCTGAGACAATGGATCGTAATCGCCATTTGGATTGGATTCATTCAAGCGCTGGAGCATCGTTTCTAGGTTTTCTTCAAATTGTGCAAAAGCACTTGAAAAATTATCTTCTCGCCGCTCCTCAAAAGCGGTGGCAATAGTCAAAAAGGAGATGCTGTACGTGCCTGATCGTGAGGGGGTCAGGCTTACATGCCGCTGCTGTAGGGTATCATATCTGAAAATCTCCTGATAGCCATTGGTATTGGCTTTGGTGAAATCCAGCTGAATTGACAGATCAGTAAATGGCTGCAATGTGCCTCTCACAGCCAAATCTGTACCCTTTGACTGCTGAAAAGGAGCCGTGAGAAACGGACTCTGAGTCAACCAGCCGCGCTGAGCGGCCAAAAATCTGATGTGCGGATCTTGATCGCCCATGATGAAACCAAAGCCCGGCGCATTGAAGCCGCTATCCAAGCCAAAAAGCAGCGGCTGAGGCTTAAAGCCCGTTAAACTCGTTGTTTCACGAATATTGTAGGTGATATTGATGGATCGGAGTGCCATCATGGTCAATAACGAACTTTGACCAAACGTGCGATCTTCGGGGGTCGATTTGTTTGCGCTGTTTAGGAAGGTGACCTTATCGTACAGTTTCACCATGTCAATCTTTCCATTCACGCCCCTGTCTCTTCGGTTTTGGATGATGTTGCCAAATGAGTTGCCTTTCACATCGGTTTGGTTAATCGGCCCTGCTGTCCAAATGTACCCGCCCACATATCGTAAATCAGCGCCCAGCCAGTCGGTAAAAGGTAATTTTCCGAGTGGAGTTTTATAGGTGAAGGTCATATTTTGGTCGAATTGCTTCATGCGACCCAGACTAAAAATCTGATCCCAGATGTAGCGGCGCTCAGACCGGGTGTTGATGTCACCGATGATGATGCCCTCGGGTTCATCAATCACTGCACGCACGTTGGCATTGTAGTCAAAGCTGAAGCTTTTGAAAATATCCCAACGGAGGTTATACAAACGGTTAAATGAAAAAAGCCGCTCGAAATTAGGCGCAATCCCCTCAGTGGTCAATTCATTATTGAAAAACTGCGTGCGAGTATAGGATCGGTTGAGATTGGCACTAAATGAAAAATTCGTTGGCAATGGCGAAAAATTTATGTCCTTGATTAGCTGCAAATACGGGCTAGAAAATGCCTCTGACTTAGTGAACGGCTCCCAAGAAATGGCCACCGGTGAGTAGTCATAGTTGATACCTCCGACAATATTCTTTCGTAACCTGCTTTGAGTAAAGTTGTTGCTGGCCATCTCATCGCTGTATGCGTAGGTAAAGGAGAAATTTTCAATGTCGTAAATCCGGCTCTTTGCATCCTCTTTCACTTTCTCTTTGCGCACATTGCTGAAGTTGATACTGCGTGTGGTGCGGTGCGCTTCCATCAGGCGCTGATACTTGTCCTTCTCAGCCGCCGTAGCGAATAATTTGAGCGATTCTTCCAACAAAATATCCTGATTGAGGGGGTCGTACTGTGGTGTCACGCGCTCCTTCTTAAAATTGACCATCATGGGCACGACAAGTCCCGTTTTCTCCGGATACATGAATTTCTCCAGGTTCAGGTTAGCCCCTGCCTGATATTCAAAGGCTGCAAAGCGATTGCGCTGCGAGATGGTGGTGTTCAGCCCGCCAAAACCAATGGAAGAATAACGCGTGTTCAAATTGACGCCACCCAAATCAGCCAGCTTGGCTTGTAGCGCCGCATTGGCTGCCCAGCCCGGTGAATTCTGATAACCCGTAGCTCTGAATTCATTTGCCCACAAACAAACTGTTTTGGTAAGACCGTCATCATCCGCTCCGGTATTGGGATTTCGCGCCCCTATCATCATGGTCTGCAAGTCATTCAACTCGGGATTTCCCACCACAGTCACGCGGTAATCGGTATTTGGAATCACATAGCTGAACGGCACACCCAAATCCACGCCGAGCGTATTGCGCTGCACTTTAGCAAGTTTCAGTTGATCAAGTGAAATGACGACCTCATTTTGTGAGGGCCACACCTGTCTGTCCAGTCCGGGAGAGGAGGTGGTGAGCCCAAGCGGAGTGATGGCCAGTGGGATTTCAATTTCATAGTAGTTGCTCGCATTATCTTGTCCCAACCGAATGAAGGCATTCACATCACCATCTTGCACATTATCTCCTTGGTACGAGTGGGCATGAAAAAACATTTCGAGGCGGTCGTAGTTGATCAGGTCGAAGTTTTGGTTTTTGAAGGCGGCACGCGCATCGCCATTCGCCAAATCTTCAATACAAATCTGCAGAGACTGCTCATTGTAGCGGGTATTCACGGTTTGCAGGTTGTTCACGTCGCGGGTCAGGCCAGGTGGCACCACATAAGGTGGTTGTGTGGCACTGCCCGTGCTGTTCTCTTCGATGCTCACCACCGAAATGTCAAAGTCGTTTACTTGTGGCTCAGGTAACTCCCCCAAGCCGGGATTTTGCAGAGAGAGTTCATACTTACGCCACGCCCCTCGTGTCATTTGAAATTTGGCAAATCGTAAAACAACAGGTTGCTGCCAGCCCGTGAAGTACATGCGCATGAAGCGGATGTTTTGAAAACTTGGATTTCCGTATTTACCGGTGAATTTGTCCAACGGGATTCGAAATTGATACCATGTAGCTTCGCCGGATTGATCCTGCACCTCATCTACCACATATTCCAACAGGTCGACATTACCCTTTTGTAGAGGAATGCGATACTCGAAGTATTCCTCCAAGAAGGAAATGGTGTTGTCGTCGTTTACATCCTCCTTGTCGGGCAAGGTGGAGTTAGCGGGCGTGAAACCTGCGCCATTATTGAAAGGCGAATTGCCATCCGTGCCGTTGTATGATTTATAGCGTTCTACAATGTTGGCATTGCGCGCGTCCAAATCACCTCCCAAATAATACTGGAAATTATCTGCCGAAACGTCTGCGTCTATAATGCCCTGCGCAGCGGGATTAACTGAAGACAAAAAATCATTAAAGAACGTACGCTCCTCCGGGTCACGCAACCCATCAAAACCCACGTCTTGGTTCTGGCGGGCATTTGCATTGTTTGAAAAGAAACCCGTGAGGTATTGTCCGCCCGGCGTGCGTCCCCAATTCGGGTTGAGCTGAGACCCTGATGGATCGCCATCTTCGGGCAATCCATTTTCAAAATAAAACGTACCGTCCGGCACCACATCTTCCGAAATACTTCCAAGGTTAAATATTAACTCACCACCCGTGGTGTTGTTTGTGTTTTCCAATCCATCCAAAACCCTACCCCTCACGCCATCTATGAAAGGATCCATCAACCAAAACTCGATGTACTGAAAATTCGAATTAATAAAGTTGGTTTCCGCTTCAAACCCACGTGTGATGGCACCATAGTTTCCCGTGGGGCTGGGCAAAGTACCATCGGCGAGTAAGTTGGGATTGTAGTTTTGTTGTCCGCGTTCGCGTGGGAAGTAGGCAATGTCAAGCAGGTTCTCATTCAGATTGATTTGTGCCGGATCGCGTTGCTTAAATATTTCCTGAGGAATGACTGCTCGCACGTAGTGATTGCTCAAATCTTCGTCAGACAAGTGATCGGGGCGATTGCCGCCAACACGGTAGAACACACTGTTGTCCACATTATACCAAGCAATTTTCGCCTTCCGATAGTTAAACTCTCTTCCGGGCAGTGCGGACTGATTAAAAAATCGGCTGGTGTTTGTCTCGGGCGTAGTGCCCAACTTCCAACCAAACCATCCGTCTAAGCGCATGGGTGTTACGGCCGTTTCGAAATCGTCGATGTAAGAAGTGGGCTCCCCCTGCACATCGTTTGATGTGCCGGGCACAAAACGCGCATACTCTGCAGTGAATGTGACCTCTGACTGTTCTTTGGTACTCACCAGTGGAATGGCATCCACCATTTTTGTCAAAAACCGCGACTCTTCGGTGACGGCTATATCAAATCCGTATTGGGTATTTTTCATCGGCTCATTGCCAATGTTGAATCGGCTGATGCCGCCCCGTCGCTCGTTGAGGTGGAGCACCGTGGCACCTACATTGAAGCGCTCGTTGAACCGGTAATCCAAGCGAGCACCATAAAACCAGGTGGTTTGGAAATTGAACAAATCAGCCGCCTCCGAGGTGGCTGTAATGGGAATTCCACTGTTCAACACAGCCTCATCGATGATGGTGACCTGCCCAAAATTATAATCAACGGTATAGTGCCGCCCTTCCTCGAGGGTCACATTGCCCATGCGCACGATAACCGAACCCGGCGTGACTTGAAAGCCCTCCAGTTTGATCACATTGTTCTTGCCACTGGAAGAGGCCGAGCCTGCCCCGCTGAAAGCGATCCGGTATTTGTCTCGCTCGGTATCATTCACAGCTATCTGTCGAGTGTCATCATAAAGTGCCGTGTACACGTATTTTTCAATCAAATCTGCCTGGGTGTTTTCATTGAAATATTTCCGAAGGGTAGACCCAAAGGGTTCCAAGACCGGAAAAATGATATATCCCTTATCTGGATTGATCGTCACGTCCTTAATGAAATCAAAAAGCCCGTCGGGTTGGGGGTCTAGCTGGAGGTTGTATTGATCGAGTCCGAGCAATTGAACCAACGGGAAATTCTCCACATTGGCTCCCCCCTCGTGCAGTGATGGGTTGTCGATACCCGATGCGTCATCGCGGTATTTGATGCGCAGCTTGAATGCCAAGGGATCGATCTGCGAGGCGCGCAGGTTGTAGATGTTTTTCATCATCAAATCCCACGTCGGCAACTCCGTGTTTACACTGTTTGGTCGGAGCAATTTCAAGAAAATAGACTGGTCGTCCGGCAAGCGTCGTTCGCCGCTCAACTCACCAACAGTAAACGTCTGTCCATTGTACGAATATTGATATGCCACAGCTAGCGATTGATTGTCTACCAATGGTGAGAGAAGCGTGATGTAGCCAAGTTTCTCATTGAAAATAAACTCCGTACCCTGCACCAACTGTCGGGAGGTACCGGTCACTACAAATTCGGTGGCAGGGTCGAGCCCCAGCGACACCATGTTGTTGTAAATCTCATTCGAAATTCGAAAACCGCTATTGATTAACGTGCCGTAAAGTTGGTTGCTCGAGTTGTCTGACGGCACCAGTCCTGCCGCATTGTAGAAATCTTGATTTTGCAATCGAGACTGCTCCCCCAAGTCGATAAACCCTACCGTGTTGCGCGTGGTAGTGGTGGTATTGTTTGTATTGGTGATGTACACTTCCACCGTTCGGATTTGCACACCGGAGGTAATGTTGCGCGGATCTTTGAGCCACTTTTCATAATTATCTCTAAAAAAATGAGACAAGAAAAAGTGCCTGTTTTCATCATAAGCAGACGCGCGCAACTCGTTTTCATTCCGATCCTGCGGATTGTACATGGGGTCGTCTATGGAGCCACTGCCACCGAGTGTGGACGTGCTGAGCGATCCCTGCTGCCTGGAGGCCACTCCAGTAAACCACAACTTGCCAAATTGCATTTCGGTCTTGATACCAAATAGGGTCTGCGAGCCCGACATCAGGCTGTTTGCCACCGGCATACTCACATTTCCGATGATTATTTTCTTGATGATTTCTTCGTCATACCCCGTGTATTCAATACGCATGTTGTTCTGAAAATCAAAGGTATTGTTGTTGTCAAAATTGGCCGTGATCTCCAGTTTGTCGCCCACGCGCCCCACCAGGTTCATACTGATTTGCTGATCAAAATTGAAGCCTCCGTTTTGCTGCTGCCGCTGTGGAATGGACGGGTTGTCTACATTCTGCCACGTGCCGCCAAAGTCGAGGTTGATGAATCCGGAAGGCGTGATGTCCACATATGATCCACCAAAAATCCGGTCGAACACCGGGCTGAGGTATAGCTTGGGAATGAGCCTTCGGCCACTCACGGCACTCTCACCATCCAGGCCTGTTGACTTCTCTCGCCAATAGCTTTGCGTCACCTGGCCGTCGTTGTATCGGTCATATTCGCTGAACGACATGGTGGTGACAGGGCGAAAATTTAAGTTGCCAATACGCTCGAACACGGTGTATTGAAAGCCCGAATCATAGTCGATCTGCAATTCGAGATTAGACGGATCCGGTAAGGTGAGCGGCGAGCGACTGACGCGAAAGGAGAACGGATCGCCGTAGCGATAGGAGGGATTGTATGTGGGTCTGAAGGACGGCACATACGGTTTCACCGAGTCGGTTTTGGCCGTATCTTGCTGAACAAACAAAAGCCCCACCGTGTGATTAGACGGAGCAGCAAAGGAGGTCAGGCACCAGCTTCCCAGAAGAAGAAGTATGTAAAATCGTAGCTGCAAAATGTGTCTTTCCTTTAGGCTCGCCTCAATGCCTGCTTTATCAATTCCTCAAGTTTAATCTCTTGCCCGAATTCTTTCAAAATGGCATCAATGCTTTTTTGAGCGGTCGGTCGTGGAATTCCCAACGTGACCAGTGCTGATAACGCCTCATTTTGCAAAGTATTGCTGATTTTAGGTGATTCCAGATGCTTTTCTTCCCAACCCTCTTTTATCATTTTGTCTTTCAATTCCAGCACGATGCGTTGGGCTGTTTTCAAACCAATCCCTTTCACCGCTTGAATCAATTTTACATCGCCGTTGACAATGGCATGTTGCAGTTCCTCAGGGCTCAGCGAAGACAGCACCATCATGGCGGTGGTAGCTCCTACTCCACTGATCGAAATCAGATCCAAAAAGCGCTTCTTCTCCGCGAACGTGGCAAACCCAAATAATAGATGTGCATCTTCGCGGATGTGCAAGTGTGTGTGCAGCATCGCTTCATCCAACTGCTTGATTGCGGCATAAGTATTCAAGGAAATTTTTACCTGATAGCCTACACCGTGAATATCTACAATGACGAACGTGGGATCTTTCTCTGCTAGCTTCCCCTTCAGATAGGCAATCATTTCTTCTCCAGTTCTTGTGCGTCCACTATGGCAATGGCCGCCATGTTGTAAATTTCGCGAACTGAGCTGCCCAACTGCAACACCTGCACGGGCTTCTTCATACCCATGAGCAACGGCCCGATCACCTCTGCTCCTCCCAGTTCCATCATGATTTTGTAGGCTATGTTGCCGGACTGCAAGTCAGGAAAAATGAGTGTATTCACCTGATGCCCCACCAGATCACTATGCGGATACAACTCTTCCATCAGTGTTTTATTGAGTGCCACATTTGCTTGCAAGTCACCGTCTATCAGCAACTCCGGCCAACGCTTCTTGGCCATGGTCACCGCTTTAGACACTTTGGTGGGAACGTCTCCTTTCGCTGACCCGAAGTTGGAATAGGAAAGAGCTGCTATGACCGGCTCAGTATCAAAAAATCGAACGGCGCGCTGCGTCAGTCCGATGATATCTACCAACTCCTCTGCCGAGGGGTTCTGATTCACCGTGCAGTCAGCAAAGAAGAAATTTCCTCTTGGCGTGCTCACGATGTAAATGCCCGCTACCCGGCTTTGTCCTTCTTCTACCCCGATGATTTGCAGCGCCGGTAATACGGTCTTAGGATAATCGTTCGTAAGACCCGACAGCAACACATCCGCCTCCTCCTTTTCCACCATCATCATCCCAAAATACGTGCGGCTCAGCATAGCCTTGCGTGCTTGGTGCAGGGTCATTCCTTTGCGGAAACGATTCTTGGTGAACTCCTGCGCAAAGCGTTCCACTTTCTCGGGATGTTCCCACGGATCGATGATTTCGCAATCGGTCAGCGCTTCGAGTTCATATTCTTTGATCAATGGGCGAATGATGTTTGGCTTGCCCATCAATATGGGGAAACCTATGCCGGTTTCCATGGTCATTTGAGCCGCTTTCAGGATGTTGATATTGTCTGCTTCAGCAAAAATGATCCGCTTCGGATTCTGACGCGCCCGTGTGATAAATCGCGAGATCAACCGTTGATCTATGCCGATGCGCTCCTGCAATTCTTCATTGTATTTTTCCCAATCGGTAATGTGAATGCGAGCCACACCCGATTCCATGGCTGCTTTGGCCACCGCCGGACTAATGGTGGTGATCAACCGAGGATCCAATGGTTTGGGAATCAGATAGTCGCGCCCAAAACTCAAGTTGCTTTGGTGATAGGCACGCAGCACCATATCGGGCACAGTCTGGCGAGCCAACTCGGCAATAGCTCGTACAGAAGCAAGTTTCATAGCCTCATTTATGGCCGTGGCACGCACGTCCAAAGCTCCTCGGAAGATATATGGGAACCCGAGCACGTTATTCACTTGGTTAGGATGGTCCGAACGGCCTGTGGCCATGATAATGTCCTTTCGGGTGGCCATCGCCACTTCGTACGGAATCTCCGGATCGGGATTGGCCAATGCAAAAACGATGGGATCATTGGCCATGGTCAACAGCATTTCAGGCGTGACCATGTTGGCCACAGACAACCCCAGCAACATATCAGCCCCTTTCATGGCGTCTGCCAATGTTTCCAGGTTTCGGTCAGTGGCGTACTTACCTTTGATTTCGTCTAAGCCCGGGCGATCCTTTCTGATCACACCCTTGCTGTCACACATGACGATGTTTTCCTTCTTTGCCCCAAGCGAAACGTACAAATCTGTACACGCTGTAGCTGCTCCACCTGCTCCACTCACCACGATCTTCAGATCGCCAATTTTCTTGCCGGCCAGTTCCAATGCATTTAGCAAGGCCGCACTTGAGATGATGGCCGTTCCATGCTGATCGTCATGCATGATGGGAATGTTCATCATCTCACGCAATTCCGTTTCAATTTTGAAACTTTCGGGAGCTTTGATGTCTTCCAGATTAATGCCGCCAAAAGTGGGTTCAAGTGATTTCACTATGGCGATGAATTTGTCCGGATCTTCCTCGTCAATTTCGATATCGAAGACGTCTATTCCGGCAAATTTCTTGAACAATACCCCCTTGCCTTCCATCACGGGTTTGGACGCTTCCGGCCCGATATTCCCAAGGCCCAACACGGCCGTCCCATTGGAGATCACACCCACCAAATTGCCCTTTGCGGTGAAGCGATAGACGGCTTCCTTGTCTTCGGCAATGACCAAACACGGCTCAGCTACACCCGGCGAATAGGCAAGTGCCAAATCGCGCTGTGTACTCATTGGTTTGGTGGCGCGTATTTCTACTTTGCCCGGCGGCTTGGACTCGTGGTAGTCCAACGCGTCGCTCTTTCTCACTTTGTTTGACATGGTGGTTAGTTGATTTCAGTAGGTGTTTTAAAGGTAGATAAGATGGCGTCCATTTCACGCATGAGCCGCTTCTTTTTGCCTGCGGCATGGTACACGTACCCCTCAATGTAGTAGAGCATTTGGTTCTTTTCATCCACCAATGTATAGCTGAGAAATGGTCCTCCGGCGGTGTTGTCGCTCACAGCCCACAACCCGCGTGATTCGATGGCGAATCGTCCGTTGAAGGAGATGCGCTTGCTGAAGACTGGTATGATTTCTTGTCGCTTGATGTACAAGTCAGGTCGCTGACCGTCGCGCAGGTGTAATTCGGTAATCTTGTCGCGCAGTACGGCTATGTCTGTAAATACATCTTTGGAGGTGTAGAGTTCTTGATAGATAAATACATTCTTCTCCATTTTACTGCCCAGCTCCCGCACCCAAACAAAATCAGGTCTGTCTTGAGCCAAATCCCACCCGTAAGGCACCTGGATGGTATAGCCGTGTTTGGTGGTGATGCTCTTTTCGATGGCCGTGGCACGCGTATCCAATATTCTCGCCTTTGTGATTTTCCTTGCTTGGGTTTCAAACACATTCAGGATAGTCTCCCGATTTCTTCCAATTTTCTTAGCCAAATCCTCAGACGTGTTGGCAAAGAGATAGAGTACTTTTTGACCTTCGGCGAATTTGTCATCTTCCATCACCTGAAAGAAGGCCGTGTCGCGTTGTATTTTTTTCAATGATTCATCGGTGAACATGCTGCGCAATTCCTTGCTGGCACTCGTGCGGCTGTCAAGGGTGGTCACGAAAATCATGTTATAGGCCGACTTGAGTACTGAATTAAGTCTGAGGGGATTTATATCATAAATTCGGAAGAGTGGCTCATCTTGCGGCATACCGATCATGGGGGCGGCAAAGATCTTACGGAGTTCATCACCTACCGGCCCTGCCCATACTGCCGAGTCCACGACGATCATCAGTTCGTCGGCATCACCGCTCGCCGGCCTTTTCATTTCGTTTCCCGGCGTGCGCTGCTCCCCACATGATATAAGGATAAACGCGGCTAAAAGAGGTACAATGTGCTTCATTGAAACTGTCATTAACGAACAAAGGTAAATGAAATAAGGGGCTTATTTTCCCGCCAAAATAAGCGTCTGTCCGGGCTTAATATTGTCTCCGGAAAGATTGTTGAGCGCTTTGATTTCCTCTACAGAGATATTATGCGCTTTGCTGATGCTCCACAACGTGTCGCCGCTCATTACCGCATACGTCTTTTGACCGGGGGCAGGCTTTAGTGCCGGCCTTGACAAAGTGGTAGACACCTTGGTTATGGTAGCAGGTGCTTGTGTGGGCAATACCCATATCTTCAGAATTTGCCCCTGCCTAATCATGTCGCTGCTGAGGCGGTTCCACTGCTTGATGTCCGATACGCGCACTTTGTGCCGAGCCGCTATGCTTCCCAATACATCGCCACTGCGCACTTTGTAGTCTACGCGCACTCGGCCGGATACTGCTCCCACCTCATGGGTGGCCATTTTTTCCACTTCGGCTTTGGCTACTTTGGAGGCCGTGTCATACAAAAGTGCCCGATGAGTCACCACGTATTCCTTCTTGTCCAAAGGGATGCGCAGGGCATAATTTTTCGCTGTGGCGGGCAGAGCCCCATGCTTTATTTGTGGATTCAATGCCTCCAATTCTTCCAAGCAAATGGACGATTGCGTGGCGAAAGTTTCTAAGTGAAAATAGCTACTCACCTGTATGGTATCATACTCGGGCATGTAGAGTGGATTGTCCGGATAGAGATTGTGCTCAGCCGCATAGTGAAACAAATAAACGGCTGCCACGAACTTGGGCACGTACGCCTTGGTTTCGTTTGGCAAAAATTTGTAAATAGACCAGAAGTCGCGCTTACCATCCGCATAGCGAATGGCTCTGTTTACTCGTCCTGCACCCGAATTGTAGGCAGCCAAGGCCAATTCCCAATCGCCGAAATAATTGTTTAAATGCAAAAGAAACCTACAGGCTGCTTCGGTGGATTTCACCGGATCAATCCGGTCATCGTAGTACCAGTTGGACTCTAGACCGTACGCCTTTCCGGTGGAATAAATGAACTGCCACAATCCTACAGCTGCAGCATGAGAGACGGCCTTAGGTGCAAGGCCGGACTCCACCACCGACAAGTATTTTAACTCGTCGGGCATGCCGTATTCGGCTAAATACTTTTCAAAAAGGGGGAAATACTGACTGGAACGATTGAGCATCTTACGGGCATAATCGCGCCGTGTGACCGTATAGAACTGAATCTGTTTTTTTACTTCAGCATTGTACTCCATGGCAATGGTCACAGGCAGTGCCTTTAGCCGTGCTTCTATGACTGAGTCAGAAACATCCGGGATATATTCATACCCAAAATCTGCCGACACCTGCGCATGTGTGCTTGCACAGATCAAAAACAAACCGATGGAAAACAGCCGCCTCATAGCCAGTCTGTCTGAGGAAGAAAGACCTAGTGGTCTTCTTTCATTCCTTCGTTGATTTCTCTCTTTACCTCTTTGGTGGCATCCTTAAACTCTCTGATTCCCTTGCCAAGTCCTCGTGCGATTTCAGGGATTTTCTTTGCACCAAAAAAGATGAGAATGAATATACCTATGATAAGCATTTCGCCCCAACCCGGTACCCAAAGTAAATTCGTATGCATGCTAGTGTTGTTTTAATAAGTTTTCAAAGATAGAGGGAAGAGCGGATACTTTCGGTCAATTTTCCTCGAACGGAAAGCTACTTTTTTGCTAACCACAGCTCAGGGTCCAATTTTTTGCTCCCTTTCCATACCTGAAATTCAAGCTGTGTGAGGCCATCCGCATCGGTGTAGACGACCCCAATTTGGTCGTTGCGGTTGAGCACTTGCCCCTTGGTCACTTTCACATCTTTCAAGCGGGCATAGATAGTCAGATATTGGCCGTGCCGCACCATCACTACGCGCTGCATACCCGGCGAATCGGCGATCATCGTCACCGTGCCTCCTGAGACGGCCTTCACTACCTCATTTCCTTTTGTTTGAATGGAAACTCCGCTATTCTCAACATAAATATTCTCCAAAACCGGATGCGGTTGACGGCCGAATTTGGCAGAAATAAACCCATTCGCCACCGGCCAAACCAGTTTGCCCTGCATGGACTCAAAAGAAGAATTGTCGGCTACATCCGCCACATTGGCACTGCGCGCCTCGCGCTCGATCAGCTCTGCAATTAGTTTATCCAATTTGCTAAGTGCCTTTCTTCGGTTTTCCACCTCTGCCTTTAATTCGGTCTGTTTGGTTGATAGCTGCTTCACCAAATTGTCTTGCTTGGCGCGGAGGCTCATCAATTTTTCATTTTCCGTCAATTGCTGATTCAAAATCACATTTTGCTGATCGCGGCGCGACTGCACTTGCTTCCTTTGCGCCAGCAATTCTGTTGTTACGATCTCAATTTGTTCAGCTTGCGTCTGCCTTGCCTCGGCGTATTGATCTAAATACTGCAGGCGCATGAACAGTTGATTGAAGGTATTGGAAGAAAAGAGAAACGTGAGCATACTATAGCCCTGGTTTGACTTATAGGCCGAATAGATCATGTCGGCGTATTCCTCCTTCAAATTTTTCAAATCCTTCTCCAAGGACTTTACAATGCTGTTGATTTCAAAGATTTCTTCCTCCAGTACATTGATCTCCGTCTTCATGGATCGAATGAGGGAGGTTCGCTCGCTGATCTGGTTTTGCAGGGCTTGCAATTGACCCAGTGAGGCTTTCTTTTCTTTTTCGGTTTCGGCCAGAATTCGCTCGGCTTGCAAAATACGCGCCTGGTTATCCTTCTTTTCTTGCTCTAACTGCTGACGAGATTTTTGGGCAAAAACGGACAGGGAAATACACAAGCAGGCTATGAACAGCCCAAGGGTACGTTTACTTCTTTGTGTATTTATCGGGCACATTAAATGGGAAGGTCAAAGGTTCATTTTGCGGGAGCAGTTTGCTGTGCTCTATGTCTATTATAGCTTCTTCTTTGGTTTTATCGTCAAAGGTGACTTTAGCGCGTACTTTGTGTGCCGCCTGTTGGTCGCCAAGGGGATGAAAATTCGTGTAATTTACAACGATGGAATTATCCGATTGCAGTTGATAGGCATGCAGGCGCTCCAACTTGTGTGAATTTTTACCTATGTAATGAACCACACCAAACCCCTTTTCTTCTTTGGTGAAATAAAAGAAACGCTTATCGTCTTCCACGTCGCGACGTTTTTCCGGCTCAAAAAGCACATTTCCGAGTATGACCGCCTGCGCTAACTGAAAGCTGACATCCACTCCGTATTGCTTGCTTAGCGAAGCATAATCATACACCACGTACACCTTGTTGATTTTGTCAAGCACCTGTACGCTTGCCTTATCGACCAATATGCGGGCGGCTTCTATTCCCAATCCGGGCGAAAGCGATATCCAAATGGCACTGTCCTTTTTGATGCGGAAGTTGGCCGTAACGGCTATCTTTTGCTCGCCATCTTCATATTTAAATTTTGCTTTGGACGTGAGGTATGTAAATTCAAATGGATCGATACCGAACTTGCCCTTCTCCGAACGCACGGGATTCAACTCGCGCTTGCAGCCAAGCAATACCAACCCGACCAACACCAACATGACCACTCGCTTATTCATAATATTTTCTATCAGCTATTTTTTTCAAAATTAAAGGCGAAGCGTTCTTCTTTTCTGCCGCCTTTTCCCATTGCACCACGGCCGCATCCGTCTCTCCCAACTTGAACAATGCGTCACCGTAATGTTCCAAAGTCGCGGCATCATTTTTAATTTCTGCTGCACGTTGCAGTGGCTTCACCGCTTCTTTGTATTTGCCCAAACCAAACAGCACCCAACCGTGTGTGTCCAGGTAAGTTCCATTATCCGGCTTCAGAGTGAGCAAGCGAGAGGATAGTTGTAAGGCTTTTTCCAGTTTCTCCTTGCGAAGGGTGAGGAAGTAGCTGTAGTTGTTCAGCACGTGCTCGTTGTTGGCGTCCAATGCCAAAGCTTCATCATACGCCTGGTCTGATTTCGGATAGTTCTTCAGTCCGTTGTAAGCATCTCCCAACTGCCCGTTAAATACACTTCGCAACCGATCTTCCTGAGCATATCGCTTGCCCATTTCCAATAATTGTACGGCACGTGAATAGTTTTTCTTGCGTAAATGCGCTGTGCCTCCGAAGTAATAAAGAGGTGCCTGATTGGGGAAATACTCAATAGCCCGCTCCGCGTGAAGTTGCAAACTGTCATACCGATTCAATTCAGCCTCGAGACTTAAAATATTTTGCCACACAGAAAAATTGTCGGGCAAAATGCGAGTGGCCTTCAGGTAATAGTTCAGGGCGGCCTCTTTGTCATTCAACTGAAAACAAACATCACCGGCAAACGCCTGAGCGGTGTACTCGCGGGCGTGAACGGCGGCTACTTCTTGCACCAGTTTCAACAAACTCGGCTTGCCGGATTCGTCCGTCGATTTGAGCAAATCATTTAAAATGCCTCCCTTTAATTCGAAGGGAATCTCCTGTGACAGCAAAGAGCCACGAGCCGCTTGCACTGCCTCGGCATTTTTTCCTTGCTTTTTTAAGATTTCGGCCAACATCAGCCCTGCACGGTTAGATGCTCCGCTGTTTTGAATCTCGCGCAAATAGCCCTCCGCTTGTGCCATTCGGCCATGCGTGATGAGCAAGTCCACCAGTACAAATACATGCGCCTCCTCGGTGGGTTCCTCTCGTACCAATCGCTCCCATTCAAGTATCACCTGCTCAATATTGCCTTGTTTCAGCAGTATCTTTTGTTTCTCCCTCACGAAACTCTCATTGGTGCCGAAATGATCCTGCGCACGACCAATCACTTCCAGCGCATTTTTGTCTTTGCCTTGATACTGATAGATAAAAGCCAAGTCCATCAGATAATCTTCATTGCCGGGTTGTTTCACTAATTCCTCGTACGCCTTTTGAGCGGAAAGCATATCCGCACGAGCCACATGAATGTCGGCCGCCAAGAGGTAATAAAATTTATTGGTAGGATCTAGCTCAATGGCTCGCTCTGCAGAAGCAATAGCCTCATGGTAGACCTTGTTTTGGTAAAGCACTTCGGCTATTTTGAAGTGAATGGCCGCATCTGTCGGGTTAATCTCCTTTGCCACACGAAAAAGCTCCAAGGCCTTGGCGTAATTTTCCAAAATCAAATAACGCTCACCGTCTATCAGTGCCATTTCAGCTTTCATGGAACCCTCTTCCGTGAGAGGCGTGACCTCTCCCTTCTTCTGCGCCCACCCGCCCAAGGCGAATAGGATGAACCCTATGGTGATGAAATATTTCAATTAACCAATTTCAGAATAATCGCCGAGGCTGAGCTCTCCCGCATAGCCTTTCACCTTTACGTAGCTTCCAATCATCGAGTTAGTCAGGGCAGCATCTTCTATCCTTGTGTTCGTCTGAATCAATGAATTTGCCACTTTGCTATTGACCACCACCGTGCCCTCACCTATGGAAACGCCCGGCCCTATTACCGAATTGTGAATTTTCGCTCCAGGAGCAACAAACACCGGCTCAATGATCTTGGCATCAACCAACTCCGCACCTGCATGGCCATTTTGCGGAAGGAACGTCAGGTAGCGCGCATTTGACTGCACGGTGATATTCTTGTTGCCACAGTCTAGCCACTCGTCCACCGTGCCGGTGCTGAATTTCACTCCCTTTTGCAGCAGATTTTCTAATGCCACAGTCAGTTGGTATTCGCCGCTCACCAGCATCTTATTGTCGATCATGTGAGTGAGTTCCACCGCTAACTTTTCAGCTTCTTTGAAATAATAAATACCAATGATGGCCTTATTGGAAATAGGTGTTTTTGGCTTTTCAATAAATGCAGTGATGATCCCCGAATCATCCGTTTTTACCACACCAAATGCAGACGCATCTTCAATTTCTTTTACCCAAATGATTCCGTCTTGATTTACGTCCAAAGTGAAATCTGCCCTAAACAGCGTGTCAGCAAATGCCACAGATACTTTTCCTTGCAACAAAGGTTTGGCACAATCTACCGCATGAGCAGTCCCCAATGCTTGTTCCTGATAAAAAATGTGCCCTTTAGCCCCCACGCGCGACGCAATAGCCAGTAGTTCCTTCTCCACTTCTTCACCAAAATGCCCTACCACAAAGCCAATATTTTGAATGGTCTCAGGTGTCACTTTGGCAATATCCTCCACCAACCGCTGTACAATCGGTTTGCCGGCTATGGGGATCAGAGGCTTAGGAGTAGTGAGTGTATGCGGACGGAGGCGCTTGCCCATGCCGGCCATAGGGATGATCAGATTCATGCGATGCGTTTCGTCTTTTCAAAAATCAACACCAAAATTAAGAAGATTCCGATCGTCCCGAACCCGATTAGGTATTTAACGGCCGTAGAGAACTCCAAAAGGTAAATAATAGCCACACCGGACGTTGAAACGAGCATATACATCAATCCTTTACCTACTTGGTACGGCACAAAATAGTGTCTTTGCCCCCAAACAAAACTGATCAGCACCATAGCCAGATAGACAAGTACAGTGGCGACCGCACTACCTTCATAACCCAACATAGGGATCAACAGGATATTCAAAAGCACCGTTAGTACTGCGCCAATGATGGTAACATATGCACCATAGAGCGTGCGGTCTGTGAGTTTATACCACACGGACAAGTTGTAATAAATGCCAAGGAGCAAGCCACCAAAAAGCAACATCGGCACTACATGGAGGGCCGTGAGATAATCTGCACGACGCAAAACCAGTGGCGCCACTTCCGGTAGAATGAGCGACAATCCCATAAAAGCCAAGCACCCAAAAATGATAAAGGCATTCATGACTTTGGCAAAAACCTCAGGTGAGTCCTTGTCTTTTGACTTTGAAAAAAAGAAGGGCTCATACGCATAGCGAAACGCTTGCACGGATAAGTTCATGAGCATGCTCAGCTTGTAACACGCGCCGAAAATCCCCAATACAGCCAAGCTCGTGAGGCCGGGATAAAAGTCCTCCGGCAACCAATGACGCAGCAAAGCACGCGAGAGCATTTCGTTGGTCACACCCGCTAAGCCAATGATCACGAGTGGTGAAGCATAGCGCATCATTTCCGCCCATTTGTTTTTATCAAAACGTGGTTTGAAGCGCACCCAATCGGGCAAGAAGAAGAGCAACGTGACCGCCGACGCTACTAGATTGGAAAGGAAAACATAGCCCACTCCGAAGGCGGGATCATAGAGCGCACCGACCCAACTATCCGGATTTACAGCTTGCAGATAGGGGCAGAGCAATAGAAAGAATAAATTCAGCCCTATGTTCGTGAGGATATTGAAAATCTTGAACAGGGCGAATTTCTTGGCTTTTCTTTCGAGGCGGAGATTGGCAAAAGGTACGGCCACCAAGGTGTCCAATGCCAAAATAAGTGCCAGCCAAATGACGTACTTTTCAGCTCCGGCATAGTCCAAAAAAGCCGTGATCTGTGGGGCCAGCAGAATGAGCACCGCCGTGAGCAAGGTGGCAAAAACGATCGTCGTGGTAATAGAAAAATCGAAGTAGCGGCCTCTGTCTTCGTATTTGGTGGCAAAGCGGAAAAAGGTAGTCTCCACGCCATACAAATAGATCACCATCAGGAAAGCCACATAAGCATATAGCTCCGTCACCACGCCATACTCACGGGGTGAAAACACCGCCGTGTAGAGCGGTACGAGCAGGAAATTGATCGTGCGACCGAAAATGCTGCTGAGGCCATAAATGGCCGTATCACTGAAAAGTTTGCGGAGGGTGGACAAAGAAATCGACGTATTTTGGCAAAGATAGAAAGGCCGTAGCTGGAAGTTATCTTATTTGATAATAAGACCAATCGATCAATCGTCAATCGAATCACTCTACAGTCCTACTCCCCCTTAAAATTCGCTTGTCTTTTATTCAAAAAAGCATCTACACCTTCTTTGAAATCTTCTGTGCCGCAACAGCGGGCGAAGGCGTTGGCTTCTGTTTGGTAGCCATCTTCGGGAGTGAATACCGCATTCACACAGTCCACCACAAAACCAACAGCCACAGGCGCTTTCTGGCCAATTTTTGCTAAGGTTTCATTCGCTTTGGTCAATGCCGCTGCTTTGTCTGACGCTACGTGATTCACCAAGCCCATTTCCAGTGCTTTGGTGGCAGGTATCATATCGGCAGTCATCATGTATTCCAATGCGCGTCCTTTGCCAATCAGTTGCGTTAAGCGCTGCGTACCGCCATAGCCCGGTATTAAACCGAGGTTCACTTCGGGTTGTCCAAACTTGGCACTTTCGGTAGCCACGCGCATGTGGCACGCCATAGCTAGTTCGCATCCGCCTCCAAGGGCAAAGCCATTCACCACGGCAATTACAGGCGTATGGCAGTCCTCAATCAACTTGAAAACTTGTTGCCCTTCTTCGGCGAACTTGCGCGCGTGCATTTCCGTCACTCCGGTGAACTCCGAGATGTCTGCCCCGGCCACAAAGGCCTTTTCGCCGGCTCCTGTTAGTATCACTCCACGAATAGAGCTGTCGTCCATCACTTCGTGTATGGCTTCATTCAGTTCGTTGATCGTGGCTTTGTTCAGCGCGTTGAGTTTCGTCTCGCGGTTGATGGTGATGGTGAGGATACTGCCCTCACGTGTCAGGGATAGGTTGGTATAAGTAGCCATAAGCGTGGTTGGTCTGTTGGCAAATTTACTGTCTAAATTTTATTGGGTGATCAAGGCACTTTTCAATCCCTCAATCATCGCCACGGTCATTTTGTCCAGGTCGTAGGCGGGCTTCCAGTGCCATTCGTTGCGCGCGTATGTGTCGTCAATACTCTTTGGCCAGCTATCGGCGATCGCCTGCCGGAAATCCGGCGCATAGGAAACCTTGAAATCAGGATAATGCTTGCGTACCGCTCGATAAACCTCATCGGGCGTGAAGCTCATGCCTGCCAAGTTGTAACTGGATCTGGTTTTCACCAAGGACGCATCGGCTTCCATCAATTCAATTGTGGCGCGCACGGCATCATCCATATACATCATGGGCAGGGCTGTGTCGGGCTTCAGGAAGCACGAAAAGTCCTGACCTTCTACGGCTTTCCAGTAGATGTCCACTGCATAGTCGGTGGTGCCACCGCCGGGCTTGGCCTTGTAGCCGATGAGTCCCGGGTAACGAATACTCCGCACGTCCACGCCGTATTTCTGACAGTAATATTCGCACCAGCGCTCTCCGGCTAGTTTGCTGATTCCGTACACGGTGCTAGGGTTCATGATGGTGTGCTGCGGCGTGTGATCACGTGGTGTATCCGGCCCAAACACCGCAATGGAGCTTGGCCAGTAGATTTTCCTCACCTGCTCCTTGCCCGACTCCAGCACGGTGAGCAAACTCTCCATGTTCAGTTTCCAAGCAAAATGCGGGTCTTGTTCGCCCTTGGCCGACAGCACAGCCGCCAAGTGATAGACCTGCGTGATGCCGTGCTTTTTCAAGATGGCGCGGTAGGCATCTGCATCCAAAATGTTGAGGATTTCGAAGGGGCCATCCATCAATTCGCCCGATCCCTCGCGGATGTCCGATGCGATGACATTGGACGTGCCGAAGACTTCTCGGAGTTTCACTACCAGCTCAGTGCCGAGCTGGCCGGATGCGCCTACTATCAGAATTTTTTCCATGGGGGGATGTTGTTGGGTGGCAAAATTAGGCAAAGAAATATCAACCACAGAGGGCACAGAGTACACAGAGAAATTGAGCTGGCAAAAATTCATGCCGCCTGTGACACAGCCCTGACAGCAGCGGCACGAAGTAGAGCGAATGGCAGGAAGGCAATAGCCAAATGTCACGGATGTGTCGCTCCTAATCATTCAAATACGCGAGGAGATTCGGTAGCACATGGCTTGTCACCCTATCTTTGCGCCATGGATTTTGATGAATACCTGCTATCGAAGAAAATAGATCCTGCATTGTTTCGATCTGCCGAGCAAACGCAGTATCAAGCTCTACAGTCGGTATTCAATCAAGTGGGAGAAATCAGCTTTACGCAGCAGAAACTTTTTCTAATCAATCCCCTGCGTAGAAAATACAAATCGGCTCCAAAAGCCTAAATCCGAAATAAACACCCAAACCCAATAATTAAGACATGTACACGTCTCTGAAAGCCAAACTGGACACTGAAATAGCCGACATCAAAGCGGCCGGACTCTATAAGCAAGAACGCATCATCACCTCGCCGCAGAGTGCGGACATTCGCATAGCAGGGGGCAAGGAAGTGATCAACTTCTGCGCGAACAACTACCTCGGCTTGTCCAGCCACCCCAAGGTGATCGAGGCGGCCAAAGCAGCAATCGACTCACACGGCTATGGCCTGTCGTCGGTGCGGTTTATCTGCGGCACGCAGGATATACATAAGGAGCTGGAGCGTAAGATTTCTGAATTTCTCGGCACGGAAGATACGATCTTGTATGCAGCTGCTTTCGACGCGAACGGAGGCGTATTCGAGCCGCTGTTTGGGGCGGAAGATGCCATCATTTCGGATGAATTGAACCACGCTTCGATCATCGACGGTATTCGTTTGTGCAAAGCACAGCGCTATCGCTACAAGCACAACGACATGGCCGACTTGGAAGAGCAACTGAAAGCCGCCTCTGGTGCCAAATGCAAGATCATCGTGACGGATGGGGCCTTCAGCATGGACGGCACCATTGCGCAACTCGACAAAATATGCGACCTAGCCGACAAATACGATGCGGTGGTGATGAGCGATGAGTGTCACACGAGCGGATTTTTGGGCAAGACCGGACGCGGCACGCATGAGTATCGCAACTGCATGGGCCGGGTGGACATCATCACGGGTACGCTCGGTAAGGCGCTGGGTGGCGCATCTGGCGGATTTACCTCCGGCAAAAAGGAGATCATTGAGATTTTGCGTCAGCGGTCACGACCGTATTTGTTTTCCAACACCGTAGCGCCTTCAATTGTGGGGGCCTCCATCGCCGTGATTGATTTGCTGAGCGAATCGACCCACCTGCGCGACAAGCTGGAAGAAAACACGAAGTATTTCCGCACGAAAATGACCGAAGCAGGTTTTGACATCAAGCCGGGTGAGCACCCCATCGTGCCGATTATGCTGTATGACGCAGTGCTCTCGCAACAGATGGCTGCCAAGTTGTTGGAAAAAGGCATCTATGTGATTGGGTTCTACTTCCCCGTGGTGCCTAAAGGACAGGCGCGCATCAGGGTGCAAATTTCGGCTGTGCATGAGCGTCATCATTTGGACAAGGCCATTCAGGCATTTACAGAAGTGGGTAAGGAATTGGGGGTGATTAAGTGATGTGCGGATGAGATGATTTGAAGATGTGGAGCGGTACTTTCCGGCACTTTAGCTCCTATCTGCTCGTGCTCTCCTCTGCTTCGCGCTGGAATCGCCCGAGGCTAGGTTGGGAGATCATGGTTACTTAACAGAATTTTACCATTTCTTGATATCTAAATGAACAAACTCACCCTCCTCTTCTGGTTCCTATTTGCGGTCTTCTTGACTTCCTTTTTTGTGCCTGCCTACTTGCTGCCGGACGGACCGGTGATTGGTTACAGGTGCTCGTGGGTGCCGCTCACGGGCGTCACCGAGGGGAGCATTGGCGGAGTGTTGGGCACGTTGGCCAATTTTGTCGTGTGGGGCGTGGTGCTACTTCCGAAATTGGTGAAAAAAAAAAGCATAGCACTCGCGCTTCTTTCGCTCACACTCCTCTCTACGTTCAGTTGGTTCTTCTTACTTGAGGAAATGTCTACCGAAAATCTGCTTGTTGGCTACTGGCTGTGGGCATTCGCCAGTCCGGCGGTGGTGTATGTGCAGCATGTGCGCCTTACACAGCTTCCTTCTTCCTGAAGAAATTACCAATCGATTCGCCCGTTTTTGATTCCTCCGTAAGGTATTCGTTGATGGTGGCGCGTAGTTCCTGCGGGGAGAGGTTATTCTGTATCTCCCCATTTTGCACCGCACTTATTTGACCCGTTTCTTCGGAGACTACCACGAGCAGCGTATCGGTGACTTCACTCATGCCAATGGCTGCCCTGTGGCGCAATCCATAGTGCGCAGGCAAATCTTCCTGATCGGTGACGGGAAGAATGCAACGAGCCGCTAATATGCGCCCTTTATGAATAATGACCGCACCGTCATGCAAAGGGCCATTTTTGGTAAAAATCGTGAGTAATAGCCGCTTTGATAAATGTGCATCCAGTCGGTCGCCTGATTCGGCATAAAACTTCAATTCCGATTCCTTGGAGATCACCATCAGCGCACCGGTATTCGATGCGCCCAATGTCTTGGCGGCTTCCACAATGGATGTGATGTCCATTTTAGGCGTGGCGCTGGAGTTCATCACAAAGCGCAGATTTTTCATAAACTGCCCTTCTTTGAACGAAGTGGATTTGCCTATCAACAAAAGGAATTTTCTGATTTCCTGCTGAAACAAAACGATCACAGCTAGCACACCTACGCCCATGAATTGGCCCAAAATGCTGCTGAGCAGTTCCATCTCCACGGCCCGCACCACCAGATAAATGAGATAAAGCGAAAGGAACCCAAAGAATACGCGAATGGCCATGCTGCCGCGCATAAGCTTGTACACTTGAGAGAGCAACAGGGTCACCAGCAAGATATCGATGATATCTACCCAGTATATTTCCAAAAACCCTATTCTAAACCCTAGAATCATGTAGTTGTGTGATCAATTTGACGGTCTCTACCGCCTCCCTAACGTCATGAACGCGCAGTATGTTGGCTCCACGCAGCAAAGCTACCGAATTCAGGGCGGTTGTGCCGTTCAAAGCTTCATCGGGCGAGCTATCCAACAATTTGTAAATCATGGACTTGCGCGATACGCCCACCAAGATAGGGCACTCCAATTGTTTGAAGTGATCCAAATGTTGTAGGAGGTAATAATTCTGTTCGAGCGACTTGGCAAACCCAAATCCCGGATCAATGATCAGATCATGAATGCCCGCCGTTTTCGCCTTTTGCTGAATGTTGGCAAAATACTGCATGAATTCGAGTAGCACATCGTCATATTGCGTGAGGCTCTTCATCGTTTGGGGTGTGCCGCGCATGTGCATGGCAATGTATGGCACCTTCCTTTTGCCCGCCAAGGCTATCAAGTCGAGATCTAAGTGCCCACCCGAAATGTCGTTGATCAGCTGTGCACCTGCATCGAGGGCTACTTTGGCCACTGCTGCCCGAAAGGTGTCGATGGAAAGGATCACTTCGGGAAATCGCTTCGCAATTGCTTCTATCGGCAGAATCACCCGATTGATTTCTTCCTGAATGGAAATGTCCTCTGCTCCGGGTCGGGACGAATAGCCGCCAATATCCAGAAAAGTAGCGCCTTCGGTGAGCATGCGCTCGGCTGTGAGTAGGATGTCCTTTTCGTCCGATTTTCGGCTTTTGGCATAAAAAGAATCGGGTGTGCTGTTCAGGATGCCCATCACCTTGGGTGTGGATACATCCACCAGCTGTCCGTCGATATTCAGAGTTTGTTTAGGATTCAAAATTGATAGCTTTGCACGAGTCGATTCGAATTGACAAAGATTGCATTTATGAACGAACTTACCTCGAAGCAGTACCGCGAGATAATGGCCACCTGTCAGGAGATTTTCGAAAAGAAAACGAGAGACTATGGCACGGCTTGGCGCATTTTACGACTGCCTTCTATCACGGATCAGATTTATATCAAAGCGCAGCGCATCCGGTCGGTTCAGGAAAAGGGCGTGCAAAAAGTGGAAGACGATATTCAGGGAGATTTCATGGGTATTATTAACTATTGCCTGCTGGCGCTCATTCAAATGAAACTACCCAAGGATGCTCCCTTGGAGATGCCGCTGGATAAGTTGAAGCCCCTTTATACTCAAGCCGTAGCAGACACCATTGGGCTGCTGGAGAACAAAAATCACGACTATGATGAGGCGTGGAGATTGATGCGTGTGGGTTCTATCACAGACATCATTTTGATGAAATTGCTCCGCGTAAAACAAATAGAAGATAATGCCGGCAAAACGCTCATATCGGAGGGTGTGGATGCCAACTACCAAGACATGATAAACTATGCCGTATTTGCATTGATATTGTTGAATGAAAAACAGAAATAACGAATGAAAGCGATAAGAGAAATAGCCCGCATATTGGTTGGAGGTTTGTTCATTTTCTCAGGCCTTATTAAACTCAACGATCCTGTTGGTACGGCTATTAAACTGGAGGAATACTTTCAGGTTTTTTCACAGGACTTTGCGCCCTTTTTTGAGTATTTCGTTTCGGCCGCATTGTTCTTGGCGGTTTTTTTAAGCGTGCTTGAGGTTGTGTTAGGAGTGGCTGTGTTGCTCAGCTATCGCATGGTGGCCACTTCCATCACGCTGATTGCCCTGATCATTTTCTTCACAGGACTTACCTTCTATTCAGCCTATTTCAACAAGGTGACTGACTGTGGCTGCTTCGGTGATGCTATCAAGCTCACGCCTTGGCAAAGCTTCTACAAAGACGTAGTGCTGCTAGTGCTCATCTTCGTGATTTTCTTCAATTTTCAGAATTACAAGGCCTTTCTTTCAGACAAAATCCTAAAAGTGTTGATGATCTTGGTAACCGTTGGCTCCACTGTGGTAGCACTTCTTGCCATTTGGTATCTGCCTTTCATTGATTTCCGAGCTTACAAAGTGGGTAATGACCTGCGTGCCATGATGCAGCCCGAAGAGGCAGCCCGCTATGAATACGTACTGGAAAAAGACGGCAAGGAAGTGCGCATGGCCACCTACCCATCAGAGCCGGGCTACACCCTCAAAGAAGCCGTGCTGCTGAACCCCGACAAGGCCGTTTCGAAAATTTCAGATTTTGGTGTGTGGAACGACGAAGGCGAATACACAGAGGAAATTTTAACCGGTGTGAAACTCATTTTCATCATTCAAGATGCGGAGAAAGCGAACACAAGCCACATCGGGCAAATGAAGGATCTGGCCATAGCTTCGGCCATGGACACGTGGATACTTACCGCCAGCTCGTATGAAGCCATGGAGGCCTTCCGACATACGCATCAAATATCCCTTCCCTTTTATTATGCGGATGCCACCGTGCTAAAAACCATCATGCGTTCCAATCCGGGCATATGGTTGCTCAAGGACGGTGTGGTCAAAGGCAAATGGCACCACAATGCCGTCCCAAACAGCGCTGAACTCAAAGAGTTGGTGAAATGAAACAACCCAGCCGTATTTTTCTTGTCGGGCTGCCCGGCGCAGGGAAAAGTACGGTCGGGAAGTACATGGCATCTGAGCTAGGCTATGCATTCATAGACCTTGATGAACGCATTGAGGCACAAGCAGGTCAGCCGATCCGCGTGTTATTTCAACAGTCCGGCGAACAGCATTTTAGAGAAATGGAGCGCGATGCGCTGCGAGCTATTACAGAAACGAACGTGGTAGTGGCCACAGGTGGCGGAGCACCTTGCTTTCATGACAATATGGACTGGATGAATACGAATGGTTTCACCCTTTTTCTCAATCCGTCTTTAGACATTATCGCTGAGCGAATTTCAAAAGAAACACATCGGCCATTGATCGGTGAAAAGCCACGCGAATCGTTGGAAGCATTGTTGAACCAACGGATTACTTTTTATGAAAAATCAGGAATGGAGTCCGGCCGTATAGAACCATGCGAAATTCTGGCCGAACTCCTCCGTTTCATCAATGAGTCTTAGAAATTGAATCCGGCCGTAATGCCGATTTGTGTTGTGCGCACGTCTGAGTCTACCGTCATATCAAAGCCTTCTACTGCGTACGGCTGATATTGCTGCTGATAGCGAGCATTCACCACAGCCAAGTCAATGTAATAGTCAGCAGTCTTATAGCCTACACCGAAGGTCACATAGTCTCTGTCATTGCCCATGTCAATGGGATCAGGGAAGAAGGCATACCCGCCACGCACGCGGATGTTGTCTATTCGGTATTCGCTTCCCACACGGTAGTTCAGCACGGATTTATAAAAATCCATAATCACTTGATTGTCGCCCAAAGGTGAAAAGTCACGGGATTGTAGCTCAGCATTGGAGTAGTCTACCATTTCTATATCCGCACTCACAAACCCTGATTTGCCCAAGAAAACTGTGCCACCGAGGTTCAGTCTGGCAGGTGTTTTTATTTTGTAGGTGGTTTCGGTAATGTCACTTCTATATGGCTCCACATCCTGCAGATCGTACACGCCTCCGTCGTACGTATATCCGTAATTTTGCCAATCGGTACGCAAGGTAAACTCACTCTCCTCGCGCAAAGACAGGAATGTTGGGGACTGATAAGACAGCCCTAACGTGAACATATCTACCGGCCGGAAAATCAAACCAAAGGTGGTATTTACTCCACTTCCTCGCGTCACAATTTGATCGCTGAGTTGAATGGAGTTCAAGTATGGATCAAGGTTGCCTGCTCCATCTAAAAACTCGCTTTCGGTATATGAGCGCATTCTATTGAAATATATAGTTTGAATGCCCAATCCACCACCGAAGTACAGTTTATCGTCGTAGTTGCCACCCCAACTCACATTGATTTGTTGCTGGCTTCCTCGCTGAGAGACCACCTCCTGCTGATAGGGAACCGTCAGTATGGGTGTGCCCCAAGCAGTAAAATCTCCTACCTGATTTGGCGTGATGACTCCACCGGATTCGGGGAAGTAGTTCATATCTGAGGGGTCAGAATCTGAGTAGTAAAATTGATCTACTAGAAATTGATTAAAAAAAGCATCTTCCAACGCCCCTCCGCCTCCACCATTCAAATTGGCGAGGACAGGATCCAAAAGCGAAGAACCGCTCTCTCCTTCATACCTAAATTCCCGATTGAAATCATTGATTTTGGCCACCGTAAAAGCCAAAGAACCGCCCTTGAATTTCTCATCCGTAAAACGACCCTTATTGAAATTCATCACCACAGAGGCATTGTTGATTCCAAACGTATTGTGAAAATTGGGTGTAGTGAGACCCGCAAACCGATCATCCGAATTTTGAAAGCCCATGCCGAGCGTAAAAGCTGCAGAACTTCTATTGAAAAATCCCAAGCCGGCGGGATTACTCGTGCTTGAGCTGACGTCTCCACCAAGCGACACTTGAGTACCGGCCAAGCCCTGCATGCGCGCAGAACTGCCAATTACCCAATTTGTCTCACTGAATCGGAGGGCATCTTGGTAATAGCCGAATTGCGCACGCGTCTGGTATGTGCAGACTACCAACAGGCTAAGTACGATTAGCTTTAAATTTCTCATGTTGTTTGTTTTAGCTGAATATCAAAATTACCTACCCCCTCTACCACCGCCACCTCTAGAGCTACCGCCTGATGAGCCTCCGGAGGAAGAACCTCCACTTGAGCGCGATCCACCCGAACTTGTACCACCCGAAGAGCGGTTGGTAGAACCTTGACTTCTATTCACGTTCCCACTGTTTCGGCTGCCGGAGTTGCTCGACTGGTTTTGACGAACGGCCGGTTGGTTAGCGCGCTGGGTGTTAGGCAATTGGAACGTGCCGGGTCGTTGCTGCCCTGACCGATTGATGGTTTGTCCGGGCACCGCATAGCTCCTATTTTGATTCACCGGATTCCCTTGCTGCTGATAGTTAATATTTCTATTTTGACTATTGGTCAAATTCTTTGATGGTCGTATCTGATAACTATTTGTACGCGTACCACCAGAAGTTTCGTTGGCCGTTCCTGACCGACTATAGTTAGGGCGGGCAGCCGTTTGATTCACTGTGCCTCGCGTAGGATTTCTGTTGCCATAGCTCGTCACGCCTCCGCTGGTGTAAGGTTGCGTAGGGCTCCCAGTTCCGCGCGCCTGATTCAAATAATTAGCTTGTGTACGCGAAAAATCTCGCGTTGTGGTGCTTTCGGCCATGTTTCGAATCGGTCTATTCTGCCCGGTATTATTTACGACATTACCCCCTCTGTCCATTCTCGGCCCTCTGTTCACGTCTCTATATTGTTTGGTAGTTGTATTAGGCGCTATATAAAACCAGCCATTGTCGTAATAAGGGTGATAGCCCCATCGCCACGGATTATATCCCCAGCCCCTGCCGCCTCCAAAGTACGGACTGTACATATTCCAACCGAATCCATACCAGGAATTATAATACCACGGATTCCAAAAGGGATCATACATACCCCACGAGTTCCAACCCCAACCTATACCCATGCCCCAGCCGGCACCCCAGCCATTACCCCATCCGCCATTTCCAAAGCCACCGTTCCACCCGGGGTTCACTGTGCCGCCATAGTAATTATTGATAATTGTGTTGCCTTGATCTTGAAACTCCTCCTGATACAACAAGTCATCTTGACCGTATTGACCCGTGTATTGAAAATCAAGAGGTTCATCACCGTAATTTTCATTTACAAATTGGTTGGCCGAGTTGTAAGGAGACAAATATTGAAGGCGCAATTCCTCTGCTTGCTGTCTGTATTCCTCAATGAGTGCGGGATCCACCTCCGTGGAGGTGTAATTGTCTGAATAATTGGATTGATATTGCTGCGCGACTTGTAACTCTGACTGGCGCTCTTGTTCCTCTTGCAATTCTTGCTTTGCCTTTTTTCGGTCTGAGGAGTTGAAATACAAATCGTCATACTCCTGCGCGATTCCGGTGAAGCCGAAACCGACGACCACTATAAATGTCATCCCCAGCTTTTTCATATCATTCGGTGTTTTATAGTTATACGTCCATTGCCCCCCATTATGTTCCAAGTGCGCCTGTATATTTGCGCCTTGCTGTTTAGAACGAGCAAAAAAGTACAATTACTATACCAAGATAACACATTGCCATGAGCAAAGCGATTCCTCCACGGTCTGAAGATTATTCACTTTGGTACAATGAACTGGTGAAAAAGGCTGGTTTGGCCGAAAATTCGCCCGTGCGAGGATGTATGGTGATCAAACCGTATGGCTATGCCATTTGGGAAAAAATGCAGCAAACGCTCGACCGCATGTTCAAAGAGACAGGTCATCAGAATGCGTACTTCCCACTGTTCATCCCAAAATCATTTTTGAGCCGCGAAGCAGACCATGTAGAAGGATTCGCCAAAGAATGCGCGGTGGTAACCCACTATCGACTAAAGACCAATGCAGAAGGTACCGGTGTAATCGTAGACCCTGAAGCAAAGCTGGAAGAAGAACTCATCGTGCGCCCAACCTCCGAAACAGTGATTTGGGACTCCTATAAAAACTGGATTCAATCGTACCGCGACCTGCCTTTGCTCATCAATCAGTGGGCCAATGTGGTACGCTGGGAAATGCGAACGCGCCTATTCCTTCGCACAACAGAATTCCTCTGGCAAGAAGGCCACACGGCGCATGCCACCAAGCAAGAGGCGATAGACGAAACCGTGCAGATGCTCCAAGTGTATGCCGATTTTGCCGAAAACTACATGGCTTTGCCTGTGATAAAGGGTGTAAAGTCTGAAAGTGAGCGTTTTGCCGGGGCTGTAGACACCTATTGCATAGAAGCTATGATGCAGGATGGTAAGGCGCTGCAAGCAGGAACGTCACATTTCTTGGGGCAAAATTTTGCGAAAGCCTTTGACGTGAAATTCCAAAACAAAGAAGGAAAAGAAGAGTTGGTGTGGGGCACATCGTGGGGCGTGAGTACCCGCTTGATGGGCGCACTTATCATGGCACACTCAGACGATGACGGCTTGGTATTGCCACCGGCACTCGCACCAGACCAAGTGGTGATTGTGCCTATATACAAGACAGAAGAGGAATTGGCGCGTATATCCGAATTGGCTAACAAACTCATCAAGGACCTGCGTGCCAAAGGCATCTCTGTGAAATACGACAACCGCGACACACAGAAGCCGGGTTGGAAGTTTGCGGAGTACGAAGTGAAAGGCGTGCCCGTTCGCATGGCCATTGGGCCAAGAGATATGGAGAATGGCACGCTGGAAATAGCTCGGCGAGACACCAAAGAAAAGCAAACAGTGCAGGCGGTAGATGCGGTGGCACACGTGGAGCATTTGCTTGATGCCATACAAAAGAACATTTATGCGAAAGCCTTAAAATTCAGAAAGGAAAATACCTTCAGTGCGGACACTATGGAGCAATTCACCTCTTTATTAGACCAGGGTGCATTTGTGTTTGCCCATTGGGACGGCACAGCCGAAACCGAGGACAAAATCAAAGAAGCCACCAAGGCAACCATTCGATGCATTCCTTTGAATAACAAAATGGAGAAAGGAAACTGTATCTTTACAGGCGAGCCTTCTGATCAGCGGGTACTTTTTGCCAGAGCATATTAATCAAAAAACTATGGAGTGGTTACCAATAGCGATATTTATTCTGCTGGGACTTATCCTCATTATTGTCGAAATCATCTTTGTGCCGGGCACTACCGTGGTGGGTATCATGGGATTTTTGAGCTTGGCTTACGGCATTTTTCAGAGCTACGTGAGCTTTGGCAACAGTGTAGGCACGGCCACCCTTATCGGTACTTTGATTGCAAGCGTGCTGCTCTTGTACTGGTCCTTTAGAAATAAATCATGGGAGCGTTTTTCACTAAAAAGCACGGTATCGGCTAAGGTCAATGAAGATTTTCCCTTCAAACCTGCCGTGGGCGACAAGGGTATATCTGTCTCTGCATTGCGCCCGATTGGCAAAGCCGCTTTTGGCGAATACGAAATTGAAGTAAGTTCGCATGGCGGATTTATCAATGAAAATATTGAAATTGAGGTCCTCCGAATAGAGGGTAGTAAAATAATTGTAACACCTATTTAATAATCACTGAAATGGACGAGAGTACGCTCTTAATATTCCTGGTAATTGGCGGTATAATCGCCTTTTTCACCTTCCTTTATTTTGTTCCGGTCAACTTATGGATCACCGCGATTTTCTCGGGTGTGCGTGTAGGCCTGATCGAACTGGTATTTATGCGCATCCGAAAGGTGCCGCCATCGCTTATTGTCAATGCCCTGATCACGGCCACCAAAGCCGGTCTCACAGTGCAAGACGGTGAAGATCCTGCCGTAAGAAGAAAACTGAAAACACAAGATTTGGAAACGCACTACTTGGCAGGAGGTAACGTGCCCCAAGTAATCCGTGCCCTCATTTCGGCAGACAAGGCAAATATCAATTTGTCATTCCGTCAGGCTACTGCCATTGACTTGGCGGGGCGAGATGTATTCGAGGCGGTGCAGATATCGGTAAACCCGAAAGTGATCAACACACCTTCGGTGGCTGCCGTAGCGGCTGATGGCATTCAGTTGATCGCCAAGGCACGTGTGACCATCCGAGCAAACATACAACAACTCGTAGGGGGTGCAGGTGAAGAAACCATCCTTGCCCGTGTTGGCGAAGGTATCGTAACGTCTGTTGGTTCGGCTGCTTCGCACAAGCAAGTATTGGAGAATCCGGATCGTATCTCTAAGTTGGTATTACAGCGCGGATTGGATGCCGGAACAGCTTTCGAAATCCTATCTATTGACATTGCCGACGTGGATGTAGGAGCGAACATTGGAGCGAAAATCCAAACAGACCAAGCAGCAGCCGACTTGAAAGTGGCCGAAGCACGCGCGGAAGAAAGACGCGCCATGGCGGTAGCCGAAGAGCAGGAAATGGTGGCCAAAGCACAAGAGGCACGCGCCAAGGTAATTTTGGCTGAGGCTGAGATTCCAAAGGCAATTGCCGAGGCATTCCGCAGTGGCAACTTGGGCATCATGGATTATCAGAAATACAAGAACATCGGTGCGGATACCGAGATGAGAGAATCCATTGCCGGCAAAGGCAAGAAATAAGAAATTCCTTAATCACTAACGCTGACAAACCCTGATTCGGAAACGGATCAGGGTTTTGTTTTTTCGGCCAAAACCGGATTACTCAACTTCACCTGATCGGCATAAAACTGCATGCGCGTAGAGGTTCGGTCGAGCAAAGTAACAAGTTCGATCCGATCGTTTTTATGATGATAAAATACCTCAATCAAGAAATCGTCGATGCGGTAGAGATTCACTTTGTAGCCATAGTAGCGGATGTCCATCAGGAATTCACCTTGGAAATAGACCCATTGCAGTTTGGTCTGAAGTGATAGCCGGTTGAAGTCTGCCGCTTGCATGCGAACATGAAAGTATGAAAAATGTCAGTCATCGCAAAGTACCTTTTCATAATCTTCCGCACGGTAAGCGTGCGAGTAGATTTTATGTCCCTCACGGGTGTAATAGATCAACACATGAAACCCTGCGCCTTTGAGCGCCTGTTCAGCTACCAATATGGCATCCGCACCCGAGCCCATTATGCGAATGGCTGTAAACTCAGGTGGCAACAACACCCCAGACCCGCTAGTCAGCACACCAAATCCACCCATGCCATAATATTTCACCAAAGAACCGTCCGGTACTAGCGATTCCCAAAAAGTGGCCTCCAAAATGACCTCTCCGCTCGCTATGTTTATCAAGAAATATCGGTCGCTTTGCTGTGCCCAGACTTCACGCTCCGTCCATTGGTAGATCGCATCGTAGACAAATGGCAGGATTATCTTCTGATCAGCCGAAAGCAATCCACGCTTACCTCCTTTGGTGAACAGATAATATGACCCCAAGCGCTCCGGCTTTGATTCGTAAAGCGGTTCGAAAAAAATACGCTTGCGCAAATCATACCCGCCAATTTTCCCCTTTTTAAGGAGTGATACCATGCCATCGGCAAAATCAATGTAATCGAATTGCATGGGTATAAGCTCCTTGCCTTCTTTATCCAATAACCCGTGTTTTCCTCTGAAAGACACCATAAAAAGGGAGTCTCCCTCCAATCGGATAGCGTCAAAGGTTCCGCTAAACAGCCTTTTTCCCTCCTTATCCAACACCGTTTTGACAACACCCGAGACCATGACGTAAGGCGCCTTGGGCGATAACATGGAAGGCACATCACTTGTCACTAGCGGGTATTCTACTTGATTCTGAAAGAGTAACATCGGCTTTGTCCCTGTAAGCAAGGCGGCCGTTGGATTGAGTAATCGTAAACTATCCAGAAAGGTCCGCTCCCATGCATGTTTGACAGAAATAAGTCTCCACTCGCCTGTCAATTCCTTACTTAAAACATATCCTTCATTCGCTTCCAAATAGGGAAAATAATCGTAACGCATTTGACCGTACAAGGCATACCCTCGTTCGTCTCTGATGTATCCGAGCGAATCGCCGGGATAAATGTGGTGCTGACCCCAAGGCACCAAAAAAGTACCATCGCTGCGCAACAAACATTCGCGATCTTCTCTGAAACCGACGAGCAAATCAGAAGTGATCCGCTCGTAATCTTCGAATTTGAACTCAAGAAAAAGCCCTTCCGGAAATGACTTCACCAGCTCGTCAAACGTGGCTGTGGCCAATAGACCATCGCGCGCAAAAAGCCAGAAATTGCCATCGGTGAAGATGTCGTCGTAGCGAAAATCAGTCAGCGGAAGACCCAGCAGCGAATGGAGCCCCCACTTTTGCTTCTTGACTTTGAGCAGTCGTCCGTTGAGAACCGCTGCATCTTCTATATTTCGCACTACATCACCACCGGCTTTATGCACAATGTGCTTTTGCTCATCCAACTCTACCAACAGCAGTCCATAACCTAAGTCTCTTACAAGGCGACCATCAGCGATTTTCCTGCCGGATTTTGACAACAGAAAAGGGCTGCCGTGTACACTTCCACCGATGAGATCAGTAGACCAACCTTCGCAACGTAGATCCTCGGGCAATTCATCAAATACGATCGGAACAGACGCCTGGCCATAGCCCATCATCGTATAGCCATCGTCAAATACAGGAAAATACATGGTACGATTTTGCTTTACATCGGCTAACAAGGAATCGCTTTTTTGGTGATAATCCAAATAGGTTGCCAACCGACTGAATTGGTGCTCACGGTCTATATGATAGAGCCGATTTATGGCCAATTGACCAACGGTGTGGCGGGCATATTGAATAATGAAGCCAACATAATCTGCCGCATCACCCGAAATGGTTCGGATTTTCAACAGGTGGATCAATGATTCACTTAGGTAAGCGCTCGTCGGATTTTGGCGGATAAACTGCTCCAAGTCATCTGCGGCATGCGTGCGGGTAAAGTCGAGTAGCTGCAAACTGTCACGCTTGGATTGCGCCTTATCCCGAAAGATGGAGGTAGGGTAAGTATCCAAGAATGACTGCCAGCCAGCCACCGACATGCCGCCAATGGAATGCTGAAAAGCCAACGAGTCACGGGTGTATATGGTCGTCTTGATATGTGATGATTCGGGAAATAAGTTGATAAATCCATTCAATTGTTCAATGGTCAGTTGTGCTTTAGCTTGAGCATGCCAGCGATCGGCGATGTGATGCAACAAGGCTGTCAACGTGTCAATGGTTAGGCCCTCAGCAAAAAATTCTGATTTGATTTCGTCAGAAGCGAGGTTCAAATCGGACAAACTCCGCCGAATTTGAATTCGTGCGGAATCCAAGTTGGCCTTTGAAAAATCGGATTTCAAGAACAATAAGGAATAGTAATAGCGAGCCCCCGGATGAATTGACTCAGTGGCTAATGCCTTGACAATCACTTCCTCTGTCTTCACCCAGTCTCCCTTTTCATACGCCTTTATCATTTTGCGTAAATCGCCTGAAAAAGCTTGGAAGCCAAACAGAAAAAACGACAAGAAAACGACACATCGAACCATACCCACGAAGCTATTGGATTCAATCCAAAATGAAAATCACGGCTACAAGTGACATATGTAACGAGTTGGCCTGTGAAAATTTTGTATTTTCGGACGAGCCAAAAAATACCTCCATTCAGCGTTTAGACGATCAGAACCACTCGCCATGAATGCGCGTATTTTCACCAGCACACTTATGAAAAAAATCGCCCTTCTTCTCATCTTTTGGCTACCTGCCATCGGCATTTTTGCTCAAAAAATTGAAACAAGTCCGTACGGTGTGGAGGAATTAAAACAAGTGCCAAGCGCACCGGATTACGCCAACTTGAAGTACTGGATAGCGCATCCAACCAAAATAGATAATGCAGATGCCGTGCCGGGCAGGGGTGAGTTGAATGACCGCCAAGCCGAAGCAAATGCCGATGTGTTTTTTGTGTACCCCACGATATACACAGGCAAGCAAAACCCATCCTTTCCGTGGTTTGCAGATGTGAATGATGCCGAGATGAACGATGCGATAGCCAACTCCACCATCAAGTACCAATCGTCCGTCTTCAACGATGCAGCGCGCATCTATTCCCCGCTGTATCGGCAGGCGCACATCAGCGTCTTTTTTTCGGATAGCACGCTCATGAAGCAAGCATTGGAGGCCGCCTATCAAGATGTGAAGGCGGCTTTTGAATATTATTTGAAAAATTGGCACAACGATCGTCCGCTGATTATTGCCTCACATAGCCAAGGCACGGTACATGCTGCTCGATTGCTCAAGGAATATGTGGATGGCAAACCCCTCCAAGACAAACTGGTGGCGGCCTACATCATTGGTATGCCTGTTCCCAAGAATCAATTCGCCAAAATTCCCATCTGTGACCAGCCGGACCAAACAGGCTGCTGGATCACTTGGAACACCTATCTGCACGGCTACTCACCCCCACACTATGCCGAACTGCTCAATGCTGCCGGCAGTGTAAATCCGCTCACATGGAAGACTGACTCCACCTGGGCAGACTGGGAGCTGAACAAAGGTGGGATCTTGAAGAATTTTCGAAAAATCCGCCCGGGCGTATCAGATGCACAAAACCATCGCGGCATGCTGTGGATCCGGAAGCCACGCTTTTTTGGAAATTTCCTCCTCCGATGGAAGCGCTACCATGTAGTGGACTATAATCTCTTCTATCTAAATATTCGAGAAAATGCCGTTGTACGGGTAAACGCCTTCCTAAAAGAGCAACCAATCAGAGGAATTTCAAATTGAATTGGATCATAGCTGTAATTCCTTAAATTTTTTTAAGAAATTCGCGCCACCGTTACAGTCATGTAACATTGAAATTGATAAAATGATAAAAACTGTCATCATTGGAGTAGGTAACTGCGCCAGCTCGTTCGTTCAAGGAATCGAATACTATAAAACACACCAAGCAGGAATCGGCATGATCCGTCAGTCGATTGCGGGATACGAAGCGAAAAACATCCAAATTGTTGGTGCTATTGACGTGGACAAGCGTCTTGTCGGACAAGATCTTTCAAAAGCCATATTCGGCGGATCGAACACGGCCACAAAATTCTGTGAAGTGCCACACTTGGGCGTGCCGGTGGTGAAGGGGCCCGTTTTAGATGGGGTAGCCAAGCACATGACAGAGAGCTTTCAGGTGGATGCTGCTCAGCAGCCCGTGAATGTGGCCGAATACTTGAAATCAGTAGGTGCCGAAAGTGCCATTTGTTACTTGCCGGTGGGAAGCCAACAAGCGGCTACCCATTATGCAGCCGAATGTTTAAAAGCAGGGGTTAGTTTTATCAATGCCATACCCGTGTTCATTTGCTCCACTCCCGAGTGGGATGCCAAGTTCAAGGCAGCAGGTATCCCTTGCGCAGGAGACGACATCAAATCTCAATTTGGCGCGACATATCTCAATCGAGTATTGGTAGAGAGCCTAATGGAAAGAGGGTTTTCAGTCGATAATCTGTATCAGCTCAATGTGGGCGGCAATACGGATTTTCAAAACATGTTGGATGAGTCTCGGCTAGAGTCAAAGCGTATTTCGAAAACGGCAGCCGTGAGCACCTTGTATGAGAAAAAAGGCATGAAAACGCCTGATTTGCGTATCGGGCCGTCCGATTATGTACCTCACTTGGGTGATCACAAAATTTGCTACATCAATGTAAACGGACGTCAGTTTGGTGATGTGCCTTTCGAACTCGAACTGAAACTGAAAGTAGAGGACAGTCCAAACAGTGCGGGCATCATGATAGATGTGGTGCGCTACGTACGTGTGGCGCGTGACAGAGGATTGAGTGGAACCGTTCCTGCCATTTCTGCCTTTGGATTCAAACATCCAATCGAAACCTTTGGCGAACAGGATATTTTGGATAACCTCAAATCTTTCCTTGCCTAAGAATCGCGGGTAGTGGCTAAATCAGAAGGTGTGTCTACATCATTCCAGAAATGCCCATTTACTTCATAAACATCGGCTAGTCCCTTGCCGGCCAAGGCTTGTACCATGTTGGAGATGCTGTCTCCCCCATTAGCAATGGAAGTGCGTAAATGCTCGAACATAACCTTTCGTGCCATGAAAAGTCCGGTATCGTAGCAATCATATTCTTTCAACTGTTTGCCAATTTCAACGATCAGTCCCTTTGATGTTTTGACCTTGGTAACATCCTCCAAGTCGATGTGTTTATTGATTTCACTCGGGCGGTCTACCACCAGCGTCAGTGTCTTCACATTAGCGACTGCTTTGATGACCTCTTTCAAAAATGCCTCGGTAAAGAAATGGTCTGCCATAGTGAAAAAAAATGGCTCATCGGATGACCCTACCCAGTCTGACGCGCAATTAAGTGATACGCCATTGGCTCTATCAAATTCCGGATTATGAATGAGCTGTACGGCAGATGAAATATACTCCGTCCTACTAGCAAAAAATGCTTCGAGCATCTGATGACGATAGCCTGTGATCACACAGAATTGTGTGACACCAATGTGCCGAAACAAGCGTATATGCCGCTCCATGAGTGTTTCGTCTCCGACCTTCAGCATGGATTTGGGAATGCCATTGTCCAAACGCGTGTTGCGCCCGGCAGCCAGAATGATACACTTCATGGTATTGGTTTTATCTGATCACCACTCATATCCATAGAAAGTTTGAGGCGTTTGGATGTGCCCCATGGCCATGCAATAGCTCGCTTCGGTCCGCGCGTCTGCACATAATTTTCGTGCGTCTTTCGATCATAAACAACGCCATATTTTCGGGCTCGGTCTATCAAATCATCGCACTGGGAATAAAACGGAAGACTGTCGTTAAATCCGCCAAGCTCATAAAAGGTATCACGCCAAATAGCCATCCTGTATACGCGCCTCCAATTCTTCTCCAAGGCTATCACCTGCTCAAAACGGCTGATCGCCATTTCATCTGCTATAAAACGAGTAGCTCTGGATGGTAAAAGATCCCCCCACGCCAAACTGACCAATAGCTTGCCCCTCCCGACTCGAAATGCCTGATTCCGCAATTTCCGCTCGTCCATTCGGCCATCATAAGTATATACCTTCACCTGAGGTTCAGATTTAGACATATCTGTCCATTCATGATGCATGTCATGCGGCATTAAGACAATCCATTCTGTTTTTGATTGATCGATTCGAAGAGCATCCAGATTCATTCGAATAATCTCCTGTGCCTGCTGCTCTCCGGGTAGGCACACCAAGCAAAAGGATACCTCCGGAGCATCGGCATAGCGAGTTGATTCAATTAACGCCGACCGATACCTGTTCCCTCGTTCCCATTGCCTCTCAGCATCGTCAAAGACGTTACCTCTTCTGTCAAATGGCCACATATTCAAATTTATTACCTCCACTAGTTACCAATTGCTGCACTTCTGTTAAACCAAAAAAACCTTGATTTGCCACCAAATTGTCTGTTCGTACAAGCCTCCCTGCTAATTTTCGATTGTATCGACGCATCACCTCATACTTCATTCCCGGTGGCACATATTTTTCATTTACTATGGCCTGATTGTAACGGCCATCCATATCCAGCATTACCTGTGACCCAATCATTTCCAGCCGATTGACAAGATCCCGATCTTGAAAACCCATTTCCAAAAACTCCTCGTTGTAACCACCTAAGGAAAAAAAAGCATCTCTACTGGCCGCAATACGGCCAAACGACCCATCTTGTGAATCTCCGGAATATTGCCACAAGCAGATGTCATAGGGTGAAGACATAAAGCCGTTGTAAACATGCATGCCTCCGCGATAACCCGTAAAATTATCCCCATCCAAATTCACAAGAATTTTTCCGGAGGAAAGCCTATGGGCGGTATTCTTTGCTTTTGGTGAATGCCACTTGTCCAGCCCTTTGCAAAGGAAAAATTTTAAGTACCCCGATGTTAGCTCAGGTGCAAACTCGGTCATCAGCCAATCACCAAGATCCTCTTGACTTTCAAAATCAACGAAAACAAATTCTATTTTGGATTGATCCAACCGATTATCGGCCAAATTCTTAGGTAATGTTTCTTTGACTTGGTGCAATCGATTCTTGTGACTGATGCAAAAGGACACTAACGGCGCATGGGCGAATTCCGGCATCCTAAAAACCGGCGATTGCGCGCGCTTGGTACTTCGCAGAGGGGTGCCCACACCGGCGTTTTTTCCTAAACTGAAAATCACAGCTTCTTTTTTGACAACCAACCAAGCAACCGCATGAGTTGGCCAATGACAAAGATGATAAAAATAGCAGCAACATGCCCGCCTCTTCTTTCAGATTCCAAGGTGCTTTGAGTCAGATCTGCTTGCCAGACTCTTTTGGTAAATGCATCAATAAGTACTGGATCCTGAGTGACGCAGACTACTTCTTGCTCCAAGTGATAGCTGACAAAATCGAAATTTGAGCTACCAACGATCAATTTTTTATCATCAATGAGTAGAGCCTTTGCGTGGGACATGCCCCCGGTATACTGATGAATGAGCCACGGCTGATCTCTCGTTTTGGCCAACAAATAATGCTTCATGATGGATTTATTGTTGGTGGCAGGGGTAATGATTTCTACCTGCACATGTGAATCTAACCGAGTGAGGCGTGTCAAAAGTGGATCAGAAACGTACGGTGAAATTATTTTAATAGATTTTTTAGCCGATTGGATTTGTGCAAACAGATGCTCATACACCTCTCGGCTATGGCTGCCGTCTAGGAAATAAAGGTCGTCAGTCGCCACGTCCACCCACCGCGATTGGTTGAGCCCGGCCAGTGTGTGCTGAAAATCATCTGCCAACTGCCTGACTATTTCCTTATCCTCTAAGCGAATCATCATGTCGTGCCACTCAAAATTATGATCGCTGAAATTGAGTCCGCCTATATAGGCCACATCATCCACAATGAGCATTTTTTTGTGATTGCGCCCAGGAAAGCGATGCAGCCCAAAACCGAGCGGATTGGTTATATGCCTGGTAATTCCATCCTCCGGCTTACCCTTCAAATACGCACGTGTGGCATTGACCTCTGCACGGTAGGTCGATGAGCGCCAATAGCGCCAGCCGAAGGCCCATCCATCGTTCACATTCATGAGTGAATAGGCATCTATACACAATACCTTGTCAGTTGCCGGGGATTGCCGCATCTGATCGAGCAGCCAATGGCCTACTGCATCATACTCAAACGTCATGGCCTGCACCCAAATGCGGTGCTTAGCAGACCGGATGGTCTCCTCCACATCCGACTTGAATTCATCCGCATCAATCAATAATCTATTCGAACATGGTGGAGTCATACGGCAAAAAAACCACTTTCTTTGGTGCCGATAAAATAAGTGATTGGCTGTCCATGAAAATAGCGCAAGTTTGTCCGTATGACTTCACCCGTCATGGAGGGGTAAAAACTCACATCCTGCAGCTGGCCTCAGCCCTGCGAAAGCAGGGACATGAGGTAAAGATCATTGCGCCGAAAACAACTGCAGCCGATTCGGAAGAAGATGTCTATTTCTTTGGAAAAAATATGAGTTTGGGTTTTGGTGGAACCAAAATCGACATGAACGTCTGCTTGGGAAATGAACGTCGGCGGCTCATCACCTTTCTTGAATCTGAACAATTCGATGTGATCCACTACCACACTATCTGGAATCCTGTGCTGCCCTTTCAGGTACTTCGTTTCTCCAAAGCAAGAAATGTGGCCACCTTTCATGACACGCCCGGCAAAGGATTCATTCCTCAGTTTTTAGGAAGGTGGGTGATGCCCTTGGTAGCCAGAGTGGTGTTTAGGAAATTACACGGAATCATCTCCGTTTCTCCTTCTCAGGCTGCCTACATTTCCCGATTTTCAAACCGAGCGATTACAATCATTCCAAACGGAATAGATGTAGAAGCTGTGACCGGTAATTCGCTTTCTGATCTGAAAGACGGCAAGCGTACTATTCTCTTCTTAGGCCGACTGGAGCCTCGAAAGGGCATTATGGAGGCCTTGGCTGTGTTTAAAAAACTTTCGGAAAAGCACAGCGATATTCGACTGATCGTAGCTGGCACAGGTGACATGTTAGCACAGGCACAGGCTTTTGTAGCCGATCACGAAATGGCACATGTACTTTTTGTAGGATCCGTGAGCGACCAAGAAAAATGGAATCTATTCGCCACAGCCGATCTTTATATAGCACCGGCGCTCTACGGTGAGAGTTTCGGTATCGTGCTGCTGGAGGCGATGGCTGCTGGGGTGCCCATGGCAGGATATGGCAATGAAGGATACTTGAATATACTGAGTAAGGAACAAGTCGCCTATTTCGCCAAACCCGGCGATACCGCTGCGCTGGTTCAGCACTTCGATGCGCTGTTGACCTCTCCTGCCCTTAGGGATCGGCTTATTCTTCACGGCAAAGAGCGGGCATTGTCCTATGATTGGCAGCACCTTTCACGCGATATTCTGAAAGTGTATGGCTAAGAATCTACCTACTTTTGAGGCGAATAACATTTTGGAATGAATATAATCTATCAGCTCATTCGCAAGTCTTTGGGCAAATACATCTTAGCCATCTTATTGAGCACAGTGGCGGGTATTGGCGGAGCATTGATGATCAAGCACATCCACTCGGGTATGAAAAACGGTGTAAGTGAGAACTACTTGTGGGAGTTTGTCGGGTACTTGGTGCTGTCCGTGGTGCTAGGCATCATTGGTCATCAGATGCTCACAAAACTGTCAGAGGGTAATCTCAAGGAATTGCGCGTGTCGCTCTCGAGAAAAATAATGAAATCGTCATACCGAAAAATCGAACCGGAAGCTGACAAACTCATACCGATCCTCACCACTGAAATCGCGACTATCGGAACCGCTGCGGCCAAAATTCCGGATGTGGTCACAAGCGTCACCATCATCTTGGGTTGTCTCGTCTACATGTTCTATTTATCGTGGCAATACACCCTCTTTGCAGTGGGAATCTTTGGAGTCAATTTCATCATGACAGTCTTCGTGATGCCAATGACACGTAAGCACGAAGAATCATCCAAAGAATTGCGTTTTGAATTATTTCGGCATTTGAAAGACATGGTTGCCGGTTTAAAGGAACTTTCCTTTAAGCGTAAACTTCGGCGGGTCTATGTCAACAAACTGATTGAACCGACTATTGAAAAGCAAAATGAAATAAAGCTTAAAAACAACCTGATTATCAATTCATTCGCCAAAATAGAAACCGTGGTGGTGATGGGAGCTCTGGCACTAGGCGTATTTTATTTGCAAAAGCTGGATGAAAGTTCATCGACCTCTTTTGTTGAATTCCTCGCTCTTGCCCTTTTTTTAGTGGCTCCCATGACTAAAATAAATGCCTTTTTCAGACTTATGAACCGAACGACGATTGCCATTGAGTCCATCGAAAATTTGGGTCTGAGTCTTAAAGGTTATAAGAAGCCAAAGCCAAAGGAAATCCCAATGGAAAATTGGACAAAACGTGATCCCATTCTCGAACTAAGAGATTCAACGATGGTTTACCGTGCAGAAGATGTGCATGAATCGTTTGGTTTAGGCCCCATAGGTCTAAAGGTTTTTGAGAATGAAACTGTGTTCATTGTGGGAGGAAATGGTAGTGGAAAGACGACTTTGATAAAAGTCTTGACAGGTCTCTATGCCATGGATACGGGGCTGCTCAAATACAAAAATTGCCCGATCACAACGGCCTATTTAGATGACTATCAAGATAAAATATCAGCCTTGTTTTCTGATGATTTCGTGTTTCGAATTTTATACCATATCGATACGGAACGATTGAATGAATATGGCGTCAAGTACTTGGACTACCTCGAATTGTCAAATAAAGTTCGAATAGTCAACCGTAGGTTTTCAAGCGTGAATCTGTCCTACGGTCAGCGCAAGCGCCTCAACCTGGTTATGTCGCTCTTAGAAGACAAAGAAATCTATGTATTTGATGAATGGGCGGCCAATCAAGACCCACACTTCAAAGCCCTTTTTTATACCAAAATACTGAAGGATTTGAAAGCAGCGGGCAAAACGATTTTTGTCATCAGTCACGATGATGCCTATTTTGATGTGGCAGACAGAATAGTGAAACTGCAAGACGGGAAGATTGTCTCTAACGAGGTGCGAAGTAAAGCTTCTTGAAATTTTCAGACCCTTCGTTTACCATCAATTTGCCCATATCTACATTCATGCGTGCCGTAGGTGCGGGCATAAATTCCTTATCTAATCTTGCCCCAAGAAGCGAAGCACGCAGAGCAAAATCTTGCATCGCTATATTGGCTTCCTCCAACATTTCGTCAAGCCCCCGCCCAAGCAAAAACATATCCCGTGTCACGGCAATGGCTCCCGATGATCCCTCAAATGACGCTTCAAGAACGTGGAGTTCATGGATGCTGATTGTGGCTACCCATTCGTCCAAAGGGACATGCAAAAGAGCCTGCGCCGATGTGAAAAGAGCAATGATTTTACCTGTGGAATGAACTGCCGCCTTGTTCAATCCCATGCACACATTTTCCGTTTGTTCATTTTGGCTAATGCATGAAACGGTTTCTGATCGAATATCATTGGTTGAGACCACAATCCATTCACTTGAAATCCCAATCGTTGATTTAACACGGGAAATCTGCTCAACCTCCTCCTGTGATTGGGCATACACAATCACCGATAACATGGGACAATCGGCAAACTCAGGCAGCACAAAAATGGGGGATCGAAAGCGCTGAATCCTGTTCTTTTCAAGCTTGGCCACACGACGAGCCACTTCAGCTACTTTATTTTTTACGTACGGGGGAATGCGCTTTGCCATAGATGTGTCAGACCCACAAACCTACGGGAGTTCGGGGAAATAACTTTTCATGGTTTCTTGAAACCCTTCACGAATTGAGCGCATCTTCAACTTGGGTGATTCGGAGGAGGCTATTCCCCAATCATCGGCCAATAATTCCTTCATTTTCTCAGGAGGATAGGTCCAAGGCAAACGCAGCAAACGCCTAACGATAAGGTCTAAAAGTCCGGTACTGGCAGCAAACAAAAAAGCAGAAATTGGAATCACCCACCCCGACCTCTGCGCCACGTGACGAAGGACGCGGGTGACCTCACGCTGTGAATAGACAACCCCGTCCCATGCATACACTAGCTGATTTCCATGCACCTGGGCTTGTGCAAGCACGAGCGCGCAAAGGTCACTGACGTGGACAAAGGTCAAGCGCCGCTCGGCACTGCCTAACCTCGGGAAAATCCCCCTGCGCGCCCATTGAAACAGCGGATGAAACGCCTTATCGCCCGGGCCATACACGGCCGTGGGGCGCACGATAGCCCACGATACTGTGGAAGCCCGCACCAATCGTTCAGCAGCTAGTTTAGAGCGCCCATAAGCACTGACTGGCGTATCTATTGCACCCTCGCCCGGCCCGCGAGCAGCGAGACTGGAAATGAGGATAAACCGCTCTAGCGGCAATTCCGCCAATACCTCCAGTAAATGTTGCGTTGGGCGCACATTTCCTTCGTGAAAATCGGCGAGTCTGCCGGATACTGTGACTCCTGCGCAGTGAATCAATATATCCGGGCGAATGCGAGCCAACTCCACGCTCAGGACTGATACATCATTGTAATCCAAAAAAATTGTAAGGCATTTTTCTGAAGAAAATGGATTGCGCCCCTTTCGAACACCTGCAAAAACTTCATACCCCTGATCCGCGAATGTCCGCACCAAGTGGCGGCCAACAAATCCATTCGCACCGGTAATGAGTACTTTTTTCATGACTGATAGGCGAACGCTACCCAACGGCCATGATGAGAGAGCGAGAGTTCGGTAGCCAACGGCTTACCTCCTCGCTCAAAATAAGGAACTCCGTCCACGCTTTTTCTAATCCGATCGGCATTCGTCATGGCTTGCAGGGCCAAGGTGCGCACGTCACTAGACTGATTTTTATAATCAGGCTGAGTGGTTCCGATTCCAACAACCAAGCCAGCCCTTGGCCTAACCAGATAGCACAACGAGTGCACATGGAAATCCGTCAGGGAGGTCTCTGCTTGAAGTATAAAATCTTCAAAGCGTACCGAACTAGTCAGGAAATTGGGTGTCTCCGAAATTACCTCGAAATGAAATGACTTGGGTACAGTCTGTTTCCTTCCTATCAGTTTGGTCACCGACTTATAAGCGGCTTCCTTGACAGACCAACCGATGGCCAATTGCTCAGGTAAATTTCGATTAAGCCGGAACTGTTCGAGTTCTTGAGCGGAAAAGGCGTACGACTGCAGCCGCCGATAGTACCTTAATCCGTTTCGGGGTGTTTCTGCTAAGTCAATAACATCATTGCCGAGGGCAATCATCCCTTCATCAACTTTTCAATAACGTCTATGGAACTGCCTATGGTCGTCATCTTATTGATGGACTCATCATCCACTACAATATCAAATTCAGTTTCGATATCTAGGACAATATCAACCACGTGGGCTGAATTGATTTTAAGGTCGTTGATCAAATCGGAATTTTCTGTGAGACCCTCAAAAAGTGACTCGTCAGTCACAAATGGCTTCACAATATTCTTCAGTTTAGCGAGTATTTCTTCTCTAGACATGGTGGTTAATTTTTCCAGTTCCGTAAAACTACGCAACTATTTACATCCCCGAATCCAAAACTCGATTTGGCGACTATGTTGATGTCCTTTTTGATCGCTTGGAGCGGAATTTTTTCTCTGTCTACGAGCGCGGCAATGGCCGGGTGCAAGTTTTCAGAATTGAGCGACGCATGAATAAATCCGTGCTTCATTTCCAATACTGCTGCTACCAATTCGATCGCTCCAGCAGCACCCAAGCAGTGCCCAATGAGTGACTTAGTTGAATTGACATAAGGAAAATCCTTGCCTGACAATCCTAGCACTTCGTGCCAATTCTGCATCTCGAGCACATCGCCCAAAGTGGAGGTCAAATGACCAGCGATGAGGTCAATCTGCTCCGGCTTAATCTGCCCCTCTTCGAGCGCCATTTTCATGCAGCGCCGCACACCTTCGTTGTTTGGCTTGGTCATCGATCCGCCCATGCGCTGGCCACCCGAATTCAATCCTGTTCCAATAATTTCGGCATAAATACGCGCGCCTCTTTTTTGGGCTGTTTCCAAGTCCTCCAACACCAATGCCCCCGCACCGGCTCCCGGCACAAAACCGGCCGCCTCAGCGCTGAGCGGCCTTGAGGCTTTCGCAGGGTTGTCATTCGAATCGCGACAGAGTACGCGCATGGCATCAAATCCGCCCCAACTGTATTGATTATACCCGTCGCATCCGCCGCATAGCATGCGTAGTGCCTTGCCCGCTTTGATGCGCTCATAGCCAATGATCACAGCCTCTGATCCGGTGGAGCAGGCAGACGAGTTAGACGTGACATGATTGCCCAATCCTAAAAAACCCGCTAAGTGCGCACTGATACCACTATTCATCACCTGCTCAACTGATGTGGATCCGAGCCGTCGCACTTGGTGTTCATCTACCAGTTCCAAATGTCGCTTCACCATGAGATCGATGGCTGAGGAGCCCATGCCAAAAATGGTGCCACTGTCCCAGTCTGTAGTATCGCCTCTCTCTAAACCCGCATCTGCCCATGCGTCCATTCCGGCAATGGAGCCATAAAGCACACCATTGTGCTGCAAAAATTTGATGGTGAGATCTGTGAAGTACCGCGGCTTGATTTCATCTGTGATTTCAGGTGGCCTGGCACTCACCTGACAGGCATAGCCTAATTGCTCAAGCACATCCCATTTTGTGACTGCTGATTCACCGACCTGCAACGCCCGCAACATGGGCTCAACTCCCACACCGTAAGGCGACAAAACGCCTATTCCTGTGATTACTACTCTTCGTTCCAATGTCTAGACCGTTTTTGGTGCAATAAATCCTGAAAGATAACCTTCACAAACCAGATTGCTGTTTTCATCAAAGACTTTCACCTTACACTTTAGTTTATTAAATCGAAAATAATCCTTTTCAGAAATGACTGTCAATTTCGTCCCGGGAAGTACCGGTTTCAGGAAATGAACATGCGCCTCGGTGAATGTGGGTAGGAAGTCAGTTCCCTTTCCATCTTTGATCAATAAATAAAGTCCCAAACAGACCAATCCGATTTGGGCTGCAATTTCTGTAATGATGACGCCCGGAGTGATCGGATTTCCTGCAAAGTGTCCTTGGTAAAAATATTCATCCACCTTCAGCCGATATGTGCCCGTAAGGCCACTCTCCGTAAGCGCCACTATCTCCTCTACAAAATGAAAGGGAGGCGTATAGGGCAGTGCGTCCAGTATTTGCTGCTTGACATCCATAACTATGTCAGGTGCTCGCCTCCGTCTACGATCAAACACGTGCCATTAATCCAATCGGCTTCCGGCAGGCAAAGTAAGTAAACGGCGTTGGCCACATCTGTGGTGGTGGTCAGCCTGCCCAAGGGATTTCGGTATTTCGCTGATGCTATCATGAGGTCACTTCCGGGAATCATCTCCATACTCACCGTCGGTGTGATGCCTGCCTGAATGACATTGGTTCGGATGCCTAGAGGCCCCAACTCCACAGCCATATAGCGAGACAAAGTTTCCAACGATGACTTTGCCACCGCAACGGCACCATAGCCCGGCCATATGCGGTTATGCCCTTCGCTTGTTAGCCCAATGACCCGGGCTTTCGGACTAAACAACTCCTTGTTGATTAGCGCCTGTACCCACGTCCACATGCTGGTGCCCATGGCTTGGAGGGTCAGGGAAAAATCTTCTTCATTCAGTTGCTGCGCACCATAATTAACCAACCCTTCATGGGCTCGAATGGCTACAAAAGGCCCTTCTATTTCTGTCGGGTTTGTCGCATCTGCGTGCCGCACATGGGCCAATCGTTTCAGATTTCCTTTGGCTATAGAATGTAAGAGCAGATGCACCTCACCTACCCCTACTTTCACCTGCAATGCTTGGATGATCTCTTCGCGCTTTTCGGCTTGCAGTGCATCGGTATTGAAGGTAAGCACCTCTGTTACCCTAGCCATTTCGTCAAATGCCGCTTGCACTTGATCCATGACGACTCGTCTATCACGATGAATGAGCACGAGCTTCATGCCTGCATTTGCTAGCTTTTGTGCCGATGCTAGTCCCATACCGGAAGATGCACCAAGGATGACAGCCCATTTGCCCTTCAATGTGTTCATATCAAAATTGTTTGATGTAACATCTTCTACGCTTGTGCATTTCACCTTTCTGCTGATATTCGGTGAATTGGGTGAGCGTGCTGATGTTATCCTCTAAGATAATATTTGTTCGTGCGCGTGTGAATCCGCGCTTGTTGAAAGCCAATATTAAATCTCGAAAAATAAGCGCCGTGACGCCCATGCGCTGATATTCGGGCAGCACTCCGATAAGGTACAAGTCAACTGTTTTCTCTGTTTTCAGTGCCTTTAAAATGTGGAAAAGGCCAAATGGAATTAAGTTGCCTTTGGCTTTTTGAAAAGCGTTCGTCAGGCTTGGCATGGCTACCCCAAATCCCACCAACTCGTCTTTGTCATTCACCACCATGCTTACCAATTCCGGTATGACAAACCCAAGGTACATTTTGATGTAGTAGTTGATCTGTCCTTCGGTGAGGGATTGAAAGCCGTACAAGTCGCGATAGGCACTATTGAGCACAGTGAATAGTTCTCTGCCGCGCGCAGCTACCTGCTTTCGAGATGTCAGTTTCAAACTTTTCAGTTTAAATCGACCTTCAACGATCTCTGCCGTGCGGATCAACCGCTTAGATGGCTCTGCAGGAATCTCTCCTCTCCCTTCGATCCAGTCGGCTGCCTTAGCATATCCCATCGATTCGATGTACTGAGGGTAATAGGCGTGGTTGTAGACGGTGGCAATGGTGCCGGGTGTATCAAATCCTTCAACTAGCATGCCCTCGGGATCCATGTCTGAAAAACCCAACGGGCCATGAACGCCTTTCATTCCTTCAGCCTTGGCCCATGCTTCCACGTGATCGACCAACAGTCGAGCCACGGCAGGATCGTCAATAAAATCTATCCAACCAAAGCGGGCGAGTTGCTTATCTGTAGCTTCCTTCTGATGTATAATGCCAGCTACTCGGCCTACGATCACGCCTCCTCGCAAGGCCAGCCATTTTTTGGTTTGGCAGTGTGCCAGCGCAGGATTTTTCTTTGGGTTGAAAACCTCCCATTCATCACTGAAAAGCGGAGGCACCCAATTGGGGTTGTCTTTGTACAAGGAATAGGGAAAACGAATAAAATCTCGAAGTTCTTTGGCCGTGCGAACTTCCTTGATAGTGATTTCCATCAAAACGTAGAGGCTACTTCAGGTAAAATGGACATTTCCTTCGCGATGGCATACATTTTTTGGAGCGCTTCATCTATCTGCGCGCGCTTATGAGTAGCCATCAATGAAAATCGAATCAATGTGTCCTCAGGATTCACAGCCGGTGGTACCACAGTGTTTACAAATATGCCTTGAGCTAAAAGTTTTTGAGAAAATTCAAATGCTTTGTCGTAATCACGGATGTAAATGGGCACGATAGGTGTCTCTGTGTGGCCAATGTCAAAGCCCATCTCGCGTAATGTCTTGTGCGTGTAATGGGTATTTTCCCACAACTGATCAAAGAGCGTAGTGTCCGTTTCGATGACATCCAATGCCGCTATGACCGTGGCAACAGATGCGGGCGACATACTGGCACTGAAAATAAACGAACGGGCTTGGTGCTTGATATAGCTGATCGTTTCTGCATCTCCGGCCACAAAACCACCTATGCTGGCCAATGATTTGCTGAACGTACCCCCGATCAAATCAACCTCATCTGTGAGACCAAAGTGAGAGGCCGTGCCTCGTCCACCTTTGCCAATGACCCCTACGGCATGTGCACAATCGACCATGACCACCGCTCCGTATTTCTTGGCTAAGCGTACGATTTCGGGCAGATTAGCAATGTCGCCTTCCATACTGAACACACCATCTACGATGATCAGTTTATTTGCTTCGGCCCCACAAAAAACTAGCTTCTTCTCCAAAGCTTCCATGTCGTTGTGCTTGAAATAAATCGACTTGGCGTGCGACAGGCGTGTGCCTTCTATGATGGAGGCATGATTGTTTCTGTCAGAAATAATGAAATCGTTGCGTGAAGCAATGACCGGTATAACCCCCACATTTACTTGAAACCCCGTAGTAAACACAATGGCGGCCTCTTTTCCTAAAAATTTGGCCAACCGATTCTCCAATTCCACATGCAGATCAATGGTGCCATTGAGTAGTCGTGATCCCCCACAACCGGTACCGTATTTCTGCAAGGCACGTGTGGCCATTTCCTTGACATACGGATGCGTAGTGAGTCCCAAATAGCTATTGGAACCAAACATCAAATATTTTTTGCCTTGATAGACTACCTCGGTGGCCTGTTCCGATTCGATTTCGCGGAAGACCGAATAGTACCCTTGTGCTTTGAGGCGTTGAGGCTCTTGAAATTGTGAAGCTCTACTTTTTAACCAATTCATACCATATGGCGTATTGCCGATCTATACTTTTATCTATTTACAAGGTTGAGGTTAAGTTGTTTTTAGCTTGCAATACCCCTAAGAAGTAGCACATTACAGCATTAAAAAGGCCACAAAAATAGCCAATCACTCATCAACCTCGGAGAAAAGTTCAGCTTAGTTTTAGAATAATGCTGTTTAGGTCAATTTCATTCGGATTCGGCAAAGTGGACGTGCTGAGTAACTCCTCCATTATTGCATCCTGCCTGCTGCCACGTTCTTTGGCTTCTGAATAAGGAATGTCGTTGAACGTCACCATCGAATATTGGGGAATCCACTGCTTGGGAAATTGGGCATGCAGTTTGGCTTCAATCTTCTTGCGCAGCAGAAATTTCTCATCACCCACCCAGTCGCGCATTTCAATGAAATTTTTCAATGCCAAATCGGCAATAGCATCCGTGTCTTTCTTTCGGGTCTGTTGAAATTCGGGAAGCACTTTGTCCCAATCGAATTCTTTTGCTTCGGCCATCTCCATCAAAAGGCGACAATCTTCAAACCCGGCATTCATGCCCTGACCGTAAAACGGCACAATGGCATGACATGCATCGCCCAAAATCATTGTGCGGTTCTTCACCCAAGGAAAACATTTCACCGTGACCAGCGAAGAGGCAGGATTGTGCATAAACTGTTCCTTCAAATCAGGAATACGCGTGACCACATCCGGGAATTCTTTTTGGAAAAAAGCCAATGCCTTATCGGGCGTGTTCAGTTCGCTGAAAGAAGGCGAACCTTCGAATGGGAAAAACAACGTGCAGGTGAATGTCTTATCCGGATTGGGCAGGGCAATTAGCATGTATTTGCCTCTTGGCCAGATGTGCAGAAAATTCGGCTCCATGGCAAAATCGCCGTTCACCGGAGGCATGGCCAACTCCTTGTAGCCATGCTCAATGTAGTGCTGCGAATAGTTGAATCTGTCTGTTTTTTGAAAGGCAGACCGAACGGCAGAGAAGGCCCCATCTGTGCCAAACACCACCGAGCCGGAGGCATGCACCGTCTTCCCTTCATGCATGAAAGTCAGGTTGGTTTTCTCAAAATCCACTTCCTCACATATATGCGCAAAGTGAAAATTCACCCCAAATATTTCTGCCTCACCGATCAGGCATTTGTTCAGCTCATTGCGCGAAACCGAGTTGATAAATTCCCCCTCTCGGCCATACGGCTGAAAGCCCAACTGCCCGTCTGTATCGTGGAGTTTGCGTCCGTGCATGGGGATCAATTGCGGCGCTATTTGATCAAATACCCCCGCCATTTGCAGGCCTCTGATGCCACGGTGACTCAGTGCCAAGTTGATCGATCGCCCCGCTAGGTTAATGTTCTTTCTTGGGTCAGGACGCTTTTCGTACACATCCACGGCAAAGCCACGCTTCACCAGCAAAGTGGCCAACAATGAGCCCACCAAGCCTGCCCCCACAATAACTATTTGTTCTTGCTTATTCATGCACCACCTGATCCAAAAGTTCGATAAACTGACCCAATTCCTCAAAGGTATTGTACATCGGTGTGGGTGCAATGCGGATCACATTCGGCTCGCGCCAATCTGCTATCAACCCCCGCGCACTCATTTTGTCAAAAAGCTGCTTACCGTTGCTGTGTAGCACAAACAGTGACAACTGACAGCCCCGCTCTGTCGGGTTCATGGGTGTGATGATTTGGATCACGTCCGCAAAGCGCTTCAGTTCGGTAGCTAGCCAATCCACCATTTTCACACTCTTAGCTCGCAGGTTTTCAATTCCCGCTTCTTCGAATAGCCACAAACTCGCCAGATGAGCTGCCGTGCTCAGCACGTTCGCGTTGCTCAGTTGCCAGCCGTCTATATTCGGTATCGGGTTTAGTTTGTTTTCCATTTTGAAGCGCTGCTTTGCATCGTGCCCCCACCAGCCCGATAGCCGTGGGAAATTACGATCTGATGCATGCCGCTCGTGTATGTACATGCCACCTATGCCTCCCGGACCCGAATTCAAATACTTGTAGCTGCACCACACGGCAAAGTCCACCCCGTCATCGTGCAGGTGCATGGGCAAGTTGCCAATGGCATGCGCCAAGTCAAACCCCGCATACGCCCCAACCTTGTGCGCCGCTTCTGCGATTTTTTTGATATCAAAAAACTGCCCCGAGTAGTATTGCACGCCTGGCATCAGTACCAACGCCAGTTCGTCACCCAGTTCATTGATCGTGTGGATGATCTCCTCATTAGGCAAGTAATCGCCACCCTTCTTGGGCTTTAGCTGAATCAAATGCGTGTCGGGATTCACACCCTTCATGCCCATGTGTGAGTGCACCGCATAAAAGTCCGACGGAAACGCCCCTGCCTCTATGATCACCTTCACACGCTTGCCAAGCGGCTGATAGAAGGACGCCAACAGAAAATGCAAATTGGATGTGAGGCTGCCCACCGCCTGCACTTCGTTTTCGTTCGCGCCCACCAGATGACCAAGTGGTTTCTTCGCCCACTCATGATAGCTCACCCAGGGCATATCGCCGGTGAAGTGCCCCTCCACGCCGTGCGTCCGCCACAGATCCAGTTCGCGTTGCAGGTAGTCTGCCGTGCGTTTGGGCTGCAACCCCAACGAATTGCCACAGAAATAAATGGCCGGTTTGCCGTCCTTCATCGGCAGGTGAAATTCATCCCGAAACCGCCGGAGTGGGTCGGTTTGGTCTAGTTGCTTTAAGGTGTTGATGTCCATTGATTTTGTCAGCTCTTAGGCTCCTAATTTTATTCAAAAAATAACTCTAAAAATCTCCTCCTCGAAGGAGAGCAAGAGATGGGTAATCGACCACAGTCATTTTATGAATAAAATTGGAATTTTTAATCCACAAACCGCTTATCCGCCTCCATCACCTCGCCGCACTTGGTGCAAGTGCGCATCTTCTCAGAGCCGTAGAATTCTTTGAAACGAGGCAAAAAATCCTTTTCGATATTCGTAAGTGTGAAGTAAGTCTCATGCAATTTTTGGTTACAGTTGCCGCAAAACCACAACAGCCCGTCCTTCAGGTTTTCGCGTTTGCACTCGATTACCAGCCCTACCGAGCCCTCCGGACGCGCAGGCGAATGCGGAATTTTGGCTGGCAGCAGAAACATTTCTCCTGCTCGGATGGGAATCTCCACGGCCTTGCCGTCTTCCTGTATTTTCACCATTATGTCACCCTCCAGTTGATAGAAAAGCTCCTCCGTTTCGTTGTAGTGATAGTCTTTGCGGGCGTTGGGGCCACCCACTATCATCACGATATAGTCGCCGGCTTCCGTGTAGAGGTTTTTATTGCCCACTGGGGGCTTCAGTAAGTCTCGGTTGTCTTGAATCCACTGGTGCAAGTTGAAGGGTCGTCGGATAGCCATGGGTGTTGTTTTTTGAGGGGAAAAAGGTAGCTATTATTTAAGGATTGGGCAACCGATCTCGCGAACACTGCCTACCTTTTCTCCAAAATTGCTTCTTACATCTCGTTCCACAACCATGTCACCCATTCTCTGCTTCGGTGAAGCCCTACTCGATCTGCTGCCAATCGGTGCTGCACCGGGTGGCGCACCCATGAATGTGGCCTATCACCTCCATCAATTCGGAACTCAGGCAGCCATCGTCACACGCCTGGGTGCAGATGCCCACGGCCAACTGCTGCGCCAATTTTTTGCCGAAAAGCACCTAGACACGTCACACGTGCAGACGGATGAACATCTTCCCACCGGCACGGTCCATGTGCGCGTCACAAACGATGAACCTTCCTACACAATCGTGGAAAATGTGGCATGGGATGCCATCGCTCCTGTGACCGTTCTAAAGAATACGCCGCTGCTCGTACATGGCAGTTTAGCATTACGAAGTACTCAAAATCAACAATCCTTGAGAGCGCTCCTCACCTCCACACAAGCGCGGGTGGTTTTCGATGTGAATTTCCGTGCGCCCTTCTATTCAAAATCGCTCATAGAGGAGTGGCTGGATAATGCGCACATGGCCAAACTAAACGAACATGAATTGGCTGAAATGCTGCCTTGGTTCGAGTGTTCAGATGTTGGCAATCTACTTCAGGTATTCCCTCAGTTGGAGCTATTGATTGTCACCAAGGGTGGTGCCGGGGCAGAGGTGCTCTCTCGAACAGAGCGGGTCAGTCATTCCGGTTTTCGCGTGCAGGTAGCCGATACAGTAGGGAGCGGAGACGCTTTTTTGGCAGCTTTCATTCATTATTATTTGAAAGGCGAATCACTTGCTCATACGCTTGAAAAAGCATGCGCCATGGGAGCATTTGTGGCATCATGCAAAGGGGCTACTCCGTCGTATAAACCTGCCGAAATTTTCCGGCAATTCGGAATTTGACCAACTTCAGGCATCCTTCCGCATCAGCCTTTCCTGCACCGCGGCACTTGTCAACTCTCGCAAGGCATCTCTGGCTATCCATCGGCTTGAGGGTGAATCCTGTGTTAGGATGCGTTCGGCGCACCGAATCGCCCCACCATTCAAGTATTCGTTTTTTTTACCTATTTGGCGCAATGCCCAATTGACGGCCTTCTTCACAAAATTGCGCTCGTCCCCAGCCTCTCGTTCCAATAGCGGAAAGAAGTTGGTCAAATACTCATCAGTCACGGTCTTATGGTGAACGGTGATACCCACAATGGCGGCAAAGGCCATGCGTTTTTCAAATTCAGGTTTGCGAACGCTCCATTCCAAAATTTTGTCGTGGGTGTAGGTCTGTTTGGGTAGCAGTTTCAGGGCAATGCCATCCACCAAATCCCATGAATAAGCTTGCTTTGTCCATTGCTCAGCCATTTGCTCGGTGAAACTCTTCGCAGACCCAATGTGTATGGCCAACAACTTACACTCATGATAGCGCTTCTCCCAAAGTTGGTTTGCGAATGACTGATTTTTTCCGAGTCGCTTCGCGACAATTTTTAGCTCTGTATTGCGAATGCCCAATGCGTTCGCCGATGGAATGCCGAAGTGCTCCATTTTTTCCAAATAGGCCGGATTTGCCATGGCTTTTAATTCACGAACAACATCTTCACCCGTGAAAAATGATGGGTTTTCCGGCACCATTTTAGTCTTCCTTCACCAATTTTCGTTGCAAATCTTCCAACGACACACCCTTGGTTTCGGGCATGAGAAATGCCACAAAGAGTAATTGGAACACCATGAACCCTGAGAAAAACAGGAAGACAATGTGAGGCTCAAAATTCCGAATGGCCACTACACCAAAGAGCGTGATGAGTGCTGCAAACACCCAATGCGTGCCCGTGCCAAATGCCTGCCCATTCGCTCGTATTCTATTCGGAAATATCTCGGCAATAAACACCCATATCACCGCGCCCTGCCCGATGGCATGGGAGGCTATGAAGAGTAGGATAAACGTGAGAGCAAACATGGGATCAGCGCCCGTGTAGAATCCATAACCCACCATAGCCAAGCTGACAATGTAGCCCAACGAACCGATGTACATCAAAGCCTTTCGTCCTGCCCGATCAATCAGGTACATGCCCACAATGGTGAAAATCAGGTTGGTACCGCCGATCGCGATAGAGCTAAACAGCGAACCCGATGTGCCAAAACCTGCCTCCTGCAAAATGCGCGGCGCATAATAGAGGATGAAATTAATGCCTGACAGTTGGTTGAACATGGCCAGCAAAAAGGCCAACATGAGCGGAAAACTGTATTTTTTTGAGAAAAACGCATGCGGGACTGCCGTCTCCTGTTGATCCTTCTTGATGTCTGCCAGCAGCTCCTTCGCTCGTGAGTCATCCGTGCTCAATTGCAGCACTCGAAGTGCCTCCTGTTCATCGTTTTTGCGCATCACCAGCCAGCGTGGACTCTCCGGAACACGCAAGACCAACACCGTATAAGCCAAGGCCGGAATGGCCTCCACGCCCATCATCCAGCGCCAATCGTTGGCTCCACCAAAGCCGTCGAGCAGGTAGTTGGAAATGAATGCGATCAGGATGCCAAACACCAGCATAAACTGATAGAGCGCCACGAGCCGTCCACGGTTATTGGCCGTAGAAATCTCCGAAATGTAAGTGGGTGCCGCCACAGAGGAGGCTCCCACGCCTATCCCTCCAATGAATCGAAAGAAGGAGAATGAATACGGATCCCACGCGAGCGCCGAACCAACGGCAGATACAAAAAACAGCACCCCGATCCAGAACAGGGTTTTCTTGCGCCCCCACTTCTCACATGGCCAACCGCCGGTCAACGCGCCTAACACCGTGCCCCAAAGTGCCATGGACATGATGAACAAGCCGTGAAACCACTCGGATGTATTCCATAGGCGCTGAATGGGTAGATCTGCACCGGAAATCACCACCGTGTCGAACCCGAAGAGAAAACCGGCCATGGCCACCGTGATAGACCAATTGCGTAGATGTGCATTCATGCTGCAAAAATTTTGACCAATCTACTGAATAGAATTGGAATGCCGCTTCGATCTGAAAAAACAGAGAATCCGCTAACTTGAGGGCGCAATTATGGAAATTTCACTAAAAGGAAAACACGCGCTCGTCACGGGTGGCTCCAAGGGAATCGGGCGAGCGATTGCCGAGCAGTTTGCAGCATCAGGCGCACAGGTGACGCTGGTGGCACGAGATGCCGACGAATTGAAAAACATTGTAAGCCAACTACCCGGAAACAGACATAGCTACATTGCCGCTGATTTTTCCCTAACGGAAAGAGCACTAGGTGCTATCAAGTCATTTGTTGCCAACCATCCGGTGGATATTTTGGTGAATAATACGGGTGGCCCACCTGCCGGCGCAATTGAACATGCCACATGGGAGCAGTTCGTATCAGCACTTGAAATGCACGTGAAAATGGCGCATTCCCTATCACAATGCGTACTCCCGCACATGCGCAAGCAGCAGTTCGGTCGCATCATCAATGTGATTTCCACTTCGGTGAAAATACCCATTGCGGGCTTGGGTGTGAGTAATACCACCCGAGGTGCCATGGCCTCTTGGGCAAAAACAGTGGCTACAGAAATTGCCAAAGACGGCATCACCGTCAACAATATTTTGCCGGGCTTTGTAGAAACCGGACGCTTGGAGTCGCTCATTGCCGGTAAGGCCAAAGGAGCCGGAACATCCCAAGAAGTGATCTCCAACGAAATGATCAACAGCATACCGGCAGGTCGCTTCGGTAAGCCTGAGGAGTTGGCCTACTATGCGGCTTTTTTGGCATCAGATAAGGCAGCCTATATCACCGGCACGAGTTTACAAATAGACGGAGGCCGCACCGGAAGTTTATGATACAGTTGGCAAACTATATTGACGGCAAACTGGTAGCCCCGATCGAAGGTCGCTACCTAGACAACTACGAACCTGCCAAAGGTGTGGTCTTCAGCAAAGTACCCGAAAGCACCTCTGCTGATTTGGATGTAGCCGTAGAAGCTGCCACCCGCGCGTTTCCGGCTTGGGCTGCATTGTCGATTGATGCACGAAGCAGAATACTCTTGAAACTGGCCGATTTGATTGAGGAAAATCTGGAAGAGCTGGCGCTATGCGAAACGCAAGATTCCGGCAAGCCCATCAAGCTTTCGAGGAGTGTGGACATCCCACGAGCATCAGCCAACTTTCGCTTTTTCGCTTCGGCCATAGTCAATTTTGGATCAGAGGCGCACATCATGGAAGGCGAGGCAGTGAACTATACCCGCCGCGGACCTTTGGGTGTGGTGGGGTGCATTTCACCGTGGAATCTGCCTCTCTATTTGCTCTCATGGAAGATCGCTCCGGCTTTAGCTATGGGCAATTGCGTGATCGCCAAACCCTCTGAACTTACACCCTATACGGCATTCAAACTGTCGGAACTGGCCATCAAGGCTGGATTGCCTCCGGGTGTGCTGAACATATTGCATGGCACAGGCAAGTCAGTTGGGCAAGCCATCGTTGACCATTCGAAGATCAAGGCAATTTCGTTCACCGGTGGCACTGCCACGGGGCGCACGATTGGAGCCAGCACGTCACAAACGTTCAAGAAGGTGTCGTTAGAATTAGGTGGAAAAAATCCAAACCTCGTATTCGCCGATTGTGATTTTGAAGAAGCCGTGAAAACGAGTGTGCGAAGTGCCTTTGCCAATCAAGGAGAAATCTGTCTGTGCGGCTCGCGCATTTTTATCGAGCGAAGTATGTATGATCGTTTCAAAGCGGAATATGTCTCACGCGTACAATCCATGAAAGTAGGTGACCCCATGCAAGACGTACAAATGGGCGCACTTATTTCTGAAGCGCATATGTATAAAGTGCTTGGTTTTATCGAACAGGCGAAAGCGGATGGAGGAACTGTGCTCACCGGCGGCAAGCGCATCGATGGGTTGACGGGCTACTTTGTGGAACCGACAGTGATTGAAGGATTAGATGCCTATTGCGCCTTGAACCAGCAAGAAGTGTTTGGGCCGGTCGTTTCGCTCATTCCTTTTGATACCGAAGAAGAAGCCATTACTTGGGCAAACTCAACGGAGTATGGCCTGGCTGCTACCGTATGGACAACTGACTTGAAACGAGCACACCGTGTTTCACATGCCTTGCTGTCGGGCATTGTGTGGGTGAACTGTTGGCTGCTGCGCGATTTGCGCACGCCTTTTGGCGGCATGAGAAACTCCGGCGTGGGTCGGGAGGGCGGAAACGAAGCGTTGCGCTTTTTCTCAGAGCCTCAAAACATCTGCATCAAACTATAAGACAAAAAAATCCTGACCTCTTCGGTCAGGATTTTTTTCAATTTTTTTCGGATATCAATCCTTCAACATGGCAATCTTAAAGGACTTACGCTCCTTATGTCCGCAATACGCGCACTGATAGTATTTCATCAATTCGCCCTCTTCTGTATGCGTTGATGGCTGAATCACCTCTTCTCTATCTACCTTCAACGTCTGGTAATTGCACTCTGAGCAAGCCAAGGCGTGCAGTCTACCATTGTACTTTTCGATTTTGGTAAAACCTGTAGCCTTGTGAATCCACACGTCATAGTCAACTGAGAACGCATTCTCTTCCGCTTGCATACCTTCATCTAGGTATACGTCTTCTTCCTCTTCGCTCAGAAGTTCCATTGGCTGCCCATCGGGAGTTAAGCGAGGAGTGTAGCGCAGGCGCTTCAGACGCTTCTCAATGAAGAAAGGATAGTAGAACTTCAGTACGTTCTGCATGATCACGGAAATGATCATGGCCATCATGACTGTCACGAACAAAGTCACGAAGAAATACAGCCAGTTGGCCTGCAATCTTTCAGGCATAAACTTGCCGATGTTTAAATAGATAGTAGCGCCGGTCACGATCATAAGGAAACCATACCATAGAAAGTTGATTTCGTGCATGTTGATGTAGTCGTACCGAGTCTTGTAGTCACCGGTAGTCGCCAGTTTGAGGTAGTGTCCAAGCAATATTAAAACCCCGATGATCGCAACACCAATAGCCACGTAGAGGCCATAGGTATTCCAGGAATTTAAGAAGGCTTCAGGAAGTCGTTCAGTCATGGTATTTAGTGTTAGCAGTTAGGTTAGTACAAAAATGACTCTTTTTTCAAAAAATTCAATTCGAAAGGCAATAAAACTAATCGCCCAATTTAAGCCAATTATTCTGAAAGCTAGGTAAAAAATAATTTCAAATCAATCTTTCCCTCCCAGTTTCAGTGAATTGGATAGCTTTAGGTCTTTCTTTCAACCTTCAAATCTAACTCCCTCCATGCGAATTTTCATTTTACTCTGCCTTGGTTTTTTCATATCCTGCTCGCCCCAAAAGAAAGAAAAACCCATCGCCGAAATGTCGGACGATGAACTACGTGCCTTTGCCGACACGCTGGCCCATCGCTACATCATCGTAGATGGGCACGTGGATTTGCCTTACCGCATGAAGGTAGCGGGATTCATGCTGCGCAAAGAGGTGATGGACGTCTCTCAAGAGACCGAAGGCAATTTCGACTATCCCAAAGCCAAGCGGGGTGGATTGGACGCGCCATTTATGTCCATTTATATTCCAAGCAGCTATCAACTGAAAGGAGGAGCCAAGCATCTGGCCGATTCGCTTATTGATATGACGCAAGCGCTCACCGTAAAATTCCCTGATATGTTCGCGCCGGCCAATTCACCGGCAGAAATTGAAGCCAATTTTGTAAAGGGTTTAGTGTCATTGCCAATGGGCATGGAAAATGGTGCGCCCCTTGAAAATGATTTGGCTAATGTTAAGTATTTCTACGACAGAGGCATCCGCTACATCACGCTCACACATGCCACTGACAATCAAATTTGTGATTCGTCGTATGACACCACCCGCACCTGGAATGGTCTGAGTGATTTTGGTAAAGAGGTGGTGAAGGAAATGAATCGGGTGGGCATCATGGTGGATATCAGCCACGTATCGGACAGCACCTTTTATCAAGTCATTGAACTCACGGATGTGCCGGTGATCGCTTCACACTCCTCTTGTCGCCATTTTGTGCCCGGCTTTGAGCGCAACATGACAGACGACATGATCAAGAAAGTAGGTGAAAATGGAGGGGTCATTTGTATCAACTTCGGCTCTACCTTCCTCTCGTTAGAGTCTCGCGAAAAGTTCGAAAGGATGGATGAGGACTTGGTCAATTATAAATCCCAAATGAACTTGACCGATAGCGATTCGGCTTACCAAGCCCACGCGCGCCAATATGCCATTGACAGGGGCATCTTCGAAGATGTGGAGAAAGTGGTAGATCATATCGATCGGGTGGTGCAACTGGCAGGTATCGATTACGTGGGGTTTGGGTCCGATTTTGACGGTGTGGGAGACAGCCTGCCCACCGGGCTTAAAGATGTATCCATGTACCCCAATGTGATCTACGAAATGCTCAAGCGTGGCTACACAGAAGAGGACATTGCGAAGGTCTGTTATAAGAATGTGTTTCGGGTGTGGAATGCGGTAGCTGAAGCAGCCGAGGAATAATCAATTGCCTTTGATGGATCGAATAAATGAATTCCATGCCCAGGGATTCAGCAGATTGTTCGTTTGCGGCCCGAATTTGTTTTGAAACATCTGCACCTGCTGGTCTTGGAAATACCGTTGATTCATTGCAGGACTGGCCGCCATAAAATTGCCCCCGTCACGCATGTAGGTAGCATTAATCCACGCTTGCAGGTTGGCATTTTCACGGTTATAAGGCAGTTGCATGGTTACCACGGCACGCTTGAACATCTCCTCAGTAGGAAACGGAAACACTTCCACTTCTTCGAGGAACGTAACGTCACTTTCGAGCGTTACCAGCACTTTCAGACTGGAGTTGGACTCGTGGTTTGGCACAATAAAATAGGTTCGCTTGAATCCCACAGCCGAAAACACGACACTATCGCCCTCCACCACAGCGATAGAGAAAAATCCATACGGATTCGTAGTGGTACCTCTTCCGCCCTTGGGCAGATACACGTGCACGCCGGGAATGACATTGAACGAGTCCATCTCCATGACCACACCGGTGAATTGAATGACGCGCTTTTTTTGTTGAGCCGAAGCATCAGGAGTTGTCACGGCTTGCTCTTGACCATACAAGGTAACGCTAAGCAGAAGAATCGATATGGTGAGGAGAATGAGTCTCAATTCGGGCGCTCTTGGCGATTTTTACTTCTGAAAAAACGTATTTTTCGAGGGAATGATTCTAAAAGACTCAAACTTAGCACCTTGCTTTCAAACCGCACAGATAAAAAGTGTTAATTGGTGAAAGTACACACGCATGAAACTCAAGCATTTCAACCTTGGTTTTGGCACACAGATTTTCAAATCTTTTGCCGATGAATCTCGAACACGCATCCTCTATTTGTTGTTCCACACAGGGGAGCTTACCATCTCTGATTTGGTGAGTATTTTGGACTTTACCCAAACAAAAACCTCTCGCCACATGTCGTTTTTGCGCAATGCCGGCATGGTGACTTCCCGGCAGCAGGATCAATGGGTGTTTTACAGCATTCGCGAGGAGAGCTATAATATGGTGAAACAAATTTTCAATTTTCTGGAGAAGGATACCCTCCTCACTCAAGATCTGAAAACCTACGAGACGCTAAAAACGAATCGGGAATTGGCTGTGAACAAACTCGAAGCAAAAGACTATCGCCGATGAAAGGAATCATCCACGTTTTTTTTGACCTGGATCACACGCTGTGGGACTATGAGACTAACTCGCGTGAAACACTGACCGATCTAGCTCATCAATTTGACATTGCGCAGCAAGTGTCCGTTGAAAAATTCATCGCCGTATATGAAAAGGTTAATGAAAAGCTTTGGCACAAATTCAACAACAACCAAATAGATCGGGAACATATTCACAAGTATCGCTTTCCGCAAGTGCTCCGCAAGTTGAAAATACACGTCAATCACAAGCCCGAAGACATGACGCATTTTTTTATAGAAAATTGTTCGTCTAAAAGTGGCCTGATGCCTCATGCGCTGGAGACCTTGCACTACCTACACCAGAAGTATCCCATGGCCATCATTACGAATGGATTTCCGGAGGCACAGCGACCGAAAATGAAGGCCTCCGGTTTGGATGCTTTCTTTCCACATGTGGTCATGTCAGAGACCATCGGCTATCGCAAGCCGGATCTGCAAATTTTTGAATACGCCATGGGACTGCTGGGAGCCAAGCCACACTCGTCCGTCATGATCGGCGACAACCCGAAAACCGATGTGCGGGGAGCCGAAGCAGCAGGTATGAAAGCGATCTTCTACAACCCAACGGGCAATCGCAAGTCCATCACCGAGTGGGAGATCCAAAGCTTGAACGAATTGATGCGTATTCTTTAAGAGTCGGTTTACCTTTGCGGCTCGCAAAACGACACGATCATGCCCAAAGGAAATTACATCATCCCCAAACCAGCTAACGAACCCGTATTGAGCTATGCTCCGGGCAGTAAAGAGCGCGACCAGATTTTGGCCACTTACAAGGAAATGTACAGTCGCGAAATAGATGCCCCCATGTACATCGGAAATGAAGAAGTGCGCACGGGGAAAAAAGTGAAGATGACCTGTCCGCATGAGCACGGCCATGTGCTGGGCTATTTTCATGAGGGTGATGCCGGTCATGTGCAGCAAGCTATAGATGCCGCTTTGGAAGCCCGTAAACAATGGGCCAATCTTAGTTGGGAACATCGCGCGGGCATTTTCCTGAAGGCAGCTGATTTACTAGCAGGTCCGTATCGGGCTAAAATAAATGCTGCTACCATGCTAGGGCAAGGCAAAAACGTGTTTCAAGCCGAGATCGATTCGGCCTGCGAACTCATAGATTTCCTTCGTTTCAATGTGGCGTTTATGCAGGAAATATACATGCAGCAGCCAGCATCCTCGCCGGGTGTTTGGAATCGCATGGAATATCGTCCGTTGGAAGGATTTGTTTTTGCCATTACCCCCTTCAACTTCACGGCCATTGCCGGAAATCTACCCGCTTCAGCAGCGCTGATGGGCAATGTGGTGGTTTGGAAGGCTGCTTACACGCAGATATACTCTGCCCAGGTGATCATGGAAGTATTCAAAGAGGCCGGTTTGCCGGCCGGGGTGATTAACCTTATCTATGTTGACGGACCCACATCCGGAAGTGTGATTTTCAATCACAAAGATTTTGCCGGTCTGCACTTTACCGGAAGCACAGGGGTATTTCAGCAGCTTTGGAAAACCATCGGTCAGAATATTGAAAAATACCGTACCTATCCACGCATCGTCGGTGAGACTGGCGGTAAGGATTTTGTCATTGCGCACAAGTCGGCAGACCCGCGTGCAGTGGCCACAGGTATAGTTCGAGGCGCTTTCGAATACCAAGGACAGAAGTGCAGTGCGGCATCTCGTGCCTACATTCCATCAAACCTTTGGCCGGAGGTAAAGAGTTTGATGAAAGAGGATTTGAAATCAATCAAGATGGGTGCACCCGACGATTTGAAAAATTTCGTGAATGCGGTCATCGACGGCAAATCATTCAAGAAAATAGCTGCCTATATAGACGAGGCAAAGAAGGCTTCCGGCGTTGAACTAATTGCGGGAGGATCATACGATGACAGCAAAGGCTGGTTTATTGAGCCCACTATCTTACGAGTGGATGACCCCAAGTATCGCACCATGTGTGAGGAGATTTTCGGGCCAGTCTTGACGGTGTATGTGTATGATGAAAATGCCTTCGAAGAGACCCTAGACCTGTTGGATAGTACTTCGCCGTACGCACTCACGGGCGCCATTTTCTCAAAAGACAGATACGCCACGGAATTGGCCACCAAAAAATTGGTGAACGCGGCAGGCAATTTCTACATCAACGACAAGCCAACCGGCGCGGTGGTGGGTCAGCAGCCGTTTGGCGGGGCGCGTGGCTCGGGTACTAACGATAAAGCAGGCGCACAAATGAACTTGCTCCGCTGGGTGAGTGCACGCACCATCAAAGAAACCTTTGTGTCTCCGACGGATTATAGATATCCATTTTTGGGATAAATAGAGGTTGGCATTTTGTCCTTTGGGGAGATATTTTTGGACTTTACACGATGAAATGCCGGAATGACGTATTATTGTGTCATCCGTGCGACTGGACAGAAATAGCGTGAAAACCACACTTGTAGCCATATTGATTCTATGCTCCACCCTGATGCCCTCGGTGGGTCAAACGCTGCGCTATCGTGTGGTGAAAGGCGGAAAGTCCATCGGTGAAATGATTGTGAAGCGCGAGGTTATCGGCACTTCGGAAGAAATCAGCTTTGAAAGTGACGTGACGTTTCGCTTGCTGTTCACATTCAATTTAAAGTTCTCACAGTACGAGAAATTCACAAACGGAAAAATCAATTGGGGAAAAGCCTTCAGCTTGCTCAATGGACGCTCACAAAAGGACTCCAAAATAGTATCGAACGATAAAGGGCAACTGCTCACTTTGGATGGCGTGACGGTGAAGGTGAGCGAACCCATCAAGTTTTCTGTATCACAGATTTACTTCACCGAGCCCAAGGATGGTCAAAAGGTATTTTCCCAGCAGTTTGGTCAGTTCTTGGTTTTCGAAAAAGTAAAAGAAAACAAGTACCTCATGTCATCGCCGGACGGGGACAACTACTACACCTACAAGAATGGGATTTGCGTGCGCGTGGATGTGGAGCGCGATTTCGCCAATTTCTTTTTTGAGTTGCAGCCCGAATCACTCAAAGCCGTGGAGGCCAAAGCGGACTCACTCTACGTAACGATCGATTAGGCTCTCTTGAAAAAGGAAGCGACAAATTCTACCTTGTTGAACACCTGCAAATCCTCCACCCGCTCGCCCACGCCGATATACCGAACAGGTATTTTGAATTGATCAGAAATGCCAATTACTACTCCGCCCTTGGCAGTGCCGTCTAGTTTGGTGATGGCCAATGAAGTCACTTCAGTGGCTTTGGTAAATTCCTTCGCTTGTATAAAGGCATTTTGTCCGGTGCTGCCATCTAGCACCAGCATTACATCGTGCGGTGCTTCAGGCATGAACTTCTGCACCACACGCTTGATTTTGGTAAGTTCATTCATCAGATTCACTTTGGTGTGGAGCCGCCCGGCCGTGTCTATGATCACCACATCGGCTTGCTCCTGCACGCCTCGCTCGGCTGCTTCAAAAGCCACGGCGGACGGGTCGGTATTCATGCCTTTGGCTACCACCTCTACACCCACTCGCTCGCCCCACATTTTCAGCTGATCCACTGCTGCTGCCCGAAAGGTGTCGGCGGCACCCAAGATCACCTTTTTCCCTTGCCCCTTGAACTGAGCCGCCAGCTTTCCGATGGTGGTTGTCTTGCCTACGCCGTTTACCCCTACCACCATGATCACGTACGGGCCGCTCACTTTGGGGATGTCAAAATCTGTATGATCGACTGTGTTGTTTTCGGCTAACAGTGCCGCTATTTCTTCGCGAAGAATGCGGTCAAGTTCGGCGGCATTCATGTACTTGTCTTTGGCTACCCGGTCTTCAATGCGCGCAATGATTTTCACAGTCGTTTCTACTCCCACATCCGAGGTAATGAGCACCTCTTCCAGCTCATCCAGCACCTCGGCATCTACTGTGGATTTTCCGGCCACTGCGCGCCCGAGTTTTCCAAAGAAATTCTCCTTGGTCTTCTCCAGCCCTTTGTCCAGTGATTCCTTTTTCTCTTTGTTGAAAATATTGAAAATGCCCATGCAGTGGTGAAAATTAGGTTGAAATTACATGTTTAGCCCCACTTGCAGGTTCTTCCTAGCTTTTGGGATAAACTAAAAAAGTCCCTATGAAGGGACTTTCAATTTTTTTGATGAAGTGAAAATTATCTCTTCAGCGCGTTGGCTACTTCAGCTTCCGGCACCATTTCCTCACGGAAAGAATAAGAACCATTCTCGGTCTTCACAGCTTTGATCACTCGGGCGAACTTGGCGCCTCCGGGCTGCTTCAGGGTTGCTACTACTTTCTTTGCCATGGTTATTTAATTTCTTTGTGAACAGTATATTTCCTCATGATCGGATTGTACTTCTTCAGTTCAATACGCTCAGGTGTGTTTTTTCGGTTCTTGGTGGTGATGTAGCGCGACGTTCCCGCCAAGCCACTCGTCTTGTGCTCTGTGCACTCAAGGATCACCTGTATTCTATTACCTTTCTTGGCCATTTTCTTATACTGATTTGTAAAAGGAGTGCAAATGTAGAAAAAATATTATTCTCCAGCAATCACTTCTTATCCAAAGATGGTAGAACAAAATTGTCGAAGATACTTGGCTCGGCCATAAGCTTTTCAATCTCCTCACTTCTTCGAGGGGCTTTGTCTGACAACAGTTCAAAACCATCCTTGGTGATGAGCACGTCATCCTCTATACGCACCGCGATTCCCCACCATTTCTTGTCACACGGCGAACCTTCCGGAATGTAAATACCAGGCTCGATGGTGATGGCCATATTTTCCTCCAACGCGGCGTAGTTTCCTTTGTCGTGCACATCTAGGCCAATGTGATGGCCTAATCCATGGGGATAGTACAAGTGCTTGTCGTTCACATTTTTAATAATGCCGAGAGCCACCAACCCTTCATTAATGATCTTTCTGGCAATGGCTTGATCCAAATCTCTCGCAATGTTAATCCCAGGCTTGCATGCTTGAATGGCCGCTTCTTGCGCCTTATAGACCAAATCATAGATGGCTTTTTCCTCCGATGAAAATTTGCCGTCAATAGGAATAGTGCGCGTTACGTCTGCCGTGTACCCGTGATATTCTGCCCCCAAGTCCATTAGAATCATTTCTGTACTTGAAATCGCCGGCTTATAATTTTCCACATAATGAAGGATGCATCCGTTATTACCGGCTCCAACGATTGACGGATAGCCCTCATACTCAGCTTGGTATTTTTTGAAAATAAATTCGTGCAATCCCTGAACTTCCAGCTCAGACATGCCGGGCCTCATGGCCTTCATCACTTCTGTCTGCGCAATGCACGAGATGTCTACCGCCTTCCGCAGGAGTTCTAGTTCATCAGGCGTCTTAATGCCCCGCAAGTCCGTCATGATTTGATCAAGCGTACGCAAGTCAATATTGGAAGTCTTCGGTTCGATTTCTATAGTTCCTTCAATTTTGTAACCAACCTTCTGTTTGAACCAACTGATCAAATCGTAAAGATCACCCTCTGTGGCGGTGTTTCGCACATCGTTCTGAAAGTCGTAGAAGAGTACCTTACTGAACGCACTAAAATCAATATTGTAGCTTTTGAATTCGCTATTGTTGAATACGGCCTGCAAAGCCAATGTTTCCTTCACGCCTTCCACGCCCAAGCGCCGACCATTCCACAATTCGGCCATGGCATTACGAGGCTGAATGAAAACGATTTCAGTGTACGATCCGGCAGGTCCCTGTTGAGGCTCCTTAAAGAGCAAAAGAACTGCGTCGGGCTCTCGATAGCCAGTCAGGTAAAGGAAATTGGGATCTTGGTGATAAATGAAATCCACATCATTCGAGCGATTGCGCACCGGGTTGGCAAAAAAAACGGCCACCGAATTAGCCGGCATTTTGGCTCGCACCAACTCCCTGCGCTCTTTATGAAACTCCTTGGTAAGAAAGTCAGTAGGAAGATTCTGAGCATCAATGAAGCGGAAAGACAATGCCGCAACCCCAATAAGCAAGTATTTCATAGTCTCTATTTTTTTTCTCTAAGGTATGGAAGTTGGGTCTTGCAAAACTCAGGAATGTGACAAGCGGCTTAGGCATTCGAAAAATTGGCAAACGGCAACAAAAAAACCCCAACGATTATTCGTCAGGGTTCAAATTTTTTACCGCTCAAAGGATTTAAACTGTCGCCGTGCCTTTCGCACGAGCCTTCTGAAGTGTAGCCGTAAGACCGTTCTTATTTATCGTGCGAATTGCCTTTGTAGATAATTTCAAAGTGATCCAACGATCCTCTTCAGGGATATAGAATCGCTTCTTCTGAAGATTTGGATTGAATCTTCGCTTGGTTTTAACATTTGAGTGAGAAACGTTGTTTCCTACTTGTGTGCGCTTACCTGTAATTTGACAGACCTTAGACATCTTCTTGTCGTTTTTTCAAAAATGGAGTGCAAATATCGCCATTTGAAATCAATATGCAAACTATTGCTCCATATTTTCCTTCTCATATGGACAGTGCCTGCATCCACTGCCGCAGCAGTAGCCACGTTTCAGATGAAAGGCTGCTGTGAATACCACCAGCCCGTTTTCCATGTAGTACATGGGTTCGTCTTTTCGGGATGGTTCATTGGCGCTCATGGGCGGATTGCGTAATCTTGTGGTACGAACAACATAATCCCCAAAGTTATGGCTGAAATGACAATGACCAGTGCCGACCTGATGGCGCTCGAAGACAAGCACGGCGCGCACAATTATCACCCGCTACCCGTAGTGCTGGCGCGAGGCGAAGGTGTGTATGTGTGGGATGTAGAGGGCAAACGATACTACGACTTTCTATCGGCCTACTCGGCGGTGAACCAAGGTCACTGCCACCCCAAAATTGTGAATGCACTGAAAACACAAGCCGAAACACTCACGCTCACTTCACGGGCTTTTTACAACGATGTATTGGGGCGTTATGAAAAATTCGTGACCGAATATTTTGGGTTTGACAAGGTGCTACCGATGAATACGGGTGCTGAGGCAGTAGAAACGGCCATCAAAATCTGCCGCAAGTGGGCATATGAAAAAAGGGGGGTTCCTGAAAATCAGGCGAAGATTATCGTCTGCGACAACAACTTCCACGGACGCACCACCACCATCATCTCGTTCAGCGGCGATGCAGGCGCACACAACAATTTTGGGCCGTACACGCCCGGGTTTGTCCGCATTCCTTATAATGACCTACAGGCCCTTGAAGAGGCCATGAAAGGGGGCAATGTAGCTGGGTTCCTCGTGGAGCCAATTCAGGGAGAAGCGGGTGTGATGGTGCCCGATGAAGATTTTATTCCAAAGGCCAAAGCTCTTTGTGAAAAGTACAATGCCCTCTTTTTGGCTGATGAAGTGCAGACGGGAATCGGGAGGACAGGCAGCTTGCTGCGGGTGTGTGGCGACTGCACCTGCGCGGGACATTGCGAGCAGCAAGCCACGTATGTAAAACCGGATATTTTGATTTTGGGCAAGGCGCTCTCGGGTGGCGTGTATCCTGTGTCGGCCGTGCTGGCCGATGATGCCGTAATGAACGTGATCAAACCGGGTCAGCATGGGTCTACATATGGCGGCAACCCAATAGCGGGTGAAGTGGCCATGGCCGCATTGGAAGTAATTGAGGAAGAAAAACTGACGCAGAATGCCCGTCGATTGGGAGAGATTTTCCGTGCGCGCATGACGCAACTACTTGGAAAAACCAAACTGATGACGCTCGTACGTGGCAAGGGATTGCTCAATGCCATCGTGATAAACAATACAGAGCACAGCTCCACCGCTTGGGACATCTGCATGAAATTGCGCGACAATGGACTTCTTGCCAAGCCTACACATGGCAACATCATCCGTCTGGCGCCTCCCCTAGTGATGACCGAAGAACAACTGCACGACTGCTGTGACATCATCGAGTGTACGATATTGAAGTTTGAGAAGGGATAGCGATCACTTCAATACCAACTCACTGATATCAATCGAAATAGGCCCTGGACCCGGATGAGTAGCAGCGAACCATACGCCGTTATATTGCTGCCAGTTTGTCCATTCAAATTTCAAGCCCGGTATACGCACGTTACTTGTCCAAATGCGCCAGTATTTCGGACGGTAATTTTCGTCAAGTACCCACAAGTAGCTGTCGCCGGGTGTCACGCCACCGGAGGCATAGGTAACTAAAATGCCGGGCCCATCTCTCGTTTCCACATATTTGCGTGTAGTGCCTTTGTCACGGATTTTGAAAGGTGCCGTCAGCCAAAAGGAGTCGTTATAAAAATTGGAAATGGCTAGTTTGATGGCCATAGAGTCTGCCAGGGTTGAACGAAGTACACGATGCTTATTCGTACTAAAATCCAGCAGTACCTCCATCTCGGGCAATGTCACTGCCACGTGCCTAGCCTGCTTGTGCCAAACGTATCGGTTTTCATTTCTGAACGTCCACCTGATTTCCTCCAATTGTCGAAAGCCCTGTACATTCAGTGCGATTAGCATTTTGTTGGTCAAATTTTCGGCTTTAGCTCCCGCTTGCCCCTCAGGCATTGGTTTTGAAACTAAAAAGTAAAGGACAATAACTAGGAGCACGACAAGAATAATCGCACCGAAAAGCCACTTAAGCACATTCTGTATCATGGAATCTTCTTTTGGTTGGGTTAAAGATTGGAACATCTTTTGAATAGAAGGCCAATCGTCATAAAAAGCTTTTACTAACTTGACCTCATTTTACTTGGACCATTATGAAAAGGATCACTCTCATTTCACTGTTGTTAGCACTTGGATTAGGCTCTTTTGCCCAAAAATCCGTCATCGACAGCCTCAAAACGGTGGGCAAATCCAGCAAAGGGTTAGCGCTCGTGGATATCTACAATACGCTTAGCTGGGAGTATAAAAATTCGCAACTCGACAGTGCCAAGTACTATGCTTTTTTGGCTTTGGATGAAGCCAAAAAATTGAAGAATGATCGGCAAAATGGCATGGGTTCGGCGTTCAACAGCATGGCCAATTTCTATGAGGCTGTTGGCAAAATGGATAGTTCGGAATATTATCATTTGGAATCATTAACGATGAAAAAGGCAGTTGGTGATTCTATTGGAATGGCGGACAGCTACAACAACTTGGGCATTCTGTATGACCTCACCGATCGGAACGATGAGTCGGTAGAAATGTATGTAAAATCACTCCGGCTCTATGAAAAACATAAAGTGGATCCGTTCAAAATAGCGATGGTTTATGGCAACCTCGGTATTGTATTGAAAAAGCTTGAGCAGTACGACAAAGCTCTTGCGTATTACAAGGATGCACTCAAGATTTACGATGAGCAAAATTCGGCCTTTGGCCAAGCAGTCACCAGTGGCAACATTGGTTCGCTACTCATTTTTGTAGGTGAGTTTGACGAATCGATAGGCTACTCGCAACGCGCCATACAGGGATACAAAACCTTAGGTTACGATCGGTACGTGCCGTATTCAAACCACAATGTCGCCATTGCTTTGGATAGCCTCGGGCGTCATTTGGAAGCCAAAAAAACCTATTTGGAAGTGATAGCGCAACACAATGCGTTTAGCAATGCGATGGAAGCTTCCTCGGCACAAAATGCATTGGCTAACCTGCACTTGAAACTGAAGGAATACAAAGAAGCCAAGCAAGTGGCAGAAGCGGCCATTGTCAATGCCACATCAGTGAAGGCAAGTGAATTTGTGACGAAAGCCACCAAAACGCTCGCAAGCGCCGAAATGGGTTTGCGCAACTTTGAACGAGCCGGGCAGTTGTTTCAAGCATACATTGTGGGAAAAGACAGTTTACATAAAGCCGAAAAAACCCGTCAAATTTTTGAACTCCAAACCAAATACGAAACAGAAAAAAAGGAGCGACAACTGCTGGAGCAAGAATCACAATTGGCCGAGCAAAAATTGGTAAACCAACGAAACCAAGTATTGCTTGCCGGATTGGGTGGTGTGATCATCCTGTTGATTGTGATAGGCATACAAGCCCAAAGCCGCCTGAAATGGAAGAATCGTCAGTTGCTTGAAGAACAAAAACGACTGGCGCGAGAAGCTGAAATGAATGCCGTCATTTCATCTCAAGAAAAAGAACGCAACCGCTTCGCACGTGACCTCCACGATGGATTCGGTCAGTTGATCTCCACGCTGAACCTCAACCTGAAAAATCTTGAATCTCCAAAAAACAAAGATGAGCGCGAGAAGGTATTCAATGCTTCGACAGCTGTGCTGGAAGAAATGTATCAGGAACTCAAAAACATCTGCTTTGACCTGATGCCTCAAACACTTATCAAACATGGACTGGAACCGGCATTGAATGAGTTTGCCAATCGCCTGATGATTGCCGGAAAGCATCGCATCGAAGTGAATGTATTTGGTTTGAACGAGCGCCTGACAGACTTGCAGGAAATTTCGCTGTACCGCATCTCGCAGGAGTGGGTAAACAACATCTTGAAATATTCCGATGCGCAAAAAATTGTGATTCAAATCACCAAAGACGAGTCGGAAATCACCCTGCTCATCGAAGATGATGGAATGGGCTTTGAAAAAGAAAAATTGTATGCAGGAACCGGAAATGGCTGGCGCAATATGACCTCACGTTCGAATCTGATCCACGGCGAGTTGGAACTAGACACGAATCTCGGTAAGAAAGGAAACACACTCATCATGAATGCTACCCTCGAGCCACGTAAAGTGTCTGATTTAGTGCTGGCCTAAAATACCCTTGGCACGGTATTGAAAAAAGGGGAGGTGTGAAGGATGTTTGAGGCGCTATCCCCAACCATCCGAAATGAATTTCGTAACTTTCTTCCGAAAGAAACCAGGTGACTCACACATGCGCATTTTCCTGACTGACGATCACGAGATTTTATTAGATGGTCTCAAAAAAATCATTTCAGATGAGCCTGACCTTCAGGTCGTTGGATCGGCTTCTACCGTGCAGCAAACCATGGACGAGCTCACGCGACTCAATGTAGACCTGCTCATCACTGACTACAACCTGCCCGATGATGACGGCCTTACGCTCGTGCGAAAAGTGAAGCGCAAATACCCTGAGATCAAAATCATCGTACTGAGCATGCATGACGAGGGGCACTTGGTCAAGGAAATTTTGAAAGAGGGCATCAACGGCTATGTGCTGAAAAAAGACTCGCATAATGAACTGACAAATGCGATCTATGCCGTGAAAAATGACAAAATTTATCTGAGTTCGGATATCAACAACATCTTGATGAAAGGACTGCATGGCGAGCAGAAGCTACTCACTGACAGGGAGCGCGAAATCTTGGTCTTGATTTCCAAAGAATACACCAACAGGGACATTGCCGAAGAACTCTTCATCTCAGAACGGACGGTAGAAACCCACCGCAAAAACATCTTCCGAAAGACCGGCACCAACAACATGGTGGGCCTGATCAAATATGCCTATGCGAATAATTTGATTTGATTTCATTGCTGCGTACCTCCATTCTGGCTGTGATTAATCGGAATCTTACAGACAACAAAAAAACCCCCGCCTTTTAGCGAGGGTTCTTGCATTCAATAAAGCTGTTAACTTTTACATCTTGAATCCGATTCGGAAATAGTAGTAAGCGCCCGATGATCCCATCTGAACAGAATCCCAATATCCTCCCGAATCGGTCCAGTCATCCTGCTGCGAAGGATAGACATTGAATATGTTATTTCCACCAATGGAGAAAGTGGTCTGCGAGCTGATGCGATAAGCAATACTGGCATCTGTAACTAAACGCGCTTCATACACATCCTCTGCGGCAGTTCTCTTGGCATCAAACCCGCCGTAATCTGCGCTGCTCTCATAAATTTGCCAATCAAGCAACGTGACTTCACTAAACTGGGTGAATGCCAAGGCAAAATCCCATGATTTGGTTGAATAGCCGGTAGATAAACTGAACTTGTAGGTAGGGGCAGCCGCGCGCAAGAAGTACTTTTCTCTAGGGCCGTAAAACGTTCCCGGATCAAGATCTCCATTGAGGATTTCATCAATTCGAATTGTATTCACATTTCCTGCCAACGAAACATTCAGATTATTAGAGCCCACCGAAGAATTATAACTCAGCACCACATCCATTCCTGTTGTTCGTGTATCGAGTCCATTCGCAAAAAATTGTGCAGAAACGACATTGATGCCCAGTGAGGAGGCATCAAAGTAATCGGTCAAAACAATCCGATCTTTTACGGAAATCAGATAGCCATCTACCGTGGCACTGAAATTACCCATAGAATACGCCAATCCAAGGCTCATATTTTGGGCTGTTTCCTGCTTGAGTTGATCAATGCCAAACGCTCGGGTTACAGGGCTATTATTGGGGGCTAAAAGAACCTCCTCAGGAACACCCCCTACAAAATTGGTAAACCTCAAATTGTAGTAAATCTGCGCCAATGACGGTGCTCTGAATCCGGTAGAATACGATCCCCTGAAGGATAAATCATCTGTTACAGAAAGTCTGGAAGCCAGCTTGTAATTGAACGTGCTTCCGAAATCAGAATAATCTTCATAGCGAATAGCAGCTGCCACCAAGAATGAAGAAGTCACATTCAGCTCAGCATCGGCGTACAGTGCCATGTTGGTTCTGTTTCGATCTACCTCATTGCTAGGACTATAGCCCGGAAAACCCTGAGAACCTCCCGGCCGGGGTGTTCCATCCAAATCAGGAACTACCTGATCAGGGCTGGTGACCACTACCCCGTCCACATCGTAGGTGGCATAAGAACCCTCTTCTCCACTAAAAATCTGGAAGTTCTCGGTACGATACTCCGTTCCAAAGGCAAGGTTCACTCCGGACATCACATTGTCATAAAACTTGGACAAATTCGCTCCGGTGGTATTCTGCGAGAGGCTGTGACCTCCGGCATCAAATTCCGTCGGTGAGGCATCCACCAAAGAAGCATTTACCGTATTGGCAATCAAATAGTGAAATCTGTTTTTGCCGTAGGTATTGTTGATGTCAAGTTTCCATCCATTGTCCAGCACATGTTTGATGCCTACAGAAGCAGACGCATCTGTAATTGTTGAGGTAATGCGGGGTGTGAATCCGTCCGGATAAATGCTTGTCACATTTCGCTCAGAGTCAGCCGATCGAGTCCATGCGTAAGCATCTGTATTTCTAAAATTTCGCCCGCCGAAGGCATATAGTTCTGTTTTCTTGCCCAGCGGTGCAGCACTATTGATCATAAAATTAAATCCATCCAAAGCAGCTTCGCCGTATCCTTGGCGAAAGTCGGCTCCAGGTCGTAAGGTTCGTTCCTTATTTATAAACTCAGTGGTCATATTGACAAAGCCTCCTTTGTCACCCAAGGCAACTCCATAGTTCAATGACGTTCGGATGGTTTGGCCATCAAAAGCGGCATTGCCATCATACAATCTATTCTTTCCTTGGTCGTTGGCCGTTCCCGGATCAAATTTTCCGGCATTGGCAGTAGAGTATGCACCCATTGTCACATTGCCCGAAATACCATCTGTGTTTGATTTCAGAACAATATTTATTACTCCGGCAATGGCATCCGAGCCATATTGCGCGGAAGCACCGTCCCGGAGAATTTCAATTCGCTCAATGGCTGCCACAGGTATATTATTCAAGTCTGTACCTGTATTGCCACGGCCTCTTGACCCGAAGACATTGATTAAAGAGGATTGATGTCTTCGCTTGCCATTGATCAATACCAATGTTTGATCTGGCCCCAATCCGCGCAGTGAGGCAGGATCTATATGGTCTGCCCCGTCCGATCCAGACTGCTTGGTAGAATTAAACGAAGGTGCTGCATACTGCAAAATTTGGTTGATTTCGATTTGACCATTTCGCGTGGGAATTTTAGACAAATCGATCACGTCCACAGGCACAGGAGTCTCCACTTCTGTTCTATTCTCATTTCTCGATCCTACCACCGTTACACTGCCGAGCTCTATACCGGAGGTCATTGAAATATCAACAGTGGAACTGCTGGCAACACGCTCCATTGGGCGGAAACCTACGTAAGTAAAAACGAGTACAGAGGAGTTGCTACTGACGCTCAGGGTATATTTTCCTGAGGCATTCGTGATGGTGCCGTTGGTTGTTCCTTTTTCCAGAACCGTCACCCCGATCAAAGGTTCACCGGATTCGTCTAGGACAGACCCGGACACGACCGTTTGGGCTAACACGCCCAAAACAGATAAAAATAGTAGTAGTGATAGAAGTTTACGCATATCAGGTTTTTTTAAGTAATTTCGGTAATTTATAAAAATTTTTAGCAGTTCAGCAACCTTGGGATACGGGGTTTATGGTATAGTCAAAATACCCTACATATGGTAAAGCATCCGGCCATGCAGTGTCAGAATTTTGACCAGCACTAAATGACGTTATCGCATGAAAAATCTACTTACAATTATCTTCGCCGTATCCTTGGCTCAGTTTTCTTTGGCACAAAATGCTGAACTCAAGGAAGTATCGGGCTATGCCCAAAAGAAGTTTAGGGACGCACCCAAAAAAGTCTTCATAGCCCAATTTCGGGTGATTTATCAATTGTTATTTAGCCAGACAGAAGTAGCAGAGGGAGGTCGACAACTAGGAGGTGGTTACCGAGGTGATGCTAAGGCAGGTCTAACTATGGCGGTACATGGCGTGGATCCAAAAGACCTTAAAGAAATTACCAACTATCTCTATGCCGAATACCTTAAAATGTACAAAGATGCCGGCTATGAAATTATTTCGGTAGACCAGGCTGCCAAGACTGAGGAACTGATGGAGTACGAACGTAAACCGGGAGGCACCCTAAACGAAGAACAATTCGTTGGATACCTTACTTCCGTGCCAGATGGTTTCGATTATCTCGTGAAGGGAATGACCGGAAAGGGCAAGGAGAAAGGGAAGTTTAATGGCTATAAAGTTTCCGCCGAATTGGGGGGAGCCATAGTGACACAGGTAAATTTGGTAGTTCCCTTTGTAGTAGATGCCGAGTCTGCGACAAGTAAGGCTGTTTCTCAAACAGTAGGTGGCTTGGCCAAAATCGTGATGAAACCCTATTTGCGTATCGAAAGCGAAATCGCTGGTACTGCGGGAGGATTCAATACGGATGTGGCGTTGACGGGTGTGGAATATTTCTACGCAGAAAAGGCCATTAAACCGGAGGCGTTTACAAATTTTCAGTTGAACAAAAACATCGACATACCAAATGTATTTGAGGATAAAAAATACAAAGCATCTGAAGTGGCCGATTCAGACCTATGGGGTACAAGCGTGGGCACCATGACCTTGTTCAACGTATCGGACAAGTACCTTGAAAAAACGTTCCCAATTACCTGTGATCCGGCGGTCTATAAAAAAGGAGTGAAAGAAGCAGGGCTTAGTTATTTGAAAACAACCTTCGCTGAATTTCAGGGCTATTGTGGGAAATAGAAATATCCGGCAAGAACCATGCACAAAAAAACCCCTGAGACATCTCGAGGGGTTCTCCTTTTAATAATCACATTTCAGTTACTTCTTGTCCTCTTGCACTTCCTCAAACTCCACGTCAGTGGCTGAGTCTGTGCCATTAGATGAAGCATCGGCTCCCGGGGCAGCATCTCCACCGGCCTGTGCCGACTGCTGTGCCTGATAAATCTCCTGCGAAGCGGCTGCCCAAGCGGTGCTCAGTGCATTCAGTGCCACGTCTATGCCTGCCACATCCTGTGCCTTATGTGCTTCCTTCAGTTTGTCCAACGCACCCTGAATGGCCGACCTGTTGCCGTCAGACAACTTGTCACCAAATTCGCCGAGCTGCTTCTCGGTTTGGAAAATCATGGAGTCCGCTTCGTTCACTTTGTCCACCATTTCCTTTGCCTTTTTGTCAGCCTCCTCGTTGGCTTTCGCCTCATTCTTCATCTTTTCTATCTCCGCGTCGGTCAAGCCGCTAGAAGCTTCAATGCGAATCTTCTGCTCCTTGCCTGTGCCTTTGTCTTTGGCCGATACATTCAAGATACCATTAGCATCTATGTCAAACGTCACTTCGATCTGAGGTACGCCGCGTGGTGCCGGTGGTATGCCGTCCAAGTGGAATTTACCAATCGACTTGTTGTCTTTTGCCATAGGGCGCTCGCCTTGCAGCACGTGGATTTCCACACTTGGCTGATTAGGAGCGGCTGTAGAGAATGTCTCAGATTTCTTCGTTGGAATGGTGGTATTCGCCTCAATCAATTTGGTGAACACACCGCCCAGCGTTTCGATTCCCAATGAAAGTGGAGTCACGTCCAGCAAGAGCACGTCCTTCACTTCACCTGTCAACACACCGCCTTGAATGGCCGCACCGATCGCTACTACTTCATCCGGGTTCACACCCTTTGAAGGCTTCTTACCGAAGAACTTCTCCACTTCCTCCTGAATACGTGGAATACGTGTAGAGCCTCCCACTAAGATCACTTCGTCAATGCCGCTCGTGCTGATGCCCGCATCTTTCAATGCCTTCTTCACGGGTTCCATCGAGCGGCGGATCAGCTCATCGGCCAGTTGCTCAAACTTCGAGCGGGTCAGCTTGCGCACCAAGTGCTTGGGCACTCCGTCCACAGGCATGATGTAGGGCAAGTTAATTTCCGTCTCCGTAGAGCTTGACAATTCAATTTTTGCTTTCTCGGCTGCTTCTTTCAATCGCTGCATGGCCATCGGATCTTTTCTCAAATCCAAGCCTTCATCGCTTTTGAATTCTTCTGCCAACCAGTTGATAATCACGCTATCAAAATCGTCTCCGCCTAAATGTACGTCACCATTGGTTGATTTCACTTCGAATACACCATCACCCAATTCGAGAATGGAGATATCGAAGGTACCTCCACCCAAATCGTACACGGCGATCTTCATGTCACGGTCTTTCTTGTCAAGACCATACGCCAATGCAGCCGCTGTAGGCTCATTGATGATACGCTTCACTTCCAGTCCGGCTATTTGTCCGGCCTCTTTGGTTGCCTGACGCTCGGCATCATTGAAGTACGCCGGCACGGTGATCACCGCTTCTTTCACTTCTTGTCCTAGGAAATCTTCGGCAGTCGATTTCATTTTTTGCAAAATCATCGCAGAGATTTCCTGTGGCGTGTAGTCACGGTCGCCTATTTTTATGCGCACCACGTCGTTTTTGCCCGCTTCCACGGCGTATGACATGGTTTTCTTCTCTTCAGATACCTCCGAAAACTTCTTGCCCATGAATCGCTTCACAGAGCTGATGGTATTCTGAGGGTTGGTGATAGCCTGTCTTTTGGCCGGATCACCCACTTTGCGCTCGCCCTTGCCACCATCCAAAAAAGCAACAATGGACGGAGTGGTGCGTCGGCCTTCGCTGTTCTGAATCACAACCGGCTCGTTACCCTCCATCACTGCCACACAGGAGTTGGTGGTTCCTAAGTCAATTCCAATAATCTTTCCCATTGTTTTATATCGTAATCGTTGATAATTTCTTTGCTGACCCGCATTGATCAATGGCTGTGCCAAGAGGGAAATTGTGACACATTGGCAGAAAGTGCGGGGACGCCCAGCGCACAAGACTTCCGGCCTCACCGGCGCTAGGCGGGTGGGCCGGGGGGCTGCATCGCCATTTGGTATTTCAGAAATCTCTACCGACTACCACGGCTTTTTTGAGGGTTTGAGTCTTTCCAAAATGTTACAGATTGGGAATGAGCTAAATTCCTTTGACTCTCCGGCCTGATGCGTCTCTGTCTCGACGGTAAAATCGAATGCCAATAGAGGGCAAGGTGAGGTGTTCTATTGTTTTGCCATATCCCGGAGTACTGTATGAGTATGGGCCCGTAGCATCTATTTCAGGACAGATGGCCATTTTTTTTGTGTGAAATGTGTAGCCAATCCTGTATGCTCCTGTCACGATCACTCTGTCAAATGAAAATTCATCTCGAAAATAAATTTTTTCAGTATGCTGAAGGCTTAGTCCAATGCCAACATAAAATCGGCGAGCATTTCCTAAAAAATACCTTTGATACATTAATGCTAGAGACTCGGTAGAAAATTTGCCGTCAGAATTACGATTGGAGAAAAACTGCGCATGTACACTCAAATCATATTTTTCATGCATGATAAAGTCTGCACCAATCATCAACGAAGGCCCGTAGTATACAAAAGCGCCATCTCCGGCAAAGAGTGCTGCCGTATAGGGTCGTATGGGTGTCTGTGCTTGTGCCTCATTATGCCAGATGAAGAAAAGTATAATAAGAATACGAAAAACAAAATGCCCACGCTTGGTGTGGGCATTCCTTTTGGGTTCTATAGGCAAAGTCATTTCAAGAGTCGTCAGTTTTCAATTCAAATGAATTAGGAAGGAAATCTAGTCAACAACATATAAAAATTTTAAAAATGTCTCTAAACCATTCTTAGATTCCAATGAGAGTTCATAACTACCCTCACATACAGGACTTATTAGGTCACATTGGTTGGAATAAAATTCACTTGAAGGAACACTACCGATCACAAAATAAGCCGAGTCATAAATAAAAGGCTCAAAATTGAGTAAACCTGATTGATGGATTATTGATCGACCAAATAGCTCTACTTCTTGATTCACATCCACGATAACGCTCTCTTCATTCCCAGACAAATAGAATTTTACCTCCAAGCTTTGACTAAGTCCATTCTTTAGAAAATACGCCCTTGTAGTATAAGCACCACAATCATTGCAATCACTATTGCACGAGCTAATCATTATAAGCAATCCGAAGATGATAAAAACGAAATTTTTCATCGTGAAAGAGAAATATATTGATTGAACAGTTCATCAAAGTATGCTTCTGATTGATTATCGTATTTGGATTTTAGTCTATCCCGCAAATCAGCTAAGTTGCTACAGTTCGCTAAAACGGATTCTATTTGTGAAATAGTATATCCCTGAACACGATCAAATGGTCGCGTTGATACAAAATTCCCTTGATTATACGTATCAATAAGATCAATTATCAGAGCTGTGTACTTAGACTCACCATCTGTTTTGATATCCTCAAAAGTGGCATATTCAAGCCAACTAGAATGGCCGGTATATCTCAATCTAGTTAATTCTCGAGCAACCCCTACTGCCCAACTTTCTTGAAGCCGATCAGATGTGCCACCGTCCCAATCGCCCTTCCTCAACTCCCAATGGGAAGCATGAGCTAACTCATGAATAATTGTACTATAAATACCTTCACAATCATCAATATATGTTGTACCTTGATAAGTATATTTTCGATACATTCTAACTTGATTTCTGATACCTAGCAATCTTTTGTCATCATTATGATTTGCCCGGCCTGATTCATCATAACAACCAATCTTCATCTGAGGTTTAAAGAAAGCATTTTGAGGAGGTTTTTTGAGACCCAACCGATTCCCATAGTAATATTCACGAGCCCCAAGATGGGTGAATGCATAAAATTGCTGCAGAGTATTGTCAGCAATATCGTGATTCCAATTGCCCTCCTTTTTCGGCCCGTTCAACCATGCCTGACCAATCGAGCCTGATCGAATGCTATAGTCGTATCGTTCCCATCTAATGCTATAGTTTGCAGGATTTAGGAATGTTCCCTTACACACGTATTCTCCATTAGCATTTGTTCTTCCCGGATGAGTAGTGAACCAACGCCTTGCTCGAACATCAATTCCCTGAACGCCGACCCAGCTATTCAATTTATCATCCCAAACCCGTATCTGACCTCCGGGTCTCCAATTAAGTGCGTCCGATCGGCCATTTTCTACACCATTCGGCAAATCATCCAAATTATCTGTGATACGATAAGCTTCGTAAACTAGGTCATTAATGAATTCTTGATTCAAATTCTGATTTCGTTGAGAAGCCATAAACGAACCATCATCAGGTATGAATAATTCTTCTTCAACCAATGTTCTTAATGGCTTTACTACGGTTTTTATTATTGGTTGCTCTGATACTGGATCAATGATTTCCTGAGTGCTTTCTATTTCTGTTGGCAATGATGCATCCACAGAAACGGAAGCATATTGATAGGTAGGTTGATCAAGTGGCAATGACGGATCATGATAGAAATCCCCTGCCTCAATAATTTCCACATCCAGTGGATAGTCATACCAAAATATTGATGTGTCCTGCTTCATGAAATCTAACTCCTCCTCTGTTTTAGGTAAAGGTGTGTCGCCTCTATTTCAAAATCCTCATAGTCGGTACGAAAATTCGCATTCGATGCTTTAATATTTTCCAGTGCCCTTTTCATGTTTTTGACCGAATATGGATTCTCAAGTTTCCTGCCCAGTTTGGTCATGCCTCCCAATTCCCTTCTCATCGGGTTGATGTCATCATACCTACATGCAAATGGCATCATTAAAAGTACGGCAATAACTGCAATTGCCTTTAAACTCTATCTCATTTTAGTGTTCTTGGTAATTGATTATTAAAGTATGCGTAGCATTTATTCCGTTTTTTGAAACACTCTACGCAAACGTTTGCAAGACTAGACGGAAATCCGAATGGTTTCCAAGAAAATGATGAGAGATCTTTAAAAAATCCCTAAAAGTAGGTAGGAAAAATGCCTATTTAATAGTTAAAATGCCTAAAAATCCCTCCCCACCACCACGGTCTCTTTCAGGGTTTGGGTTTTGCCGGCTCCATCGTAGAGTTCAAAGACGATGAGGTAATAGCCCATACGCGCCATGCCGCCCCTGTCGGTGGTGCCATCCCAGCGGAAGAAGCCTTCGGTGGCCAGTGAGGCGCCATTGGCCAGTTGCTTCACGGGTCGGCCTTGCTGGTCGTAGATCATGATGTTGGCAAACTGCCCACCACTGTTGAATTGGTAATTGATGGTGGTGAAATCGCGTCCGGTACCGGCATTGCCGGGTAGAAAAACTTTGGGGTCTACGCTCAGCTTTCCGGCCGACGCAGCAAGTTCTGCCGATTGCGAATTGGGTCTGCCCGGTGTGGCAAATCCCACCGTACTAGCGGCTGAGCGCCAGTTGTTTTTGTCATCTACTTCGGCCGTGTACGAAATACGCTCCAGCGATACCCCATCTTCACTCTCCAGCAGATCGTAATGGAAGTCGTCTGTGTATTCAAACTGCTCAATGACTTCATCAAGCTCGTTGAGTAATAGCACAATGCCCTCCGTGTCGTTGTAAGAAGGCAAACTGGCTAACTGAACATACGTCTCAGGATTTCCCGTAGGGTATTCCAGCGCGATGTTGGCAGCATTGGCCGTAAACACCAAAAACGAGCGCGGAGCTATATTCAAGCCATCACTTGCTATGGGCTTTGGGCTGTCAATCACTCCATCTACCAAGCGAGCCAATTTCCATCCTCGCAATTCAAAATTGGAAGTGGCCGACGGGTTGAACAGCTCAACAAAATCAGATCCTCCTGTACGCGGATTGAAGAGCACTTCGCTCAGCAGCACATCGCCTTGCTGTGGCGTGGCACCCAACACAAAGGTGCCTTCAGTGCCTTCGATGGGGTTGCCACTGCAATCGCTGATGCCGGTTACAGAGACCATGTAAGTGACATTCGGGTTGACGGCTGTGGCCAATTTCAGAAAAACAGAAGCAGGATATTCGCTTAAATAAATCGACTCTTGAATGCCCACAGCAGGGCTAATCTGAAACAGCGCCGTAGGCACCATCGCTCCATTGATTGTTTCGTCAAAATCCACTCGAATGGAGTCTGCTGTAATGGCTCGAATTACATCCACACTAGGACCGAAATTGTCAGGAACAATTTGGAAGACGGAGTTTTGCCCCCCGGGTGTGCCGCCTAATATTCCCAGAGATGGTCTGAAATTAAATGCCCCTGAACAGATCAATGTCGGGTCTACTTGCTCGAAGGTGATGCCGTCTATGGGCAAACCGGAGGTATAATTCACCCGATCTATCTCAACACCACTAGCGTTATAAAGTACCACCGCATCGGGTGTGGTTGAATTGAAATTGGGGAATGTGCTCACGCCACGCGTGGCGCCAAATGACTCAAACTGGGAAACAAACGTAGACGGGCAAACAATCAAATAACTATCCGGGGCGAGGATGAAACTGCTGAAAGTTCCTGACTGTCCGGCATTGTCTCCTATGCGCCAGCCTGTCAGGTCAAAGTACTTGTCGGTAGGGTTATACAATTCCACGAAATCGGTCTCCGGCAATCCCACAGGTGGAGCAGCATCCGCCATGAATTCATTGATCACTACCTCTCGAAAATCCGCTTCCGAAATGATCAGAAAAGTAAATTCAGTGGCGGAATTAGCCTCGATGACATTCTCATTTACATCCTCCACGTTGTTTACAATCAGGATATATGCTTGGCCATTTGTAAGTGTACTTGTGGTCAAATGCACCAATGAAGGATCTGTACCGTCCAGTGATGCTGCTGTGACTGTTGCTCCACCATTCAGCGTGTAATTGGCAGCATTTTCAGCCGACGTGGGATCGAGTGGTTCATTGAATGATATGTCAACAGAGGTCGAAGAAATTGCAACAGCCGAAGAAATATTTGGTCCGGAAGTATCTACGAAGGGCGCCCCATCAATGGCTATGTCATCAAAATAAAAGAGTGTTGATCGGCTACTTGTGTACTTACACCGGAAACCAAAATAGCCAACCATTTGATACGTGTTATCATTGGCTGTCCCTTCTGACACGTATGAAGTACCGCCAGTAGCATCCCGAAGCAATTCCCAATCACCGTTACTATCTCTGGTAACACTAATTCGAACCGCAACCGTACCAGAGGCAACTGAACCATCTGCACCATTTATGAGAATAATTGAATTGAGCCCATCCTGCCGGTAAAGACTAACCTCGTCAGGAGTGTCACCAATCATAACATAATAGCCATTAACTGACCCTGTTAAATCCTGAGCGCTCGATAACAAATACACTTTTGTCAGGCTGGTGCTAGAAGTGGCAAATCCCATCTTTACCAAAAAATTCCAGCTTTGATTTTCCAATTGGCCTACGGATGTAACTAGATAGGTTTCTTCTGCAACTGCTGGAGCATTTAACTGAAGTTCGTTCGAAGCGTTGATAATGAATCTATCCGTTTGGCCTACCCAAGCCGGATTGGACGTAAAATCTCCATCCCCAAAATCCTCCATCACCTGAGCCCTCACCGTCCAAACCGAAAACCCAACCAAGAAAAAAATAATCGTTATACGCATCTGCCTACATTTCTACCGACTTTTAAAAGTACTAGTTTTGTCCTCAAAATTCTGATTATCAAGATTAACAAGAGATGAAAATTGCAATTGTAGGCGCCACCGGCCTGGTAGGACAAGAAATGTTGCGCGTGCTCACCGAGCGAAATTTCCCTGTAGAAGAGCTTATACCCGTGGCTTCTGCCAATTCGGTAGGCAAAAAGGTTGCGTTCAAGGGCAAAGAATTCACGCTGGTGAGCATGGATCAGGCTATCGCTATGCGGCCCGACATTGCGCTTTTCTCGGCGGGTGGTTCCGTATCACTGGAGCATGCACCGCGGTTTGCCGAAGTAGGCACCATCGTCATTGACAATTCATCTGCTTGGCGAATGGATCCCACCAAAAAACTGATCGTGCCGGAAGTGAATGGGGATGCCATTGCAGGTGAAGACAAGATCATAGCAAATCCAAACTGCTCCACTATCCAAATGGTATTGGCTCTAGCTCCACTGCACGAAGCATATAGAATCAAGCGAATCGTCGTTTCTACCTATCAATCCATCACCGGTACTGGCAAAGCGGCTGTGGATCAGTTGGCTGATGAAATGACCACCGGAAAATCTGACCGCATGGTGTATGCCTATCAAATCCACAAAAACGTAATCCCGCAAGTAGATGTGTTTTTGCCCAACGATTACACCAAAGAGGAAATGAAAATGGTGAATGAAACCAAGAAAATCCTCCGCGACGACAGCATCCAAGTAACAGCTACTTGCGTGCGTCTGCCGGTTGAAGGTGGTCACTCAGAATCGGTGAATGTGGAGTTTCATAAGGATTTTGACATTGAAGAAGTCAAGCGACTCATGGCAGCCATGCCTGGGGTAATTGTTCAAGACGACCCGGCGAAGCAAGTGTATCCCATGCCGCTGCATGCACATGGCAAAGACGAAGTGTTTGTTGGACGAATTCGTCGCGATGAGACCCAGCCAAATACGCTGAACATGTGGATAGTGGCTGACAACCTGCGAAAAGGTGCGGCAACCAATGCTGTGCAGATTGCAGAATTCATGGCCGAACACAGCCTCGTATTTTGACCGAAGCGCAACAGCGATTTATCTCCCAACATATCCACGCGGATGTCGGCAAATTGCTACTGAATCCTCCAAAGGGGATTTCAGATATGGCTTTCTTGGCAGAGCAAATTCGATCCCGACAAAAAGCAAAAGACAAGCTGCCTACGTGGGTGGATCAACAAGCTTTGATTTTTCCGCCTTCACTTTCCGTGGAGCAATGCTCCTCTGAGGTGACGGCCAAGTACAAAGCAGGGCTGGTGAGCGGCTCTCACATCGTTGATCTCACCGGAGGTATGGGCGTGGATACATTGGCTTTTGCTGAGCATTTTGCGCAGGTGACGTATGTAGAGCAAAACCCCGAACTGTGTGAACGGTTTGCGTACAATGCGGCCGTTTTTGGCAAGGATGTGAAGGTGCACTGCGACACTGCGGAGGCATTTTTAGTTTCTCAAACACTTAGCGCAGGGACAGTCTTCTTCATCGATCCGGCACGACGAGATGAAAACGCCCGCAAGGTGTTTCGCTTTGCCGATTGCACGCCAAATGTGGTCAGTCTTCTTGATTTTTTTCAAGAACAAAAGGCTACCGTATTGGTCAAAGCCTCTCCCCTTATTGATCTGAGACAAGGCTTAAAGGAACTCAGCCATGTAAAGGAAATCCATGTGGTGAGCGTGAAAAACGACTGCAAGGAAGTTCTGTTCCTACTAGATTTTTCTAGGGAAATAAAAGGCCCGACTATTCATGCGATCAATTTTGCCACCGAAGGAAGAGAAGTCTTTCGATTCACTTTTGAGGAAGAATCCCACGCGCAAATCAGCTATGCACCTGCCGGGAGATACCTACTCTTGCCGAATGCATCCATTCTCAAAGCGGGCGCATTCAATTCCGTGGCGAAGCAATTGAATGTAAGGAAAATCAGTTCGAACACGCATCTCTACACAGCCGACGAGCTAATCATAAATTTTCCAGGGAGGCAATTCGAAATAATCGAAATGCCTGTTTCAAAAAAACTAGAAAGGGCGAACGTTATCTCGCGCAATTACCCTCTGTCTCCGGAGCAAATTCTCAAAAAATATGGCCTGAAAGAAGGTGGAGATTATTATTTGATCGCCTATCGTGACATGCACGAAAAGTCTCAGATCGTGGTAGCCATGCGCCGTTAAAACCTTCCAAACCGAAACGAAACCATGGCCGAAGACCCGGACAAATCCGCATCCCGAAGGTTATTTAAATCCGTTCCGGTCACATACCGATAACTCATACCGGCGGCCAACCTGAAATTTTCGGTAATATTCACCTCCACTTGTACGGCCGGTTCTACCACCATGAAAGCCGAACTTTCAATAGTAAATTCTGCATCATTCGGACTGCCCGGAAAGAAATTTTCGTCAGACACTTCCAACGATCCTGCACCAAAAAAGACCGGAAAAATCAAGTGAATGACTTCCTTGGATGCTACCATCCCCCCGATGACAACACCCCCGTATCCACCGTGTAAATTCAGCGGCTTCTCATCCGCACCCACCATGCCATCGAAACGAACCTTGGTGGCAATGCCATATCCGCCAAGACCAAACAAATAGCGTCTGTTCACCAGCACCCCTCCGTGGGCACCTGCTATGACGGCCCGCTCGTCCAGCAAGTCCGTGATTTTGAAATCCACACTGCCAAACCCGTTCAGGTCATTTCCTTTTCCCAAAAGCGATTTTATTTCCTTGTCTTTGGGATCGTGCGTGTCTACATACCGCTGCGCCGAAAGCGACAACAGAGACAAATAGAAGATACCGGTGATGATGCTTCTCATAGTGTGAATGAATTAGAAAATATATTTAAGCGACAACCCCGCATCCCAAAAGGTAGACTTGGTATAGCGCATGCCAATAAAATTGAAGTACGGTTTTATTTCAAATGCGATGGTCATGGGCACACTTAGATACCGATACTCCACACCTGCGATGGCATCCACACCCATTACGTAGTAGCCCTTTTCTTCATACACAAAATCGAGTGGGTCTTCGCTGATGAGAACTTTCTTCAGGTCGTCATACTGTTCATACCCCACATGCGCGCCCACGCCATAGTAGAAGTAAAAATTTTCGTTGAACGAAACCTCCATAGGGCGGTGAAACTCATAAAGCGCCGTAAACTGCATGCCTTCTCTTCTACCGGAAACCAGCAATTCGAAGGCCTCTAGGTCTGTGACGAATTTCTTGTACGTAACACCCGAGGTGACACCCATGCGCACACCTGCGGCACGGTCATAATCTTGTCCAAAAAGGCATAGCGGTAGCAGGATCAAGGTGAGAAGTATAGTCCTTTGCATGGTGAGGTCTGTTTATCTGCGATCGGTGAAAATGGGTGTCTCTTTGATGGCTATCACCACATCGCCACCCTCGGCATCTATGGATAGCACGCTTTTGAAGTCATTGGAATAGCCCACCATGCCTGTGAGTGACACCATCTTGGTCTCCTCGTTGTACACGCGCGTAAGCGACATCATGCTGTTTGGCACAATCATTTTTTCCTCCAACCCCTTGACAGTAGCATTGATGTAAGACGCTTGATTCAGTACCAAATTGACGTCCGTAGACTTGCCGATGATGTTGATGGATTTAAACTTTTGATCAATTTGGCTCAGATTGATTTCGCCATAATTGAAGTTCAAATCCACGGTTTTCGTGATTCGCTCGCCTTGCAGATTGGTGAAGCGTCCCAGGCCAACCAACTCATTCACATTCACCGCACATACTTTGTCGTTGCGCGAATCCAGCTTGGCATAGTGAATATTGTACAATCGGATGGTAGACGAACTACTTTGAAAACTAAACGATGAGCCTCCCTCGATCGTGATTTCCGCCCCGCGAAGCACGAAGCGCCCCCGATTGACGAAATCAAAGGTGCTATTGCCAAAGGAATGATCCATGTCCAATCGGCCGGAGAAGCGGTTGCCCTTTAGATCGCCATGCGCCAATGTGACATCTATTTGGCCCGATAAAGACGCCATGTATACGTCCCCGAATTTGTTATTCACACTTAGGTCAATATGCTCAGGGATCCATACTTCGTAGTTCACCGTGAGTTTTTGCTTGCCAAACAAGGCTTTAGAATAATCCTCCACATCATTCAAAATAGCCACGCCGCTCGTGTTGCTCTGTATCTGTGTGTCGCCGGTCACCAGCAGCCCCACCTTTCGCAAGGCCACCGTCACGCGGCTCATCGTTTTGTTCACGAGTTCCTGCGTCTTTCCCTCGGCTGTCACCCGCACATTTATTTTCACGCGATTTTCACTCCAGGTACGCACGATCACCTCGCCGTATTTATTGTTGATCTCCACCTTATTCTCCGCAGACACGTCAAAGGTCTCATTGTAGTCCTTCTCCATACGCACCTGCGCGACGGCTGACCAAGCAAGGGCCAACAGGCTACAGGTCAATAGTATCTTCTTCATTTCTTTCCTGAATTTCTTCTAACATCTGTTCCAATATTTCCAACTTCAGCCGATAATGATTCATCATCGCCTCTATCACCTCGGCACTGTCTGCATTGTCCTTTAGATCTTCTTTGAGTTCGGCAAATGCCTTGTCCATTTCTTCCAAATCGTACAAAATCTCTTCATCGTCCGTCACCTGCTTCACCATCACGGTCATGTTGTCTATTTGCTGCTGGTAAAAGAGCTCCGCCTCTTGCCATTCGGTCAATTCCTGCGGTGGCGCACTTGGATAATACACCCACGCCACGCCTAGCAGCATCAGCAGCGACACAGAAGCCGCAATCATCCAAACGTGCGGATTGAACTTCTTCTTCGGCCGGCGCAATTCAAAATCTTTCCAACCTTTTTCCGCGTCAAACGGGAATGCGAACTCATCCGCATTGCGATCCATGAAGTCTTTAAAATTATCCTGCATATCGTACTCCTTTCTGCATGAGCATCTCCCGTATTCGCGCTTTGGCCTTGCTGTATTGCGCCTTGGAAGCTGACTCGGTTATTTCCAAAATTTCACCAATTTCCTTGTGGTCATATCCTTCAAACACATACAAATTCATAACTGTTTTGCATCCGTCCGGTAGCGCCTCTATGGCCGTTTTCACACGCTCCAGTTGATACCGCGAATAATCAAAATCATCGTCCTCCTCCTCCACAGTGTCAAAGTTCTCCTTCAGTTCGCTGGTGATCAATCGGCGCTTACGCAATGCATTGATGCAATTGTTCGTCACGATTCGCTTGATCCACGCACTGAAAAAACTCGTCTCGCGAAGTGAAGGCACCTTCTCAAACACATCCATAAACGACTCCTGCAAAATATCCTGCGCATCGTCATCATTGCCAAGTATGCGCCTGCAGATGTTGTACATCGCTCCGGCGTAAAGACGATAAATCTCCCGCTGGGCTTGGGCATCTCCATCTTGGCACTTTTCGATGAGATGCTTGTGAATATGTTGTTGGTCGATGCTCACAGTTACGGGGGTATAGACACCCTTGCGGGGCGAAGGTTTCCAAGGGTACGAAAAAAAGTGAGAAAGGGATGAAAACGGGTGAGGACATTTTAGGAGCGGCACTGCAAAGCCCCTTAGATACTTCACTCCTGTCTGGTTGCCGCAGGCAAGCTCACTCCTTTGCTACGCGCCGGAATCGATCAGGGCTGGTTTGACACTATATGGCAAATTAAAAACTCGATTCATGGAAATGTATCGATACCAATTTGGTAACAAATTGCTATATTTGACAACTTTCTGTCCAAAATGAGAGTAATAGCCAAGAAAATACTTCGACAGTTTTGGGAAGTTCACGATGATGCAGAAGAACCCTTGAAAACATGGTATAAGGAAGTTTTTCAAGCATCTTGGACACATCCTGCAGACATAAAAGCTGCTTTTTCCAAAGCTAGCATACTCAAAGGAGGTCGGGTAGTTTTCAATATTTGCGGCAACAAATACCGATTGGTCGTTGATATCAACTATGCCAGAAAATGGGTATTTATTCGATTCATTGGCACACACTCCGATTACGATAAAATTGACGCTAACATCATTTGAATATGAACATCAAAGCCATAAAAACAGAGGAAGATTACAACGAAGCACTCGATAGACTCTATGTGATATTCCATGCTCCTGCCAATACGCCCGAAGGTGATGAAGCCGAAGTGCTCTCTATTCTAATTGAAAAATATGAGGATGAGCATTTTCCTATTGATGCACCTGATCCCATAGCAGCCATAAAATTTCGCATGGAACAAACAGGTATGACCAACCGAGACCTAGCCGAAGTTTTGGGATACAAGAGCAGAGTGTCTGAGATTTTCAGCCGCAAGCGCAAATTGAGTCTTAAAATGATTCGTGACCTTCATACAAAATTGAATATTCCCTACGAGTCCCTACTGGCAGAATATTAAGGGAGGAATGGCTTGAGCGGACAGTTCAAATGAATAAACTTTGTGCAAGACCTACGCTGAGTCGGTTCACAGAACCTACGATACTGCTTCGGAATTACAAATTCCGAAGAGCATGGCATTTTAGAACAGCAAAATTCAATACATTAGATTCAAATCCTATCTTTACATAATCACTCAACTGTTAGCCTAATGGACTTCAAAAAAAACGGTAATAAGATTTTTGCCCCACTGCTCGGCAAAGAATTGATCTGCACACCCGAAGAAGAAGTCAGACAAGAATACATTGTTCACTTATTGAACCACTACGGCTATTCCTTAGATCAAATGGCACAGGAGCTGAGTTCAACTGATAAGTGCAATTGACAAACAAAAGGAAAGAAAGCTTTTGAGGGCTTTTTTCCTTTTGACTGAGTAGTGCAATCTTTGGATTGCATATGTCAAAAAACTACACACATCTCAATTTGTTCCAAAGGTATCAAATGGAGGCAATGTTGATTGCTGGATCAACGCAAAAAGCCATCACATGGATATCCGCAATGCTCACCTGACCTATGTCGAGCGGATCCGCCTCGGCACGTGTCCTCACGTGACGAAACTTTGGTTTTGACGCGCTATATAAGGCATGAGATTCAACCAATCACATCCCCCAGATGATGTAGAAAACCTTGATTTGAAGCTTTATCTAAATAGAATCCCGCCGATGAAAAGGTATATTCACAAGGATCCTTGACAAGACTCCATTTTTCCGCTAACGGATTGTTATAAATGTAATCTAGCTTTTGCCAGCCACCTCGGGGGTAAATAGTTCAATGGCCATGGCGTCTCTCTGCCAGAATTCATGCTTCTTATTACCTGCTACAACACTAAATTCCGTAAGTTCTTTTGCACTTAATATCCTTTTGAATTCATGCGCTGTGAATTTCAATAACGAACCGGAGGGCATTTCCTTACCGTTTAGTTCATTTAATTTCCAAATCGTATGAATGTGGTTGGGCATGATCACATAGCCATACACTTCAATCAAGCCTCTATCGGATAAGTTTATAAGCGACTGTCTAATGATCTCTTTCTTGTTGTCATCTGCGAGTAAATGTTTCCAACCATTGATGGTGGCAGTCCAGAAGTAGATTTTGCCTAATTCCTGAAACGATATTCTTGGTGAAGTAATCATGTTGTGACTTCAAGTGCGTCACGTGAGGACACGTGCCGCGGCGGATAAATTGTAGCTCCAAGCGTCTATCCGAGTGTTGATCAGATACCCCAACATGCCGATATCCGGCAGAAGGATGAGCGCCAGATACCACCACCAAGCAAAATCTGTCAGGCTAAACAAGTAGATAGAAAATCCAAACAAGGCAGCCTCTTCTATTCTAAGGAGCGATTTCATGCCATCCAAGCTAAATAAAAAACCAATAATCTTTCACGGGGTGCTTGCCCCATGTGTCCAGTTGTTGCCGGATCAGTGCCTTTTCGCTTGGCGATGTGACAGCAATGAGTAGCTGGGCTATTTCCATGTGCGGTATGTCGGTGTAGGACTGCATAATGATGCCATACACGTCTTGCCCGATTTTCCGCTCATTATCGCACACCCACCGGATGTTGGGTTCATAATCCAATACACGCTTGACCAAATCTTTTCCATTTCTTCCGGCTCCCCAAATGACGAGTGGTCGGTGTGTCTGGCGGTCTATCCGGTAGAAGTAATGCAACTTCATATCAAAATAGCGGTTGTCTTTGTACTCATGCCACGTGCGTGAAATCCGATTGGATCGGTCGCGCCACTGATGCAGGATTTTGTCTAGCCCAACTACCTTCAGTCGATGGGCATACATCCGAAAACACAAGTCATAATCCTCGGGGTAAATCTCAGGGTCAAAGCCACCCACAGCTTCAAAATCTTCACGATGAATAAGCCAGCAATGCGAAGGAATCACGCATTCCTGATAAATCTGCTGCCAATGCGTACTAGTGCGGGCCACCTCGTTTAGCCATTCTTCATACCGCCTAAACCCTCCGCCTACCTCGCCTTCATCTACAAAGTGTTCCGTGCCACCTGCCACTACATGTCCTCTCCCATATTTGAGCCATTCGTTCACCATCACTTCTAGTTTGTCGGGCGGCATCCGATCATCCGAATCCATACGATTGAGCAACTCCCCACGCACATGCGGATAACCCTCTTTCAGGGTGGGTATGAGTTTGGGTCTTTGGCTATGGAAAATTCGGATGCGGTTGTCACGACGGGCATATTCGTCCAAAATCACCGGCGTATCATCTTCAGAGTGATCGTTGACTGCTATCAATTCCCAATGGCTGTACGACTGTGCCAATATTGAATCCAAACACTCGCGTAAATAGGGTGCCGTGTCTTTGGCAGCCATGATAATGGATACGAGTGGTCTGGCAGAAACGTCCATGTATGGCAATTTATCAAAGAACGATCATTAAAAGCCTCCGTTTGATTTTAGTACATTTGGGTTTAATGAAGACGAAAGAAGAAATAGTGGCCAACTGGCTGCCCCGCTATACCGGGCAGCAACTGGATAAATTTGGTGAATACATCTTACTGACAAACTTTGGCAATTACGTACGCATGTTTTCTGACTGGCACAAAGTGCCGATAGTGGGCGAAGAAAAGCCAATGCCGTGCGCCACAGCCGACAATATCACCATTATCAACTTCGGTATGGGATCGGCCAATGCAGCCACGGTGATGGATTTGCTCACGGCTATCAAACCGAAAGCGGCACTTTTCTTAGGAAAATGCGGCGGACTGAAAAAGAAAAACCAGGTGGGCGATCTGATACTGCCTATTGCCGCCATTCGTGGCGAAGGAACATCCAACGACTACATGCCACCGGAAGTACCTGCCTTGCCGTCATTTGCCCTTCAAAAGGCTATTTCTACCACCATCCGCGAGCATGAGCGCGACTACTGGACAGGAACCGTGTACACGACTAACCGCCGCGTGTGGGAGCACGATGAAGAGTTTAAAGAATATTTGACTAAGCTACGCACTATGGCCATAGACATGGAAACGGCCACCATCTTCACTGCAGCATTCAAAAATAAAATACCGGCAGGCGCACTTTTGCTCGTATCTGATATCCCGATGATTCCCGAAGGAGTAAAAACAGACGAAAGTGACCAAAAAGTGACGGCCTCTTTCGTAGATGAACATCTGCAAATTGGGATCGACTCGCTGAAGCAATTGATCAACGGATCGCAGACCGTGAAGCATTTGAGGTTTTGAGTGAGTTGAGTTGTGATTTCTGAGTTGGATAATCATGAAATAGAAAAGGCCGCTATCTGATTTAGAACAGTGGCCTTTTTACCAGTTAGCTATTCACTAGTTAACCAATCACTAATTACTTCCCAGCTTCGTAGCGCTTGCTCACTTCTGCCCAATTGATCACGTTGAAAAATGCCGCGATATAGTCAGGTCTGCGGTTTTGATAATTGAGGTAATAGGCATGCTCCCACACATCCAATCCTAAAATCGGCGTGCCTTTGCAGTCAGAAACAGGCATTAGCGGATTGTCTTGGTTGGCTGTGGAGCAAATTTCTACTTTGCCGCCTTTGTGCACACATAGCCACGCCCAGCCTGACCCGAAACGCGTCATAGCTGCCTTGGTAAATGCCTCTTTGAAGCCGTCGAACGATCCGCATGCCGCATTGATGGCATCAGCCAAAGCGCCGATTGGCTGTCTGCCTCCGGTTGGGCTCATAATGTTCCAGAAAAGCGTGTGGTTGTAATGTCCGCCACCGTTGTTGCGCACAGCCGCCACATCGGTGTGATTGCGGCAGATTTCCTCGATCGACTTGCCTTCCATGGGTGTGCCTGCAATGGCTGCATTCAGATTGGTCACGTAGGCATTGTGGTGCTTGCCGTGGTGAATTTCCATTGTTTTGGTGTCGATATGTGGTTCTAGCGCGTTGTGCGCATAGGGTAGATTCGGTAATTCAAAAGCCATAATTCGTAGTATTTAGAAGATTAATAATCGATTAGTTCTTGTGTAAACAAAGGTAGGGGCAAAAAAGTCACTCCCGCATCTTGCGAAAGAATTCTTCGATGAGCACCTCGGCATGAGAGGCCAACAGGCCGTGCTCTACTTTCGTTTTTGGATGAAGGATTTTGGTGCTCGTTTGCGAAAACCCTCTTTTCTCGTCGCTGGCAGCATACACCACGCGCCCAATTTGCGACCAATACAGTGCTCCTCCACACATATTACAGGGCTCCAATGTCACAAACAAGGTGCATTCATTCAGATATTTCGAACCGAGGTAATTCTGTGCCGAAGTGATGGCCAGCATTTCAGCATGAGCAGTCACATCTTGCAGGCGTTCGGTTTGATTATGTGCTTTGGCGATAATGCGGTTGTTGCAGACGATAACAGCTCCAACCGGAATTTCACTTTCTTCCAACGCTTGTTCGGCCATGTGCAGAGCCTGCTTCATGAAGTATTCGTCCGTATGAATTTGCAATTCCATCAATTACGCTTCCGTTTTGGCTCTTTGATTTGCACATTTTCCATGATTTCACGGGCGGCATTTTGCCAGTATCGCTGACGGATTCCGGGTGTAGACAATCGGAAGATCAGCACCCCATCCGACTGGATCACATATTGAATGTAGGTGTAATCAAAGCGCTTCTTTGCCTCCATAAATGCGTTCGGCTCCTCCAAAATTTTTCCCGAATACTCAAAGAAAATGACCTGATAGCCATCCATTTCTCTAATGCCCTCTTTGATCATGTCCACCTGATCATACAGATTTAAAATATTCGCCTTATAAAACTGACTAAGCAGCACCGCATCGGCGGCACTCCATCGCAAGGTTGACTTATTGATGGTCAAATCCGTCTGCTGATCGTCACTGACGTAGATGGCAAGAGCGGGGCTGGTGCCTCGTTGGATGGTGGGCGGTTGTTCTTTTAGTTCTACCGGCACCTGAATAATAATCTGGTCGGCTACTTCCGTACGCTCCAGCACCGGTTGGCTCGGTTGTGCGTGGGCTATGGATACCGTGAGCAGACAAAAAAGCGTGACAATCTTCATGTTTCGATTCAATGAATTCAAAGCTAAAACTATTTGTAAATTTGCGCGCTGTTTAATTGAACGACCCTTTATCAACCAAATTTTATGTATCGATCACACACCTGTGGTGAACTCCGAATGACCCATGTTGGAAACCGTGTAACCCTGGCCGGATGGGTGCAGAAACTGCGCGACAAAGGCGGCATGGTGTGGATCGATTTGCGTGATCGCTACGGCGTGACCCAGCTGATGTTTGGCGAGGGCGTGACAGCCACTGATGTGCTGGCACTTGCCCGAACAGTAGGGCGTGAGTTTGTGCTACAAGCCGAAGGCACGGTGATAGAGCGCGAATCGAAAAACGACAAAATACCCACAGGCGCAATAGAGATAAAGGTGGAGAAATTGAGCATCTTGAATAAGGCCGAGTTGCCTCCTTTCTTGATAGAAGACGACACAGATGGAGGTGAAGACCTGCGCATGAAATACCGCTATCTCGACCTGCGTCGCAGACCCGTGCGCGACAACCTGATCTTTCGTCACAAGCTTTTGCAGGCCACCCGCAAGTACTTGGACGGGCAGCACTTTCTAGAAGTGGAAACACCCTATCTCATCAAATCAACGCCCGAAGGCGCCCGCGATTTTGTAGTGCCCTCGCGCATGAATGCCGGGCAGTTCTATGCCTTGCCCCAATCACCGCAGACGTTCAAACAGCTCCTCATGGTATCGGGTTTTGATCGGTATTTTCAGGTGGTGCGCTGCTTCCGCGACGAAGACTTACGTGCCGACAGACAACCCGAATTCACGCAAATCGACTGTGAGATGGCCTTTGTGCAGCGCGAAGACATTTTGAACATGTTCGAAGGATTCACGAAGTTTATCTATAAAGAATTGAAGGGAATAGAGTTGCCAGATTTTCAGCGCATGCAATACAATGATGCCATGCAGAAATATGGCTCAGATAAGCCGGATTTGCGCTTTGGCATGGAATTCCACGAGTTGAATGATCTCAGCCAAGGCAAAGGATTTGTGGTTTTTGATGCGGCAGAATTAGTCGTGGGCATCTGTGCCACGGGCTGCAGCGAGTACACTCGCAAGCAACTCGATGAATTAACGGATTTTGTAAAAAAACCACAGATCGGATCGAAGGGATTGGTCTATGTGAAATACAACACGGACGGTACGTTGAAATCTTCTGTTGATAAATTCTATTCCGAAGAAGACTTGAAAAAATGGGCCGATCGAATGGACGCCAAGCCGGGTGATCTTATCTTGATTTTAGCAGGAGAAACAAACCAAACCCGTAAGGCGCTGAACGAACTCCGCTTGCTTATGGGTAGTCAATTGGGATTGCGCGCATCAGACAAAGTTGCCGCACTCTGGGTAGTGGATTTCCCGCTGCTGGAGTGGGACGAAGAGACGAAACGCTACCACGCCATGCACCATCCGTTCACCTCGCCCAATCCGGCCGATTTGGACAAAATGGAAACCGATCCGGCAGCTGTGAAAGCCAATGCGTACGACTTGGTGATCAACGGGTCAGAAATAGGTGGTGGCAGTATCCGTATCCACGACCGCACACTGCAAGAGCGCATGTTCAAATTGCTCGGCTTTTCTGACGAAGAAGCACGCGCACAATTTGGTTTCCTGATGGATGCCTTTGAGTATGGCGCTCCGCCACATGGAGGCATTGCCTTTGGTTTTGACCGCCTCTGCACGATCATGTCGGGTCAGGAGAGCATCAGAGATTTCATCGCATTTCCAAAAAATAACAGTGGTCGCGACGTAATGATCGATTCACCATCGCCCATTGCCCAAGCGCAGATGGACGAATTGGGAATCAAGCTCAAATAAGGTCATGGATTGAATTTTTTGGTTAAATTCAACCCGTAAATAAGCTGCTCACACATGACCTCACGGTTTCTTTTGTACGCTACGCCATTTTTGCTCTTGTTTATTGGACTGTCGTTATTCGAACCCTACCTCTACAGGTCGTTTTTCGCCAGCACCAAAATAGAGCCCCTCAAGGGCAAAGAATTTATGGTGATAGCACACAAAGGTGCTTCGAAGCAAGCGCCTGAAAACACCATTGCAGCCATACAGCGAGCGCTCGATTTGCGTGTGGATATGATCGAAATAGACGTGCGATTTTCTAAAGACGAAGAATTGGTCGTTTTTCATGACGAAACATTGGATCGGGTGGCTCGAGACTCAGCCGGTCATCACGTGAAAGGTCGGGTGGAAGATTGGACCCTCGCCGAATTGAAAACATTGGATATTGGCAGCTGGTTTGCCACACCCTACGCCGACCAGCGCATTCCCACACTCAAGGAGGTATTGGATCTGGTAAACGCACACAACAAGGAATTCAAAGACGATGTGGTGGTGCTTTGCGAAATCAAGCACATGGATCACCCGCATTACCATGATTTTGCCGAGAAAATAGTACAAGTGATCAAGTCTGAACCCAACGGTGAAGCGTGGATCTATGTGCAATCGTACGAAAATGAGTACCTCCAAGATATTCATGAGTTAGACTCATTGGTACAAACCAAGCAATTGATGATTGGTGAAGATTCGCCTCCCTTGATCTCCTTCTATGTAGAAACCCGCATGCACATGGGCCATGCCAAAGTGGACAACCGCATGAAGGCGCTAAATCCTGAATTCACCACTCTATCTCCCAGACGAGTATTTCGTATGCATGCCCGAGGCTATGAAGTGTACACTTATCCGGTAAACACCCGCGACGATATGATCAAAATGCTCAATGCCGGAGTGGATGGCATCATCACGGACGATCCCGAAACGCTGATAGAGGTGAGGGATGAGATTCGGGCGCTGAAATAGTCTCGCTCATAGATACCACCCGATAATCAGTGCTAGCAGTCCAAAGCCGGGAATGATAAGCGAAGAATAGATTTCATTTGGATGCAAAATCCGGCCTTCATGGTAAATAATATCAATGAGGTTTTCCTTGGCGTGAATGTCAATAAACGACTTTGACACCTTGAGTTCCATTTTTAGTTTTCTGCCCTTTTGATCTTCAAATGCCACCTTAGGGTGGTTGGTAAATCGGCTTTTGGAGGCTTGATTCTTGTCTTGTACCACCGTGCCAACCGTTCGAAAGCCCTTACGAATGGCCCCCCTAACAAACAGCAGTTTCGAAATGCCCACGGTGAGTAATACTATTCCGATGATTTGGAGGAGGATCATTTTTCAAATCATTTAATTGAACATTGAACCCGAAAGGTTCATCATTCCTCAAAATTTGGATATCCCGGCTGCTTTAACTCTTCACCATTTTTGGCTTCTTTCACCATCTTGCGCACGTCTTCCAGCAGCGCTTTTGCATCATACACTATGCCGTCTTTCACAGTGTATTTCACACCACCCACCCGTGTCACTTGGTTGTCTTCCGTTAGTTTGATGGCGCCCGTTCCATACAGCACTTGCAGGTTTTGCAGCGGATTGGCATCTACTATCACCAAGTCGGCCAGCTTGCCCGATTCTACAGTACCAATTTGGTCGGCCATGCCCAATGCTTGTGCGCCATTGAGCGTGGCAGAGCGGATGACCTCCAGCGGATGGAAACCGGCCTCACGCAGCAGTTCCAACTCACGGATGTACCCAAATCCATACAGTTGGAAAATGAATCCCGAATCTGAACCGGCCGTCACACGCCCACCTCGGTTTTTGTATTCGTTCACAAAGGTCATCCACAGGCGGTAGTTCTCTTTCCAATCCGACTCTTGCTCACTGCCCCAAGCGTGCCAGTACGATCCATGCGATTCTCGGCTGGGCTGATAAAATTGCCACAGGTTGGGCAATGTGTAGTCTTTGTGCCATTCGGCCGTGCGCGCACGCATGAGGTCACGGTTGGCTTCATAAATATTGAAAGTCGGATCGAGCGTAAAATCCAACTCAATCAATCTATTCATCACTTCATTCCACTTGTCAGAATACGGTGGAGCGGCTTGTTTCCACAGTTTACCTGCCTGACTGAACCTGTCCTGCTCATTTTGATAATTGTAGTCCGGCGGATAGTGCTGAACGCGTCTATCCTTGAAAAGTGCCTCGGGCAATCCGTACCAATGCTCCATGCTGGTGAGCCCGGCCTCTGCCGATTGCAACACATTCCACCAACTCACATTCGTTTGGGCATGATGAAACGCCGAGCGCAAGCCCAGTCGTTTGTTTTCGCGAAGGGCGGCATCCATCACTTCGGGCGAAGCACCAAAAAATTTGATGCCATCAGCACCTCGGCGGTAGTTGGCCTGCACCCATGATCGCGCCTCATCTGCTGTAGTGATTGTCCCTCTCAAATGTTCTGTTCCTACGGTCTTTTCGCCGGGCAATTTTTTCACTTGAGCGGCACTTTCCAGATTCATCCCAAAACTCGTATAGGCCAACAACCGTGGTGCGGTGATGGTGTTGGCTGCACTTTTTGCCTTGTGCTCCAACACCCATTTCAGGCCATTCCCCGCAGACGGATCACGCACGGTAGTGATGCCATGTGCCAGCCAAAGTTTGAATACATATTCGGCAGGTGTGCCCTGCTCCTCACCGCCTATGTGCCCGTGCATATCTACAAATCCGGGTAGCACATACATGCCTGTGGCGTCAATCTCTTTGCCTCCGGCGGCCAATTTCGGTCGTCGGTTAGGGTTGATGTCCACACCGGGACTGCCCACTGTGTGAACCGATACAATTTTGTTTTGTGCAATGACGATATCCACCGGCCCGATGGGTGGTGCTCCATTGCCGTTGATCAAGGTGGCACCACGAATGATGAGTTGGGAATAGGGGCCTTCACCTTCAGCTCGATCGGGGGCGGGTTTTATTTGGGCATGACACAACCCAACGAATAGGAGCAAGGAAATGAAAAGAGGAATTCGGGACATCAGATTGTTGTTTAATTTTGAACTGGTCTTAAAACTAACAAAAAGCCATGGCAGTAACTCCCTCATCCATGTTGCCTTTGGGCACTATCGCGCCGGATTTCAATTTGCCCGACGTGATTTCAGGAAAAAACATGACGCTGAAAGATGTAAGAGGCGAAGAAGGCACGGTGGTGATGTTCATCTGCGCACATTGCAAATATGTGAAGCACATTGAGGAGGAGATTGCGTTTGTGGCCGAAAAATACCAGCACAAGGGGATCGGATTTGTGGCCATCAGTGCCAATGACATCACTGAATATCCCGATGATGCACCGGACAAATTGCGCGAGCAAGCAGAAGATCAGGACTTTGATTTTCCTTATTTGTATGACGAATCGCAGCAGGTGGCCAAAGCCTATCAAGCGGAATGTACCCCTGACTTTTATTTGTTCGACAAAGACCTGAAGCTCGTTTATCGAGGACGCTTCGATGCAGCCACTCCCGGAAATATAGAGCCGGTGACGGGCGATGAACTAAAGGATGCCATGGACAGTCTGCTGGATGGGGAGCCAATTTTCGAAGATCAGAAACCGAGTATCGGGTGTAATATTAAGTGGAGGGGGTAAGAAGTTTGTGCTCTTTTCTCGACTTCCTTCGGATGACTTGATTTTAGTTCAAAAATCACAAAGTAAGGAGGCATTTCACATTCCGTTTGGCTTTTGGCTAAATTGCCCATCACTTTTGCCACCCCATGAGTACAGCCAAAGGACAAATCAAGAAAGTCACCACACACAAGCTGCAAGAGATGAAAGCAGCCGGCGAGAAAATCGCTATGCTCACGGCCTACGACTATTCCATGGCCAAAATCCTGGACAAAGCAGGCATTGACATCCTCTTGGTAGGCGACTCAGCCTCCAATGTAATGGCCGGAAACGAAACTACACTTCCGATCACACTCGATCACATGATTTGGCATGCCACTTCAGTAGTGAAGGCCGTTGACCGAGCATTGGTGGTGGTGGATGTGCCTTTTGGCAGCTACCAAGGCAGCAGTGCCGAGGCGTTGCGGTCGTGCATCCGCATCATGAAAGAGTCCGGCGGACATGCCGTGAAAATGGAAGGCGGCATAGAGATCAAAGACAGCATCACGAGGGTACTGTCAGCAGGCATTCCTGTTATGGGGCACCTGGGGCTCACCCCACAGTCCATTTACAAGTTTGGTACGTACACCGTGCGAGCCAAAGAAGAAGCTGAGGCAACCAAATTGCTCGAAGACGCCAAAATGCTGGAGGAAATCGGATGCTTTGCCATTGTGTTGGAGAAAATACCGGCCAAGCTGGCCAAAGAGGTGACGGAGGCTGTGAGCATTCCCATTATCGGCATAGGAGCCGGCGGACATGTAGATGGTCAAGTGCTGGTGGTACACGACATGTTGGGCATTACACAAGATTTCAAGCCGAGGTTTTTGCGTCAATACGCTAACCTGAATAAGATCATCGGAGACGCAGTAGGCAATTATATCAACGACATAAAAACCGGCGATTTTCCGAACAAGAAAGAAAGCTATTAATCATTAAGAACACTATACGCACAAATGGCATCAACAATCATATACACTATCACAGACGAAGCGCCGGCACTCGCTACCCGCTCCTTACTTCCTATCATTCAGGCGTTTGCCAAACCTGCGGGCATCCACGTGGAAACGCGTGATATTTCATTAGCAGGGCGAATATTGGCAGCTTTTCCCGAGCATTTGTCTGACAATCAAAAAATGACGGATGATCTGGCTGAATTGGGCAAGCTGGCCACTACTCCGGAGGCCAACATCATCAAGTTACCCAACATCAGCGCGTCTATGCCGCAGTTGAAAGATGCTATCAAAGAATTGCAGGGGAATGGATACAACGTGCCCAACTACCCTGACGATCCGAAAACGGATGAAGAAAAGACCATTAAAGGACGTTACGACAAGATAAAAGGAAGTGCAGTGAACCCTGTGCTGCGTGAAGGAAACTCCGACAGACGTGCACCCAGAGCTGTGAAAGAATATGCCCGCAACAATCCGCACTCCATGGGCAAGTGGACCGCCGACTCGAAAACACATGTGGCCAGCATGCCCGAAGGTGATTTTTACGGAAGTGAAAAATCGGTGACAGTTGCACACGCCACCGAGGCAGCCATTGTCTATGTAGATGCCGCCGGATCGGAGAAAGTTTTGAAGGAAAAAATCAATTTGAAGGCGGGTGAAATCATCGATTCTTCGGTGATGAATTTGGGCAAATTGAAGGCCTTTTTGGCGAAAGAAATAGCTGATGCCAAGGCGCAAAACGTGCTTTTTTCGGTGCACCTGAAAGCCACCATGATGAAAATCTCCGACCCGATCATTTTCGGAGCAGTGGTGGAGGTATACTACAAGGACCTTTTTGAAAAATATGCCGATTTGTTCAAGCAATTGGGTGTAAATGCAAACAATGGTCTTGGTGATGTGTATGACAAAATTGCTTCGCTGGATGCCGTCCATCGCAAGGAAATCGAGGATACAATAGCTGCTATTTACGCCAAGCAGCCTGCCCTTGCCATGGTCAACTCCGACAAAGGCATTACCAACCTGCACGTGCCTAGCGACGTGATCGTGGATGCTTCTATGCCGGCCATGATTCGCACATCGGGCCAGATGTGGAATGCAGCAGGAAAGAGTCAAGACACCAAAGCGGTAATCCCCGATCGCTCGTATGCGGGTATCTACCAAGTGGTGATTGACGACTGCAAGAAAAATGGCGCCTATAACCCCGTGACGATGGGCAGTGTGTCGAACGTGGGACTGATGGCACAAGCCGCCGAAGAGTACGGCTCGCACGATAAAACCTTCCAAATGAGTGGAGCAGGCAAGGTGAAGGTGGTGGACAAAAATGGAACCGTGCTCATGGAGCAACCGGTGGCGCAAGGTGATATTTTCCGCATGTGCCAAGTGAAAGACGCCCCTGTTCAAGATTGGGTGAAATTGGCCGTAGGGCGCGCACGTGCCACCGGCACACCAGCTGTTTTTTGGCTAGATGAAAGCCGCGCGCACGACCGGGAGTTGATCAAAAAGGTGAATAAGTACCTGAAAGATCATGATACGGCGGGGCTCGAGTTACCCATCATGTCGCCCATGAAAGCCACTCATTATTCTATCGATCGCATCCGAAAGGGACTCGATACCATTTCGGTGACAGGCAATGTGCTCCGCGATTACAACACCGACCTTTTCCCTATTTTGGAAGTGGGCACAAGCGCCAAGATGCTTTCCATAGTGCCACTCATGAATGGCGGAGGCTTGTTCGAAACAGGAGCCGGCGGATCAGCGCCGAAGCACGTGGAGCAATTCTTGGAAGAAGGACATTTACGTTGGGATTCGTTAGGCGAATTCTTGGCGTTGGCTGCTTCTTTGGAACACCTGGCCAACACGGACAAAAACCCAAGAGCACAAGTACTGGCCGACACGCTCGATGCAGCCACATCGAAGTTTCTGCAGGAAGACAAATCGCCTTCAAGAAGTGTCGGCGAACTTGACAATCGTGGCAGTCATTATTACTTGGCCATGTATTGGGCTGAAGCGTTGGCCAATCAAACAAAAGACGCACAATTAAAAGCACGTTTTGCTCCGGTGGCGGCCGCCCTTCAGGCGAATGAAGCCAAGATTGTGAAAGAGCTGAATGATGCTCAAGGCAAACCCGTAAATATTGACGGCTACTACTTGCCTGACGCCAAGAAAACAGAAAAGGCGATGCGTCCGAGTGCTACATTAAATGGGATTTTAGCGGCGGTTTAATGGCCGGATGAGTTAATTTCTTCTTCCATGAAATTAAACCTATTGTCGCCAAGACAGTAAATACCAAAAATTGGAAACTTGTAAATGGCAATCCTTTGTAGGTATACAGCGGCATGGAAACGATGTTGCAAATCAGCCAAAACCACCAATGTTCAATTTTCTTGCGAGCCATCAGCCACATGGCGGTGATGGCCGCAGCGGTCGTCAAGGCATCCCATATGGGCACATCACTGTCAGTGAATTTGACCAACACAAAAAACAGAATCAAAAAGGAAAGACCAAACAAGCCGAAATTCAGCACGTGTCCGTTCAGACTACTTTTTGAAATGGGTAGTTCGGGGGCATCCGTCACCCGCTTCCAATTATACCAGCCATACACGCTCATCACGAAGTAGTAAAAATTCACCGCCGAGTCAGCGTAGAGCTTGTACGTCCAGGCCAAATACACATAGATGAGCACACTCACTATGCCCACCGGAAAAACCAAAATATTTTCTTGCTTGCTATACCACACTGAGCCAATGCCCGTGAGCACTGCGACGGCCTCCAGCCAGCTCGTCTGCATGAGTTGATCCACAAATCCTTGCCACCATTCCATGCTGCGATGATAATTTATTTCGGGTGAAGCATCAATAAACGGGTGACCCCCTATAATTTTGCACCGCAAATAATACCCGTCCTTATTATTTGCAAATGAACGATCAGAATTCAAAAATCCGCTTCGAGGCACTCACATACGATGACGTGCTCCTCCTTCCCGATTACTCCGAAATATTGCCGCGCGACACCAACACGCAGACCCAACTCACGCGCAACATACGCCTGAACATTCCGCTGGTATCTGCTGCCATGGATACCGTCACCGAAGCACAGTTGGCCATAGCCATGGCGCTAGATGGAGGCATTGGCATCATTCACAAAAACATGCCCATTGATCGTCAGGCGGGGCAAGTGCGCAAAGTGAAGCGCTCACAAAGTGGCATGATCCTCGACCCGATCACGCTGAATGGAAACGGAACTGTGGGCGATGCAGAGGCGATCATGAAGGAAAACAAGATCGGGGGCATACCCGTGGTGGACGAAAACAAGAAGTTGATCGGCATTGTGACCAACCGTGATTTGCGGTTTGAGAAAAATCCGAAAAAACCGGTCTCGCAGATCATGACCAAGGTGAATCTGATCACGGCAAATGCAGAAGTGGGCTTACTGGAAGCGGAAGAAATTCTCCAAAAACATAAAATTGAAAAGCTGCCCATCATCGACAAGTCAGGCAAACTGACAGGACTGATCACGTACAAGGACATTTTGAAAAACAAAGACCGTCCGAACGCTTGCAAGGATGAATTTGGTCGCTTGCGTGTGGGTGCAGCCGTGGGCGTGACAGCCGACATGTTGGAGCGCATCGAAGCATTAATGACCGCCGGAGTAGATGTGGTAAGCATTGATACCGCGCATGGTCATTCGAAAGGCGTGATTGATGGAGCCAAGCGCGTAAAGAAGACATTCCCCAAACTGGAACTGATCGTGGGAAATATTGCCACAGCAGAAGCAGCCAAGGCACTTTTGGAGGCAGGTGCAGATGCCATAAAAGTGGGCGTGGGCCCGGGAAGTATCTGCACCACGCGCATTATAGCCGGCGTGGGCATGCCGCAACTCTCGGCAGTTTATGAAGCCGCCGATGCAGTGAAAGGTTCGGGTGTGCCCATTATTGCCGATGGGGGCATTCGCTTCTCGGGTGATTTGGTGAAAGCCATTGCGGGTGGCGCAAGTTCTGTGATGATCGGATCGCTGCTGGCAGGCACAGATGAAGCACCCGGCGAGGTGATTTTGTATGAAGGACGAAAATTCAAAACCTACCGCGGCATGGGCTCGCTGGAAGCCATGGAAGACGGCTCAAAAGATCGCTATTTTCAGGATGCCGAAGACGATATCAAGAAGTTGGTGCCCGAAGGAATTGTAGGCCGTGTGCCGTACAAAGGCCATGTGAGCGAAGTGTTGTATCAACTTACAGGTGGGCTTCAAGCGGGCATGGGCTACTGTGGCGCGCGCACCATTGCCGACTTGCAAAAAGCCCGTTTCGTGAAGATATCCAATGCGGGTATGGTGGAAAGCCATCCGCACGACGTGCACATCACACGCGAGGCGCCCAACTATAGCGTGCGCTAATCGTTAGAGAAGCTCGTAACTCCTCCTTGGCATTACAAATAGTTAAAAAACCCTAATTACACGATCGGGACTTTTGAACATTCGAAAGCCCGTTATCTTTACGGCATGTCAGACAAGTTAATCGCAAGGCTTGGCCTCCTTGGAGGAGTCATTTTTTGGCTCCTTTTTTCGGTGTTTGACATCTACTTGCTCTTCATCGAGAAGTATGAAATGAACGTGAACTTATCTCCGCTGGTACCGCGGATATTCTTCATGCTCTTCATCGTTTCGACCTACATTTATTACCGCATCAAAGTCACCAAAGCCGAAACAGTCAACTTCATTGACCTGCTTTGGAATATCTTCATTACAGGCTTGGTCACCACGGTGGGTGCGCTCGTGATCCGCTTTTTCATTTATGCGTTCTCTGCCAGTTCGTTGGGACAAAACCCGATCATGATCAACTTGCTATATCATGGGCTCATCGGACTCATTGTCATTTTCTTGATTAGTTCTTTGGTGGTGTGGAAGCGGCTGATCTTATATCAAAAGTCCAAGAACCTTCTGCAACTCTGGAATTTCTTTGAATATGCCCTCATTGTGGCACTTTTCTTTGACCTCATGGGACATGAGTTCAAGAGTCAGATGTACATGTATGCGCTGATTTTTGTGACCGGCTTCTCGTTGATATTGTCGCTGAATCTAAAATGGATTGCATACCTCAATTTCAAGCAAAAATTAAAGAGCATTCTTTTCATTCTGCTTTCCGGGATTTACCTGTATCACTTCATCACCACGCTCATTTCATTTAAAGAAACAGGGCATTTGATATTTGATCTGTATGACAATGTTTTCGTCATAGCCGTGTTCATCTTTTGCTTCCTATACACAGGCATTTCCGTACTGGTGACATTGTTCAATTTGCCCACTTCCTCGGTGTTTGAGCAGAAACTCAAAGAGGCCGTGGATTTTCAAAAATTGAGTCAGGCCATCCCTAGAGGCCAAACCGAAGAACAGACGTACGATATTTTGTTAGAAAGCTCCATGAGTGCTGTTTTTGCAGATGCCGCTTGGCTGGAAATCCGAACGCCTGAGCATCCCGACGGCATTTTCTACCTGCGCGATATCAAACATTCACAAATTGCCCATGTAAAGGAGCATATTTCTGCTGGCGCCATCAATGATATTATCAATTTCCGAACGGGCAAGTTGATTCCATCCAACAAGCTGGTGGGCCAACTCAAGAAAACGGATTTTAAATCGATCATTGCCTTACCGGTGATGGTGAAGGGCGAACAATTGGGTTCGTTGGTATTGCTGCGCGAAATGGCCGATGCATTTAACCGCGACTTGGTGGACATCATCGTCACCTTTGTAAATCAGGCCAGCATTTCCATCGAAAACTTCCTGCTACTGTCAGATGCGTTACAAAACGAGCGGTACAAGGAGCAACTTAAAATTGCTCAAGAGGTGCAAAAAAGCCTCTTACCGGAGAGTCTCATCTCGAACAAATCATTTGACATCTGTGCGTTTTCCCAAGCGGCAGAAGAAGTGGGGGGTGATTATTACGACTTGTTAGAACTTGAGCCTGGCAATTACGGCCTGATCATCGGGGACGTATCGGGTAAGGGAACGTCTGCGGCCTTCCACATGGCTCAGATGAAGGGGATTTTTCACAGTTTGGCCCTTCCTGACGTGAAGCCGGGCGACTTTATCAAACGAGCAAACAAAGCCTTGAGTGCCTGTCTCGAGAAGCGATCCTTTATCACGGCCAGCTACTTCTGGATTGATACCAACAAAGGAATGATTGAGTTTTGTCGGGCAGGTCACGTGCCGGCTTTGCTGTACAAAAAGGTCGCAAACAATGTACAGGTTTTGGAGGAAAGCGGCATGGGATTAGGCATTTTAAGAAACGCTGAATACGATAAGTACGTTCATAGCACCACCCTACCTTATGAACGTGGTGACGTGTTGGTGCTGCACACCGATGGTATCACGGAAGCAAAAAATCAAAAAAACCAACAGTTTGGCATTGAAAAGCTTTTAGAAGCTTTGACAAAATATTCGGACGGATCAGCCACCCAAATCAAGAGCGGAATCATTCGCGAACTTGAGCGGTTTTTGGGAGGTGTGAAGTTGGACGATGATTACACACTTTTAATTGTAAAATTTCTTTAACCATGGTCGATATAAAAACAACAAAAGAGAACGGCATCTTCCTGATCGAAGTGAACGGGGAAGTGGATGCGAGTTCGTCTATCCAACTGGACAATACGATCAAGAGCGCTTTAGAAACGGAGCAAAAGATCATGGTGGATTTGGCCAGACTGGAGTATATATCTTCCGCCGGACTAGGCGTGTTTGTGTCGCATCTGGAGGAAATTCAATCTAAAAATATTTCGCTGGTCCTTTTTGGGCTTTCGGAGGCCGTTTATCAGGTTTTTAATCTTTTGGGTCTACCTCAGCTACTCAAAATCGTTTCAACAAAAGAAGAAGCTATAAACGCATTGAATTGACAAAGCAGTGTACCATATCGTGCGATCCCGCCGTACTGCCTGAAATCAGGAAGTTCGTAGGGGAAGTATTGAGCAGCAATAATCTGGCTGAGGTGGAGTCACACAAGATGATTCTGGCTGTGGATGAAATATGTGCCAACCTGATCATTCATGCCAATAATTGTGACCCCACGCACCAACTGAACATCACTGTGGAAGTGCGACCAAACGATCAGGTAATATTCACGATCAAGGATCAAGGACGCACTTTTGACTTTACCAATTACAAAGAACCGTCTATCGAAGAGATTGTTTCTTCACGTCGAAAAGGCGGCTTGGGACTTATGCTCGTGCGAAGAATCATGGACGACATCCAATTCGCTACCGAAAAGAATTACAATATTTGCACGCTGATTAAAAAACTGTGAAGAATGCCACGTGGGATACTCTTGACATTGTTGGTTCTTCTGATTGGGTGTGATTTCTTCAAACCGAAGGAATTGAACGGTGAAAAACCGGTGGCACGAGTGAACGACATGTGGCTCTATCCCTCTGATTTCACCGCGCTAATCCCCACCACACTAAGCTCCGAAGACAGTACCAAGTTTGCACAAAAATTTGTGGATGATTGGGTCAAAAAACAACTAATGATCGCACGATCACAGCAAGAAGTTGACATCAATGAGGCGGAGATTCAGCGAAAAATCCTTGACTATACATACGCCCTCACCCGCAGTGCTTTTGAACGCGAATACATTGAGGCCAACCTCAACGAAACTATAAGCGAAGACGAGATTCAAGGATATTACAAGGAACACGCCCAAGATTTTGTGCTTAAGCAGGGTATTGTGAAATGCCTGTTTGCCCAGGTGCCCACTAATGCCCCACGAATCAATCGTTTCAGAAAAGACCTGGTGGATTATCCACGTGCAGGCACCCCTGAACTCAAGGAATATTGCACGCAGTTTGCCAATCGCTCATTCATGGAAGATTCCGTATGGGTAGAATTCAACGAAGTGATCAGCGGCACGCCCTTCGATGAATCACTGGATGCAAATAGGCTGCTCTACACGCGCTCATTGCTCGAAAGCGCTGATGACAACTATACCTACTTTCTGCGTATCCTTGCGCACAAAACCGTCAATGACATTTCGCCTCTGGAGTTTGTGCGAGAAGACATTGCCAATATCCTGATCAACAAACGAAAAATAGCCCTCAAGAGGGAATTAGAAGATAAAGTTTATGAAGATGCACAAGAGAGCAATGCTTTTGAAATATTTGACCGTTAGTCTGTTTTTTGTACAGACCCTTGCCGTTGCTCAACCCACTCAGGAAGGAGTTGTGGTGGATAAAATTATAGCCAAGGTGGATGACTATATCGTGTTGAAGTCCGATTTGGAGCGAGCCTATTTAGATTATTTGGCTAACGGCCGCCCAAGATCTGACCAAGCCAAATGCCAGATTTTGGAAAGCCTCGTGGTAAATAAAATGCTGATGGCCAAAGCGGAGATTGACTCGGTAGAGGTATCGGATGCTGAGGTGAATGGTAACGTGGACAGACGCATCCAGCAGATCATACAGGGTTTTGGCGGCTCTGTTCAAGAGTTGGAGCAGCAGTATGGCAAATCCATGGAGCAGATTAAAGAAGAGATCTTTGACGCAGTGAAAGAGCAGATGCTGATCCAGCGCATGCAAAATGAGTTGACCTCCAAGATGGAAGTATCCCCTGCTGAGGTAAAGAAATTCTTTAAGAAAATCCCCACTGATTCGCTACCGTATTTTTCCACCGAGGTGAAAGTGGCGCAGATTGTAGTGGAGCCAAAAGCGAATGCCGGCCAAAAAGAAGCCGTGCGCAGATTGATGCTGGATATGCGCGAGCAGATACTGAATGGAACAGCCTCTTTTGCCGGATTGGCTCGGCGCTACTCCGAAGACGGATCGGCAGCCCAAGGCGGTGACTTGCCGTTTTACAGACGAGGTGAAGTGGATCCAGCCTTCGAAGCGTCAGCGATGACATTGGCCGAAGGTGAACTGTCCATGCCTGTCGAATCACAGTTTGGGTTCCACTTGATTGAGCTCATTTCGCGCAGAGGAAATACCTTCAAAACACGCCACATCCTGATGATCCCCAAACCTGATCAAAGTGACTTCACGCGAACAGCAAATTTTCTGGATAGCCTAAGAAACAAAATCCTGGCCGATTCGCTCACCTTTCAAGCAGCGGCCAAAGATCATTCCGATGATCAATTTACCTCATCGAATGGCGGCTTTTTTGCCAATGATCAGACCGGTAGCTTGAGTGTATCAGTGGAATCCCTCCCTCCGGATATTTTCTTCGCCATTGACACCATGGACATAGGCCGCATATCACGTCCGATGCGCTTTCAGCAAGAGGACGGAAAATATGCCTACCGCATCCTCTACTTCAAGGACAAGACGCCTCCTCATTTGGCCAACTTGGATGATGACTATCAGAAGATTGCCACTGCTGCGCTAAACAGCAAGAAGAACAAACGGCTAAACGAATGGTTTAATGAAGCGATAGAAGGCATTTTCGTAGAGATCGATCCCGAATACCAAGAGTGTAATCTACTGAAACAGTAGCGTCGCTAGCCCCACACGTTCGTACCTTCCGTGCAGTTTTGGCACATCTCAATGCTGCTTCTCGAACCGATAAGTGTTTGACGAAATTGCTCATATTCGCCTGACTGCCATATCTCAGCAAATGAGCGCGAGAGCAAATCGCCCATGGGGTGCTCCGCGTCTTTGTCAAAACAGCAAGGCACCACTTTGCCGTCCCATGTGATCACACAACTGTGCCACATCTTCCAGCAATGATCAATCAGTTTTGATTTGATAGAATACGTGCCGTCTCCGTTCGCCTTGTATCTGGAATAGCGATCGAGCGAAGGAATCAGGTCGTTTCCATTTTCAAAATCATATATTTGGGCCGTCTTAAACGCTACCTTGTCCACGCCCATGTCTTTGGCCATGAGCTTGATCTCTGGTATCTGATGCTCGTTAGGCTTCACCACCAGAAATTGCCACAGTACGGCGGGTGTCTTACTTTTCAGTTTTTTTCGCCAGTGCAAAATCCGCTCTGTTCCTTCCAACACCTTCAGCAAATCACCTGCTTTTCGATAAGCTTCATAGGTCTCTTGTGTGCTGCCATCTATGGAAATAATCAGTCGATCAAGACCCGATTCGACGGTTTTCTTTGCCTGCTCATCGGTGAGAAAATGCGCATTGGTGGACGTGGCAGTATAAATGTCTCGATCACTTGCATAGCGCACCATTTTCAGAAAATCAGGATGCAAGTACGGCTCGCCCTGGAAGTAGAATGTGAGGTATAGCAGCGTCGGGCTTAGCTCATCAATGATTTTTTGATAAAAGTCTACTTCCAGCTTGCCCGTGGGTCGGGTGAAGGAGCGCAATCCGCTCGGGCACTCCGGACACCTCAGGTTACAAGCCGTGGTGGGTTCAATGGCCAAGCTGATAGGCATTCCCTTGATGCCTGGCGATTTGGTGGCTTTGGAAATCACATAGCTCGACCAGATACTAAACATATTGGCCAACCTTTTTGGGGTTATTTTTGAGGCCAAATGGATACTATCCGTAGCGTTGATTATCACCATTCAAATTTAGCCAATTCCATGCGTAAGATTTTATTGCTCGCCTGCATTGTATTCTCCCAGTTGCTTAAAGCTCAAGGTATTCACCTTTCGGAAGCAAGTGAAATCAGCGTGATGACCATGGGCGCCTACCAGCCGGAATTGTACTCGGCTTTTGGACATTCGGCCATTCGCGTGGCTGATCCGGAGAATAACCTAGATTATGTGTACAACTACGGCGTGTTTGATTTCAATCAAAAAAACTTCTATCTGAACTTCGCCAAAGGCGAGATGGTGTACAAGTTGGGTTTGGCATATTACGAACCCTTTCGCGATTTCTACATATCGCAAGATCGTGATGTACGCGAGCAAGTGCTCAACCTGACGCTTGATCAACGTCAGACGTTTTTCAGTTTTCTACAAAACAACTACCGCCCTGCCAATCGGGAGTATTTGTACAACTACGTGTATGACAACTGCGCTTCGAAGATCCCAGACGTACTCAATGCCGTGGTGGGCGACCAACTCACCTACTCCGAGTCCTACATGGAGCCGGGCAAAACGATCCGCCAACTGATGCATGACTACCTTACGTATCAGCCGTGGGGCGAATGGATGATCGATATTGGCCTGGGGGCTCAGATAGATAAAGAGGCAGATGCCAAAGAGTTTATGTTTCTGCCAGATTATGTGCTTAAGGCATTAGCAGTGGCTGCCATCCAAACAGAGAATGGTAAAGAGCCCTTGGTGAAAGAAATGCGCGTGGTTTACACGGCTAAAAATGCTCCTCGGGAGAATGGTTTCTTCACCCCGCTGACCTTCTTCATTTTACTTTTCTTCGTTGGAGGATTCGTAACACACCGCAACTTGAAGTCCGGCAAGCGCACACGTTGGCTTGATGGAATCCTTTTCGGTTTTGCCGGATTCGTTGGTCTTTGGTTGGTCTTCCTGTGGACTGGCACGGCGCATCTATCCAAATGGAATTATGACCTACTTTGGGCAGTCCCTTTTCACTTCTTCGCTGTTTTTGCGCTGCGCAAAAAAGCTTGGACCCGCTTCAATCATTGGTACTTTAAAATCACAGCCATCCTCTATGGTGCACTGCTGCTTGGCTGGGCGCTCCTCCCCGAGCCCATCAATATGGCGATGGTGCCGTTTGCGCTTCTGCTGCTGATTAGAGCGGCGTATATCAGTTATGATTTGAGGAAGGGCAAATTTGAAATGTAGCCCCCTTCATTTAATTGGTCAAAAATCATGGGGCGTTCCGGAAAAATGTAATTACTTTGTAACTACAAAAAATAGGCGTCATGGAACTTTCTGTTATTTCAATCGGAAACTCAAAGGGAATACGGCTCACAAAGACCATTTTGGAGAAATATAACATCACCGACACAGTCGAACTGATTTTGGAAAAGGGCTACATAATTCTCAAACCCAAGACCGAACCAAGAAAGGGTTGGGACAAAGCATTTGAAAAGATGCATGCTCAAGGAGACGATAAGCTCCTAATTGATGACATATTTGACGAAGAGCATTTTGACGAATGGAAATAAGTCAGTACCAAATCATCTTGGTGAATCTTGATCCTACTGTGGGAAGTGAAATTAGGAAAACCAGACCCTGTGTGGTCATTTCTCCAAACGAGATGAACAGGCATATTCAGACTATCGTTGTTGCCCCAATGACTAGTAGTTCAAAGCAATATCCAACGCGTGTTCCTGTTTTTCACAATAAAACAAATGGATGGATTGTATTGGATCAAATCAGAGCGATTGATAAACAACGACTTGTTAGGATATTGGGAGAATTGACAGGCAAGGAAATAGAAAAAGTAAAATCGGTGCTTAAAGAAACGTACGTGGATTAATCCAATCGCATCTCCGGCACTTCACCCTCAATAACCAACTGTCCGGCAGTGGCATTTTTGATTTCCTCTACTGATATGCCGGGTGCCCGCTCGATGAGTTTAAAACCCTGAGGTGTGATGTCCAGCACAGCCAGATTGGTCACTACTTTTTTCACGCATTTGATGCCTGTGAGGGGTAATGTGCATTCGGGTAAGAGTTTGGATTCACCCGCTTTGTTGGTGTGCATCATAGCCACTATAATGTTTTGGGCAGAAGCCACCAAGTCCATGGCACCACCCATACCCTTCACCATCACGCCGGGTATTTTCCAATTCGCAATGTCGCCTTGATCGGACACTTCCATGGCTCCTAGCACCGTGAGCTGCACATGCTGCCCACGGATCATGGCAAATGATGTGGCCGAATCGAATAACGCCGCACCCGGACGGAGTGTCACGGTCTGTTTTCCGGCATTGATCAGGTCGGCATCTTCCTCCCCTTCGTAGGGAAATGCTCCCATACCCAAGATGCCATTTTCCGATTGAAATACGACTTCTATTCCTTCAGGAATGTAATTGGCCACCAGCGTAGGTATACCGATTCCGAGGTTTACATACCAGCCATTTCGCAGTTCCTGCGCGATGCGTTTTGCGATTCCGTTCTTATCTAACATGATAATTTGAAGATTTGGCGATGAGCTGATTTGAAGATGTCTTCATGGCTCAATTCTTTAATGATTTTTTTGATGTGCCGATGATTTTGGAAAGTACTTTATGAATTGATTCCAATTCCTTCATCATCGTTTCATCGAAAGGATATGATTTTGCATATTGACACAAGCGCAACCAATATTCTGTTTCATCTGCTTCCTTGGCTGCTATTTTTAGTTTGTGAATAAAATCCGCTTTGCTTTCCGCATTTTGAGATTCCCACACATTAGCCCCGATCGAAGTGCCGCTTTTAAGTAACTGATTTGCAATAACAAATTTTCGCTTTGACTCCAATTCCTCAGCAAACTCAATCGTGCGAAGTGCAAACTGAAAACTCAAATCCACGATCAAATTATCCTTATCATTTCTCATGATTTTTATTTTAGGTAAAACATCATTTGCATTATCCCCATCATCAAATCAACTCATCAGCACATCATCAAATCCTTGCCCGAACAGTCCGCTGTTCAATCCTTTTTTCGTAATTGGAACCCTGAAAAATCCGCTGCACGAAAATGCCCGGTGTGTGGATGAAGTTGGGATCGAGTTCGCCCGGCTGCACCAGTTCCTCCACCTCAGCAATCGTGATCTTGCCGGCCATGGCCATCACAGGGTTGAAGTTGCGCGCCGTTCCTTTATAAATCAGGTTTCCTTCCGTGTCGCCTTTCCACGCTTTCACTATAGCAAAATCTGCGGTGAGCGCTGTTTCCAAAATGTGCGGCTTGCCATTGAACACACGCATTTCCTTGCCTTCGCCTACCTCGGTACCGAATCCGGCCGGAGTGAAGAATGCCGGAATTCCTGCTCCACCTGCGCGGCATTTTTCGGCCAGCGAACCCTGCGGGATCAAATCCACTTCCAATTCGCCGCTGAGCATCTGCCGCTCAAATTCATCGTTTTCGCCTACGTACGAAGAGATCATTTTCCTGATCTGCCGCCCTTGTAGCAGCAACCCCAATCCGAAATCATCCACGCCCGCATTGTTGGAAATGCACGTCAAGCCCTTCACCTTGCTTTTTACCAACTCGGCAATGCAGTTCTCCGGAATGCCGCATAGGCCAAATCCGCCGAGCATCAAGGTCATGTTGTCTTCTATGCCACGTATGGCCTCCGCAGCATTGGCCACCACTTTGTTCATAAATCAATGTTTTGCTCAAAGGAAATGAAAAATATTTAGTTAGCACAACAACTATTGTTGAAACAATTCTTACCTTCGTCCACCCAATAAACACAACTATGCCCATTTATCATAAGCTTGGCGCTATTCCCCAGAAGCGCCATACCGTGTTTGAAAAGCCCGGAGGCGGCCTGTACTACGAGGAATTGTTTGGCACCATCGGTTTTGATGGTATGTCGTCTTTACTTTACCATATCCATCGGCCTACCATGGTGGCAGAAATCAGAGCCGCAAAAGACGTGTCGCCGAAGATTGCCGTGGAGAAAAATATCACGGCTCGGCTGCTGCAAGGATTTCAAATCAAGCCGGAGGATGACTTTTTGGATAGCCGAAAGATGCTGCTGGTCAACTCGGACATTGAAATCGGGTTGGCAGCTCCACGTAAGTCCATGACCAAGTATTTCTACAAAAACACGGATGCGGACGAATTGATTTTTGTGCACCGAGGCACGGGTACACTCCGCACGTTTTTGGGTAATATCAAATTCGAGTACGGCGATTATTTGGTCATTCCGCGTGGCATGATTTATCAAATCGAGTTTGACACGGAAGATAACCGACTGCTCGTGTCCGAATCGCACCATCCGATCTACACGCCCAAGCGCTACCGCAATTGGTTCGGGCAGTTGCTGGAGCATTCGCCGTACTGCGAGCGCGATTACAAGCTGCCCACCGATCTGGAAACGCACGACGAAAAAGGTGAGTTTGTGATGAAAATCAAGAAGCAGGGTTTGCTGCACGAATTGGTATACCATACGCATCCGTTTGACGTGGTGGGTTGGGACGGCTACAATTTCCCATACGCCTTCTCCATTCACAATTTCGAACCGATTACCGGACGCGTGCACCAGCCACCTCCCGTGCATCAGACATTCGAGACAAGCGCCTTTGTGGTCTGCTCATTCTGTCCCCGATTGTACGATTATCATCCAAAGTCCATTCCCGCACCTTACAACCATTCGAACATCGATTCGGACGAAATGCTCTACTATGTTGATGGCGATTTTATGAGTCGAAACAACATCGAGCAGGGGCACATTACCCTCCATCCCTCGGGCATACCGCACGGGCCTGCACCGGGGGCTTACGAGCGCAGTATTGGACAAAAAGAAACGCACGAACTAGCCGTGATGATCGACACATTCAAGCCGCTCAAGATTACCGAAGAAGCGATGAAAATTGATGATGGGAAATATTTTAAGAGTTGGATTGAGTAAAGAATGACAACATATTATCAACTATGAAAGAAATCACTCTCATAATATCGGTAGTTACACTCCTATCGTGTAATTCAAAAAATCGTGAAAGCAGCAAGACAATAGACGTTGATAGTAGTGTTGTTCAGAATATCACACAATATACTATTACAGAAACTAGATTTTCAGATTTCTTTGAGCGATTCATGTGGGATCAAGAGTTTCAAAAATCCCGAGTTCTATTTCCCTTTAAACAGAACAATGAAACGATTTCAAGTCACCAAGATTGGAAGCATTTGCCATTTTATAGCGACTACATTCCAATTCTTTCCTCCGATACAATAGAATATTTTCTTGATGACTCTACGAGAAATAAATTTGAATTTTCGATGATAGATTTTCAGAAACGCGTTTCTGAAAAATTCAATTTCAAAAAGATAAATAATCAATGGTTCATCCTGAGTTCAGAAAGTTCATCAATAGAAATTCAACCCGATTTTGAGTTTCTAGAGTTTTTGATTAACTGGTCAAATGATTCCACATTTCAAATAAATCATACCAGATTTCCCTTCCCTGAATCTTATGCTGATTCAGAAAATGATTACGAAAATGCAACAAGGTTAATTGAAAGGGCAGATTGGAAACATTTAAAATTAATACCACACGTAAATAAATTGATGATTTTTCCCAACATGACCGTTGATGCAACGATCAGAAGTATATTTTTTCGTGGCATTGAAAACGGAATTTGGATAGAATACTCTTTTGAAAAAATCGATGGAATTTGGAAGTTAACAGGACTTGAAGACTATTCAACATAACTATTCAGAATATTCGGAACATTGAACAAGAAACTTGAAACGATAGAGCATGGAAACGCAAACACTCCCCAAAATTTTCAAATCAGCAGAAGATTTTATGCCGATCAATGGCACAGATTACCTCGAACTGTATGTAGGCAATAGCCGACAAGCGGCGCATTATTATCAAACCGCTTTTGGTTTTCAGCCGTTGGCCTACTCGGGCTTGGCAACCGGCAATAAGGAAACGGAATCTTATGTGTTAGTGCAAGACAAAATCCGATTGGTGCTTTCCTCGCCGCTATTTGGCGGTTCGGATATGGGCAAGCACATAGATGCGCACGGCGATGGCGTGAAGGTGATTGCCCTGTGGGTGGAAGACGCCACCTATGCCTACTATACAGCCGTGGAGCGGGGTGCAAAATCGTTCATGAAGCCACGGGTGGAAGAAGATGCGCATGGGCGTGTGGTGCGAGCGGGCATTCACACGTATGGCGAGACGGTACACATTTTTGTGGAGCGAAAAGACTACTCGGGCGTATTCCTGCCGGGCTATCAAAAATGGGAACCGACTTACCGACCTACGTCCGTTGGACTGAAATACGTGGATCACATGGTGGGCAATGTGGAGCTTGGCAAGATGAACGAGTGGGTGGATTTCTACAAAAAGGTGATGGGCTTTGCGCAGATCGTGTCGTTTGACGACAAAGACATCAGCACCGAATACACCGCCCTCATGAGCAAGGTGATGAGCAATGGCAATGGCCGCATCAAATTCCCGATCAACGAACCGGCAGCAGGTAAGAAGAAATCGCAGGTGGAAGAATACTTGGATTTCTACGGTACGGCCGGAGTGCAGCACATTGCGGTAGCTACGGACAACATCATCGAGACAGTAACCGCACTACGTCAGCGCGGTGTAGAATTCCTCTATGTGCCTGACACGTACTACGACAGTGTGCTGGATCGTGTAGGCGAAATAGACGAAGATCTGGAGCCGTTGAAAAAGTTGAACATTTTGATCGACCGTGACGATGAGGGTTACTTGTTGCAAATCTTCACCAAGCCGGTGGAGCCGCGCCCGACTATGTTTTTCGAGATTATCCAGCGAAAAGGCGCACAATCGTTTGGCAAAGGAAATTTCCAGGCACTTTTTGAGGCGATTGAAAAAGAACAGGAGCTTCGCGGTACGCTTTAATTGATGAGATGATTTGATGATGAGTCGATTTGAAAATGACCCTCATCTTCAAATTATCACATTAGCACATCATCAAATCGAAAACATGATCAATATTCCATCCAATACCGATTTCTCCATCCACAATCTTCCCTTTGGTATTTTCTCTACCGCCGGGAAGAAGCGCGCAGGAGTAGCCATCGGCGATCAAATCATTGATCTGACTGATCTGCAAGCAAGTGGTGCCTTGGCCGATTTGGATCTTCCCAACGGCATTTTTGAGAAAGACGTGTTGAACGATTTAATCAGCTTGGGTCGTCCGATCTGGCGAGGATTGAGAGTTCGGTTACAGGAATTGATAAAATCAGACGATGCACATCTAGTGGCTTCCCTGATTCCACAATCCACCGCGCAGATGCACCTTCCCGTGCGCATCGGCGATTACACTGATTTCTACAGCAGCCGAGAGCACGCAACCAATGTCGGCATCATGTTTCGCGGCAAAGACAATGCACTCATGCCTAACTGGCTGCACATTCCGGTAGGCTATCACGGTCGTTCGTCTTCCATCATTGTGTCCGGGCAACCCTTCCACCGCCCAAAAGGTCAGATGGTGCCAAAAGATGCCGAAACGCCCATTTACGGTGCATCTAAACTGCTCGATATCGAACTGGAAATGGCCTACATCATTGGTAAGTCCACCGAATTGGGCGAGCAAGTGACCACCGCCCAAGCCGAAGAGCACGTGTTTGGTCTGTTGCTGTTCAACGACTGGTCAGCACGGGATATTCAGAAATGGGAGTACCAACCACTAGGACCCTTTTTGGGGAAAAACTTCGCCTCCTCTGTGTCGCCATGGATCGTGACGCTGGATGCACTGGAGCCTTTTCGTGTGGATGCCCCCAAGCAAGATCCGCCCGTGCTGGACTATCTGCAATACGAAGGAAAAAAGGCGTTCGACATCCAACTGGAAGTGTACCTGAAACCTCACGGCGGCCAAGAGCATAAAATCAGCGCCAGCAACCACAAGTATCTATACTGGACCATCGTGCAGCAACTGGCGCACCACACCGTGAATGGCTGCAACCTCAACGTGGGCGACATGATGGCCAGTGGCACCATCAGCGGGCCTACCAAGGACAGCTTTGGCTCCCTGCTGGAACTCACGTGGGGCGGGCAAGAGCCCATCCAACTGGCCGACGGTAGCGAAAGAAAATTCCTGCAGGATTACGACACCATCACCATTCGTGGCTTCTGCGAGCGGGGCGGAATCCGAGTAGGGTTCGGCGAAGTGACCACCCAAATCCTTCCGGCCAAATGAGCATGAACGGTACCAAAGCATTTGGTCTGCATCTGGACGCCACGCTCAAGGTGATCAAGCAAGACTTGACGCGCCGTTTCCGTGAGCAGGGCATTGACCTCACGCCCGAGCAATATGCGCTATTGGCCGAACTGGCCTCACGGGGCGAATTGGCACAAAAGGAACTGGCCAAGAGCACCTTCAAGGATGCGCCCACCGTGTCGCGCATCATCGATTTGTTGGTGAAAAAAGGCTGGATCAATCGCTCCGCCGATACCGACGACCGCCGAAAATACATCCTCACGCTCACCCCTGCCGGACAGGCCATTTTCGAAACAGCAGCGCCCATTGTGCATGCCGCCCGTGAAGTGGGCTGGCAAGGCCTCACCGAAGAAGACTACAGCCGCCTGAAACACATCTTAGATCGGGTGGTGGAGAATATTCAGGGGTGAAGAACCGAAACCGTTAGTTTTTGGAGCGGAACAGCCCATCCATTTACAAACTGCCTACCCGCTCTCGGCAAAGACATATAAAAGAAATTGCCTCTTATATTGACAACAACGGGATAATAGAAGTAAGCCAGTAAATGATGCTGTACTGAGCAAAACTAATTATTTAAGATACCATGGCAATTCTCGGTTAACGTTTGTCTCTGAATGGACTTGTATTGATGGCATTTTTTTGATATTTATCTAAATCGTTCTCGATTTGATTATACATTTCAAGTTGATCCATATACTCCGGAAAGGTCCATTTTAGTTTATGTTTACCAAACATAGGACTGGTCATTTCCCAAGTAATAGTCACATTGCCAAATGTCTCAAGAAGCTCAAATAGTGTAGAACCGCCTGCATTGGATACACCTAGTATAAGTGAATCCATCGTTCTTTGAAATATTCTTGTATCAGAGTGACCACCCATCAATTTTTCTACTAATATTTTGTATTTATTCTCCATTCCACCTTGTCTTCCTACATGAATAGTTTGCTGGTTCCTATCATATAAAAATTTCCCAACAATAAACAGGATGATGAGTATTACCACTGTCCACATATGTTTTTCATTAAAATTGAGCAGCTCTAATTCGAAATGTATTGAGGTCAAATTTTAACGTTGTAGGTGCTTCTGACTTCATAAATTACGCCGGTTACTTCATTAAAGGTATCATCAATGTTGTTTCTAAAATAGGAAGTTTCAATACGCATTATGGAAAAGACGAATAGTGCCAAATCACCCTCTGTATTCTCAATAATCTCATTTGCATCCACTTGGCCAAATAGACTTCCTCCCCGAAAGCCTAATTTTTGGTTGACCAAATAACGTTGCATAAATAATGAATAGAATATACCCTCCCATTCTTTGTCATGGTTGCCACTTGACATTTTATGGTACTGTTTTATAAACACTTTAGCAGTACTGCTGGGTGAACCGTGCCCGTTTTTGAGAAACCAATTTGCAAATCCCATGTTATGTTTTGATTTTTTTCTGTCTTCACATTGTCAATATTTTTTTCCTTGAAATATTTTACCCAAAATTTCAAGAATCTTTTCATCACTCTCTTCTCTAAATTTAGTGTCCTGCACAACCGGTGAATAATCAACTTCTTTCGAAAATGCAGTAACATGCTTGTCCTTAATGGAACTGATTATTGAATTAATATCAATAAAAGATCCAAGATATTTAGCCCATTTTTCGTCTCTACTTGTTTAGCCTGACAGATTTTGCTTGGTGGTGGTATCTGGCGCTCATCCTTCTGCCGGATATCGGCATGTTGGGGTATCTGATCAACACTCGGATAGGCACTTGAAGCTAACTAGTACTATCACAACATGACTACTTCACCAAGGACATCCTATCAGGAACTAGGCAAAATGTACTTCTGGACTGCCACCATCAATGGTTGGAAACACTTACTCGCAGATAACAACAAGAAAGAAGTAATTCGACAGTCGCTTATAAACTTATCCGATAGAGGCTTGATTGAAGTGTATGGCTATGTGATCATGCCCAACCACATTCATACGATTTGGAAATTAAATGAACTAAACGGTAAGGAAATGCCCTCCGGTTCGTTATTGAAATTCACAGCGCATGAATTCAAAAGGATATTAAGTGCAAAAGAACTTACGGAATTTAGTGTTGTAGCAGGTAATAAGAAGCATGAATTCTGGCAGAGAGACGCCATGGCCATTGAACTATTTACCCCCGAGGTGGCTGGCAAAAGCTAGATTACATTTATAACAATCCGTTAGCGGAAAAATGGAGTCTTGTCAAGGATCCTTGTGAATATACCTTTTCATCGGCGGGATTCTATTTAGATAAAGCTTCAAATCAAGGTTTTCTACATCATCTGGGGGATGTGATTGGTTGAATCTCATGCCTTATATAGCGCGTCAAAACCAAAGTTACGTCACGTGAGGACACGTGCCGAGGCGGAAGCTCCTTGTTCCACCAAGTCAATGCGCTCTCTCATAGTCCGGCCTTCTTCAAGC
>ERZ1066134.25-NODE-25-length-168117-cov-26.610905_pt1 | contig 168117 bp, 130 predicted proteins | sample MGYA00382781_ERZ1066134 | MGnify/ENA primary metagenome ERZ1066134 (study PRJEB33369, sample SAMEA5778364) | biofilm metagenome | biome: Industrial cooling water; feature: Water cooling tower basin; material: Biofilm | place: United Arab Emirates | collected... | reverse complement strand
CGAGGACGTCGAACCATCCTCGTGTCGGCTGTACGCGTCCGACTGCTATGGTCATGAATTCAAACCCTCTAGTGTTACTAAAATTGCAGGTTCTCTAGAGTGAAGAGTTTATATGTCTATACATGATAGGAGAAATCAGAAATTTTACAAACTGATACGTAAGCTCTCAGTAAAATTTTCTCCTCCTTTAGTGTCGCAGATTTAGACCCAGAGGCTCATTGCGGCAAATAAATTCTCTGAGTGGCTTTGCTATTCAGGCTTCCATCAATTCGCCGATCGCGCCTTGGCCCAAAAATACCCAGACTTAGGGGGCAATGGCCCATACCGGAGGCTAGAAACTGGGCGAGCTTCTCATGAATGCAGACTTTCCACATCTTTCTTGGCCAAAAGTCAATCGGGTGCTTAAAATTTTGTGATATTGCTGGCGTTAACCGAGGCTGACCGTTTTTGGGGCTGCGCCGAGGGCGTACACCCAACCCACGTTAAGATGAGCTTTGAAGGTCGGAGAGTATCACCGCCTCAGCCGCAGCGTTTGGGTTCTGCGAACGGCGACTTTTCGCTTTGACCACGCAACAGGCTGCGGTCAACCGTGTTTGGCGCTGGCTCTGGGGCTTTCAGAGTGGGCGCAGGGTGGGAGTGGATCGCCAGCGGGGGTAAGATAGAAACCGGGTTTGCCACGGGCGATCGCAAGGCGAAGGCGATTATTCCGATAAAATCAAAAGCTGGGAGATGAGGTTGTTGGTGCGGCGGGGGCGATCGCAATAATCTATTCCACGCCACCTGACCGAATCCAGAATACTAAGAATTTTGAATTTAATCCTATAGTTGTTTTATGACTGCACAAGTAACCTCAGAATCCAAAGATTCAAAATCACTATTGCGTTGGGATGTGGTCGGCTCCAAGCGCCTGAGCAACTACTGGTGGGCCATTGTCGTCACCCTAGGCGGTTTAGGGTTCTTCCTCGCCTCAATTTCGAGCTACACCAAAACAAATCTACTCCCGTTTTCCGATCCCACCCAACTGATCTTCATTCCCCAGGGCATTGCGATGGGGTTCTATGGCGTGGCGGGTCTCATTTTTGCGGCTTACCTGTGGTTAACGATCGCCCTGGATGTCGGCGGCGGTTACAACGAGTTCAACCGCGACTCTGGCAAAGCGACCGTTTTTCGGTGGGGCTTTCCGGGCAAAAATCGGCGTATTGAAATCAACTGCAACCTGGATGCGGTGCAGGCGGTACGGGTCGAAATTCGGGAAGGGCTAAACCCCAAACGCGCCCTTTACTTGCGAGTGAAAGGAATGCGAGATTTACCGCTGACCCGCGTTGGTCAACCCATTGCCCTGTCTGAGTTAGAAAATCAGGGGGCGGCCCTGGCCCGGTTTTTGGCCGTGCCCCTAGAAGGTTTGTAACCATATTGAGCGTAGGACTGTGCCGTCTGGGGGCAAGCTGCGTGCCGCCAGCCCCCCGGAACGAGCAGACTGAGTGTTAACGAGATTTGAATTGGGAAACTAGCCATGCAGAATGGACTGAAGCGATTCTTGGCAGCGATTTTTTTGAGCAGTGTGATATTGATTGGCGGCTGCATGGCGAATAATGCGGCTTCTTCTCCCGCTAGCCCTTCCCCCAGTGACACGGCAACTCCCGTGGCGATCGCCAATGCTGAACCCAATAATTTGCCCCGCCTGACGGGAAAAGCAACGGTGGAAATGGTTGTTAAGGGCGCAACCGTAACCATTGAGGTCGATGGGGATGCCGCCCCCGTTACCGCCGGCAACTTTGTGGATTTGGCCAAACGAGGGGTTTACGATTCGCTGGTGTTCCATCGCGTCGTGCGGGAGCCACAGCCCTTTGTGGTGCAAGGCGGCGACCCCCAAAGCAAAGACACCAATTTCCCCGCCGAGCGTTTAGGCACGGGCAGCTTTATTGATCCGGATACCGCCACGCCCCGGTATGTCCCCCTCGAAATTACCCCCCAGGGCAAAGACAAGCCCGTCTATCACCAGACCTTTGAAATGGCCGGGATTACGGCGAAACCCAAGCTCCAACATACCCGTGGCGCTGTGGCGATGGCGCGATCGTCCTTACCGGATTCGGCCTCGTCGCAGTTTTATATTGCGTTAACTGATCTCGGATTTTTAGACGGAAACTATGCGGTGTTCGGGAAAGTGACGCAGGGGATGGAAACGGTCGATAAAATTCAGCAGGGCGATCGCATTGAGTCCATGAAAGTGACTAAAGGCGTGGATAAGCTCAAGCAACCAGGCAAAGACGGGAGCACTGGCCAAGGCAATAAAAGCTAATCGCTGAAGTGGCAAATGCTCTCTGAACAGGCGCGGAGTATGGAAATCGCGGTCACAGGACTGGCACTGGACTCGGCGATCGGCCCGGTGCCCCAAGCCTGGAAAACCTTGATAAACGGCGATTCTGGTCTGCGGCCTGGTCAACCGTTTCCGACTTTGCCACCCCAGCCTTTGGGCTTGATAGGCGATCGCCCCGCCAGTTTGGCCCCGTTAACCCGCCAATTGGTCAAGGCGGCTTTGGCCGATGCAAAGCTCACCCCGCCATTGCTCGACTGCGCGATTGTGGTGGGTTCAAGTCGGGGCAACCAGGCCCATTGGGAACGCTTGGCAGCCCAATATCAGACGCGATCGCCATCCTCAGCGGGGCCAGAGTTGGCGCGGTGGGGCGAAATCTGGGAGCAGAGTGCAGCCATGACAGCGGCCCAGATCGTGGGCACTCAGGCAGCGGTGCGATCGCCAATGGCGGCTTGTGCCACGGGGTTGTGGGCGATCGCTCAGGGGGCCGCGTTGATTCAGTCAGGTGAATACGAGCGAGTGGTGGTAGGGGCCGTGGAAACCCCAATCACCCCCCTCACTTTGGTTGGCTTTGAGCGGATGGGTGCCCTGGCCCAAACCGGCGCTTACCCCTTCGATCGCGATCGCGAAGGTTTAGTGTTAGGCGAAGGCGGTGCTATTTTGGTTTTGGAAGCAGCCGCTTTGGCCCAGCAACGCCAAGTCCCTATCTATGGCTACATCACGGGTTGGGGCCTCACAGCCGATGGCTATCACGTCAGTGCGCCTGCCCCCGATCGCACCAGCGCGATCGCCGCAGTACAGCAATGCCTCACCCGCAGTGGCCTCACGCCCGCCGCCATTGACTACATCCACGCCCACGGCACCGCCACGCAGTTAAACGATCACAACGAGGCCGACTTGATCCAACGCCTCTTCCCGCCTACGGTCTGGGTCGGATCAACAAAAGGAGCTACTGGCCACACCATCGGCGCATCCGGCGCTTTGGGCGTTGTGTTTAGTCTGTTGGCCTTGCGCGATCAGGTCTTGCCGCCCTCCGTCGGCCTGCGCCAGCCCGCCTTTGACTTAAATTTTGTGAGAACGGCCCAATCTGTTCCCCTGCACCGGGTTTTGGTTTTGAGTTTTGGGTTTGGTGGGCAAAATGCCGCGATCGCCCTGAAGCGGGCCACGGTTTAGCCCTGGATTGTCCCCAAATTTTAGCTTCCAAAAAAATCTTCAAAAAAAATACTGTAGAGTCTGCCCCGTGTATCCAGGACAGCCCTACAGCCTCATAGTTTGATGGCATGGATGCGACCGAGGGAGTTGATTGTCTAGCAACGGATAACCGACTGCTTCCCCCAGCGATCGCCCACTGCGCCCTATTCCACCACTTCGAGCGTGGCCGCTTGGGGCTGCAAATCCGGTAACAGCACCCGTTCTGTGATTGGTGTATAGCCCAACCAACGAGTGGCCAATTGATCAAAGGTCGTCGGGCACCCACTCACATAAAACCGGGTGGGCTGGGGCGATCGCCCGCTCCGCAAACCCAACATATCTAACTCTTGGGCCGCCGCTGCCACCACATGAATGGCCGGATCAACCAGATTAATCGTGGCCGGTAAAATGCGCCGCAAGACCGGGGCCAAGTGCGGATAGTGAGTACAGCCATAGACCAGGGTATCGATTTGCTGATCGATCAGGGGTTGGAGATATTGCTGGGCGATCGCCATTGTGTAGGGATCTTCCAGGCGATTGCCCTCAATCAGCGGGACAAACTCCGGACAGCCCACCTGCCACACCTGACTCGTCGCATCCACTTCCAAAATGGCCCGCCGATAGGCATCACTTGCCACCGTCGCCTGGGTTGCAATCACCCCAATCCGTTGCCCCTGTTGTACCGCTGCCCGCGCCCCCGGCAAAATAATCCCCAGAATTGGCACATCAAACTCAGCCCGCACAATTTCCAATGCCAGCGCCGAACTGGTATTGCAGGCCATGATGACCATCTTCACCCCCTGGCCCACCATCCAGGTCAGAATTTCCCGTACATACTGCAAGATTTCTGCTTGCGATCGCATCCCATAGGGCAACCGGGCCGTATCCCCAAAATAAATAATCGACTCTTGGGGAATTTGCCGATACAGCTCGCGCAACACCGTTAACCCACCCAGGCCACTGTCAAACACGCCAATGGGTGCATCCTGACCAATGTGCCCTGCGGCTGGCAACGTAGTCGATAACTGAAGCCCCTGTAAACCTCGATCCTGTACCACTCCACACACCTCTTTTTTTTGAGAGACTCTAACAAACTTCGACACTCAACACCACTTTAACGGCGTGCTGTCCGCTGCAAGTACTGTAGAATACCACGGGCGATCGCGGTCGCCATCTGCGTCCGGTAGGAAGAATTCGATAACTTTTGGGCATCATCCCGCCCCGTGACAAAGCCAACTTCAACTAATACAGACGGCATCGATGTTTTCCGCAACACATAAAAGCGGGCCGTCCGCACCCCTCGGTCTTGAATCCCTGTGCCAGATAAGACATTTTGATGAATTGTTTGGGCTAACCCCGCGCCCGACTGATAATAGTACGTCTCCAGCCCACTGATATCCGGTCGGCTTAAATCAATCGAGTTGGCGTGAATACTCACAAAGGCGGCAGCTTGGGCCTGTTCTGCCATCTGGACGCGGGGTTCCAGGTCTAAATCGCGATCGTCAGCCCGCGTCATCAGCGCATAGACCCCATACTGCTGCAAAATCCTCGCGACCTGTGCCCCAATGTCTAGCACAATTCCTTTTTCTTGCAAGCCCCCAATGCCCACTGCGCCTGGATCGGGGCCACCGTGGCCAGGGTCAATAATGACCACAAGCCGTCCGGCGGGAGGCTGGGGCGGCGGGGTCTGGGGCCAGGTTTGGGGCGGGGAAGCCGGAGCCTGGGGCTGTGGGGCCAGGGGGGCGGTGGCCGGGGCAGAGGTGGCCGGAGCGGGGGGCGATTGTTGGGTCGCGGGGCGCTGGGCCAGGGGCGATCGCGTAAACGGCAACACTAAAACGCTTTGGCTCATCTGATTCACCTGACCCAAATTGACCCGGCTGCCCGGTCGCACCAAAATCACCACGTTCTCGCCTGCTTGAATCACCCGAATTTGTTGAAGGGCGTGGGTCGTGGAAGTTTTGGGAGGGCGCAACTGGGGACTAATGCGCGTGCCAGGAACCTCAATCCGATAGACCCCTTGCGATCGCTCCCAACGACCGCTGTACTGAATCGGCTGATTGGCCCGAATGAACAATTGGTTGCCCACTTCATCCAGTTCGATCGCGTTAATCAGCGCGACTGAGGCCGTAGCCCCCGACCGCACCGGACTCATGGCCAGGGCTGTGGGCGACGTTCCTGGCTTAACTGCTGGTGCTGCACTCGGTTCCAGGGCCATTCCTGGTGGCGATTGCAGCGCGATCGGCGGCGGTAACGTGACCACCCACTGCCGCGCTGACACCCCACGAAACTTCACCTGCTGCGGATCGAGGGTATACCCCGGAGCCAACTCCACCACCACCCGCGTAGTTTGCGCCTCAAACTGGCCAATCCGAATCGCCTGGATTGAGCCGCCAAACACCTCGTTAATGGTTGTGCCTTCCAGGCCAATTCCCGGCAAGTCGATCACCAGCCGCGTGGGATCAGACACCAGTTGCGCCGTCGGTTGCACATCCTCATCGGTCACAATTTCAAGTTGATGGCGTTGGGGATCAAATTTCCAGGTTTGGAGCTTTGCTGCTTGGGCGGGCCAACTCAGCAAAATCAACGACGAAACCACACCAAAAGGGAGCAATGGAACCAGTTTCATGCAGGACAACCCAGCTTCAAACAATGAACTCAAACGGGCTGATCTAGCGCTTCAAAATAGAACGCTAGAAAACTGCGCCAACTATACTCGAAGTCTTGGTCTTGCGATCGCCAAATTCTAGTCTGCCCAACCTAGCCCCTTTCCTCCCAGGCTGACCGCCCTGAAATTTCTCCCCCGGCGCAAAACTCAGCGCGATCGCTGACCCCAAGCCCCCACAAAACTGCCTGCACCGAAGACCCCAAAGGCTGGAATATCCGTCAAAATTGGAATCGCGCGATCGCGGCCAAAATGCTGATCTAGAATGGCGTAGCTTCCTGGCTGCAATTCGATGATGGCCACCCCAAAGGAACTGTTTTTCAGCGGATTTCTGCCTCAATTGTCTGGGCCTTTGCTGCAAACTTGGCTCAGTTGAATTGGGCAAACTCTACGATCATTTCTGGGGCGATCGCCCGTCCCATTGCTCTATGCTGAACGGAATCAACCCTCATTAAAACCTATGCCCTTCAAGCCCCTGAGCAAACCACAAATAATTAAATAGGCGATTGAGTTCTATCAGTGAAATGTGATTGCTCCACCGTCATCATTAGATAGCTAAACGTCTCAGTTGGATGCTCCAAGTTGGCTAAAACCCTAGATCCTATCGTCCCATGCCTTTACTACTCACTGATGTTTTTCTCCTATTAACCCAACTGATTCTGTGGCTCATTGTTGGGACGGTGATCTGGTTCTTTCTCTCCAAAGTGCTGAAGAAAGAATTTTTAGGATTACTGGTGCTAATCCTACTATTGGCAGTGATTGTTTTAGCCTTTTTTCGAGGTGGAATCAACGAGCCGGGGAGCGTTCTAGAAATTATTTGGCGGGTGATTTCTTTCCCCCTGAGTCCCTTTGGGTTGGGCTTAATTTTTCTCATTTTGCTACTCGCTGGGGTCAAACTGTCTCAAGTTGCACGGCGCTTGATTTTGGGCGGTTTGATTTTGCTGGCCCTTGGCAGTATTCCCCTGGTGGCAAATTTTTTGGCGCAGGAGTTAGAGTTTGAGGCGATCGAGCTAGTGGCCCCGGCCCCCGTTCCTGCCACCGGAACGCGCCAGGTGATTGTGTTGCTGGGCCAAAACACAACCCGTCCTTTTTTGCGACCCCGTGTGAATCCACCGCCAGCGGAGCCACAGCGCGTTGAACGGGCCATCAAAGCGGAGCAATATGATATTTTGAGCAATTTGCCGACTCAAATCACTGAACACGGCGATCGCATTTTGTACGCGGCGGATCTCTATCGGCAGGGCAATCAAAACGGGGTTGCGCCGCTGATTGCGGTGAGTGGTGGGGTGCGGCCAAATCGTTTACCCAGAGAGGGCGAAAAACGGGAGGATGTCTCGGAGGCGCGGGATATTCAACTGTTGTTGACGCGGATGTTTAATGTTCCCGAAGGCAATATTTTGCTGGATCACGACAATGGCACCATTCGGCGGAGTGCGGAAACGGTCAAAAAACTGTTGGATGATCAACAAATTAACTACGGCGACCAGATTACTTTGGTAGCTTCCGGGTTGAACATGAACCGGGCCGCGTTGACCTTTCGGGAGGTATTCCGGGAAAGTCGAATTATTGTGCGCCCAACGGATTTTTATACATTGCCGCCCGAAAAGAATCTCAGTGCCATCACCGAGGGGCGCGATCGCGTGCGTTACGACGTGCAAATCACGGATATATTGCCCACTGCCGATGCTTTTTGCCTCAGTTCTAAAGCCATTCAAGAATACTTAAATGCGTTCTACTACTTCATTCGTGGTTGGATTAAGCCCTTCCAAGCGCCCAATGTCAGCACTCCGGCTACCTGAGGATTCATCATTTTCGATTAGGATCAGAGAGCCTGATCAATCGTATGGATAACGCATGGCTCAATCCCGCTTGAACAAATTAGGGGCTTATTTGCGGCCCCACTGGCAAAAATCCCTGGCTGGCATCGTGGCATTGTTTGTTGTCAACGTGCTGGGGATGATTATTCCGCTCTTGATTCGCGATGGCATCGACCAACTCCAAGTTACCTTCAGTTTTGACCAGATTTTGTATTACGTTGGGCTGGTGCTGGCGTTGGCTTCGGTCATGTGGATTGCCCGGATGCTGTCGCGAATTTGGGTGTTTGGGGTGGGCCGTCAGGTGGAATTTGACCTGAAGCAAAAGATTTTTAACCATTTGCTGACCCTGGAACCGTCTTATTTTTCGACGAATACGGTGGGGGATCTGATTAACCGGGCCACCAGTGATGTCGATAATATTCGGCGCTTGCTGGGGTTTGCGGTGCTGAGTTTGGCCAATATGGTGTTTGCCTATGGGCTAACGTTGCCGGTGATGTTGGGGATTGACTGGAAGCTGAGTTTGCTGTCGCTGTCGGTGTATCCGGTGATGTTTGCGGTGGTGTTTATTTCTAGCAATCAACTGCGATCGCAGCAGCAATTGGTGCAAGAGAAATTGTCTGACATCAGCGAACTGATCCAGGAAGACATGAGCGGCATTTCGTTGATCAAGATTTACGCCCAGGAGGCCAACGAGCGCCAAGCCTTTGCCGAGTTGAACCAAAATCTGTTGGGGGCAAATTTATCCCTGGCCAAAACCCGGACGTTGCTATTTTCGGCGTTGCGGGGGCTGGCCAGTATTAGCTTGTTGGTGGTGTTGTGGTTTGGGGTGGGCGCAATCAACAGTGGGGCCATCTCTGTCGGGGATTTTGTGGCTTTGCTGTTGTATGTGGAGCGGTTGGTGTTTCCGACGGCGCTGCTGGGCTTTACGATTACGGCCTATCAGCGGGGCGAGGTGAGCATTGACCGGATTGAAACAATTTTGACAGTGGAACCGAAGATTCAGGATGGGCCGGGGGCGATCGCGCTCCCCCGCGATCGAGTGCGGGGTGAACTCTCGGCGCAGCATTTGACTTTTGCCTATCCGGGCGATCCCTCCACTCAGGGGCACCGCTATGCCCTCAAAGAAGTGAACTTTACGATCGCGCCCCAGGAAACGGTGGCGATCGTGGGGCCAATTGGCTCAGGGAAATCGACTTTGGCCAATGCTTTACCGCGATTGCTGGAAATTGCTCCGGGGCAAATTTTTTTGGATGGGCAGGATATTACGACCCTCCGGTTACAAGATTTGCGGGGGGCGATCGCCTACGTGCCCCAGGAAAGCTTTTTGTTTAGTACCACCATTTTCGACAATATTTGCTACGGCGATCCCCAGGCCGATCAGCAAACCGTGATTCAGGCGGCCAAACAGGCCCAGATGCATGAGGAAATCCTGAACTTTCCCCAAGACTATGCCACGGTGGTGGGGGAACGGGGCATTACCTTGTCGGGGGGGCAACGCCAACGTACCGCCCTTGCCCGTGCTTTGCTGGTGGATGCGCCGATTTTGATTTTGGATGATGCGCTTTCCAGTGTAGACAACGAAACCGCGACCAAAATTCTCCGCAATCTTTCCGAAGGGACAAACCGCAAAACTGTGGTGTTTATCTCGCACCAACTTTCTGCTGCTGCAACGGCGCACCGTATTTTTGTGATGGATCGGGGGGAAGTTGTGCAAATGGGCACCCACGACGACCTGATCAATCAACCGGGCCTCTATCAATCCCTGTGGGAGCAACATCGGTTTGAGGAGGCGTTGAAGTAGCTTGGGGTCGGTTTTGCCGCGATCGCCCGGTGTGCCTAGGGATTGGCAGGCGGGGGCGCGGGGGCATAGGGTTCGTACACGGGGGCCGCGTAGGGTTCCAAAACGGGCTGGCGGGCTGGCGGGGGTGGCGGCTCGTTGGTGGGGATAGGCGCAGTCGGCGGCGAGTAGACCGGAGCCGAAGCCGGAGCGCGATAGCTGGGCGGGGGCGGAGTGGGTGGGGTTTGCTGCTCTGGCGGGGCCGGAATGGAGCGCGGGGGTGGGGCGGTCTCCGTTACTGTTGGCATTCCTTCCGGGGCTGAGTTTTGGGCTGCCGGGGCAGGCTCTGACCAGCGGCGGTTAGACGTTGTATCGGCTGATTCAGGGTTTGCGGCGGGCGGGCGGGCCGGGGCGGGGTTTGCGGCGGGTGCGGTGGCTCTGGCTCTGGCTTCTTCTGCGGCTCGGAGTTGCCCTTGCCAGGTTGAGACAGCAGTTTGGGCCTCACGATACAAGGCTCGATCGCCCCCGATACCGTTGGCGGCTTGAATGGCCCCAGAGAGATCCCCCTGATTGGCCAAGGCCCAGGCGCGATCGAGCACGGGCTGATCTTCGATCGCCTCAATTTGCTGCTTCCAGGCGGCGATCAGAGTTTGGGCTTCGCGGCGCAGCGGCCGACCCAACGCCACCAGTTTGGCCTGGGCGATCGCCTGTTGCAACGCGGGCACCTCATTTTTCTGGGCCAGGGTGCGGGCATAGGTGAGATAGGGGCGATCGCCCAACTCGGCGCGGGCCTTATCCCAATAGGCAATCAGGGTTTGGGCCTGTTGGCGGCGGGGGCGATCGCCCCCCAGTTGTTGGGCTTGGGCAATGGCGATCGTTTTTGCCGGAGCCAGGGGAATTTCGCCAACCATCCAGGCCAATTGCAGGGCGTTCGTGTCTTGTAACTGGGCTTGCCAATTAGCCAAACTGGTTTGGGCTTGCTTGTAGTAGCGACTTTCGGGCCGGATAAATTGCGCCGTCGCGATCGCCAGGTTCAAGTTCCAAATTTGGGTGAAGGTGGGCTTTTGGGTGGCGCGGCCCCAAGCGGCGTGTTGCCCTGCCTGACTCAACCACAGCAAATCTTGAGCACTTGGCGCTAAGGCTGCATTTTTCAGCACGGGGTCAACCGTTGCCATTGCCGTTGTAAATTCTCCTTTTTGCCACTGCTGCAAGCCCAGGGTGAGCAAGGTTTCGCTCCATTGCTTCAAAACGTTCTGAGCATCAGCCCAGGCATAGGTGCCTGCATCCATCTTCACCAGTTGCGCGATCGCCAACCCCAAGGCACTGGGCTGACCCGACTGAGCCGTGGCGATCGCCGCCGTGGTGATTTTCCGCGCCCGCTGCTCTTTCGCCAACAGTTGCGTCAAAGACTTGGCCCGATCAAACTGCCAATAATCCTGTTCAAAATCTTTCAGAGCCGCAATTTTCTCTGCGGCTAAATACCAATTTTGCGCCTTCATCGCATTGCGGGCTGCTGTTACCAGGGCTTCTCCCCGTTGCCAATAGCGTTGCCACTCTTTGATTTCGGCCTGCGCGTCTGGATATACCGGGCTAGTGGCGGGAATCCGATTTGCCAGTTCGACCGCCCCGCGAAAATCGCTCTGCTCCATTTTCTCCCGCGCAGCCCGCAAGACTGGCTTCGACCATTCCGCAATCAACCGTTGCGCTTCACCATAGAGCGGGTTATCCGGTTGCCATTGCTTGAGCAAATCCATGCCTGCCAGGATTTTGGGCAAATCCCCAGAGTTGGCGGCTTCTTGGGCGCAGAGCAACCGCTCCATGTCCGTCGCCATTGGCGATAACTGTTGGCAATTGGGCGACGGCGGTGGCGTGGTCAATAACCAAAGGGCCGTGCCGCTGACTGCCCCCAACACAGACACCACGCCTAAGCCTAATGCTAATAGCTTCCAGGGCCGCGATCGCGGTAAACCCGCAGGTTTTGCCTCCCCCGTCGTTTGCTCTTGCGGCACCAGCGCCCCAGCCTGGAGCACATCGTTTAGCGCTTCCGAACCGTCCCAATCCAACGAATCCGACTGTTTCCCTACCATGCCCTTAATCCTCAACTCCTCACGGCTCAGACGCACTCAATCCGCCCTTGCCAGTTCACACCACCACAGTTTTTGAGCTTGCGATCGCCGCTTAAATTCAGCTCTTTTAACTACGTTATACAGCTTTTTCGCTGAATATCTGGATTTCCACCGCCTGGGCCTTCCCGGTGATTGTGCATTCCCTGACAAAATCGGCGATCTCCCCCTCAATGGCTGCGCCGCTGCACCACTACCTTACCAAGCGTCGTATTTAGCCAACGGATCGGGTCAGGGCGGTTCAAATCTACCAATTCCGCTCAACTATAAGCGAACATTAATCGAAAGTTTTAAGAAAGTTGGCCGCAAATTTGGAGTCCAATAAAAGATTAGTCTGTTTCTCTGGCGATCGCCGCTACCCCTGCTCATTTCTGCAATGCCTGATTGATCGTTTCCTGGCACCCGGAACAAGCCGCCCCCTACACCCTGGCTGAGTTCCCTTACTGCGGCGCAGTTGCCGACACGGTGGGGCATTCCGAACCCTTGTCTCCAGCGGGCGGCACCAGGCCCACCACATGGGGCACTGGACGGGGCGTGTAGCCGACCAAAGACTGCCCCTTGTAGGCCAGGGATGTACTCGCGCCAGAATCTAACATCACGGCATCCCGAAATCCGGCTTTGGCCAGGGCAATGCCCAGATCCACGGAGCCGATCGGCTCGGCGGATACTCCAATTTGCGGTTGGCCATTTTGATTAATGCCCCAAAATGCGCGGTGACGAGGTGCATTGAAGTCAAACAATTTACCAAAGCGTTCCGGGGGTTGGGGTTGTCCATTTTCCACCAGAAACCCAGCGCCCACAAAGGCATCGGTCACATCGGGCATCTCGGCCTGAATGCCTTCCAGGGTGTTGTGTTTCAAGTTGTCGAAGGGCACAAATTTCACGCCTTTGGGGCCAATTAATACCAGGGGCCGCTTATTAATTAAAGGGATTTCGCCCCGTTTGCCGGGTACAAATTGGCCGTGGCTTTGGCTATACACTGGCCCTAGCATTTCGTTGGAGTCTAGAAATTCCAGAGAGAAAAACCCTCCATCCACAGCGGCGATCGCGGGGGTGCCAGCAATAATATCTTGAACCTGGCCTCTGGTTTTGTAGTGAATGGTTATCGGTCGTCCGCCCACCACAAACCGAAATGGCACGTTGTCAATCACCGCATCCATTTGCCGAATCGGCGAATTAAAGTCAAACCCAAAACTTACCGCCGTTTGCGGTGGCCCGCCCCAGGCAATATCGACCATTTCTGCCAGCCGCGATTGCCCAATCCGCCCGATCGCCAACAGGTTTTTGGATTGGCCCGCCAACTGTTCCTCCAAGTCGTTCATGGTCAGCGCCGCTGTGTAGCCTGCTGTTTCGACTGCGGCGATCGCGGCCTCATCAAATTTACCTTCGGGGTAAGTAAAGTAACGGATCGGAATCCCCAGTTCCGCCTCCAAAATGCGCTTTGATTCTTGGGTTTCAAGCTGGAGTTGGGTGGGGGAAAGACCCTCCATTACGGTATGGGAGATGCTGTGGGAGGCGATCGTTACCAGGGGATCTTGCGCCATTGTCCGCAACTGCTCCCAGGTCAGGCTCGATCGCCCCAGCTTCTTCCCAACTTTGGCGGTGTAAATCGAAAAAACGGCTGGGTAATTGTATTTCTTCAGCAACGGATAAACATAGGTATAGTGCCCTGCGTAGCCATCGTCAAAGGTCAGCAGAATGGGCTTGGGGGGGAGGGGCAACCCACTCCGCAGATGGTTCACCAACTGATCCATGCTGATTGGAGTCAGCCCTTTTTCGCGAATCAGTTGGAGATGGGCTTCAAATTCGGCGGGGGTGACATCAAAAAAAACTTGCTTCTCCGGCAAAATGTCGTGATACATCATCACGGGGACTTTGGCCTGTCGAGCCGCTGCATTGATTTCTGGAAACGGGCTGGGATTGAGATACGCCAGGACGTTGGGAGCCAACTGCCCCACGATCGCCCCCATGCTCAACGCCGGTTGCTCCACCCAGGTTGCCGTTTGCGAAGCCTGACTCACAAATTGCACCAGTTGATTAGAGGCTGGCGCAGTGGTCGGCGGACACACGGCACTATCGCTGCTTCCAGTTTGAGCGATCGCGGGCGGCACCACCAGCCCCAGACTGCTGAGTAACCCAACTGTGCCACACCCGGCCCAGGCTGCGATCGCCCGCCTTGCCCCGCGCCGAGGCTGCCCCCACCCATTTCCTCCGCCCCCATTCGACCGAACCTTGCCACGGGTTGCCATAAGTGCCTTCTCTAATTCCAAATCCCCTACAAATATTTACTCTAGAATGGCCGACTTGTCAGCCTTTCTTCTTCACTTGGCTGTCTCTGCGCTCCCTCCTTGGTCAGCTTGGCCCTGGGCCGTTTGGCCCCACTGTCTTCCGCCTGCAATTGGGTGCGTCAACCCGCCACCGCCGAGCGCCACGCACAACGTTGACCAATTTCGACTAATTCTTCCGCTCCTACTAAGCCCCCTCCGCGCCAGTCAGGGTTGCTAGATTAACCATAGCCATCCTAGCGGCACATTGCGACCGGTGGCGAATTCATCTGCACGCTCAGGTCGGATAGCCAATCCGGGCGCTTGAGCCAAGGGCACTGCCACAGGCTGCGATCGCCGAGTGGGCCAACACCTCCCCAGCCCTTTTGTGGCCAGTGCGCTCCCTAATCAGAGTCATCTTTTCTACTCGGCGATCCGTTTGAACACTGACATTTCAGCGCTTAAACTGGCTTTTCGTATTCTGCTATACAGATTTTACCAGCTCAGAATTGGTGCAATCTGATGTAATCGTGATCCAAATTTTAGATTTGGGTGGCTTATGCCCCGATGAATGGCCCATAAACAGGTTTTGGCTACAGCGTGGGGTTTTCAGTTGATAATGCCTCAAGGCCATAACGTCTCAAAGCAAACCTGTGTTGATGGCGTTCATGTTAAACGGTCAGTGTTGTGGCCCTGTTACGTCTAAGGAGCAGGCGCTCCAGCAGACTCTGTAGATTGATGAGGAATGTCCGGAGATGGTATCTAGAAGTATGCTCAAGAAGCAGTCGTTGCCAGGGAGGGTAACACCTTCCCCTCGGCCAACCAAAAGTAAATGGCGATCGCTCGACTGGTACGCTAAAAAGCTCTCCCCCAGTGCCCAGGCTTGTATTCCGCTGGCACTCATTATTGTCTTGGCTTGGGGCATCGGAGCCAACGCTCAGACCCCTTCAGCCACCGAACTCAACGAGAAGCTAACGACCCTCACCGTCGGGCTTGACACCATGTGGGTTTGTGTCGCGGGGTTCCTGGTGTTCTTCATGAACGCAGGCTTCGGGATGCTGGAAACGGGCTTCTGTCGCCAGAAAAACGCAGTCAACATCCTATCCAAAAACCTGATTGTTTTTGCCCTTGCCACCATCATCTACTGGGCGATCGGCTTTGCCTTCATGTTTGGTGATGGCAACCCGTTCATCGGTCTTAACGGTTTCTTCTTGGCCGGTGCCGACAACAGCCCTGCAACGGGTGATGACTACCAAGGGATATTCAGCGCCCTCAGTTGGACGGGCGTTCCCCTTGCCGCCAAGTTCTTCTTCCAACTGGCCTTCGCCGGAACCGCCGCCACCATCGTATCTGGGGCTGTTGCTGAGCGCGTCAAATTTGTTGACTTTTTGATCTTCAGCTTGCTGCTCGTCGGCTTTTCCTACCCCATTACTGGCCACTGGGTTTGGGGTGGCGGTTGGTTGACCAAAATGGGCTTTTGGGATTTTGCTGGCTCCAACGTTGTCCACGCCGCTGGCGGTTGGGCAGCGCTCATGGGGGCTGCTTTCCTGGGGCCTCGGATTGGTAAGTACACCGCTGATGGTACGCCCAGTGCCCTCCCCGGTCACAACATGAGTATTGCCATGTTGGGCTGTTTGATTCTGTGGTTGGGCTGGTTTGGGTTTAACCCTGGTTCCACGATGAGCGTTGGCAACGGTGCTCTGTTGGCTCACATTATCGTCACCACCAACACGGCTGCTGCTTTTGGTGGTGTGGCGGCAACGTTTACGGCATGGGGATTGTTGGGTAAGCCTGACCTTTCCATGATTATCAACGGGATTTTGGCCGGTCTGGTTGCGGTTACTGCCGCCTGTGCATTTGTTAGCATTCCATCTGCGGCTGTGATTGGTGCAGTTGGTGGCGTTCTGGTCGTTTTTGCGGTCGGCTTCTTCGATCGCATTATGATCGACGACCCTGTTGGTGCTACTTCGGTTCACCTGGTCAACGGGATTTGGGGAACCCTGGCCGTTGGGTTGTTTGCCGTTGGCCCCAGCGATGCGGATGGTGCTTTGTACGGTGAAGGGCTTGGCCCCCTCAAAGGTCTGCTTTTGGGCGGTGGCTTTGAGCAGCTTTGGTATCAATTTGTGGGAGTTATGGCTGTCGGCGGGATGACCGTGCTGCTTTCGACCATCTTCTGGGTGGCCCTGAAGTCTACCCTGGGCATCCGTGTCCACGAAGAGGAAGAGATCATGGGCTTGGATATTGCTGAGCACGGCATGGAAGCTTACTCTGGGTTCATTAAAGACAGTACCGGCTCTATGCCTAGTGCTGGTGGGTTGTCTTCAGGAGTCAAAACTTACTAATCCGTTTGGCTTCATTGGCACGGGAGTTAGCCCATAGCTTGAGCAACTTCTGAGCTAGCCTGAACAGCGGGGACCATGAGGTTCCTGCTGTTTTTTATGCCGCTCAAACGGTTCAATCTAACGCAAGCCGCGATCGCACTCATGCAACGGGGGGCGATCGCGGCTTTGTGGATCGTGGATAGAGGTTAGTTGGCAGCGCGTTCAGCTAACTGCGTCAGCACTTGGTTTGAGCGATCGATAAAGGATTTCATCCCCTCCGCATCAAACCCTTTCTGAGCCATCAACGCCAAATCATAAACTTGATGACAGATCAGATCCGCCAGGGCGGCCGAGGGCGATCGCCCTTCCGTTTGCACCACCGCCCCTTTGCTTAAGTTCGTCAAACTTTGGATCAAGGGATGCGCGGTATTCACTAACAGAACGTGCTCATCGGGGAACTCCACATTTTGCTGTTGCAACAGCGCCGTCATTTCCCGTAAGCGGCGCAACTCCTCTGGCAGCAACACCACCGCCGGAGGTGCATCCTGGCCCGCCGTTGCTTTCAAAGCTTCTGTCCGAATGGTAACTTTGGGCTTGCTCAACGCTTGCTGGAACAGATCTTTCAGCAGTTCGCCACGGGTTTTGTTGGTTGCCGGATCAACAATTTCCGAGTCCTGCTCTTTGTCGATCAGGGTCTCATCCAGGTCAGCATCTACCCGCGAAAACTTGACATCGGGATGTTCCCGCTCCAGGAAACTAATGAAGTGGGTATCGATGAAGGAATCCATGAACAACACTTCCAGCCCTTGCTTTTTGTGCAGTTCCACATAGGTGGCCTGGGTCACTTCATCGGTGCAGTAATAAACCCGATTCTCGTGGCGGTCTTTGTTCCGCTCCAGGTATTCCTTCAGCGTGGTGTAGACTTTGCCGTCAAAGGTGTTGTCGGTTTCGCTGCTGCTCGTGTCTTGCCAAACATCGCCCTCGGCAGACTGGACTTCGACTTTGGGGGCTGCGGTGCCGCTGCCAGCCCAGGTGGTGCGATAGACCAAAATATCTTCGACTTGCTTTTTGAACTTGTCGTCGTTCATGGAGCCGAACTTGACAAAGGTGCCCAGGTCTTGCCAACTCCGGAGATATTGGGCGCGATCGTCGCGATACAGTTCTTTCAGGCGATCGCCCACCTTCTTGGCAATATAATCCGCAATCCGCCGCACCGTGCGATCGTTCTGCAAAAAGCTCCGCGACACGTTCAGGGGAATATCCACACTATCAATCACCCCGCGCAACGGCAGCAAAAACTTGGGAATCACTTCCTCACAGTTATCGCTGACAAACACCTGATTGCAAAACAGCTTAATTTGGCCCTTGGTGACATCCACATCGGGCTTCAGCTTGGGGAAATACAGAATCCCATTCACCACAAACGGATAGTCCGTATTCAAGTGCACCCACAGCAGCGGCTCCTCCTGAAACGGATACAAATAGCGATAAAACTCCAGGTAATCCTCTTTACTCAGCGAACTAGGCGCTTCCTTCCACGGAGCCTTCTGCCGATTCACCTGTTCCGGCGCGGCGGGTTCCTTGGCTTCTTCCCCTTCCTGCGGTGCTTCCTTCACTTCCAGCTTGATCGGGAAAGGCATGAAGTCGCAATACTTCGTGATCAGGCTCCGAATGCGATAGGGTTCAAGGTATTCCTTTTCCTCCTCCAGTAAATGGAGCGTGACGGTCGTACCACGGGCCGTCCGGCCAGAGTCAGTGAGTTCAAATTCTGTCGTCCCATCGCAAGACCAATGGACGGGCTGGGCCTCGGCTTTGTAAGACAGCGTATCCACTTCCACCTGGGAAGCCACCATAAAGGACGAATAGAACCCAAGGCCAAAATGCCCGATGATCTGCTCATCCGTGCTGGCTTTGTACTTTTCGACAAACTCTTCCGCGCTGGAAAATGCCACCTGGTTAATGTATTTCTTCACCTCGTCGGCCGTCATCCCAATCCCCATATCCGACACCGACAAGGTTTTTGCTTCCTTGTCAATGGTGATGACGATTTCAGCCTCGCCCAAATCGCCAGAATATTCGCCCGAATTTGATACCATTTTGAGCTTTTGCATGGCATCAACCGCGTTGGAGATTAACTCTCTGAGAAAAATCTCATGGTCTGAATAGAGCCATTTTTTGATAATCGGAAAGATATTCTCAGTATGAATACTGATATTGCCCTTTTCCAAAACCGTCGTCATGATGGATTCGCTCCGAGGGTATGAAGTCAATTGCAGTGCTGTATCTAGTTTCGGTAAGCACAGTTCATTCTAGCGAGAGTAGTCTCCTCACTTCAGCATTTCGGATTTCCCTACTTCCGACTCACCAGAAGGTGTTGGCGCGAAGGCAGTTTCCCTGGTAAGGCTCCAGTCGCGATCGCCCAGCTTGATGAAAATGTCGTATTTGCAGACGGTTCGGTAACTTAGTGTGGAGGCGATGGCTATTTTTCCTCCAGTGTAAGCGTGGTGGAGGCCGATCGCCCGAATTCTTCCGGGGCGTACTGGAGATGGGCTTCGGCTCCGGGGTAGACAAAGGTGCCGGGGGTGACGGAGCGCACGAGATAGTGCAAGGTGTAAACTCCGGGGTTGAGTTTGTCACCAAAAGCCACCACCCGGTCTTTATGGAGGGTTTGGTAGCCGACTTGCCAGGAATCGCCTTTGGCCTTGAAGTAGGGCGTAGCGGTTTGGAAACTTTCGTCTACGGCTTCAAAGCCAGCGGGGAGGGGATCGGTGATGACGACATGATCGACGGGGTGATCGGTGATAATTTCTAAGCCAATGTCGTAAACCTGGCCCACGGGGAGTTTCAACGGTTTGAGGACATAAAGACCCGTAGTATAGAGGGCTTTTTCTTCGTTGGCGGGGCGGATCGTGCGGGTGACGCGCAACCCTTGTAACTGGCCGGGTTGGTCGCCCTGGAGGCGGTAGCGATAGGCCGCGAGGTAATGCAAGGTGCCGTTACCCGATTTTTCAAGCATGAGGTTGTTTTGGCCACGGGGCAGGTCGGACATGGGAATGTTCACGGTGTTGTTGGGTTTCTGGTAGCCCTGAAATTGGGGCGAGGCCAGGGTTTTGCCTGCGAGTTTGGCTGTGGCGGTAAAGTTGGGCGGGGTGGGCTGGAGTTGACTGTAGGCCACCAGAGCAGAGAGGGCGAGGGCGTTGTCGTAGGTGGTTTGCCAGGTGCCGTTGCGCCGTTGGTCGAGCAATCCTTGGGCGAGTTTGTCGATCGCGGCGGGCCGAGTTTTTTGGGCGATCGCCAGTTGCAAGGCTTCGGCCTGCGTGGCGACGGGGGAGGCATACCACCGCCAGCTTTCGGGTAAGTTGACCCGTGTCGATCGCCCTCTTTCGGTGTTGCTTTCCTGGAACTCAGCGGCGATCGCCTGGGCTTCGGTTTGCCAGTCGGGGAATTTGGCTAGATAGCGGGCCAGTTTCATCTGCTGAAGCGGATCAAAATCCTTGCGTTGAGCATACAAATCCGCGAGATATTCCGTGCGGGTATCGCCCAACGCATCTAGAGCCAGCAGGGTTTCCAGCCGGACTTGATTTTTGCACAGTGGGTTTTTGCAATAGTCGTACTGGCCTGGATTTGCGAGTAATTTGGTGAGATAGGTTCGCAAACTATCCACCATTGCGGTATTGGCGATCGCGTCTCCAAATGCAGTTTTTGCTTGGGCGATCGCGGTGGCTGCGTAGGGAGTGATAAATGGATCAGATTGTTTCCCGTTGGGATAATTGGCAAAACCCCCATCCGGTTTACGAAGACTTTGTAGTTGATCAAATAGCTGATTAGCTTGTTGTTTTGGATTGAATCCGCTCAAGGTTTGTTGGTAAGTCTGCGTTAAAGATTGCAGATTGGCCGCAATGCTTAACTGACTAGCGATCGGTTCTAAAAAGGGTAGATTATTTGAGTCAAAAGTCTCTTGAGCGGGGGCTATTAACTGGGGTACGAGCGTGCTAGCCAGGGTGAGTTCTAAGCCGCCACTATCGTTTACAACATTTTTATCCACCGATAAGGGAATGGTCGCTTGATTGGTGGTGCTGCCCGCCTCAATGACTTGCTCCATCACCGTTTGCGCTTTGACTTCCAACGGGACTTTAAAGGCATCGGTGGCTCCATTCAACTGAGTGGAAAATTCGACCGTTGCATTGCCGGGTTGCTCCACTTTGACCGGGAATCGATAGGCGCTGGTGCCTCGATCGCTGTTTCCCTGTTGTTGCCCGTTGCTGTTGTCAAACTGAAGGGGATTGGTCACTGTTCCATTCACGGCGACTTTGCCGTCTTCGCCCGTGTTGTTGGTGACGGCCACGCCCACCTGGAAGCGATCGCCCGGTCGTGCAAATTGGGGCAAGATTGGATTGGTGACAACGGGTTTGCTGGTGACAAAAGTGGTTTCGCCACTCCCAAAAGCCCAGGTTTGGCTGCTGCCGTTGCCCTGCTTTGGATCACCCGCGATCGCCACTGCCATGACCCGCCACGTCGTGAGATCATCCGGCAGCGTAAACTTAACCGTCGCGTTGCCGTTGGCATCGGTCAGAATGGCTCCGTCGTAGTGGGCGATCGGTTTGAAGTCTGTGCGAGTGCGGGTATTCGCCGCCCCACTGGACAACCCGCCGCCGTAGCCCCAGCCTTTTTGCAAGGGCGAACCGATGGGGTTGAGCACCACATCCGGGCGATTATCGCTCCAACGAGTCGAAATGGGCTGTTCCGCAAAGACTGTTTTCACCAGATCCGGCGGACGGTAGCCAGTAAGCTGCAACACCGCTTCATTCACGACCATCACTGTGAGTTGACCCTGGGCTGGTTTGCCCGTCGCGTCTTTTAAGGTCAAATTCAAGGTTTGTTCACTGCCCGGAGCCGCTGCATTGGCCGCATCGATTCCCACTGTCGGCGCAATCTCGACTTTGAGATATTTCTCATCCGTAATGGTGGAAAATGGCGCAAATCCAACGCGCACCAACCCATTCAGCGTCCCCGGTTCTGTCTGGGCGAGGGGTTTGCCTTGGCGCACTAACACCGCTTCCACCGCTGCATTGGGCAACATTTCTGGCGTGACGGTGAATTGAATCTGGGGCGCACTCCCACTGACTTTCGTGACCGTTTGATACAACGTGTCGTGGCGCACAACCGCAAAGTACAATTCTGCCTCTGGGAACGGCGATTGCAACAGCACTGTGGCGGTTTCGCCTAACCGATAGCTGGGTTTGTCGAGTTTTAACTCTAGGCGTTCATTGCTGTAGCGATCGCCCCAAAATGCGGCTTCTGGCCCTGTCGCCCACACTTGCAGATCGGTGGCGGTGGCGGGTTCGCCGTTGAGCGTGGCTCGAATGCGATAGGAACCTGCTTTGGGTGGGGTGAGGTTCAGGGTTGCGGCCTCACTCCGCACATTAGCCGTTTGAGTATCCACCGTGGTATATTCCACCTGATCTTGCGGAACACGGCTCCCCTCTACGACCCGCGTGATGTTGCTGTACTTCATTTCCTGCAACTCTACCTGGACGCGATCGCCCAGCAGTTGGCCCTTCGGATCGGTGACAATCACTTCTACAGGTAACGCTTTGCCAGCATTGGCCACAAACTCAGTTTTTAGCCCAATCAGGCGATCGCTCGGTAAGGCGACAAAGGTTTGGGAATCGGCTACCGACAAGTTCGACACATCCGACACTTGAGCATCGACCTGATACAGCAAGGGATAGGGCAAAGACTCATCCACCTTGACTTCCAAGTTGCCCTGGCCCGTTTCGTTCAGGGTTTGGGTCGTTTGCAAGACCTCGCTGGCAACTTCGGGCGGCTTCTCCGGCCAAAACCAGCGTTGACCAAAACTATAGCCTTCCCAGCCTTGTGGCGTGAATTGCGTCTGAGAGCGCGTGACGAAGTATTTTGCCTCTCCCGCTTGCACAGGCGCACCAAATAAATAGTTACTTTGTACCGAGGCTTTGACGGTTTCTTTGGCCAGAGCGATCGCGGTTTCTGTGGGTGGCGAATCCGGTGAAATCGGGAGTAAATCGCGATTGATAATTCCAGTTCCTTGCAAGGGCGCATCAAGGGCTAACTGCACCTTAAAATTGGGTGGCTTAAAGTCAGCGACTCTGAATTCTCCCGTGATTTCCGCACCTTTCGCATTCTTGGCGCGGATGGTATAAAACCCTAATGCCTGCTCTTTGTCTAAAGAAATTTCCAGAGAGAAGGTGCCAAATGCATTCGTTTTAGGTTTTCCAAGAGTCTTTTTCTGTCCTTCCGCACCTTCTAGAGTGATGCTATATTCAGTATTTTTGTCTTGCTTCAGCGTTCCCCCCTGTAAGTAATAGGCGAGTCCAGTAAAGTACGCTGTTTCCCCCGGTTTATACAGTTGGCGATCGCTAAAGATTGTCCCCCGCGACTCTGGCTTACCACTTTCCCAGCCTGCATCTACGCCGTAACCATAGGCTCCGCTGTACTCATAATTGCGAGTAAAAGCCCAGTCTTTACCTTCTTTGGCGATGACTAACAAGGCGGGGGCTGTCTCGGCTCCGGCTTTGCGACAGTTCTGTAATTGCGCTGCCGCAAAGGTGACGATGCCTTCGGCGTTGGTCTTGCCCGTGGCGCAGGCGATCGGTGCTGGAAATGCCTTAGCCTCTAGCTGCGATTGATACACCTCAACCGTTGCACTGGCGACAGCTTGCCCATCAGACAAATGATGAACCCGCACCAACCCACTGTCTGGAAACCATTGACCGAATACACCAAGATTGGTCATTTGTACCAACCCATAAAAGGCGGGTTCACGCCATTGGGTTTTGCCGTTATCAGTGTATTGGTTAGTGCGGGCCTGCACCCCATAAGCTACCATTCCTGTTGATCCACCGAGTAGCGATCGCAGGGGAACCGCAGTATCGATCGTTGTATTTTTAGTATTAACAACCTTTTCTGTTTTCCAGCGAGAGATTGGCGGCAACAAGTCGTTTCCTTGTCCGTTCGGATAGGCCGAGTTGACGTAAATCAAGTCTGTTGGCTGAACAATTTGATAGGTAGATTTATACTGATTTAAGTTTACGGTGGAAATATTGAGTTGTAATTCCGATTGGCTGTTGGTGCTAGAGGGAAAAATATTAAGATTTGACGGTGCCCATAGATCTGGTGCTAGATCACTAGTTTTATAACTAATTGCAACCTCATTATCTAATGTTTGCCCAAAGGTGTCTTCGATCCCTTTATCTAAAGTAATTGTATATTGAGTCGCGGGTTCTAAGGCCCACGGATTTAAGTTAATAACGCGATCGCCCTCATACACTCTGACTAACGGTACGTCTTTATTTTTGGGTTCTGGTGTAATGCGAACACGAGGCAAAACCGAATCTGCCTTGAGAGGATTATTGAATTCAAATTGAGCCGACCCATTGACAAAACGGCCATAGTTGCCACCTGCATCCGGTTTGCCAAACTCGTTCAACTTCCGATAGGCCAAGGGAGCGTAGGTTTCTACCCGACTGTTGAAGGCGGTTTCACTCGGCAAATTACCTTTGAGCGGTCGCACCCCCGGCGCGATTTCCAAGTTGTATTGTGTTGCTTTCTCCAGTTCCTGTTGCGGCTCCAGGGTATAAACCCATTGCCGCCGATCTGGATAAAAATTAGTCTCCGCATCTTCCGGCTCTAGTTCCAAAAATTCGGGCTGCTTGGCCAAAGTGGCATTCAAAGCCACAGCATCAGACTTACCTTTGGCCGTGAGTTTAGCGTGTTCCTCCAGCGAAGCCTGATCCAACTCCAGGTTTGATACCAGTTGTAAGGTGGGTTTGAGGGCGATGGGATTAACGGCAACATTTGGACTCTCTTCGGAGTAGGAGGTGGGGAGGTCTTTCAGTTGCAGGCGCTTGGTCTGAAAGGTCCAGCTTAAATCTTGCTCCAGTTGATGATTTTTGCGATCGCTCAATCCCGCTTTGAGCGTCACTTTAACCCGCGTGGCCAAGGGTGTAGCGGCATCGGCCTGGAAGCCAACCATGCGCGGTGTCAGAAACCGAAACTGACCAGGCAGCTTGGGCACAATTTCAAACTTTTGCAACAGTTGGCGTTGATCGTCGCTCTCTAACTGTTCCAGGGGAATCAAGGGTTCCTTGAACCGGATGCGGATTTGGGCTTGGGGTTTTGCATCCCCTTTCGGACTAATTTCCTCAATCCAATCGGGCAGCTTGGGCGGCTGAATTGTGTCTACCAGGGGCAGATTTTCGGGAGCATCGGTCACATTGGCGGTGCCGCAACCAGCAAACCCGACGGCAATCAGCATTCCGAGCAAAAACAGCACGGGCAGGATGAAGCGTTTGCCCAAGTTCATAAACCCCTTCCTCACAGTGAGCAGCGATCGCCAATCTAGGCTGATACCACCATTCCTACTCGCAAATCTCCGTAAATTCCTGGGGGTTTCAATAATTCTTTACTTGGTTGCAAAAATCTAGGAAAAAGGCCGTGGCTGTGGCAAATTGGCATTTTGCAACCAACGGTCAATCTGGGAAAATTTGATCTTGCGCGGGCTTCAGGCGTGACCCCGAAGATGGTCAGCCGTCAGGTTTCGCAGTTCTTGAATACTGGCAGTCAATGTGGCGATCGCTTCTTGGTTGAGATCTTGCTTGGCAGTGAGGGCGGCGATCGCTTCTTGGTTGAGATCTTGCTTGGCAGTGAGGGCGGCGATCGCCTGTCGCTCTTGCTCTTGAGCTGCCAATAAATCTGCCACCCTTTGACGCATTTGCTCTTGAGCCGTGGCCAAATCTGCGATCATCTGGCGATTTTGCTCTTGACCAATGGTGAGCCGATCCAACATCCCATTGATGCGGCTAAATTCGTTGTCGTGCCGAACGCTAGCCGTAGCCAGTTCCAGCATGAGTGCCTCAATCCGCTCCAGGCGGCTGCTACTGTCATGGTTGGTCGTCATGAATGCTCTAACCTTTGCGCTTTATACCTTGAGTTCAAGCGTGAGTATTCTAACGCCAAAAGTTGAGTCTGAACTATGCTTGCAGCTAATTTTTTGTCTACGCTGGAACACCAAATGACCATTGACAATCCCCGCCTGGGTCGATCGCAAAGGCGCTTCCCTCAATCCTAAAAAGACTGCCCGCCGGAGTAGCGATCGCCAGAGGGTTGACCGCATAGCTGCCACTGTGGCGATCGCATCGTGTTAATATGACGCGCAACGGCCAAAGCGGCCTTGCTTGACACCTCGCCGTGCCCCGAATGTGACCCCCGAAGCCTCAGGTGAACCCGCGATCGACACAAAAAAACGCCAATTTTGATACGTTTTGAAATCTGGAAACACCTGCTAGTCATGGCTTTGAGAACGACTGAAACGATGAGTTAAGTTATGTAATTTTTATCAGACTAAAGCGAATAATTGTGCCCTCCTCCCTTATGATTATGAGTATCTTTTGTAAGATTTCGTAAGAAAAGGGAGCTATTGTAGGCGTGGCTATTCCTCTTTTAGAATATTCCCCCTCTAGTCAAAATCAGCGGGTCACCAGCTTCGAGGTACCGGGCGATGAGCAGCCTCGGATCTTCTCGACTGACAATATCCTGTCTCCTGGAGACATGGATACTTTAATTGAAGCCGCATATCGTCAAATTTTCTTTCATGCCTTTGCTGCTGACCGGGAGCGTTTCTTAGAATCCCAATTGCGGAATGGTCAGATCACTGTGCGTGATTTTATTCGGGGCTTAATTCTGTCCGATACATACAAGCGCAGTTTTTACGATCTCAACAGCAACTATCGCTTTGTTGAGCAAACCGTACAGCGGGTTTTGGGTCGCGACGTTTACGATCAACGGGAAAAAATTGCCTGGTCAATTGTCGTCGCCACGAAAGGGATCAAAGGCTTTGTTGATGCTTTGCTAAATACCCAAGAGTATATTGACAACTTCGGTGACAACATCGTGCCATTCCAGCGGCGGCGGGTGTTGCACAGTCGGGCTACCGGCGATCGCCCCTTTAACATCACCTCACCCCGCTACGACGAATACTACCGGAGCAAATTTGGCTTCCCCCAAAGCATCTGGCAAACCAGTGTGCGTCGTTATGTGCCCCAAGACAAAAAGGCCACCGCAGGCAATCCCGCTCAGTTCTTGGATATGGCCCGCAGCATCAACGCCCGTGGCAATACGCCGCAGCGGTTGTCGGCATTGAACATTGATTACAACAGTGCTGTTCCTTACCGGAAATAGGCGGTTGGGCGTAGTGACTATTGCCAAAGAAGGGCGTTGAAGTCGGCAGCGGCTTGTCAACCGTGGCATTGAGTTTCCCTCAAGCCGCGATCGCCCCCTGGGAGTTGGCCATAGCGCGATCGTTCCAATCCTGAAACGTTAGCTACTTTTTGTTGCAGGACGTGGAGAGCAGTAAAGGCTTTTCACGTCCATTGTTTTATGGTTGCCCCATCCTCCAATCAAAGCGAGGTGCCATTGTGAGGATGAAAGCCCAGCGCCAGTAATGCCTGCTGAATTTGTGCTTTTGACGGGCGCACCGATGGGGCCACCATGCCCAGTTCGCGGGCGGTCTCAAACAAATCCCGCATCAACACCTCCAACAAATTTTCTTCACTGGCATCTGGTTGAGTTTCAAGGCGGCCCTCATAGGCCAGGGTATAAAGCTCTAAGTGATGCATCCCCATGACCTTTGCCAGTTTTCGGAGCGTTTCTGGCGTTGGACAAGTTCCCTTAAAACACGCGCCGCGCAATCGCGGTTGGGGCACACCCGATAACTCTGCCAATCGATTCATGCTAATGCCATGCTCTTCCAGGTATTGCAGAATCAGTTTGCCCAACGGAGAACAATCATCTGGCTTTATTTGCAAGCGTGCTGGCATTGGTTACAGGTGGGAAGACGTAGGTCACGTATGAATTGGCACAGAATCAACGCCCAACACCAGCCCGCTGCTTGGTTTGGTTGTGGCCTGCTAGGGGGCATGTGTGGGCCAGGACTGACGCCGCCTGGATTCGCCCTCATTATATCGCCAGCCTGAAGGGGGCATTCATTCAAATTCCTCTACACTGCTGTTTGCTGCATCTGCGAACGGGGGCAGCTCTTTCTGCCTGGGGGCACGGTGGGCGATCGCCCGGTTGGATAACCAAGACAAAAGATTAGCGTACGCTAGAAACAGCCCCCTTTATGTGCCTCCACGCCGCCATGTTTCACCTGCCAGGATTTTGCCTCAAGACTCAACTGTACGAAAGTGCGAGTTCCCTGGTCTTTCGGGCCAGCCGCACCACCAACCAGCAAGCCGTTATCCTCAAAGTTTTAAAAAAAGACTATCCCACCCCCCAGGAACTCAAACAATATCGGCGGGAGTACGACATCACCCAAGCCTTTGCTTCAGCCGGGATTGTCCAGGTCTATGAACTGCGCCCCTACCAAAATACGCTGGTCATTGTGCTCGAAGACTTTGGTGGCACGGCCCTGGCGGATTGGCTGACGGAATACTCGTTTTCGATCGCCGAGATTTTGCAGTTAGCTATCCAACTGGCAGCAATTTTGCAAACAGTGCACCAACAGCACGTCATTCACAAAGACGTGAACCCCGCCAACATTGTGTGGAATCCGGCAACGGGGCAACTGAAATTAATTGACTTTGGCATTGCGACGCGGGTCACGCGGGAGAATCCGACGATCCGCAATCCGCAAATTTTGGAGGGGACGTTGGCCTATATGTCGCCGGAGCAGACGGGCCGCATGAACCGATCGCTGGACTATCGCACGGATTATTATTCTCTCGGCGTTACGCTTTACCATCTGCTGAGTGGCCAACTGCCCTTTGTCGCCGCCGATGCCCTGGATTTGGTCTACAGCCACCTGGCCAAAGAACCGCCGCCGTTGACCCATTTGGCCGATCGCAAGACCCCGATTCCGCCGATGGTGCAGGCGATCGTCCAAAAACTCATGGCCAAAACCGCCGAAGATCGCTATCAGAGTGGGTGGGGGTTGCGGGCCGATCTAGAGCAGTGTTTGGCGGCATGGCAAGCGACCGGGGCGATCGCGCCCTTTGACCTGGGGCACCACGATCGCATCACCCGCCTCCAAATTCCCCAAAAACTGTATGGGCGATCGGCGGATAGTGCCCAACTGTTGGGAGCCTTTGAACGGGTGGCCACCGGGCACCAAGCAGAATTGATTCTGGTGACGGGCTACGCGGGCGTGGGCAAAACCTCCCTGGTACGCGAACTGTATAAACCCATCACCCAGCAAAAAGGCTATTTTCTCTCCGGCAAATTCGACCAATATCAGCGCAATATTCCCTACTCGGCGTTTGTGGCGGCGTTTGCAGATCTGGTGGGGCAATTGCTGACGGAACGCGAGGCGCAGCTAGCCCAGTGGCGGGAGGCGTTGTTGACGGCGCTGGCTCCCAATGCCCAGGTTTTGATTGAGGTGATTCCCCAATTGCAGTTGATTTTAGGGCCACAGCCCGCGATCGCCCCATTGATGCCCACCGAAGCCCAGAACCGCTTTAACCGCGTTTTGCAGCAATTCATCCAAGTGCTGGCCACCGCCGACCATCCCCTGGTCTTGTTTCTAGACGATTTGCAGTGGGCCGATGCCGCTTCCTTGCACCTGATCCAAGTCTTGCTGGCCCGTGGGCAGGAACCGCTGCTGCTGTTGGGAGCCTATCGCGCGAACGAAATCACGGCCACCCACCCCCTCGTGCAAACCCTGGAAGCTTTGCAAACGGCCAATCTACCCGTGCAAACGATCGCGCTTCAGCCCTTGCACCGGGGCGATATCCAAGCCCTGCTCAGTGAGACGTTTCAGCGATCGCCCACGGTCGTTGCGCCCCTGGCTGACCTGCTGCTGGCCAAAACCGCTGGCAATCCCTTTTTCATGAATGAATTTCTCCACGCGCTTTACCTCGAAGGGTTGCTGACCGTCGATGCCCAAGGCCACTGGAATTGGTCAATTGCCCGCATTCAACAGCATGGCCTCACGGACAATGTGGTCGAGTTGATGGTCAACAAAATTCAACGCTTGGCCCCAGCGGTGCAAACCGTGCTTCAGCGGGCAGCCTGTGTTGGCAATGAGTTTGATCGGGAAACGGTGGCTGCGGTCTTGACGGTGACGGCCCCAGCGCCCCAAGGGGAGATTGAAGCGATCGCGGCCCTCCGCACCGCCTGCGAGGAAGGCTTGGTCTTTGCCGTGGAAGCCGATGACACCAACCCCGACCCCGCGATCGCCGTGCCACGCTATCAGTTTGCCCACGATCGCATTCAACAAGCGGCCTATTCCCTCAACTCCGAGGGCGATCGCCAACGATTGCACCAGGCCATTGGTCAACACTGGCAAAGCCAAGCTGATTTCACGGAAACCAGTCCACGCCTGTTCGATGTGGTACATCAACTCAACCTGGCGTTACCTTTGGGGCACACGGAACGCGATCGCCACACCCTGGCCCACCTCAATCTGCTGGCTGGGCAGAAAGCAAAAGCCTCTGCTGCCTTTGTGTCTGCCTTTCAATACCTGCAAACCGGCCTGAGTTTGCTGACGCTCGACAGTTGGCAAACCCACTATGCCCTGGCCCTAGATTTGTATACCGCCGCTGCCGAAGCCGCCTTTCTCAGTGGGGAGTTTGCCCAGGTTGAGCCGCTTTGCTCCCAGATTTTGGCCCACGCTCAAACGCCTCTGGATACGGTCAAAGCCTACGATGCTCAAATTCAAATGCGGGTAGCGCAGGGGCAACTCTTAGCCGCGATCGCCCTGGGCCTAGACAGTTTGCATCAGTTTGGGGTAACTTTACCCCCCGCGCCAACCCAGGCTGATTTTGGCCCTGCCCTCCGCCAAACCCAGGCCAATCTTGCCCCCTTAGCGATCGCCGCGATCGCCGAACTCCCCCCCATGACCGATCCCCTCGCCCTCGCGGCCATGCAACTCCTTGCCAGCATTTGTGCCGCTGCTTTTTTGGCGTTGCCGCCGTTATTTCCCCTCCTCGTCTTCAAAATGGTGGACTTGTCGGTGGTTTACGGCAATACACTGCTAACTCCCTTTGCCTACGGGGCTTATGGGCTAATTCTCTGTGGGGTCGTGTTCGATCTGGAAACTGGCTATGACTTTGGGCAATTAGCCCTGCAATTGGTCGAACGCTTACACGCCAAACCCATCGAAGCCCGGACACGCTTTCCGGTGTATGACCAAATCAACGTGTGGAAGCAGCCAATTCGGCACAGTTTGGCCCCGTTACAAACCTGCTATCAAATTGGGGTTGATCAGGGGGATTTGGAGTTTGCCGGTTATGCCGCCATGCATTATTGTGGCTATGCTTTTGTGGTGGGTTTACCGTTACCTGACCTATTGCCCGAATTTGAACGTTATCACGAGGCCGTGCGCCACATTAACCATCGCCCAGGGATGCAGTTTATTGCAATTTACTGGCAAACCACGCTGAACCTGGTGCAACCCACCGCTGAACCAACCCAATTCCACGGGCCAATCTATGACACAGCGATCGCCCTGCCGGAACTGCACCGAACGAACTTTAGCGGTGGCTTATTTGTTCATCACCTCAATCAACTCCTGTTGGCCTACTTATTTAATGATGCCCCCCGCGCTGTAGAGCAAGCTGCGCTCGCCGCCACCCATCTAGCAGCCATGACTGGGGCGGCCTTGGTTGCGGTGTTCCGCTGCTACGAATCTCTGGCCCACTTGGCGCTATACCCGATGCTGTCTCCCGCTGCCCAAACGGTTTGCCTGGAACAGGTCGCCGCCAACCAAGCCCTGATGCACCGTTGGGCTACCCACGCCCCCATGAACTATTTGCACAAGTGGTACCTGGTGGAAGCGGAACGGTATCGCGTTTTGGGGGATGGTGCCGCCGCGATCGCCGCCTATGAGGAAGCTGCGGCCCTGGCCCAGACCCATGATTATCCCCACGAAGCCGCCCTGGTCTACGAACGCACCGCCCTGTTTTACCAGGCCCAAGCCAAACCCCTCATCGCCAAAGCTTATTTTCAAGAAGCCCACTACCGCTACCACCAATGGGGCGCAACGGCTAAAGTACAACAGCTTGAACGCACCTATCCAGAGTATTTGCAAACCGTGAGCCGGGTTGGGGCCAGCGCGATCGCCCCCGTCAGCCTGACCACCACCGACAGCCAAACCAGCACCACCCTGGATATTGCCACCGTCGTCAAAGCCTCCCAAGCCTTGTCCAGCGAACTGAACTTGCAACGGCTCCTCACCCAACTCATGACCCTGGTGCTGGCCCATGCCGGAGCCACCGCTGGCCACCTGCTGTTGCATCAAGCCGAGGGTTTGCGCCTGGTGGCTTCTGGTTCGGCCACGACGGCGACGGTGTATGGCCCCGCTGCCCCCGCCCCAGAGTTGCCCTTGCCCTACGAGTTTTTGCAGTACATTGCCCGCACCAAAGACGTGGTTGTGTTAGATGAGGTGGCCACTGCGTCTGCGTTTGCGGCGATCGCCTACTTCCAGACCCACCCCCATGCCGCCGTGTTGGGTTTGCCAATTTTGGGCCAGGGCAAATTAATTGGCGTGCTATATCTCGAAAACGTCCTCACCCCCGCCGCCTTTACCACCGATCGCGTCGCCATTTTGCGCCTGCTCACCGCCCAAGCCGCGATCGCCCTGGAAAATGCCCAGCTTTACACCCAACTCGCGACCTATTCCCACACCCTAGAGCAGCAAAACGAAACCCTGGCCTCTGAAATTCGCGATCGGCGGCTGGCCGAAGACCAACTCCGCGAAGCCCTCGCCGAAAAAGAAGTCTTGCTCAAAGAAATTCACCACCGGGTCAAAAATAATCTCCAAATTATTTCCGGCCTGCTGCAACTCCAAGCCCAAAGCCTGGACGACCCCAAAACCGTCACCATCCTCAAAGAAAGCCGCAACCGCATTGAAGCGATGGCGCTGATCCACAAAAAGCTTTATTTTTCCGCTGAATTTGGCCACATCGATATGGTCGATTACATTCCCAAGTTGGCGGCGAGTTTGTTGATGGCTTATCAAATTGCGCCCACTCAAATTGTCCTGGCCACCGATATTGCTCCCATTACCCTCAATATTGACCTGGCGATTCCCTGCGGGCTGATTGTGAATGAATTAGTCTCCAATGCCCTCAAACACGCTTTTAAGGATGGTCGCAAGGGCCAAATTCAGGTTACGCTTAAGTCCTTACCCAATTCGCAGATTCAACTCACGGTTTGGGACAATGGCATGGGCCTCCCGGAAAATCTGGATTGGGAATACACTCAATCCCTGGGTTTATCTTTAGTGCGCGATCTGGCGATCGCTCAGCTTGAAGGTACGTTTGTGGTAGAGCGCGATCGCGGGACGTTGTTTAGCATCACGTTTCCATTGCTGTTGCCGTAGACACAGTTAAAGGTTGAGATGGTAGAAACCAAAGTCTTGGTCGTTGAAGATGAGGTGATTGTGGCGCGAACAATCGCCAATCAACTGACTCAACTGGGGTACACCGTGGTAGACTTGGCGGCTTCTGGGGCAGCGGCGATCGCCAAAGCCACCGACCAACAGCCCGACCTCATCCTGATGGATATTTTCCTTAAAGGCAATATGGATGGCATCACGGCAGCCAGCGAAATCCGCAGCCAACTGGATGTGCCCATTGTGTTTTTAACCGCCTATGCCGACGAAAACACCCTGCAACGGGCCAAAGCGACCCTGCCAATGGGCTATATCGTCAAACCGTTTAATGAAAGCGAGTTGCGGGTTGCAGTGGAATTGGCCTTGTTCAAACATCGCATGGAGCAAGAACTCCGGGCAAATCGGGTGTATTTGTCCACAATCTTGAACTCCATGAATGATGGCGTAATTGCTACCGATGCCCAAGGCCAAGTGACGTTTATGAACCCCGCCGCCGAAAGCTTGACCGGGTGGCGTGAAGCCGAAGCCTTTGGGCAGTCGATCGCGACGGTCTTTCAGCTTGTCCACGAAATCACCGACGAACCTGTTACCAATCCGGTGCAGCAAGTGTTGGCCACGAATGATGTATGTTATCTCGATGATTTGGCGCTGTTGGTACGGCGAAATGGCGATCGCACTCCTATTGGTGATACCGCTTCACCTTTGCGATCGACCACCGGCGATGTCGATGGTAGTGTGCTGGTGTTTTGGGATTTGAGCGATCGCCGCCAACGAGAACAACTCGCCCAGGCTTTACAAAAGGAACAAGAATTAAACCAACTCAAGACTCAGTTTGTTGCCACCGCTTCCCACGAATTTCGGAATCCTTTGGCGATTATCCGGACTGCGGTAGAACTGGTTGATGCCCAACTGCCCAACCTGCCCCCGGAGCGCATTCGGGGATACTTACACCGGATTAAAAATGCAACCCAGTTGATGAACCAATTGATGGAAGATGTGTTGGTGTTGGGGCGAATTGAAGCTGATCGCCTCCCGTTTAACCCCACGGCCCTTGATGTGGTTGCCTTTTGTCAGGAGTTAATCGACGAAGGGTTTGGTAACGGTGCGCCGCATCATCGGATTCGCCTCACGGTGCAAGGCGCGATCGCCCCTGCCGTGATGGACGAAAATTTGCTGCGCTATATGCTGACCAATGTGCTGGGCAATGCGATCAAGTATTCTCCCGATGGGGGGGAGATTGAGTTAAGGCTGGGGTTTGAGGCTGAGGCGGCGATCGTGGTTTTCCAGGTGATTGACCGTGGCATTGGGATTCCGGTTGAGGATCAGCCCCATTTGTTTAATTCGTTTTATCGCGCTTCCAATGTGCGCCGGATTCAAGGGTCAGGACTGGGGTTGGCGATTGTCAAACGCTGTGTTGATTTGCACCAGGGCGAAATTACCGTAACCAGCGTCCCCCACCAGGGCACAACCGTAGCGATCGCCCTACCCCTGGTGGCCAGCCCCGTGGCTTAAATTTTTGCTGATGGCACGCTTGCTGCTGGCCTTGCCCCGACTGGATTGCCCTGTGGTGGTCGAAGTGCTGCTGCCATAGCAAAAGCCCCTGAGAGTCTGTCCGTGTTTCGACCTCAGGGGCTTCGCTTATTTCCACTCCTCACATTCATTACTATCGGGCACAGTCCTCTGTCGCGGGGGGGAGCTTGTGCCAGTTTGTGAGAGTGCACAGGATGGCGATCGCGTTACCGCCGACACTCTTCGGGGACGCGGTTTTGCCGATGGGCGATCGCCTCGGCTAGGGTACTGAGCAGCGCCGTTGTGGTCGGAAAATCCACACAGGCATCGGTAATACTTTGGCCATAGACCAGTTGGCTAGGGTCAGCCGGAATGGATTGGTTCCCCGCCACCAGGTGACTTTCCAGCATGATGCCCATGACGTGGTTGGAGCCGGACTGGATTTGGGCCGCAATATCCTTGAGGGCGATCGCTTGCCGTGCGTGGTCTTTGCTGGAGTTGTCGTGGCTGCAATCGATCATGACGCGCTGGGTCAAGCCCTTCTGGGCCAGGGCGATCGCGGCTTTTTCCACATTGGCAGCATCGTAGTTGGGGCCACTTTTGCCGCCCCGCAAGACGACATGACCATCGGGGTTGCCTGTGGTGGCGACAATACTCGCTAAACCGTGGGTATTAATGCCTAAGAAATGGTGGGGGCGACTGGCGGCTAACATCGCATTTACAGCGGCATTGAGGCTTCCATCTGTCCCATTTTTGAAGCCAACAGGCATGGACAGCCCAGAGGCCATTTCGCGGTGGGTTTGGCTTTCTGTGGTGCGGGCACCGATCGCCGTCCAAGAAATAACATCCGCGATGTATTGCGGGATGATGGGGTCTAACAGTTCCGTGGCGGCAGGGAGGCCCAGGGCGGCCAGATCTAACAATAACTTCCGGGCCACGCGGAGACCCGTATTAATGTCGTAGCTGCCGTTGAGGTGGGGATCGTTGATCAGCCCTTTCCAGCCGATGGTGGTTCGGGGTTTTTCAAAATATACCCGCATGACGATTTCGAGCTGGTCGGCCAGTTCTGCCCGCACCCGCGCCAGCTTTTCGCCGTATTCATAAGCGGCTTTGACATCATGAATAGAGCAGGGGCCAACAATGACCAGTAACCGCTGATCCTTGCCTTGTAAGATGTCGCGAATGCGATCGCGGGTTTCGGCCACCAAGGTTGACGCTTCCTCCGTGAGGGGCAGTTCGCTATGGAGCAAGGCCGGACTCAGCAAAGGCCGATTTTCGACAACATGGAGGTCGTAGGTTTTACGCATGGACTTGACCGATCATTCAACACGGTCTCTATTCTCGCAGAATCTTGAAGGGCCGAACTCATTTCGTTGCAATTCTGCGGTTAACTGGATGCCATTTTTGCATGACGGTGGCCCGATCGCCCTGGCCAGCCTCAGTGGAGTTCCGCGATCGCCGGAGTTTGCAGGGCTTGCACAACGGCATTTTTGCTGGTCAACCAAAAGTAAAGCACATAGTTCAAAATACTAAACAATTTAGGGATGCCCTCCAGCAGCGCCGATACGTCTGGCCCCAATAAGCGCAAGTCCATTGAAAAAGCCAGGATGAAGAGAATTCCGGCGGCCACCAATAACCCGTAGGGCGTTTTGGCCCAGCGATCGCGAAAGGTATACCAATACACCCCCAACAGACCCGCAAACCCAAGTACCAGCAACCATTTTGGGATTCCGGCAGCATGGCCGATGACGATATGAATGCGTAAAATTTCGTTGGCGAGAAAGGCTCCGGTGGCGATCGCCCCACCGACTAAAAAACGATCAATGGCTTGCGGTGGACGTAACCCACGCAACACCGCCAAACTGAACAAACAGGCGATCGGCGGCACCGCACACAGGGTTTGAATCCCGTGGGTCAAAAAACCAGGATAAAGATGAAAGGCGGCAGGCGGCGGCTGGACGAGCAAACTGGGAGCCATGCCCACGGTTTTGCCGTAGATAATGAGCACGATCGTTAAGCCCAGCGTAAACCCATTCCATCCCAGGATGGCCCGCCGATTGCTGCGATGATTGAATGGCATAGTGCCCGTAACTCCAGACGAAAGACTTGGGCGATCTTGGTTGCGTCACTGGGCGATCGCGGCCCAGACCAACTATAATTCGTCGGCTTTTTGAATGTCATGGGTGCTGTGCAGGCGGCGCTGGCCAATCAAGTGGGGCCTTTCCCAAAATGTTTTGCTGAAACTCCCGCAAACTTGTGATGAACGGCGCGCAATTCAGTATAATGATTGAAGCCAAGGGCGGATGGCGGAATTGGTAGACGCACCGCACTCAAAATGCGGCGGTTTCGGCCTTGCGAGTTCGAGTCTCGCTCTGCCCATTGCAAACAGAGGCATAGACCATCAGTGGTCAACGTCTCTGTAATCAATCAACCCAAAATGAGCAGTGTTTCGGCACTGCTTTTTGTTTTGGGGGATAGTTTTGGTGAGTATTTTTGTTGAGCAAACTGGGGCCAGTTCCTGGTCAAGCTTCCGGGCTAAAGGCGCGAATGGCTTCGACTAAATGATCAATTTCAGCTTCGGTGCTGAGGTAGTGGACACAGGCGCGGACACAATCGGGGTTGGCGATCGTGCGGAGCAAAATTGATCGCGCCTCCAAATAGCGCACTAGGTCGGCGTGGGCCTGGTTGGTGAGTTGGAAGGCGACTAAACCCGCTGGTGGCGGTGTGGTGCTCAGGCAATGCACATGGGGGAGGGTGCCGAGCCGTTGCCACAGTCGCTCACTCAGGCTACAAATCCGCTGAAAGCGATCGCGGCTGGAACCAAATTGGTGATGCAGGGCGATCGCGGTGCGCAAGCCCGCTAACAACGGAAACGCCGAGGTGGCAATTTCGTAGCGTCGCCCATCGGCTTTCCAGCCCGTTGGTTGGCCCTGGGGGGCGCTCACAATACTGCGCCAGCCCACAAAGGTAGGACTCAGGCTGTCTCTGGCTTCTGGGCGCACGTACAGGCCACCTACTCCCTCTGGCCCACACCACCACTTGTGCCCTGTAAACGCATAAAAATCGACTGCTAACTGGTTTAAATCGAGCGGCAACACCCCCACAGACTGCGCGGCATCCACCAAAACCCGCACCGGGCGCACGTTGGAATAGCTATGGCAGGCGGCCACAATTTCCGCCAGGGGCAAGACTTGACCTGTGTTCCAAAGAATATGACTGAGGACAACCAGGCGGGTACTGGGTTTGAGCTGGTTCGCGATCGCCGCCACCGGATCGCCCTGATTCAACGTGGCCAGCAAGGGGCAAGTGGTCACTTCTACCCCAAATCGACGGGCCACTTCTTGGGCCGCTGCGACAATCCCCGGATGTTCGCAATCAGACAGCAGGAGGTGATCGCCCAAGCGCCAATCGATGCCCCACAGTGCAATGTTGCAGCCCACCGTGACATCTTCCGTGAGAGAAATTGTCTCAGCGTGTACGCCAAGCTCTTGGGCGATCGCCTGCCGTGTGAGCGCCGTTTCTTGCGTAATCCACCCATTCACCTGGCCAGAAAATGGCCCCGCTTGCTGTACATGTTGATACGCCTGCGTCATCGCCTCCAGCACGGCGGTTGCCATCGGCCCTTGCCCACCGTAATTAAAGTAAGCTTTGGTGTGTAAAGCGGGAAACTGTTGACGAAAAACATCCAGCTCAACGAGGGTGGCAGATCCAGCGGTCATACAAATTACTTCACTCAATAAATAATATAGATGCCTCCTTAACCTACCAGGATTCGGCAGCATTCTTGAAGATTCATGCTTGCGTTTTTGGGTCAGCAGATTTGTCCAACCTTGGTGGGTCCGCGATCGCCAACGCCGTGGCCCGCCCGCCAAGTCGCCGTTGCTGTGGCCTAGCCGTTGCCCACAGCATTGTGTATACTTTGCCAACAAGGCTGGATGACGATACGCTCAGCCATTTGGCCAATTTTGCATTCATGTCTTGTGTTAAATTGGGTTTTATGCAGCCGCTGCAACGCCCACCCAGTGTCTTGCAATGGTACTTCCTCCCCGCTAATTTCATGTCATGCTGATTGACGCTGAGCAGCTTACTCACTACCAACGCTGCCATCGACGGGCTTACCTCGATGCCTATGGGGATGCCAGCCAGCGGGATGCTCCGAATGAGTATCTCATGAAATTGATCCAAGATAGCCAGGTCAACCAGCGCCGTTTTGTTGAACAGCAAGCTTGTATTCAGCCCCATTATCCACCGGGGGATTGGGCGGCGGCGGCGGCGGCGACGGTGGCGTTGATGCAGCAAGGCGTAGAGCAGATTTTTCAGGGGGTTTTGCTGGCGAAGGGGCCGCTGGGGGTAACGCTGAAAAGTAACCCAGATCTGTTGGTGCGCTGTCCGGGGCGGTCTGATTTTGGGGATTGGCTGTATGTGCCGATGGAAATTAAGCTCGGTAAACGGCCCAAGGCTGAATATCAAGTGGCGACGGCTTTTCATACGTTGGTGACGGCGCAAGTGCAGGGTGCATGGCCGGAGGAGGCTTGGTTGCTGTTGCGGGAGGGCAAAACCTTTACGGTGGATCTGTGGGAGGTGTTGCCCCGGATGCAAGAGATTTTGGAGGGGTGTGTGCAAACGTTGGTGGGGCGGGTGGAACCGGATGTCTTCATTACCCGCAGTCGGTGCAGTTTGTGTCATTGGCTCAACCATTGCCACGCGATCGCCAAGGCGGATCACCATTTGTCGTTGTTACCGGGGGTTACGCCCAGCCGCTATGTGCAGTTGCAAAACCTGAACCTGACGACGGTGCGATCGCTGGCGGAGTTGAATCCGTTGGCGATCGAAACCCTACCGGGCTTTGGCAAAGATACGGCTCATAAACTGGTGCGGCAGGCCCAAGCCACGTTGCATAACCGCGCCATTCTCATCGAATCTGCGGCCCATTCCCCTGCTTCTCCCCCGGCCTTCAAAAATCGGGTTGGGGCGGCTCCCTATTATCCCCATCCGTTGCTGGCGGCCCTGGATATTCCCACCGCCCCCGTTGAGTTGTATTTCGACATTGAAGCCGAACCCAGCTTGAATTTGGCCTATTTACATGGCGTGGTTGTCGTGGATCGGGTGGCGAATACTCAGGACTTTTATCCCCTTTTGGCCGAGCATCCCGATGATGAAATGGCAGTATGGCGGCAGTTTTTAGACCTCGCTGCCCAGTATCCAACGGCCCCAATTTTCCATTTTTGTCCTTACGAAGCGCAAACGGTGGAGCGGTTGGCCAAGCTGTATGGGCCGTTTTCCCACCGGATTGATGCCCTGTTGCGGCGATTTGTGGATTTGCACGATCGCATTACCCGCACGGTGACGCTCCCGGTTGAGAGTTATGCCCTGAAACCCATTGCCCGCTGGCTGGGGTTTGACTGGCGAGACCCCGCCGCCAATGGTGCCCAGTCGATCTGTTGGTACTCGCAATGGCTCACGACCCGCGATCGCGCTTACCTCGACTCAATCCTGACCTACAACGAAGATGATTGCCGTGCGACCCACCGTGTCAAAGATTGGCTGGTGGGTTTTTTAATGGAAGCAGCGGCGATCGAGGCGGCAGAACTGGCCTAGGGCTGTTCCGTGGGATGCCGTCATAATTTGGCTTTGGGGGGATGATAATGGCGAGGTTGTGGCAATGGGGCCTTCGTGCCAGTGTATTCCTGGTGTTGCTAGTGCCGTTTTGGGTGGTGGCTGGAGGGGTGGCCCGCCGTCCGCCGCAAACCGCCGTAGAACAACCCCTGTTTCGGGGGATTCACTATCGCCGGACTTTCCGCTCTACGCCGCGTCCGGTGATGCTCCATGTGGTGCGGGTGGATCTGACGGCTCCGGGTCTCGCCGTTCTGGTGACACCGGGGCGATCGCGCTCCCTTGAGTGGGAGACCAACGCCCGAACGACTTCCGCATTTTTACGGGAATTTGGGCTGCAACTGGCGGTCAACGCCAATTTTTTTCATCCGTTTGCCGAGAATACGCCGTGGGATTATTATCCCCGCGAGGGCGATCGCGTGGGGGTTGTGGGCCAAGCCATTGCTAACCAGGTGGAATATGGGCCGCCACTCAAAAGCTGGCCTGTGCTTTGCTTTTTGTCGAACCAGGCCCGCATTTTGCAGACTGAGCAGTGTCCTGAGGGGACTCGGCAAGCGGTATCAGGCAGCGCGGTACTGGTGCTGAACGGACGACCAACCCCGCCAGAAGTGTGGGGCCAAGCTGATCGGGATCAAGCCTATTCCCGCACGGCGATCGCCCTAGACCGGTCGGGCAAAACCCTATGGATTATCGCGATCGATGATAAACAATGGCGCTATAGCGAAGGGGTAACGCTGGCGGAGTTGGGGGAGATTGCGATCGCCCAGGGCGCTGATACGGCCCTGAATTTAGATGGTGGGGGATCAACCACGCTGGTTGCTGCCACCGCCACTGGCCCTAGAATCTTGAATGCCCCGATTCACACCAAGATGCCCATGCGCGAGCGCCCCGTGGCAAATCATCTGGGCTTTTTTGCGGCCCCCCTCGCCCCCTAGCCAATGGCTAGAGCCGCAGCCCCCTAAGATTACTGCTCTAACGTATTCAGATGTTGCCACCAACGATTGAGCGGAAAATAAACAATCGGTGCCCAAAGGCTACTCAACACCGCCGAAGCCAAGGCAATCAACTGGTGGTAAGTCCAAATTTCGACCAGGGTTCGATTACTCTCAAGGGTATATTGCATTGCTGTGATCGTTTCTGCAATGACGGCCATTGCGAACGTGATCAGGGCAATGGAAATAAAATCTTCGCGCAGGTACCGTTCTTTCCGTAAACGGGCCGTCAAGATTCCAACCGCCATTAGGCTAAAGACGTGGGTCGGGGCGTAGGCCGTCATGCCATCTTGAATCAGACCCAAGACCAGCCCCGCGATCGCCCCCTGAAACACCGATCGCTTGACACTCCACGCCACCACCCAAATCAGCAACCAATTAGGGCCAATCCCCGCCAGTTCCATACCGGGGAGCCGCGTTGGAGCAATCAACACACACAACAAAACCGATAGTGCCGTTACGCCACAATTGGCGATGACCCGCATCAGTGGGCGATCGAGCCAATTAGCCGCTAGGGATTGATTCTTCAGCATCATTGGTTCGGGGTTTGGTTCGGCTCGGCCTCGGTGCTCAAGGGTTGAGCATGGGGATAAATCATGCCCCACTCCAAAAAGCTCACAGGCGCAGTTAGCTCAATAACGGCTTCTGGGGCCGGACTCTTGTTCATATTGACCGACTCCACGCGCCCTACCGGGAGGCCAGCAGGATACAAATGACTCAAAGCCGAAGTTGTAATCACGTCCCCTTGCCGCACATCAGGAACTTTATCAAAAAATTCCATGATTGCCCGGTTAGAAGCTTGGCCCCGGATGTATCCCATAAAGCGGCTGCGGCTGACCGTCACCCCGACCCGACTGGACGGATCACTCAGCAACAAAACCCGGCTGGTATGGGGGGTCACGCTGACGATCCGCCCCACCAACCCGCCCGATGACATGACGTAATAACCCGTTTTGACCCCGGCGCTACTGCCTTTGCCCAACAAAATATGCTGCCACCAGTGATCCGCACTGCGACCCACTAAGGGCGCGATCGCCACCTGCTTTTGCTCATTTTTCACCGTCCCCAACAGTTCCCGCAACTGTTGATTTTGGCTTTCCATCTCGGTGAGGCGCTGTTGCAACTCCTCAATCTGGGCATTTTGCAACACGGCTTCTCGTTGATTCGGCTGAAAGGGAATACCCAGCAGCCGATAGATTTCGTACAAAATCGCGCCATTGGTTTGCCGCAAGAACAGGGCCGTACCCAAGGACAGACCCAACAAAATAGTTTGGAGGCGGTGACGATCCCACCAGCGACGCAGGGTAAACATAGGGGAGAGAGTGGAGTAACAGCTCAGAGCAGCGACTTGCAGCGGCAAGCCTCAAAAGGGCTTTGGTTCTTGGGTCATCCCGCCAAACAGGACAACACGACCACGCTAAAAACTACGAGAACGACCACTAAAGACGCGCTCTAGTTGCTTAAAGTTCTCCAACACACGCCCCGTCCCTAACACCACGCAACTGAGTGGATCAGCCGCAACGTGCACAACAATGCCAGTCTCATGACTAATCAAGGTGTCTAACCCTTTGAGCAAAGCCCCTCCACCGGCCAGCATAATACCGCGATCGATAATATCAGCCGCCAACTCCGGGGGAGTCCGTTCCAACGTTCGCTTCACCGCGTCCACAATGACCGCCAACGGTTCCGCCATACTGTCGCGGATTTCTGCACTCTTCACCTTGACCGTTCGAGGTAGACCAGAGAGCAAATGTAAGCCCCGCACTTCCATTTCCGCATCATCATCAATCGGATAGGCCGAGCCGATCATGATTTTAATTTCTTCCGCTGTGCGTTCCCCAACCACCAGGTTGTGCACTTTTTTCATGTATTGGGAAATGGAATCGCTGAGTTCATCCCCCGCAACCCGCACCGACTCGCTAAGCACGGTGCCCTGCAAACTGAGGACAGCAACCTCTGTCGTGCCGCCGCCAATGTCAATGATCATGTTGCCAGTGGGTTCTGCCACGGGTAGGCCAGCGCCGATCGCCGCCGCTACAGGTTCATCGATCAGGTAAACATCCCGCGCTCCAGCCTGGGAAGCAGCGTCCATCACAGCCCGTCGTTCCACCCCGGTTACGCCACTGGGAATCCCGATCACAATCCGAGGTGCTACCAGTGCTTTGCCTTCATTTACCCGCGCAATGAAGTGTTTCAGCATGAGTTCTGCCGTATCAAAGTCGGCAATCACACCGTCTCGTAGAGGCCGCAGGGCGACGACGTTACCCGGGGTTCTCCCCAACATCCGCTTGGCATCTTCCCCAACGGCCAGTGGCACCTTTTCATCTTGGTCGATCGCAACCACTGAGGGTTCCTGTAACACAATTCCTTTACCTGACACGTAAACCAGCGTGTTTGCTGTGCCGAGGTCGATACCCATATCCCTAGACAGGGAAAAACGACTGAAAAGACCCACTAGCCTCTATGCCTCAAAACGACAACCGTTGCGTAACAATTTGAAATCAAAAATGGATTCTATTACGTTTTTGATCGTGAGTCCAGCGAGAGACCCCCCACGTTCAGCTCACCTTTTAATTGCATTCTTTTAGTCTTCAAGGGTAATATCGTTAGCTCACGCTAGTAAACTCAAATGCACTCTGAGCGGACGTTTCCCAGTCTAGCCGCCAACACAGCCACCTGTCGCCTCACTAAGACCTTCAATGTACATCAAAATATACACATAAAATTAACAATTCAACAAATGCAAAAGAGTCCTGTGATTGATAAATATTATCAATCGCGATGGCGTGAGCGGCAACGTGTGGTTTGGGGTAGGCAAGGATCGGCGTTCCAGGGGGGACGACTTTAGGCTGAAAGAGCGGTCAAGCCGAAGTAGAAGCAATTAGGGCTACGGGTGCGATCGCCATTGCCTCTAGTAGATCGAATGTATTAAAATATGAGGCAAGCAATTCACAATGGCACATTAATCCATACAGATATATATAGATCTACATTCGTCGTTTGACCCAATGCTTTGAGTGTTTTAGCTGTTCACAATATTAGCAAAATGTGGTGTACCATCTTGACTGGGCAAGGCAAGGCTGAAGTAGGGCTGCAACCTATAGGATAAACCCATTAATCGCTAAAGGGGTTTTGATCATCCCGCGTCTTTGGCTATCCACGATTTGTTTTGGTCTGTGCTGGGTAATCTGTGCTAGATAAATGATTTGCTCGGTTTAGTGTGATTGCTCTGCCGCGATCGCTGGCTATCCCTCGGCTGAAAACTGCTGTATCTGTATCTGCAACCTGTGGCGGCCTATATTTAGGAGAAAACAATGGCCTTAAATGTTGTAACCCTCGTGGGGCGTGTTGGTGGCGAACCCGATGTGAAATATTTTGAGTCTGCGAGTGTGGTTTGTCGATTGACCCTGGCCGTGCGGCGGCAATCGCGCAATAGTGACCAGCCTGATTGGTTTAACTTAGAGCTGTGGGGGCAAACCGCAGAAGTCGCAGCCAACTATGTCCGCAAAGGGAGTTTGATTGGGGTAACGGGTGCCCTCAAGATTGAGACCTGGAAAGATCGCAATACTGGGGCTGAACGCTCAAAACCGGTGATTCGAGTGGAGCGCATGGATCTGCTGGGATCAAAGCGGGATAATGAGGCTGCCGGGGGAGACTACGGCGGCGGCTACAACAATAACGACGAGTTTTAAGCGGTTTGGCGGGGGCGGGGGAAGCCAGAATGCAGGATCGGCCCAACCGCGATCGCGCACGTTGGTGTTCGGTTTGCGGGGGGCAAGCATCCTGGCTCGTCAGCGCACAGCAGCCGTTGCTAGCGGCTTAATGCTGCTGGTTAATACCGAATTTGCAGCGTTACTGAGGCATTGACTTCCTGTTCGCCACCCACCACCGGCGAGGGTGCAGCATTGGCGATCGCCCGGTCTTGGCTGAATTTTGCCGCTTCGAGGGGGCGGGGTGGTGGGGCAAATGCGCCATTGACTTGAATGCCGATAATTTCTTGGCGGGTCAGACCCAGCGAATCTAGCACGGCCTGGGCCTGGGCTTGGGCATCTTGGGTGGCGGCGCGGAGGGCGGTTTTTTGGGCGGTGGCGATCGCCGCATCGGAGGCGACAAAGCTCACCCCATCAATACGACTGGCCCCTGCTTTCACGGCATCATCCATGATCGCTCCGGCCTGGGAGGTGGCCACCCGAAAACTAACGGAATTCCGCCCAATATACCCCGTCAGTGTCCGATTGCCTTCGTTATAGCGGTAATTGGGTTCTAGGTTAATGCCGGTGGTTTCCAGTTTTTCCACCTGGCGCGATCGCAAGAGTTCCACCACCGCATTGGAACGGCGGGCCACTTCTGCCTGTACCCCTTTGGCGGTTTCGCCTTCCGCTTCCACCCCCAGCCGCACCTGGGTTAAGGTCGTCGTCACCATTTCTTTGCCTTGACCTGTTACCGTCAGAGTGCGTAATACTTTTTCCTGGCCGAAACCCGGTCGGGGTAGCGCAAGGCTGACCAGGCTGAGGCCCAAAGCTAGGGCTGTTCCGAGTTTCCAGGTCATGGCAGAAATTGGCATAGTAGTCGTCATGGGTGTGATGCTCCTCACGAGAGTGTGCTGTATTTAATCTGGCATCGCTTGGTTGGGATCTTGGTCTGGTTACGGTTTTGGAAACTTTCTGCGGGGTGGGTTTGGCGCAGGGGGCGATCGCAGGCCCGCAGTCACAAGGAGTGAACCATGCACAAACTGACAAAGCGAGGGGTTCTGGGTTTCGTCGGGCTGAGTTGGGTCGGCCTGTTGCCCCTGGCGTTCTCGCCTTTGTTTTGTGTGCCAGCAGCAGCCCAAAGCCAAGGGCAAATGGCCCAAACCCCCCAGGCTGAATCGCCCCCCATCTATTTCCGCACCAAAAGCTACCGCGTCCGGTTAGCATGGCGACGGGGCTATCCCTATTTATCCGTGGGCAACAATGGGTGGGACGTGATGGCGGATGTGCCCGCGATCGCCTTGAAGCCACGCGGAGACAATGATCCTTGGACAAGTTATCGGGCTAAATCCGGGGACTACACCGCAACGGTGCGGCTGGGGCCAGGGGGAGCCGCCGCGATCGCCATCTCCCTCGCGGGTAAACGAATTGTGCAGGAAGCAGCAACTTTTTCTACGGCCACCCCTAAACCTGCTGTGCAGCTAAAACCCAGTGTCACCCAGCAGGAGGTGTATGTCTTTGGGCTGCAAACCCCAGAATATGCAGTGCGGGTTTATCGCCAACAGGGAGATTTGTGGCTGAACCTGTATGACAAGCAGGCCCAGAAAACTCTGTTGCGACGGGTTCCCGCCACCGAGCGCCGCACCACAGACAGCACGATTTATCAGTATGATGGCGAAACATCCGTCCAAGCGCGGGAAAATATCAAAGGGGAGCGATCGCTCCTACTGATTCGAGATAACGCCATCCAATATCGCGGAGAGGGCTTTTAGTCCTTCTGGCCCGTTTGATTTCCAGCTATCCTTCCATTCTCAATCTCATTCATGCATCACTATGGCGGCAATCCTGGTCGAACACTTGAGTAAGGTCTATCCGGTGGCCGTGAAAAAACCGGGCTTCAAGGGAACCGCCCAACACTTTTTTCGGCGTACCTACCGTCACGTCAAAGCCGTGCAAAATATCTCCTTTCAAATTGAGCCGGGGGAAATTGTCGGTTTTTTGGGGGCTAATGGCGCAGGTAAAACCACCACGCTGAAGATGTTGACGGGGCTGATTCATCCGTCTGAAGGCACCGTCCGGGTGGCGGGCTATGTGCCGTTTCAGCGCAAAGCGGGCTTTTTGCAAGAAATTACCCTGGTTATGGGGCAAAAGCAGCAATTGATTTGGGATCTGCCCGCCCTGGATTCCCTGCGGATTAATGCGGCGGTGTATGGCATTCGCGATCGCGACCTAGAGCAGCGCGTGGGCCAACTATCGGAAATGCTTTCCCTGGAAGGCAAACTGACCCAACCTGTCCGCAAGTTATCTCTGGGAGAACGGATGAAAGCGGAACTGTTGGCCGCCCTGATTCACCAACCCCAAGTGCTGTTTTTGGATGAACCCACCCTGGGCCTGGATGTGAATGCCCAGGTCAGTGTGCGGGAGTTTTTGCGGGAATACAACCAGCTTTATGCTGCGACGGTGCTGCTGACCAGTCACTATATGGCGGATATTACGGCTCTCTGCCCCAGAGTCTTGGTGATTCACCAGGGCGAACTGATTTACGATGGGAGCCTGGAAGGCTTGGTCGATCGCTTTGCCCCCTGCCGCGAAGTGGAAGTGGAACTGGCGCAGGTGTATCCGCCAGATCACCTGGCGACCTTTGCCGATCTGGAATCGGTGCAGGGGCAACTGGTCAAATTTCTGGTGCCGCAAGCCAGTTTGACCCGCACTGTGGCCCGGATTCTGTCGGAATTGGAGGTGAATGATTTGGCGGTGACTGATCCCCCCATTGAAGAGGTGATTGGGCGAGTGTTGCGATCAGGGGCCGTGGTATGAAAAGCCTTCAACGCTTTCTTCGCATCATGACGACGCTGTTATCCGTCTACTATGCCTACATGGTGGAATACCGGGCTGAACTGGTGTTGTGGGTGTTGTCGGGATCGCTGCCGATTATCTTGATGGGGATTTGGGTGCAAGCGTCCCAGACGAGCCAATTTGCCCTGACTGGCGTTGAGTTTGCGCGGTATTTTCTGGCGATTTTCGTCGTGCGCCAACTGACGGTCGTTTGGGTCATTTGGGAGTTTGAACGGGAGATTGTGGAGGGGCGGCTGTCCTTTCGGTTGTTGCAACCGTTGAACCCGTTTTGGCATCACTTTACTTCCCACGTTTCCGAACGACTGGCTCGGTTGCCCTTTGCCGTGGTGCTGATTGTGTTGTTCTTTGTGTTGTATCCCCAGGCGGTTTGGGTGCCGACGGTGGGCCAAGTGGTGCTGGCCTTGCTGGTGACGAGTTTTGCGTTTACGCTGCGGTTTTTGATTCAGTACACTCTGGCGATGCTGGCCTTTTGGACGGAGCGGGCGAGTGCGTTGGAGCAGTTCAGTTTTTTGTTTTACCTGTTTTTGTCGGGGATGGTGGCCCCACTGGAACTGTTTCCCCCGGTGATTCGCACGATCGCCCTGTGGACTCCTTACCCTTATCTAATGTACTTCCCGGCCAGCATTTTGGTGGGGTTGCCGGTGGATTTGGGGCGGGGCTTGCTGGTGATGGCGGGGTGGAGTGGAATTTTTCTTCTGCTGTGTCGGTGGCTGTGGCGGAAGGGCTTGCGGCAATATTCTGGGATGGGTGCTTAGATTCAAACTCAGATTTGCGATCGCACCTGGGCCAGATCGGCGGGGGTATTGCAGTTAAACAGCATGGCGTGTTCCTGGTCGCGTTCATGGGGCTGATCGGCAAAGGCGATCGCCTGTACCGTCTGGGTATTGAGCCAGCGTTGGAGCGATCGCCCGCCAGCGCCTACAAAGGCTTGGAGGGAGGGCAAGCAGCCACGGCGATAAAACCCACACAGCGGTTCCCAACCCTGCTCAGTGCGCGGTAACAGGGCGATCGCGGTTGTCACCGTGGCGATTTGGGCTTGCCAGCGTTGGAGACCGGCGACCTGGAGATGGGGCAAATCGCAGGCTAACACCAGCACCCACTCCTGCGTCACGGCCTGTAATCCTTGCACCAGGCCCACTGCTGGCCCCTGAAACAAGCCTTCTGGCCCCCTTGGCTGCTCTTGCACCAGTTGGCACGGGGCCGGAACGATCGCCCGGTAGCGATCGAGAAAAGGTGTAACCACAAGCACCGGAGCGGCACACTGAACGGCAATGGCGCAGGTTTGGCCTAGCAACGTTGTGCCCTGAACGGGGAGCAAGGCTTTATCCTGACCCATGCGTGAACTTTGGCCCCCAGCCAGGACAATCGCCGCGATCGCCTCCGGCATCTAGTTGGCGGTTTGGGCCGCTGGACTAGGGTGGGGGGTCGGGTCGGGCAGGGTTTGGGCCGGGATGTCTGGATGGAAGACGACGCTGTTGTGGATAGAATCCCGCAGCAACTTGGGGGGATCGTTGTCCGGTTTCCGTTGTAACACTCGCCGCACCCGCCACAACCCATAGCCAATGACCCAACTGGCATCGGCGATCGCCGCATAAAGCCAGCCATGATTTTTGAGGAAATAGCGGCGGCGGGAATCATGCCAATATTGCGGGATACGCTTGGGTTTTTGGTTAATGGCCGTGACCCCGGTACTTTGCCCCAGAATGTGCATCACTCGGCTTTGCGGGACATACCAAATTTCCCAGCCCTGGCGCTTGGTCTGTAAACAAAAATCGGTTTCTTCGTAATACAGAAAATAGCCTTCGTCCATTAGCCCAACAGAATCAAACACCTCCCGCCGAATCATCAAACTCGCACCAGGGAGCCAGTCGATGGGTTGTTCTTTGTCCTGATCCATAACCTGCACCACCATCCAGGGTGCTAGCAACTTGGAGACAATGCCCAAGCGGCAACCCCGCTCAAACTCAGCCAAAATGTTGGGAAACTTGAAGGCATAGGGCCAGAGACCCCCATCTTCTTTCTCGAAACTGCTGCCTGCGATGCCGACTTTGGGATGGCGATCCATGAAGTCGATTAACGCTTGCACGGCTCCAGGCCGCACCTGGGCATCGGGGTTGAGCAACAGATAGTAGTCCGGTGGGTTGGGCGATCGCAATGCGGGCCGAATCGCATAATTATTGCCGTAGGAAAACCCACCATTCACGCTGGATGGCAGCAATGTGGCCCAGTCTCCCCAGCCTTCAGCCGCGATCGCCGCGCCGATTTTTTCCACCGAGCCATCCCCCGAATCATTATCCACAATTGCCACTTTGGTAGGGGGTAGGTGCGGAATTTCCTGGGCCAGCGATCGCAAATTTTCAATCACTAAGTGGGCCGTGCGATAGTTGACCGTCACAATCAACAGACGGGTTTCAGGATGTAGAGAGAGTTCAACAGCCATAGGATTGGGAAAGCGTAAATAAATGGACGGCAAAGGATTTGAATTCAGGGTGTACCGGGTGGTTTGCGATCGCCAGCGCGATCGGGCCGAGGCTCAGGGCGCAACAATGAGCCAACTGGGCCTAAGAAGAGGAACCAACCGGATTGACCTCGCTGAAGCTGACCGGGTTCGCGGCGCGATCGCTGGCGGGCGGGTCAGGCATTTTGATGATCTTGGCGGGAATCCCAGCGGCGGTGGCCCCGGCGGGCACATCCTTCAGCACCACGGCGTTGGCTCCAATGTTTGCATCGTCGCCAATGGTGACATTCCCAAAAATTTTGGCTCCCGCACCCACGTTGACCCGCTGGCCCAGTTTCGGCGCATCAAACGGGCGATCGAGGTAACGATTGCCCAAAGTCACCCCTTGCCGCAGGATCGAATCGTCGCCAATCTCACAGTTGCCGTGGATAACGATCGCGCTTTGGTGTTCAATAATGACCCGCCGCCCTAGTTTGACGGTATAGGGCAGCTCGATTCCATAGGTATTCCGCGCTTTACGAAATAACATTCGATAAAGAATGCTAAAGGGTGCCCGCAAAAATACGGGTTTAAGCTGCATACGCCACACCCCAAACCGTTGGATCGCCACTGCCCGAAAGCCGGGTTTTGTCCAATCTTTACCGTGGGCGACCCAATCTTCAACAATTTGCTGCCACAAACCCAGTTGCTGGGTGGCTTGGGCCGCAGGGTCGTGGGGTGACTGAAAGTTGTTTTTCATAGGAAGTACCGACTATGCCGTGGAAAAACCCTGATTGGGAGATTGAAGGCAGATGCAAATGTCCAACCATATTCAGAGTGCCCCGACTCTAAATAGATAAAACATTAAGATTCTCAACTTCCCCAGGTTTGCCCCGCAGTTTTACGGATTCTTCAAGCGGTACCGCCAGATTTGAGTGCAGTGTAAAGGTTGTGAGGCCGTCTTGTGTGGTGCGATCGCTGAGTCCACTGCCGCTCACCGTTTTGGGGGCAGCCAGGTGGGCCATTATCTCACTGCCGACTGCTAGTGACCGGATTGAGAGGCGCACAGCGGATGGTTAAGCAAAGGCGATCGCGGTTCTGCCTGTTGCTTTGCCCACAGTTTGGGCCAACCGCTGCCGTACAGTAAGGCTAGCAATCCCCGTGATGGGTAATCCCAGGCTACGCTGAAAGACTTTAACGGCTTGCACCGTGCGGGGGCCATAAAAATCGGTGATGGGCAATTTGGCCGCGATCGCCGTATTCAGGTCGTGTTGGAGCGATCGCACCAAGCTCTGCGCCAGTCTTTCGGTGGCCAAGTCCAATTTTCCTGTCATGGGCAACCCATATTGCGCCTGGAGTTCTTGGATTGCCGCCTGGGTATAAGCATCAAGCGCATTGCCATTATTGCCGTTCAAGCCATCTGGCCCCAAATTGTACCCCAACCCATCTAGGACTTCTTTGAACTGGCTCAAGGTGTATGGCATCGTAACGCTCCTAACCAAATCCGACAACAGAGAAAATTGCTACCACCCTTAGGATCAACCGCGACGGGCTAATGCTGATCGGGTGTTGTCTCTAACGTAAGCTGCCTGGGGCTAAATCACCTCGTCCAGCTATCTCACCCATCTGTATGAGCTACCCTCATCTTCCCTTGGGGGCAGTGGCTAATACTGGATGATGGGGTAATTGATATTACTTTTGATTTAGCGAATTTGCGGGGAAATACTCAAAAAAAGGGGCGATCGCCCCTGTTGAGTCCAAGCTTGTTGTTGAAATTGACTAGGCCATTTTCTCCTTGGGCCTACCGCAGCGATTCTAAAATGGCGCAACCGATGATGATGCACAGCGTTAAAACCACCATCGGAGCCAGTAACAGCGACATTAAACTTGTCAAGGTAGCCACGACTTCGGGCGCGCGCAAACTGGCGGAGACAACGCAGGCAATGGAAAAGCCCACCAAAAAGAGAAACAACCATTTCAAGGCCCGAAACCCCAGGCGGACATAGCTGCTGTAATCGCTGGGCGGCTGGGCTGGGACAGGGCGCGATCGCCCCGCTGATTTTTGGGCATTCAGTTGAGCTTGTAACTGGTGGAGTTGGGCCTGGATTTGCTGATTTTGCGCTTGCATCTGTTCCAGCATCTGAGTTAAAGCGGCTGGGGATGGGTCTGGATTCAATTCTGACCAGTTGCTTTGAGGACTGCTGACCGTACTAGGACTTTGCATTTGCATTGGTTCAACCTCGTGAAGATGAGGGAAAAGGCATTCCGGGGCAACCTGGAGCCAGGTTGGTGGCCATCGAAACGGGTGGTCTATGCCAGGAATGGGTTCGAGTTACAAGGGTTGATAAAGTTGCAAAGGTTGACGAAGACAATGAAACAGTCAGGAAAGTAACGTTCTCCTACAGATGTATACAGTTCAGAATGAAGCAGTTATGCGGCTGTTCATCCTGTTGGTTAATACAAAAGGGTGAGAGAAATTTCCGACGCACACGAAGAAATTGGTAACTTTTGGGATAAATGTCAGTGAGCTAAAGGTGCTCCTTTGTTGTCGCTGATCACAGGCATGACTACTGCACAAATGCTGGCAAAGCTGTTGGGCAATGGTACTGGGGCGATCGCGATCGGGGTTTTCCTGGCCCAAAGTCAAGCGGTAACACGGTTCTTGTGCAAGGTGGGGGGAGATTCAAGCATTAAACCGAGGGCATGAACGAGGAGGGGGCGGCTTGCCACAGGTCTTCCAGGCGGGCCGCAGGCATGGTCAGATACAGCACATCCCCGGCGCTCAGGCTCATGGCGAGCAAATCCCAGCCGTGGACAGTTTGCGATCGCGTTTCCAAATACAAGGGCACAAAATCCGAATCCATCGCCGCTTCTTGTACCCGCTGCCCACAAAACGGGTGACTCGGTGTAATCAACGTGGCCAGGGCCACCCACAAACTGTCTGCCGTCATCCCATTGCCCAAGACGCGCCCACCCAAGGCAGCGGCGGCAAAGGCCGGGGCGACGAGTTCTGCCGGACTGAGCACCGCATCAAAATCAAACACCAATTGGGCCATCCAGGCAAATTCTGGATCTTGGTAACGCACAATGACCGGCACTTTGGGGTTTAAGCTCCGGGCATTTAGCCCCGCTTCTAGATTCACGGTGTCTGTGCTGGTCACAGCGAGGAGGGCTTGGGCGCGTTCAAAATTGGCCGCTTTGAGGGTGGTGGGCAGGGTGACATCACCTTGAATGACGGGAATTTTTTGCGCTCTGACAGTGCTAAGAAACCGACAATTGGGGTCTTTTTCGATGATCACAACGTCGTGGCCACAACTGCGGAGATGGCTGACGATTTGCACCCCAACGCCCCCCAGCCCACAGACGATAAAGTGCGATCGGTGGGGAATACGGGCCGCTTCCCAAAAGTGATCAAAGCGAGTCCCCAAAATAAAGTCGTTTAGCAGGGCGTAGGACAGGCCGACGATCGCCGCCCCAATCAGCATCGTGAAAATGGTAAAAAGTTTGAGGCCATCTGAAGCCTTACTCACGGTGATCATGCTATCCCCTGCGCCTGTAATCATGCTGACGGAGAAATACAGCGCGTCTACTAAGGATTGGTTGTGGGTGTTCGCGACATAAAACAGGGCCGAAAATAAAATGATGAGCAAGAGCAGCAGCGCACTGCCTAATAGGGCTTTGCTGTGTTCCCGCAGATACCGCAAGCCAGAGGTGACTTTTGCGAGTTGTTGGGCGGGGGAATAGCTGGAAATGGTTTTGACATGGGGTTTGGTGCCAATGATCAAGCGATCGCCCACGTTCAAGGTATGGCCTTTGACAACGGCAGACACCAGATCTAACCGACCATGAATGGGCAAGTAATAAATCAACATGCGATCGCGATCGTCCCACAAATCGCTCAACTTCCGTCCGCGCCACGGATGCCCGTCGTCAATATGAACTTGGTGGATGGGCCAGGTTTGGTTAAATAAAGTGAGTTGGCCGATCGCCGCACTGCCCAAGGCCGAAAACGCAAAAATTGGAGCCGCCAAGGCCGCCACGCTCATGGTGATGTGATCCGGCAAGGTTTGATCCAGGCGATCGCCCAACCGCGTATTAAACAACCGATTGATGATCCGAATCCGAGGATTGAGCACCCGCGCCTGCATCAGCACGGCCAAATTTACCCCATCCTCAGCGCTGGCAAGCACCAACGTTTGCGCCTCCCGGATGCCCGCCTCCAACAGCGTATCCGCCCCTTGCAGATCGCCAATGATGACATCCTCCCCTTCCCCTGGCATTGGCGTATGATGCACCCCGACCACCCAAGCCCCCTGCCGCTTGAGCAGCCGAAAGATCTTATAGCCCGTTGCGTTTAAGCCACAAACAATAATTTTGGGTTTCATGTCAGCAGGATACATTGACCAACCAGCCAGCCTTATCCGAATTCAACTGTTCGCCCCCCCAGCTTGGCGACAATGGGGGCCGCGCTCTGGTGCAGGGACATCGCCCAACCACGGGTCTAGGCCCATCTACCGCCAGACTCGTATGGGCCATAGCCAAGGTTAAATGACTTCTTATTGTCAACTGAGAAATCACGCCCCGTTGTAGCCCCAGGCACCCTTCGCAATTCTGGTGCCAATATGTTACAAAGCTTGAAGAAGACTGGCGCGGGAGGCCGAAGCAAAATGGCAGATTTGCCCTATCTCGTAATTTATGACGGCAACTGCAATCTCTGTGTAACCCTGGTGCAACTGTTGGAAACCCTCGATCGCGGCACCTTGTTTCGCTATATTCCGATGCAAGCCACCAGTGTCCTCGCGTCCTTGGGCATTACACCCCAGGATTGTGAATTGGGGATGATTTTGCTGGATGCCCACAACCCCACGCAGCGGTGGCAGGGCAGTGCGGCAGCGGAAGAAATTGGGCGCTTGTTACCGGGGGGCAATGGCTTTGTGGCGTTGTATCGTGCCTTGCCGGGGCTAAAGTGGAGCGGCGATCGCCTCTATGCCCAGATCCGCGACCACCGCTATGCACTCTTTGGCCACCGCGATCGCACCTATCACTCCACCTACCCAGCCTGTGAAACCGAAAACTGTCGCTGGTAAGGGGCAAGCATTGCTGGCGATAATAATTCCTGGTGGTATTAATTTCTGGCGGCAATAATTTCTGGCAACAAAGTGAGTTCTGCTGCGTCTAGGCATCTGACCACCCGGTAGGGGCGAAGGGTACCCCCTCAAAATTCCCTAACCTGGGCTGGAGCGCTTGGTATGACCCCTTAAATTTATCCGGATGAACCTAAGATGAGGAGGCCCGCCGTGATGGCGACGAACCTTGCCTGGATCGCCAGTGCGCCCCGGAGTGATTCAGCCGAACGAGGTCGCCGAATCCACAAAGACGAGAGGGGATGTATGACGGTTTTGGCGAACAGGGATTAAGATTGTGGTTTGTATGCGATCGCGGTTTTGTCGCTGAATGCCAGGGGTAGCAAGCTCGCTCGATCACCTTGAGGATTCGTCGCTGAATGGGCGATCGTGCCCCTAGCCGCACCCCCGTCTCCACGCTGGCCCCTCACTGCCTCCGTTCATCATCTGTTGTGATTTGACTGCAAATTTTCCACTGCCCACCTTCGTTATCAGGCTTTATTCAAACTTTTTGCTATGCCGCACTTTAATTCAGATCCGGATGATCAAGATCAGCGTTTGTCCCCCTCCTCGGCAGACGATACCCCGCCTCATTCCGGATCGACTCCTGAGGCTAACTCAACTCCCCCGGAGACCCAGGCACTCCCAGCCCCCGGAGCCTCTCCCCAAAAGACTGGCGGCCCGAACCAAACCCCGCCACCCCGCGAAAATGTTGGGCTAGAAATTCTCAAAACTTTGGGCCTGAGCGTTATTCTGGCGTTTGGCATTCGTACTTTTGTGGCAGAAGCGCGTTACATCCCGACCAAATCAATGGTGCCGACCTTGCAAGTGAACGATCGCCTCATTGTCGATAAGGTCAGCTATCACTTCAAAAACCCGCAGCGGGGCGATATTGTGGTGTTCACGCCCCCGGATGAAGCGCCAGTGGTGTGTGGCGGACAACCCCCTTCGACTTCCAAAGATGCTTACATCAAGCGCGTGGTGGCCTTACCGGGGGAAACCTTTGAGGTGCGGCAGGGGCGAGTTTACATCAACGGCCAAGCCTTAGACGAAGACTATCTTGAAGCGCCGTCTAACGATCTGTATGGCCCCCGCGTTGTCCCCGAAAATTCCTACGTGGTCTTGGGGGACAATCGCAATAATAGCTGTGATAGTCGTTATTGGGGGTTTGTGCCCAAAGAAAATATCATTGGGCGGGCGGTTGTGCGCTTTTGGCCGGTCAATCGTTTGGGCGAGATCACGCCAGAGCCTCATTACGCCAATTCCCTGAAGTAACCCCGGTTGTGGCCAAGCGGGAGGGTGCGTTGGCGATCGCGCCCTGCGCCCCAATTCATTACCCTTGGCCTGCGCCCAAAATCACCAAACTGAGAAGCGTCCCAGAATTCCACAGCCCATGCAGCAGCATTGAGGCCAGCAAATTTTGCGATCGCGCGTAGACAAACCCCAGCACCATGCCCAAGACCGTCAGCGGCAAAACTTCTGACAGGCTCAAGTGGGCAATGGCAAAGATCAAGCTACTCAGGGCGATCGCCCCCCAGGTCGGGAAATAGCGGGTTAAGGACGACAGCAAAAAGCCCCGGAATAGGATTTCTTCAAAAATTGGGGCGGCGATCGTCGCCGTCACGAAAAAGATAATAATCGCTAGATTGTTGCGTTCTTCCAGGGCAATGGGCAGAATCGGATTACTGCCGCCCTGGCCTTGCCAAATCTTTTGGTTAATCACCGAAATCGCAATGACCAGGGGTAAGGCCGCAAAATAGCCCCCAATGCCCCACAACCACCAGCGATCGCCCCAATTGAACCGAAACCACGCCCCGCCAAGCGGCAAATAAGGCTTGATCGACCAATACAAAACGCCCAAGCTCCCTACTGTGAGCAACACATAGTTCAGCAAAATAAAAGCGGCTTGGCCTTCACTGTTGGCACTGGCAAACCCAAGCACCCCAACCTGCTTCAAGCCCCCAATGACAACCGGCAAAATCAATTGCCCAATTAAAAAGAACCCAAAGATCAGGACTTGCCAGATCACTTCGCCATCCCACGGCGTTTCCCATTGCGGCAGGGTTTCTGGGGCCAGGAGGGCGGTTTTTCGCTGCACAAACCACTGAGCAATGACAAAAAGCAGCAACCCGACCCCAATCAAACTGCTCACCACGGGAATGCCGCTGATAATCGCTAAACTCTCGAAGGCGGTTTGGGCAGCTTGTTGTTGGGTTGCTTGCAAGGTTTGTAAGGCATCTTCCCGTTGTTGCAGTTGGTAAAGCTGGGCCAAGGCGCGATCGCGAAACCACCCGTTCAAGGCTTGGCGCACCGTCTGCTCTGCCTCAGGCAGCAACTGGGCTGGCTGACTCCACAACCCCACCAACACCGCCAACACCTCTTTTTGCGTTTGCGTCTTAGGATTAACGGGTAATTGCGCTTGGGCGATCTGCTTCTGGGCCGTTTTCCAAGTTGTCAACGCTGCGGCTACATCGGCCTGGGCCGTTTGCAAAAGCCCAAGGTTAACCGCTAAGTCATCCCGCAAGCGGGCCAGCTTAAGTTCAGCTTCGGTTGAGCGGCGGGCAGCATCGGGGTCAAGGTCTTGGGTGGCAGCGGCGATTTGCGCTTGTTCCAAGCTTTGGATAGTCTGCTGGTGTGCTTTTTGATATTGCTCCAAGGCCGCTTTGACGGGATCAGCTTCTACTAACGCCCGTTTGGAAGCCATGACATTCTGGTCTTCGCGTTGTAATTCTGAGGCTTGCAACCGCAGATTGCTTTGGTATAGCTCAATCCGACTGAGAACTTGCGGCTGATTCCAACTACTCAGCAGATCTAGCCCAATCAGCCACACTGCTATCAAGGTTAGACCGCTAAGAAGTGCCCGTTTAACTGTCATGAATTGCTCAACTGTCTTAGTAAACCCAGTTCTAGCGTACAGGGAAGCGGGAAGGACAAGCTATCTACTGAAGGGTAGGAAAGCACTCGATTCCCCAAAACTCTACGCCTTGCGGTCAAAAGTTTGTGCAAAGCCGGATCAGCATCCACGTTAAAATGCTTCTGGCCCGATCGCCTGGTTGAGGGGCTGGGGGGCGATCGCTCCCGTCAAGTCAATCCCCTAAGCGATCGCCTCAGTTCATCGGTTGAGTGGCTGTTTCCCCATTCTGAACCAGTGGCACTTGCTTGTACTTCTTCATTCCTCTGATTTTCCTGCACTATGGTTACTCGTGTTATCCTCGTCCGCCACGGAGAAAGCAGCTTCAATGTTGAACGGCGCGTTCAGGGCTATCTAGATGTCTCAACGCTGACCGCAACAGGCCAAACCACCGCCCATCAAGTGGGGGCCGCCTTAGCCGATATTCCATTTGATGCGGTTTACAGTAGCCCCCTGGGGCGGGCCAAAGATACCGCCGAAATTATTGTGAGCCACCTGAAGCACGCCCCCAAGCAACCGTTGCAAACCCAGGAACAACTCAAAGAAATTAACCTGATGGCGTGGGAAGGGCTGCTGTTTACCGAGGTTGCGGCCAAATATCCCCTGGAATACGAGCAATGGCAAAATGCGCCCCACGAATTGCGAATGCAGGTGCCTGACGAGGGCGGCACCAGGGAATATGCCCCGGTGCTGGAGTTGTTTGACCGGGCCAAGCAGTTTTGGCAAGGGTTTTTGCCGAGCCATGCGAACCAAACGGTGTTGCTGGTGGCCCACAGCGGGATCAATCGGGCGTTAATTGGGACGGCGCTGGGCCTGGAGCCACAGTGTTATCAGGCGGTGCATCAGTCGAATTGCGGCATTAGTGTGCTGAATTTTGCGGGGGGCTGGGGCGATCTGGTGCAGGCGGAATCCCTCAACCAAACCGCCCATTTGGGCCAACCGTTGCCCGCGCCCAAGAAAGGGTACAAGGGGCCACGGTTGTTGTTGGTGCGCCACGGGGAGACGGATTGGAATCGGCAGGGGCGGTTCCAGGGGCAGATTGATGTGCCGTTGAATGACAATGGGCGATCGCAGTCGGGGCAAGCGGCGGCATTTTTGCGAACCATTCCGATTCAGCACGCAGTCACCAGTCCCATGTTGCGCCCCAAGGAAACCGCCGAAATTATCTTGCAGCACCATCCGGATGTGCCGTTGGATTTGGAGGATAATCTACGAGAGATCAGCCACGGACTCTGGGAAGGTCAGCTAGAGTCTGAAATTGAGGCGGCGTTTCCGGGGGAGTTGCAACGGTGGCAAAGTACCCCCGCTGTTGTGCAAATGCCAGAGGGCGAAAATCTGCAACAAGTGTGGGCACGGGCGATCGCGGCTTGGGATGCGATCGTGGCAGCGGCGCTAACTCGGCCAGCGGGGATTACGCTCGTCGTCGCCCACGATGCCATCAATAAGGCGATTCTCTGCTACATTCTGGGTCTAGGCCCAGAGCATTTCTGGAGCTTTAAACAGGGCAACGGAGCCGTGAGCGTGATTGATTATGCCGGAGCCGGGAGCCAGCCTGTGTTAACCGCGATGAACAGCACGGCCCATTTGGACGGTGGCGTGTTAGACAAAACGGCAGCAGGAGCCTTGTAGCATCGCGGCTACTGAGCCATTGTCCTCTTCGTTCAGGTTCCTTTGTCTATGCGTGAGCTATTGCAACAGGTACGGGTGATTGATCCGGTGTCTGCCATCGATCGCGTGGCTGATGTGCTGATTGATGAGGGGGCGATCGCGGATGTGGCCGACTCGATCCCCGCCGATCCCAGCCATACCCTCGTGCAAAACTGCCAGGGCCAAATTTTGATGCCGGGGTTGGTGGATCTCTACAGTCGCGCGGGGGAACCTGGGTTTGAAGACCGGGAAACCCTGGATTCTCTGCGACGGGCGGCGGCGGCGGGGGGCTTTACGCGGGTGGCCTTGTTGCCCGATACCCAACCCGCGATCGACAACCCCGCCAGCGTTCTCTGGTTCCATGACCACCAACGGGTAGCCGATGAACTGCCGCGATCGCAGTGTTGGCCCTGGGGGGCGTTGACCGTGGGGTGTCGGGGGGAGCACATGACGGAACTGGCCGAACTCGCCACCACCAAGATTGTTGGGTTTGCCGATGGCCACCCCCTGCGATCACCCCTCCTGGTGCAGCGGTTGCTGGAATATGTGCGCCCGTTGCACCAGCCGATCGCCCTATGGGCCTATGACGTTGACTTGGCGGGGAACGGCGTAATGCGAGAGGGAGCAGAGGCATTGCTGTTTGGGTTGCCTGGAATCACGGCGGCGGCTGATACGAGCGCGATCGCGGCCCTCATTGAAAGCGTAGCCACCACGGGCACCCCAGTCCACTTGATGCGAGTAGCGACCGCCCGTTCCGTCGAGCTAATTCAAGCCGCCAAGCGCCGGGGTTTGCCGATTACGGCCAGCACCACCTGGTTACACGTATTGCTGAATACCCAGGCCGTGGGCACCTATGATCCGAGCTTAAACCTCAGCCCGCCGCTGGGCACCCCAACCGATCAAGCCGCGCTCCTCCAGGCCGTAGAAGACGGGATCATCGACGCGATCGCGATCGACCACACCCCCCACACCTACGAAGACAAAACCGTTGCCTTTGCCGAAGCCCCCCCCGGAGCCATTGGCCTGGAATTGGCCTTGCCCCTCCTCTGGCAAGCCTTGGTTACACCCGATCTCTGGTCACCACAGACCTTGTTGCGTGCCCTGAGTACGGCCCCGGCCCACTGTTTGGCCCAAACCCCCCCTACGATCGCCCCCGGTCAACCCGCTGAGATGGCCTTATTCGATCCTCAAAAAAACTGGCGCGTCGAGGCGCGATCGCTCCAATCAAAATCAGCCAATACCTGCTGGTTGGGTCAGGAAATTCAAGGAAAAATCACAAAGATTTGGTGTGCAACAGCGTGAATTCACCGGAACAATATACCCGACGAGGATTTTGCAAATATAATACAGACGGGCCTAGATACGGAAAGCACTCCGGTGAGGTATAAGTTTTATTGAAAAATAACCACGAATCAGTGGGCTTTCTAAAATAGATGGCAGATGCGTAACATCAGGGCCACCGTGCAGATTTGGTTGGTAATGGTCAATTTCGCCTGGAAGCGAAGGACGTGTTGTGTCAAGTCCATTCAACCGCACAAGTTCTGGCAGCACCAGATAGTTTGTATCCAGGAATAAGTGAGTAGTAGAGCATGAAAGAAACTGGCGCAGGAAGTCACAAACGATTGCTGCTGATTGATGATGACCCCAACCTGATTTTGTTGGTCAAAGATTACCTGGAATTTCGCGGCTACGAAGTGGTCACAGCGGAAAATGGTCGCGAAGCTCTGGAAGTCCTGGAGCAAGAGATGCCCGACATGATCATTTGTGATGTGATGATGCCGGAAATGGATGGATACTCCCTGGTGCGCCATGTCCGGGAAGACCAACGTACCAGTTGGATTCCGGTTTTGTTTCTCTCGGCCAAAGGGCAAAGTCAAGATCGGGTCAAAGGGTTAAACACCGGGGCCGATGTTTACATGGTTAAGCCCTTTGAACCGGAAGAACTGGTGGCCCAGGTGGAATCGTCTTTGAAGCAAGCGGCCCGGATGTCGGAGCGGCCCGGTAGCCGAACGGCAGAATCTGCCCCGAAAATTCAGGTGCCGTTTGATGTGGAATTGACTCCAACGGAACTGAAAGTGGTGCAGTTTGTGGCCCGTGGCATGGCAAATCGCGAAATCGCTGATGAACTGAACGTCAGCCAACGCACGATCGAAAGCCACGTTAGCAATATGTTGGGCAAAACTGGGCTGCATAACCGCACGGAACTGGCCCGGTGGGCGATTGAAAATAGCATGGCATGAGGCGCGATCGCCCGGTTTGCATTCAGGTCTAGGACTGCGGCCCTGCGATCGCTCGCTCTGGTTTGGGCCGTGGGGCTTTCATTCTTCCTCTGTTGCCGTTTTGATCCGAGTTTTACGCTCCAAAAATTCCTTTAGCACCAGGGTAATCAGGGCCAATAACCCCAACAGGGCCGCCGCCGCAAACGCTGCCTCTGACTGGTATTGCTTGTAGGATTGTTCCACAAACAGCGGTAACGTCTGGGTTTTGGCGATGATGTTGCCAGAGACTACTGACACCGCGCCAAATTCGCCCATTGCCCGGGCATTGGTCAACAAGACCCCATACATCAAACCCCAGCGAATATTTGGCAACGTCACAAACCAAAAGGTCTGCCATCCGTTTGCGCCCAAGGTGCTGGCGGCTTCTTCTTGGTCGGCTCCGGCTTCTTCCAACACAGGAATGACTTCGCGGGCCACAAAGGGCAAGGTGACGAAGGCAGTCGCCAGCACAATGCCCGGTAAGGCAAACATGACTTTGATGTTGTGGGCGACTAAAAATGACCCAAACCAACCGTTCCGCCCGTACAGCAAGACGATCATTAACCCCGCCACGACCGGCGAGACGGAAAACGGCACATCCAGCACGCTGATGATGAACGCGCGACCTCTAAATTGCTTGCGGGCCAGCAACCAGGCGGCACACAGGCCAAACACAGTATTGATCGGCACGGTGATCAGGGCCACGATTAAGGTGAGCTTGACCGCGTTGATGAAATCGGGTTTGGTCAAGTTTGATAAAAAGGGGCCAAATCCGTGGCCAAAGGCTTGGGCAAAGACATTAATCGCTGGAATAAACAGGACTAGGGCTAAGTATCCGATCGCGATCGCAATTAAGATACCGCGCACCCACGGTCGATCTCTAGGGGCCGTGGCACTGTTACCGGGGGGGGCTGTGCGGACTGAGCTTGGCATGGGGTTTTGGTCAATGGTCATAGCGCCGCCCCCAAGCTTGTAAGAGGTTAATCAAAAATAGCAGGACAAGAGAAATAAGCAGAAGAATGGCCCCAATGACGGTGGCCTCGACGTATTTGTATTGTTCCAGTTGTTGAAACACCAGTACCGGCGCAATCAGATCGCGCTTGGGAATGTTGGAGGCAACGAGAACGGTGGAGCCATATTCCCCAACGGCACGAGAGAAGCCCAACGCCACCCCGGTCAAAATTCCTGGCATCAATGGTGGCAACACAACTCGCCAAAAGGTCTGGAGATTGGACGCGCCCAGACTCCAAGCGGCTTCTTCCACATCCCGTTCCATCTCCGTCAGAATCGGCTGGACGCTGCGAATGATGAAGGGGAGCGAAATGAGGAGCATGGCGATCGCCACGCCAGTGCGGCTGAAAACCAGTTGAATGCCCAACGGTGCAACCAAAGACCCAATCCAACCGCTGTCATTGTAAACCGTGGCCAAGGCTAATCCCGCCACCGAGGTGGGCAGGGCAAAAGGAATATCAACCGCGGCATCAATAATGCGGCGACCAGGAAATTCATACCGCACCAGCACCCAGGCGGCTAGGGTGCCAAAAATGCCATTCAGCAGGGCCGCCCCAAAGGCCGTCACAAAAGTGACTTCGTAGGCGGAGAGGGCAATGGGACTGGTGGCGATCGCCCAAAACTGGCCAGCCCCAACGGTGGCAGCCGTCGCCAATAGGGCCGCTGTCGGCAACACCAGCATGACGACCAGATACCCCGTCGTGATGACCCACAGCCAGGGAATCCGGGCAATGGGATGGCGCGATCGGGCACGGGAAGAAGCGAGGGATGATAGAGCCATGAAAACCACGCAAACTTGATGGGAATTGCGTATTTAGCATACACAACCAGAATACAGGAAGATCCTGACGGATTTATTGGGGTTTCCACTGGCGATAGGGAAACTTTGTCAAATTGGCGTTGAAGTAGCGGGAATCGTGGGACACTTCTGGCCCAATCCAGTCTGGTAAATCCAGAGTTTGTTGGTCGTCGGGCAATTCCACTTCTGCCAAAATCAGGCCAGCATTGTCGCCCGCAAATTCATCGACTTCCCACACCAGGCCACCGTAGTCGATCCGATAGCGGGTTTTTTCAATCCACGGGCGATCGCACAGGGTTTGGAGCAATTCGCGTGCGTCCTCGACGGGAATGGTGTACTCAAATTCGGCGCGGGAAATGCCCTGAGTTGGCCCTTTGATCGTCAAAAAGCCCTGGTTGCCCACAATCCGCACCCGCACAGTTTTCTCCGGTGCGGCCACAAGATACCCCTGGCAGTAAAGCTGGCCCGCACCGAGCGATCGCCACCCGTCTCCCTGTACCAAAAACTTGCGTTCAATTTCAGTTGGCATAATGGTATGTCCCGCGATCGTTAGAAACTGGCTGGACTATTGGTGCTGTTGCAAAAAGGCTTCTACCGCCGCAGGAGTGGGTTGGGCCGCGATCGCCCCCGCCTGCATCGTGGTCAATGCCCCAACCGCACTGGCATAAGTCACAACCGCCTGGGCCTCAGCCGCAGTTTGGATGCACTGCAAGCCCTGCTGACACAATTGGTGCAAAAAACCAGCCACAAAGCTATCTCCGGCCCCTGTTGTATCGACCACAGCCACATCAAACGCCGGAACGTGGCCCTGATGCTCGGCCAGAGAGTAGAAACAACCTTTTTCTCCGGCTGTCACCAAAACGCCTTCCAAGTCGCCCAAACGGTGAGCAATGACACCCGGATCGGTTGTGCCAAACAGCCACTCTGCCTCATCATCCGAGACTTTCAAAAAATCGGCTTGGGGCATCAGGGTTTTAATGATCTCTAGGGCTTTGGCTTCGTCGGCCCAAAAAACGGGTCGCCAGTTCACATCCAGCAGCACCTTGGTAAAATTCTGGTCGGCCAGGTCAAGAGCCTGTAAGGTGGCCTCGCGGCTTTCGGGGTAGGCCATTTCCAAGGTGCCCAAGACCAAAAAATCCGCCGTTTCAAATAGCTTCACCGGGAGTTGATCGGCCTTTAGTTGCGCGTCGGCAAAATCCGCTGTATCCGTGTCGCCAAAGCCCGCAAAGCTGCGATCGCCCGTTGCCGATCGCACCACATAGACCCCTCGCGATGGGGCAGTGGGATGGCGCTGGACACCCACCACATCGACTCCGACCGATTCCAGCACCTGCATTAGTGCATCACCCCGTTCATCCTGCCCGATACAACCAATAAAGGCTCCCGGCGTACCCAGTTTGGTCAGCGCACAGGCCACATTTGCCGGAGCGCCCCCCGGATAGGGAGTCCAAGCGGTGACTTGGTCGTAGGGCAGGCCCGGTTGGTCGGACAAAAAATCAAATAAGATTTCGCCAAGGCAAAGAACGCGGGGATTTGACATGGAACAAAGGACTGATTGCAGGACTAAAACATGCTGCTAGTCATGCTACTACGCCATTCCGACCGGGCTGGCAAAACGGATAGATTTATTCGCAAAATCCACCGTTGGTTAGAGGAGCGAAAAGCATTTCTCAATCCAGTCAAAGGCTCCAAATTCGACTACGATCGCGGTGATGTGCCGGGGCGATCGCGGCCTATTGAGAGAAAAATTTATGCCCGATGATCTTCTTCCCTTTCTGCTGGGGGTGGCGCTGCTCGTGGGTTATCTGGTGTTCTCGGCAATGACGGAAATGGGGACAAAATGGCCCTGGCAGAAGAAAAAATAACCCAACCCTTGAGGCGATTGGGCACTAGCCAAGGCAGCTAAGTCAGTTTCTAAACACACGAATTTTTAAATACACGAATAAGTGGAACGCTATGTCTAACGCCCCACTTGGTGTTACTGGGATTTCAGCGATGCCGCGATCGCCAAATTGGTGTTACCAACTTGACTTCACGACACCGGGCAATAAACCTTGGTGCGCCATTTCCCGTAACTGGTTCCGGCAAAGCCCAAAGTCGCGGAAGTAGCCTCTGGGGCGACCTGTGGCCCAACAACGGTTCCGATGGCGGCTGGGGGCGCTGTTGCGCGGGAGTTGTTGAATTTGTCGATGGATTGCCAACTTTTCTTGCTGGTTGGGGGCGGCTTCAAACTGCGCTTTCAGTTCGGCCCGCTTTTCAGCATATTTTTCAATCAACTTTTCACGCTTGTGTTCCCGCGCGATCATGCTTTTCTTAGCCATGAATCATCCCAATGAGTGTAATGCGATCAACGACACAGCTTCCTATCATAGCGGATTCAGTTGCCCAATAGCGAGATTTTTGGGGTTAGATTGCCAAAATTGTTCCATTTTTTGCTAGCTGCATCAGGAGCGGCTTTTGGCTTTGGGGGCGATCGCCGCCTGCCAGGGATAGGTGGGACAAAGATCGGCAAGTTGGCAGCGATCGCAGGTGGGCTTCCGAGCATTACACACCGCCCGCCCGTGATAGATCAGCCGGATTGACCAGTTCTCCCAATCTGGCCGGGGCAAGAGCTTCATCAAATCCTGCTCAATCTTGACTGGATCGGTGTGTTGCGTCAGGCCCAGGCGATGGCTCAACCGTTTGACGTGGGTATCCACCGTGACCCCCATGTTGATGCCAAAGGCATTGGCCAGCACTACATTCGAGGTTTTGCGGGCCACCCCTGGTAAGGTGAGTAGCTCCTCCATCGTTTGAGGCACCTCGCCGCCAAACTCGGTCATGATTTTGCGGCAGGCACCCTGAATATTTTTCGCCTTGTTGCGGTAGAAGCCCGTTGAGCGAATGAGCCGTTCGATTTCGGCTAACTCGGCCCCGGCGATCGCTGCGGCATCAGGAAACCGCCGAAATAATTCCGGAGTCACCAGGTTGACCCGCTCGTCAGTGCATTGGGCCGACAAAATGGTGGCCACCAACAGTTGAACTGGCGTGGCGTAATCCAGCGAGCAGGTCGCATCGGGATAAAGCGCCTTCAGCCGTGCCAACAGCGCGATCGCCCGTTGTTTTTTGGTCGGTTTGCGGGTACGAGGTGTAGCGGTCACTGGGGCAACAAGTTCGCAGTATCACGAATGATCAAGAAAATGCCCAAGCCCAACAGCAGCATCAAGCCCGTTTGCATCACTCCATCCTGCACATTAGTCGGTAAGGGTTTGCCCCGCACGCCTTCAATCAGCAAAAAGGCCAGGTGTCCTCCATCCAAGGCTGGCAGCGGCAGAATATTGATAATCGCCAGGTTAATGCTGATCAGGGCGGCAAACTGGAACAGACTGGCCGCATCGGACTGAGCAATTTTGGCCCCGACCGCCACGATCGCTACTGGGCCAGCGACCTGATCGGCCACTTTGCTGAACCGACTGATCAATTGGCCAAAGCCTGCGATCGTATCGTTCACAATCGTTTGGAATTGCTCGGCCCCCGCCGCAAACGCCGCCAAGCCATTGATCCGCACCCGTTCCACGTTGCCATTGGGAGACAGGCCCACCCCGATTGTGCCCTCATTTTCCTCGTTGGCTTTGGGGGTTACAGTCACGGTAAAAATTTCGCCCCCCCGTTGGACTTTCATCTGTACGGGTTGGTTGGGGCTGTTACGCACCGTTTGCTGAAAAGTTTGGATTTCTCGGACGGATTGGTTAAAGGTGTAGTCATTCAGGGCCAACACCACATCCCCCGGTTTCAAACCCGCTTGGATTGCGGGTGTGGGATTCACCAAAATGCCGGTTTGCCCCTTGCCGTCTGGGGCGATCGCGCTGGTCAGCGTCACCTGGCTGGGGACGGTTTTGCCCGCAGTATCTTTCCGGGCTACTTGAACTTCAACGGGGCTGGTGGTCGTCAGGAGGGCGGCGGTGTTGTTGGCGGCATTGTAAGCAAGATCAAACTTGCGGCCATCTTCGCCGTTGACAAACAGGCTATCGCCAACCTGGATTCCCGCTTGCTGGGCCTGCGGGCTAACTTCGGCCACTTTGAAAAAGCCATCAATCATCACACCGGGCTGGCTGATTTGCTGTACGCCCACGGTGCCCACCTGGATCACTAGGATTAGATAGGCAAAGATCAAATTCGCGATGACTCCAGCGCTGATGACGATCGCCCGGTCTAGCAGGGGCCGATTCCGCAACAAATTTGGATCATTGGGGTCAATGCCGCTGGCATCGGGGTCATCATCGGGAAAGCCCACAAAGCCCCCCAACGGAAAGGCCCGCAACGCATATTCGGTTTCTGGCCCCTGATATTTCCACAGAATTGGCCCAAACCCAATTGAAAATTTGTTGGCATAGATGCCTTGTAGCCGTGCTGCCAGAAAGTGGCCCAACTCGTGTACCACAATTAAGAGGGCAAGCACCGCGATCGCAGGCAAAGCCGAAAAAAACCCAGAAAATGCCATAGAAATCTGAAGCGTACGTACTTGAACGTTCCTCCTATTCTAAAGGGTTAAGGAAAAGAGCGGTGGAGTCGGTGGGGGTGGATTTTGCCGGATGGGACGCAGCCGCCGAGGGGGTGCGGCGATCGGTAACGTTCGATCTGGCCTAATTCGCGCTCCGGTTGGGCCAAGCTCAAAAGCCCAGGGTGCTGCCCAGCGCCCGACTGCGCCAATAGGCGATCGCCAACACCCCAGCCAGCGCGATCGCCAACCCCACCACTGCTTCACCGTGGCCTTGGCCCGTCTGATGCCCCAACCCTAACCACCCAAAATAAGACACAAATTCGAGCATCCCCAACACAACATCGCGGCTTGGATTTTGTCGCTTTTGAAGGCTGATATTTGCCAGGGCGACCGGGCGAGCATTCCACAGGCGCAGCAGGGCGTGGTAGGTGGTTGCGGCCCCAAACACCAGCACCATCGGCAGCCAGGGTTCACCCTGCACCATGAGTAGGATGGCGATCGGCACGGCCAAGCTCCAAATGGGCAGCAAAATGGCCAGCAATTTCAAATAGCGGAACCGAGGGCCTCGCACTGGGGCAGAGCGCAACAAATCCGGCGCTTCTTCGCCACTTAGACAAATCAAGGCCAAACCCGCTACCAGCGACATGCCAATCAGGGGACTGGCGGTGGTGGCGATCGCCCCCAGGCTGGCAAACTGATTGGTTGCGTCATCGCGCAGCAGGAGGAACATCAGCGGAATGAAAAAAATAATGGAAATGACCACTTGAGAAATGATGTAAGGATTGCGCCAAATCATCCGCCATTCTTTGAGCAACACCACGCGATTCAAGTTGGTGTTAAACGGTCGGGGTGCCCGATGCGATCGCGGGGCTTTTGCCGTGAGGGATTCCTGCGTGCCACCGATAAACGTTTGATGCAACACTTCAACAGTGAGCCAAACACTCCCAAGACTGATTAACCCAGTAAACACCAATGCCCCAGGCTCAAAAAACATGGCGCGGGCTGGCAACCAGAGCCAACTTTCGGCGCTCAACAGGCCACCCGGTTGGAAGAGAAAGGCCACTTGCTGCGCGATCGCCTGCATTTGGGCCGTATCCAGCAGCAAACTGGGCAATTGAGAGGCAAGAAAAAGTAAGGCAAACAGCGCCGTCGCCAGCACTTGTACTACCAAGCGTGCGCGTTTTGCCCCCAGCCACCGCACAAACCAAAGCATCACCAGCATCGCCAAACTGGTCGCCATTAAGCACAGACAAAATAAGGCTGGAAAAACTCCTAATAACCGCAGCAAACCAAACAATACTCCTAGCCCAATGGGTAAGATTAAGAACCCACAAAAGCCTATAAAAAGTTCGATCGCCACACTCAATAATCGACTGCTAAAAATGACTTTGCTGGAGATGGGCGAGGCGATCAGTAAATCTAAATCATTGCGATCGCCAAGCACGACTACACTTTGGCCTAATGCCTGCACGAATGCATAGAGAAAACCGCCCCACCAAATCCAAATTGCTGGCCATAAAAACTGCGATCGCAAATCACCTAAGACCCACGAACGGGCTTCTGTTAACTGGGTGACGGCAAATAGCCAGACTCCCAGCAACAGCAACAGCAAAACACTACAAAATAAAATCGTGCCAACCAACACCCACTTGCCGCGCAACATCCGCCACCACAACCGCAACTCATGGCGTAATAGCCAGGGCAAACTACCTTGCTTAATGGGCATTTATTTTGCTCCTTGCCCTTCCACTTGAAAGTCTGTGGCGGTGCCAGATTGCACCAACTCCAAAAAGATACTTTCCAGGGTTTCGCCCTCGCCACTGCGGGCCTGTAATTCGCTAAATGTGCCCTCGGCAATGAGTTGCCCATGATTGATAATGCCAATTCGCTGGGCCATTTGCTGGGCAATTTCCATGATGTGTGTGGTCAAAATGACGGTGTTTCCCCGACTCACATAGTCCAGCAAAATATTTTTCACGAGTCGTGCCGCCGCCACATCTAGCCCCGACAACGGCTCATCTAAAATCATGAGTTGGGGGGCATGAATCAGTGCCCCAGCCAGGGCGAGCTTTTGTTTCATCCCGCGCGAAAAGGTTTCGCAAAAATCACCGCGCACTTCCCATAAGCCTAGTTGTTGTAATAATTCCTCGGCCAGCGGTTGGGCATGACGGGCGGCAATATTCCACAAACCCGCCACAAATTCCAGGTATTCCAGGGGGCGTAATTTGCTGTACAACATGGGTTCATCGGGCAGGTAGGCTAAATGTTGCTTGGCGGCTTTGGGCGATCGTGTCATACTTTGGCCCAACACAATGGCATCCCCGGCATCTGGCTTGAGCAGCCCTGCGACCATCCGCAACGTCGTTGTTTTGCCAGCTCCGTTTGGCCCCAGAAAGGCATAGAGCATTCCGGTCGGAATTTCTAAATTTAAGGTGTTGACGGCTTGGTGTGCCCCAAATTGTTTACTCAGCGAAACCAGTTGCAGCGCGATCGCCATCAGGATTTTCCTTGTCCGATAGATCTATGGCAATTATCGGTCATGGGTCAGCGATCGTCCCGTAAAATCGCAAAATTAGGCATTGTTGTCCGGCAGGTGAGGGTGGCGCTTCACCTTGCGCCACCAGGGGACTGATGATCTCCGCGCCTTAGTTTAGTTTTAAAGAATAATATGGGTAAAAAATAAGTATTAATGGAATTCAAATCAAGTTTTTCTACTCTTCTGAATGGTCTTTTTCTTAATTTATACGCGGTTGGAATAGAGTAATCTGAATGTTTTAATGTGACTAAGATTTAACTCTCTGCCTAATACTAATTGAATGGTTATAGACCGTTAAAGCAGCGCACTGCGCGATCGCCAATCAGCTTGTTCGCCGCGCCAGAAGCTCAATGGGTCGGGCAGGGCACGAGTGTAGGGGTAAGCCCGGAGATTGACTTCAATGCCCGGTTGCCAGGGCAATGCTTCATACCCCAACCCCAGACAAAGATGGGCCAAAGCCTGGGCAAATTGATGGTGGTGGCCGGGGGCAGCGGCGCGGGCGTGGGCATATTCGTGGGCTACCAGGGCTAACCAGTCTTCGGGGGCCGCCCGACCCACATCAATCAGGAGGGTGATGGGGCGGGTGTTGAGGTTGCAAATGCCTTCGAGTTGGTAGGTGTCGGAGAGGGGGGCCGCAAAAATTTGCAGGGTGGGCCGTTCCCAGGTGTGAAAACAACCATGACAGGCTTGGAGCAACTGGTTAAGCCGTGCATTGATGGCATCGATTTGGCTACCGATCCAATGGTAAATTTTGGTGCGATCGCTGCATTGATGCAGCAGGTTGACCATATCGGGTTTCAGGGCCAGACTCCGCATTGTGTACAGGTAGTCTAGCCCGTAGTGGCAGGGATCTAAATCAGGCGATCGTACCATTCCCTAACTGAACAACGAGACAAACTCCGGTGGATTAGCAACGGGTTGCAAGGGGGCGACCAGTTCTGGATCGGGGGTTGGCTCCTCCTCAGCGGCGGCGATCGCGGCATCGGTCAGGCGAAATTCGGTACAAAATGTGGCGGTGCTAAACCCCCCAAACCGTTTGACTGTACTGGTTCGCAACCGCACCCCCGGCCCCGCAAACCAAAACCGCTCGACGGAACTCATGGTTTCATATTCAGTGGTGAGCACCAGGCCATCTTCGTCGTCGATGATATAATGCCCTGCCACGGGCACCGTTTCGGCATAGCCCCGTTCCCGGAGCAACAAGCCTTCCCGCTCGTTATCGGCGTTGGGCACGAGCACAAAAACCGTAGAACCAGCGTGATTTTCATCTTCTTTGTCCCAGCCCATTGAGCTTTGCCAGGTGACGATGGCCCCACCAACGGCCGTTTGGGGATCGACGTTGTGGAGGGTGCAAATTTCCAGCACTTTGGGGTGATCGACGGAGAGGGTTTCCACCTGAATGGCTGATTCGCCGGTTTCTGAACGCCGAAACGCTAAATGGTGAGTGGTGCGCTGGGAAACCCATTTGCCGCTGCTCATCTCAAAAAATTTCATTGCATCCATGCCGTTCAACTCCAGTTCGGGTGGTATTCAATTGGGTTTGGTCTGACTTTGGCTCCAGGGTGGGGGCGATCGCTCACCGGGCTACCGGGCCACCGTTCACTCAAAGGGGATGGCACTGGGAATTGGCGATCGCTGGGCGGGTGGGGTGCCAGTGTTCCTGTTCCATTACCCCCAAGCCAGAGCCGTTGATACTTGTTTACAATCTTAAAGTTTTTTCTTGCCGTTTTGGCGACGCTTCGGTGCGATGCCCCTTCCTCTTGGGGCATGACCTAGGGGGTTGAGGGTTGGCCTGCTTGGGTCAGGGCGACGGCAAGTTCGCGATAGCGGCGCGGATCGCCTTCGGAAAGAATCAACCGTTCGTTGCCTCGCCGTTCGTACAGGGTTTCGATAATCCGGCTCCAATCCATCGGGGTTAGAGGCGATTCGGTTAGGGCTGAAGCCGCAGGGGTTGCCAGGTCTGCGAGATGCTGCTGGGCCAAGCAGGCACGGGCTTTGACGACTAAGCTGGAGTCGTTGGCGATTAAATCACCCAACTGCGTTTGGATCTGCGATCGCCACGCGATCGCCTCTTTGGGCACGGCCCCGGCCAACGCCTGTAAACCCACCACTGCTGCATACCGCACGACCCATTCTTCGTCCTGTTGGGCGACAAAGAGCAAGGCTTCCAACGCCTCTTCCTGGGCCACTTCTAACAACTCGGCAGGAAACCAATGCCACTTCATCGTGCCTAGCCCTTGAGCTGCCGCCCGTCGTACACTGACGGCAAAATCCGCCGTCGCTGCACCCAGTAACGTCACCAGCCCCCGTGGATCGCCAATGCCCGCCAAGGCCCGGATTGCCCAGGCCCGCGCCGTGTAGTTATGTTGATCCAGTTGCTCCAGCAGGGCGGGTACCGATGGCTCCCCCAGGGCGATCAAGCCGTTTACTGCTGCCACCGCTGCCCCCGGATTGTTGTAGCCCAGCGTGGCGATGAGGGTGGGAATTGCGCCTTCATGCTGGGCGGTAGCGAGTTGATGGACGGCCCGCACGAGCTGAGCCGATGACGTTGCTGATTCAACCGCGTCTACCAGGGTATGTAAATTGCTCATAGAAATTTGGGGAATATAATGAGGGTTTTTATGGGCGCTCTTCTATTATTGCTGGCGGGCAGTCTTCCTACACAATTCTTGATGTCTGGTCTGGCGCTGAGGGCCTAGAGCAGGGTATCCATCAGGCCCATGACGGCGATCGCGTCCTCAGATAAGGTGATTGGCTCCGTTGGGGCGATGTGTTGTTCTAGAATTCCTTTGAGGGCAATGAGCTTCAGGCTATTTTCCGCCAAGGCATTGGCAATCGGCTCGGCGGCGGGGAGATAGGCGATCGCCCCCAAATCCATTAACACGGTGCGCCGCAGTTGCAAGTTGGAGTGAGACAAGGCCGCGACCAAGCGATCGCCATAAATGCGGGCCACTTCCGGTGAATCGGCCAGTTGATACATGGCTCGTGCCGCCGCATACTGAACTCGTTCGGCGGGATGCTCCAAAAAGGGTTCAACAACTGCAATGGCTTCCCGCGCTTGCAAGGCTCCCAAGGCTTCCAGGATGGCATCGTAGGGTTGGGCCAACAGGGCCGCATTCGCGGGATTTTCTGACCCTGGAGTTTGCAACAGTTCGATCAAGGCGGGTACGCAACTGGAGTCGCCCAGCATTCCCAACGACTGGGCTGCTGCTTCGCGCACATAAAAGTCGGAGCAAGTCAAACAGTCGATTAACGGGGGCACGGCGCGGCGATCGCCCAATTTGCCTAAGGCGCGGGCCGCATTCCGGCGGAGGGGATAGCCCCCCGCACTGGTGCGATCGTCTTCATCCGCCAAGGCCCGAATCAATGTGGTAATCGCCAGGGGTTCCGCAACCCGAAAGCGACCCAGCCACCAGGCCGCGTAGACCCGCAGCCCCAGATGATTGCCTTGTAAGTTGGCGATCGCCTGCTCCACGGTCAACGGCTCATCTTCCGGGGCTGACCCCACACCAGCCTCAGACGCAGACAGATTGGAATTAGAATCACTCTGAACCATGATTATTTAAGCTGCTAATTTAAATGCGCTAATTTTGAACACGCTAATTCAAACACACTAATTCTAGTCGCCCGCCCTCAACCGCACCAATTCAAAAAAATTTTTACTCAGCCATCTCTCTGGCGCGTGGCCCCAGCTTGTGCTCTAAGCCAGTGACCACCGTAACGAACTGCCTTGTATCGCCTTTGTTTCCTCACCTTGATTGTGCCACAACCAGCCCGTTCTGCCAAAAACTAAAAGGATGGACAGCATCCACTATCCATCCCCTTGGGTATATTTTGAACTCCTGGCCTGAACCCAGCCCCTGGCTAAGTTCCAACCGTGGTCAAAGTTTTAAGCATGGTGTCTCAACGGCTGTAACCAGGTCAAACCTTAGCTCATCGCTTCGATGTTCACGATTTTGCCACCCATTGCGGTAATCCGTTGCATGGTCTCATTCATCCGATTGTACGGAACTGTAATGAAAACACTGCTACTAGACCGAATGGGATAGCCCATGCTGTCGGTTTCGGTGTTTTGACGTAAGCCAGTCACTTCATAACGAAAGCAACGGCTGGCAGCACTATTTGACTGGCCTGCAAATTGACCTAACATTGGTACGACTCCAGAAAAGTGGAACAGTTCTCGATTCGGCAAGACGACCTGACCCTAGAGGGGGGAAACGCTTGCAATTTTGCCCCCGACCCGCAGGACTTGCTGCATCCGGTTGGAGAGATCTTCGTAAGGCACGATGAAGACTTGGTTGCTGCGACGTACCCGTGGGTAGCCTGGTTGGCTGACCGCCGCAACTTCGACCCGGAAAAGCCGCCCAGACCCATGAATTTCGGAGCCACCAAAGCCGCTGTTGATTGCGGTGCCTTTGGCCGAAGGCCGATATGCCCAGCCATTGCCGCTGCCAGAGGAAGGCGCAACGATGGGGGTGGCGGTATTCCGTGCTAGTTCACCTGCAAGGCGGGAAAGATTGCCGGAAATCTGGGCGCGATCGCTGTTCGCATAGCCCCGATAAAGTTGGAATAAGCGGCTGAACCCAACCGTCCGTTGCCCAATTCCGGTGGTGACGAAATCCCGGTAGAACGGAACGATGTTTTCACCAAAGTTGGCGTAGTATTCGGGCGAGTCAATGTAGGAGTCAATGTCGGCATCGTAGCCTTTGGTCTGATACAAATCGAGGTGGAAAATGACCTCGGATTCGTCATAGGGCGCACGACCCAACAGATGCTTGCAGTTCAGCTCGATCAAACGAGTCTGAAAATTGCCATAGAAAAATTTGGTTTTGTACAGTTCTGACTTTGCAACTTGGCGCACAAAATCTTGAACGGTGATTTTGCGATTTTGCAACAACGATTCAGCACTGGTCAGCCGCTCAGAAGCCATCAGGTAATCGTTGCCGAGCAGTTGGCGGTAGACTGCCCGAATCACAGCATCTACTTCCTCGCGGGAAGAGGTTGGGCGCAGTTCAAGCGGCGCAACATCGCTGTATGCAGTTGTGCCTAGCCGGGATGCTTCTGTTGTAATCGGCACGTTGGGTTCTCCCTTTCTTAATTGAACGTTGATCTAGTGATGTCTAGGTGATGGTTTCGCGTTGCGGTTGCCGCTGTGAGGCCAATCTCGTTGAGCCGTAATGCGGCATGGACGACCTCATGGGCAATTCCAGCGTTAAAAACCATGACTGAGTTGAATTTGGCGATCGCAGCTTTTGCCAACAAGTACCAATGAACCTGCGAGCTAAACAAAAGCCAAACTGAAGTAAAATTTGGTGTTCAGAAAGGGCAAAAGAAGGTCACATGATTGGTTCCTTTGCCCTGATGATATTGACAACTTAAGGCTGAATAGTTGGGTGAACCAGACGCAATACTTTGTCAGCAACAAGGCTACCTTGCGATCGCCTCTGGCTCAACCGCCTACAATCAGATTGATTTAGACCGGCGTTACGCTCATCACTCGGCTACCCCGCGCATTCAGTTGTTGCAGCTTGGTAGAGAGTTGGTCGTAGGGCACCAGCATTTCCATCGTTGTGCGACGAACCACCGTGGCATTAGGAGCCGCAGCTTGAATGACCCGCACCCGATAGAGGGCTGCCCGATCGCCACTCGTTCCCCCTTTCAGCGAACCAGAATCGGCGGCATGAATAGGCGATACAGTATTGCGACCTAAGTCCCAGGCGAGTTGACTCTGCTTCTTATTCTGAGCGCGATCGCTGTTGGCATAGCCGCGATAGACTTGGAACAAGCGACTAAAGCCCACTGTTCTTTGCCCTGGCCCCTTCGTGATAAAGTCCCGATAACTGGGTACAATATTGTCACCGAAGTTTTCTTGATATTCGACAGAATCAATGTATGAACTGATCTCAGCTTCATACCCTTTCGAGTTGTAGAGATCAACATGAAAGGCGATTTCAGACTCATCGTAGGGAACGCGCCCTAACAAATGTTTATAATTTAGCTCAATAAACCGAGTTTGAAAGTTGGGATAGAAAAACTTCTCCCGGTACAGATCTGATAAAGCGATCGCCCGTACAAAATCCCGTACCGAAATGCAACCTTGCCGGAGCAAGGATTCAGCACTGGTGAGGCGCTCACTTTTCATCAAATACTCATTTCCCAAGACCTGACGATAGGCAGCCCGAATAACGGCTTGCACATCGTCTTCAGTCCAGTGGGGACGGAGTTCCACAGCCTCGGTTTCCTCGTAGGGGGCAAACCCTAGACGACCCGCTTCAATTAAGCTAGGCATGATTCCTTCCTCTTAAAAATTGCCAACAAGGTGCTTGCTTGGGCGTTTTGTTATTTGGAAATGAACAAAATTGCCCGGAAAGGTAAGCAACCCTTGGCTGAAACCAGCAGGCTACCTACCTCTCTGGGCAACACTAGCAATCTAGCTCAATGCGTTGATAGCGTAGTCGATGTAGGAGTTAGCTTCAACAGCAGGGTCACCGCTCAGGCCGTGGTTTGCTTTGATGTGCTTCAGAGCTTCAACGTACCAGCTAGGAGACAGTTCAAAAGTGCTGTTGATTTCAGCCAAGCCAGCAATCAAGTACTCATCCATGGGGCCGGTGCTGCCAGCAACCAAGCAGTAGGTGACCATGCGGAGGTAGTAGCCGATGTCACGTACACACTTGTCCTTACCACGTTGGTCAGAAGCGTAGTTAGCGCCTTGCATTTGGGTGGTGTAGGGGAATTTTTGGTAAACAGCGTTAGCTGCGCCTTCAGCCAAAGACTGAGCTTTGGAGCTGAGGGTCTTAGCGGCTTCCAGGCTGGCAGAGGCTTGGCGGAACCGACCGAAAGCAACTTGCATTTCGGTGGAGCTGAGGAAACGACCCTGGGAATCAGCGGTTGCTACTGCTTCAGTCAAGGGAGTCTTCATTGTCTTAATCTCTCCGTAATTTTTTACAAACTCTTGGTTGAAAATAGGTTTCCCAATTGGAACCAACCGGGACAGAAGTCAAATTAGGCAATTAGCCAACTGCGTTTGCAGCGCGATCGAAGTAGCTACCAACTTCAGACATCAGAGCGCTACAGTCGCCACGGGTAACACCGTTGGGATCGTTAGCGATCGCCAAAGCAGCTTCTTTCATTTTTGCAACACCAGCAGCAACGGAAGCACCGGGAACACCCAGAGCAACGTAGGTCTCACGCAGACCATTCAAGCAGCGATCATCCAGAACGCTAGCATCGCCAGTGAAGATTGCATAGGTGACGTAGCGCAAGATGATTTCCATGTCGCGCAAGCAAGCAGCCATACGACGGTTGGTGTAAGCGTTGCCACCAGGAGCGATCAACTGAGGCTGCTCAGCGAACAAAGAACGAGCGGCATTAGCAACGATCGAAGATGCATTGCTGGTAATGCGGTTGACGGTGTCCAAACGCTTGTTACCTTCGCTGACCATTGCGCTCAGAGCATCGATTTGAGAACCGCTGAGGTACTCACCACGAGTATCAGCCTGAGCAACTACCTTAGCAAAAGCGTCGTACATGATTGTCGATCTCCTAATTTGTCAATAGTTTTGCTAACAAAATGTGTTAGTAAACTGAAAGCAGTTAACCTTTCTTAAAGATTACCTAAGTAATCATTAGAGGAATTTGAAACACCCACTGCCATCTTCGCCTCGTTCACTTCTCTGCAAAACAACGAAAACAGATTCACTTTTCTCGTCGTCAGAAAAAGCTGGGAGGCTTGGTTTTGCAACCTTCGGGCTGCCTTGTGGATGTCCTTAACTCGCCCCAAGACTTTTATACTATATCGTGTGATCCATAGTGGGAGAACTGGGGTCAAGGTTTATATCAATTAACAAAGTCGTACATATTTCGCAACATTTTTCTTAGAATTTGGGGTGTGTGGTCTGGCCTGGAAGGGGCGAGAAGCTTGCGTGGAAAGGGTTTGTGGGCGATCGCGGGTAATGTAAACAAACTGTGGGATGGGAGCTTAAGAAATTAGAGGCGAGGTAGCCAACGGGCTTCTGGTTGAGTAGTAAGCGGGCGGGGAGAATCCCCACGGCAGGCAGGCAAAGCCCAAAAACTCTTGTACGCTGGACGGAGACACTGTTTCTACCAGGTAACGAGTCAATATGATGAATTCGCTACAGCAGTTTCATGCTTTCTTTGCCGCTTGTGTGGGGCAATGGGCCACGGAGCGCACCTATCATTATTTGACGCATCAAGAAGTGGAGCGATCGCGCACAGAATTTGTGGTTGAGCCGATTACACCAGAGCGCAAGGCCAAAGTGCTGACCGACAACGAATATCCAGAGCAAACAAATTTGGCCGATTTGCCGGGGTTTCATCTGGCGTTTAATACCGTTTCGGAAAAAGGCGAACGGGTGAGTCAGGCGTTGAATATGTTGTTTGTGCCGCAGCAAGAAGCCGACACGATTTTGATGGGGGACTATTTGCGCGATCGCGCCTATGAAGAATCGCGGCCCATTATTTCTAGTTTTCGGTTTACGCCAGAAACGCGGGAACTACTGATGACCACGCAATATACGCAAGTTGTGTCAGTGGATTCGATTACCCTGGTCAATCCCAATTTGCGGATTCGCCGGATTATTAACTATCACCGTCCGGCAGAGGGGGAACCCTTGCGGGATGTGCGGCTAGTGGGGTTTGGGGTGGAGCAAAAGCAGTAAGCCTGGGCAGGGGCGATCGCGTGCTGTCGGGCCTGGGGCCACAACCAATCAGCGCATTTTAACGAGTGAAGGTGGTAGGGGATAGGCATAAGCGATGGCGATCGCCGCCGTACTCCCAGCCAGTAACACCAACCAGGTCAGCTTGACCGTTTTGGGATTGGTGGGGTTGCCCCGCAGAAAACCGGGATGGCTGACGAGCATTTCCGCCCCGCCCCGTTGCACGATCCAATAGGTCACAAAGGCCGCCAGCAGCCAATACACCACCCACCAAGCGATGACATAGGGGTTGCCCATGCGGGGATAAAAGAAGTAGGCCACATTGGGAATACCGCCCATTACTACCCCCACCCCCATGACCACCCACGGCAGACTCAAGCAAACAAAATAACCCCGCAGTAAGGTGGCATAGCCCGGTGCCAAGGCGGGGTTTTGGGCAATATAAGCCCGCGATCGCCACCAGAGAATGACTGTATTGAGGCCCGCGACGACGAGCGCCACTAGCCAAAAATAGCGATATAAGGTGACAAAGAATAAATCCATACCAATCCTTTAGGGGTGAAGCGTCTGTGGGGCTTGCCGATGAATTCACGGAATGAACCCGGTTTTCCAAGCGGGTTGTTCAAGCTTAATGATTTTTCTAGTTTGGTTCCGGGCCAGGAGCGATCGCGCCGATGCGACCGATATGCGCCAGAATAATGGAGTTTGTTGCCACAGTAATCAATTGCGCGGAGAGGGAATAGCGAAGAGTGGCTGAATTTAATTTTTTCCAGCATTGGTATCCCCTTAGCCCGATCGCCGATCTGCGTCCCGCTGTGCCCACTCCCGTCACCGTTTTGGGCATTCGGACGGTGATTTGGCAACCCCGCGATCGCGCCACCTACTGCGTCTTCCTGGATCAATGCCCCCATCGGTTGGCCCCCCTTAGCGAAGGCCGCATTGACGAGCAAACCGGACACTTAATGTGTAGCTATCACGGTTGGCAGTTTGATGCCCAGGGCACCTGCCAGCGCATTCCCCAAGCCGAAGCCGATTTTCAGCCCGCCCAGCAACCCCAACTTTGTGCCACAGCCCTGCCCTGCCAGGTCGCGAATGATCTGCTGTGGGTGTGGCCGGATGCAAATAGCACCGAGTTGGCCGCGCAAACGCCGTTGCCGCTGTCGCCCCAGGTTGATGCCAGCCAGGGCTTTGTGTGGGATTCTTATGTGCGCGACCTGGATTATGACTGGCAAACCCTGGTGGAAAATGTGGTCGATCCCAGCCATGTCCCCTTTGCCCATCATGGCGTGCAGGGAAACCGTGCCCAAGCGCGGCCTGTGCCGATTCAAATCACTGAGTCAACGCCAACGCGCATTGAGGCTAAAAGTGAAGGGCGATTTAATACCAAAATGACCTTTGAGCCACCGTGTCGGGTGGAATATGCGATCGCCTTTGGGGCCGATAAACAAATCGGATTAGTGACCTATTGTGTGCCAACGGTGCCGGGGAAATGCCGCATTGTGGCCCAGTTCCCCCGTAATTTTGCCCAGACTGCTCATCGGTGGACACCGCGTTGGCTCTCCCACATCAAAACGCGGAATGCCGTGTTAGACGGGGATATGATTTTGCTGCAACAGCAGGAGCAAATTTTGCACCAATCTGCCTCCCCTTCCTGGCAGAAGGCTTACACATTGCCCACAAGTGCCGATCGCTTTGTGATTGAGTTTCGGAAATGGTTCGATCGCACCTGTGCAGGGCAGTTGCCTTGGCCAGCGGGGACAACACCGCCAACTTTTGGCCCGCGCGATCGCCAGCAAGTGCTCGACCGCTATCACCAACATACGCAATTGTGCAGCAGTTGCCGGAGCGCATTGCAATGGGTGGAGCGGGCAGAATGGGGGCTACTGGGTTTGACGGTGCTGGTTGTGGCGATCGTTGCCGTCCTGCCGGATGAGTATCGCCGCTGGCCTGGAATTCCTCTACTACTTTTGGCTTTGGGTGGTTTGGGGGTTGCGGCCTGGTTGAAGATTTGGCTAGAACCACAATTTCGATTTGTCGATTACATCCACAGCGATCGCCCGTAGAGATAACTAAGAACTAACTCAGAATGATGAATTCATTTCTAAAAAAGTGCATAATGCTCAAGATAAATAGGAAGTTAGGATTGCTAAACAAAACAGAATAGAACTTGTGAGTAGAGCGATCTAAACATTAATATAAAATCTAATTATCTTCTGGCGTGGACTTTTAAAAAAGTGTGTTTTTACTGCTGATGCCAATGCTATGAAGTGCCAAAAAAATGGTATAGAACTCGAAATTTACCCGATTTGGACTGACTGAAAACAGACTATGAATGTGGGCAGCTTGTCTTTTCCTGCTTTGGTGTTGGCAAAACGCCTGAAAATTAAGCTTGGGCCAGAGGCCCAGCAAAGGTCAGAAAAATTGGGCTGGGAGCGGCTGGGTGCCGGTCTGGTGGCTTAAAATAACAGCATGGCTAATGATGATTATTACTACATTCTTGAAGTTCACTCGTCGGCGACCCAGGCGGAAATTAAGCAAGCCTATCGGCGGCTGGCGAAGCTATTTCATCCCGATAGCCGGAGCCAAACGGCCAACCACGACAAGATTACGCGCTTGAATGCGGCCTATGAAGTGTTGGGTGATCCCCAGCGACGATCGCTCTACGATCAACAGCGACGCTATAGCCACGGGCGATCGCCGGGGAGCAAAACCGATGATTTGGGCGATCGCCTCCGTCGCCGCCACCAACGCACCGCCGCCGCCCAAGAACGCTACCACGCTCAGCAAACCGGGCAACAAGCCGATGAGCATTTGGAACTGTGGCTGAAGCAGGTGTATACCCCCGTTTCCCGGTTGATTTACAAGATTATTGAACCCCTGCGGGCCGAAATTAACGAACTGTCGGCTGATCCCTTTGATGATGAGTTGATGCAGGATTTTTTGGATTATTTAGACGACTGTCAGGGGTGGCTCACTGCGGCGGAACGGGCGTTTCAGTCGTTACCCAATCCGGCTCCGGTGGCAGGGGCGGCGGCGAGTTTGTTCTACTCTCTGGGCCAGGTGCGAGATGGCATTGAGCAACTGGAATTTTTTACCAATAACTACGACGAGCATTATTTGCATACAGGCCAGGAATTATTTCGCATTGCCAAAGGACTCCGGTACGAGGCGCAGGTTGCGGTGCGGGAACTGGTGGCGGTATTGTGATCCGAACCCGAAGCGAGGATTAGGCGGCAATGGCAGTGGACTATGACCTGGTGGTCATTGGGGCGACGACGGCGGGAATTCAGGCTGCGATCGCTGCCGCTGATTTGAAGGCGCGGGTGGCCCTTGTCACCCACGGCTGTACCCCAGCGACGGGGTGGGACTTGGCAATTTTGCAGGCGGGCAGTGCGATCGCGGGGGATGGTCAGGCGGTCGGGGCGCTCAAGCCAGGGTTGGGGTGGCCCAAGGCCGCGATCGCCAATCTGGAAGCCTTACACTCTCCGGCAGTTCTGGCCCATCGGGGAATTGATGTGATTACGGGGATGGGGGAATTTTGTCGGAAACCAGTTCCGGCGTTGCTGGCCGAGGGGCGGCAGTTGCGATCGCGGGCCTATCTGTTGGCGGTGGGGTGCGGTTCCCAGATTCCGGCGCTCGCTGGGCTGGATACCATCGCCTATCTCACCCTGGAGCAAGTGCTGGAGCAAGGGCCAACCGTGCCTCCTACCTATCACTGGGGCATTTGGGGCACTGACCTCCGGGCGATCGCCCTGGCCCAGGCATTGCGGCAGTGGGGGTTTCCGGTAACGCTGTTTTGGGCGCAAACGGCGGACCCCGTGGGGGGCGATCGGGACGTGGCCGGAATGCTACAAGCCCAGATGGACGCAGCGGGAATTGCGGTGTGTATTTCGCCAGTGTGCCAAGTGGGTGCCCAAGGAGAGCAAACGCAGATCCGGCTAGAAACCCGGACGTTGACTGTCGATCGCTTGGTGGTGGTGGGTGCGCCGTTGCCGAATGTCGCGGCTTTGAATCTGGCGGCAATGGGCATTGAGGGGGAGCCGCACCGCTTGCACCAGTCGGCCCGCTTGCAAACCACCAATCCCCGTGTGTATGCCTGTTTGGGGCAAACTGAAGCCGGAGCCTTTGACCATGTGGCCCGCTACGAAGCGGCGATCGCCGTCAAAAATGCCCTGTTTTGGCCCCGGTTCCGCGCCAATTACCAAGCCCTGCCCTTCAGTCTCCCCACGATGCCGGAACTAGCCTGGGTGGGATTGTCCGAAGCCCAGGCTCACCAGCAATATGGAGCCGAGGTTCAAATTCTGGTTCGCGCCTTCAATACCGTGCCCGCAGCTCAGATTCGCAGTGATTTGACCGGGTGGTGCAAGCTCCTGGTGCGGTCAAATGGCAAGCTCCTGGGGGCGATTGCGATGGGCCAGGAAGCGGCCCAGATCATCACCCTGATTGCCTTCGCGATGCAACAAAACCGCACCATTCAAACCCTGGCGACGTTACCCATTCCTACCCCCGCGATCGCCCAGATCCTCAATCAATTGGGGCAGGATTGGCGATCGCTATCCCTGGGCCGTCAGCCCCGTCGCGAAGACTGGTTAGATAGCTTTTTTGACTGGCGGCGATCGTGGTCACGGTAAGTGTTGAATTTTGAGTAAAACTGGGGTGCCGTGTTGGCGATTGCGCCAATGCTGCTGTTACTTGAATTTGTAAAGCTCGTCGTGAAATCTATGGCTCTGGTGAGTTGGCGCTGTTGTGTTGTTGACACTGGGTACACAGGCCATAAAACTCCAACATGTGATAGTAAATCTTGAACTGGTACGACTGGTTCAATTGATTTTCCAAATCATGCACGGGACATTCATCAATCGGGATGGAATTGCCGCACTGCAAACACGTTAGATGATGACGGTCTTCCTGGATTAAACTGTAAACCGCTTCCCCCCCGGTCACTGTCCGCGCTTGCACTAATCCTTCCAGCTTCAGACTTTCCAGCGATCGATACACCGTTGCCAGCCCCATTGCCAGGTTGCGCCGCCGTAGCTCGATGTACAAGTCCTGGGCCGAAATCTGACAATTCAGACTTTTGAGAGTGTTGATAATGCGCTCTTGGTTTCGAGTACGCCGAGGTTTCATGGGGCAAAACGGGAGGTAAACAAACGGGATAGGCGGCAAAAATCAGGTCTTACACAGTCGCATTACTGCAAGTTGAATCATTGCACTTTACATCTAGCGTGGAGATCCCCCCAGCCGCCCTTATCAAGGGGGGTGCCGCAGGCGGGGGGATCGGTTTAGGGCTGAGGGGGCTGATCAAGGGCGTAACTCCTAAGAAATACAGGCCAGGAAAACGGGCGCAAGCTCAGAAAAGCGGTAGCATCAGGAGTGTTATTGCATTCAAGCTGGGATTGTGACTCAAACCTATCACGCTCAAATTTATGTAACACTGCGGCCTTCGGTGCTTGATCCGGCGGGAACGGCGGTGCAATCGGGCTTAAAGCACATGGGCTATGACAATGTGACTCAGGTTCGCATTGGGAAGTATGTGGAAGTCACCCTGACGGCAGCAGATGAGGACAGTGCCAAAGCGCAACTGGATACGATTTGCGACCAGCTTTTGGCCAATCCCGTTATTGAAAATTATCGGATTGAATTGGTGGAAATGTCTACATCTATGAACAGGAGTTCATAAGTTCGGCGCGATCGCCCTAGGGTGTATCTTAAGGTCTTTTGATCCTCCCCAACCCTCCTTAAAAAGGAGGGAGCAAAACCGCTCAAAGTCCCCCTTGTTTAAGGGGGATTAAGGCTCTTTGGGCATACAAGAAAAGGGGGATCTCCGCCAGGTAACAGATCCTCGGAACACCTGCTTTCCCGTGTCGAGAGGCTCTGAAATAAAACTTTGTGCTCGGAGTGAAACCGTTATTGGCTACACTTTACAAGTCTCTGCGCGAGAAAAGAGAAACCAATTTGAGAAAAATATCTCATCACACCACACAATTGGAAAAAATCCTTTCTGAGAGGAAAGAGAGGGGCTGAGGTCGGAGTGATGCAACCACTGGCCATCCTTGCGCCAGCCGACGCGATCGCAAAACCGTTCCCAGATTTTGTCGCCGGGGTATTTGCCGTCCAGTTTAGCACCACACTCCACATAGATTTGCTTTTGCACGCTGAAACCAAACTGCCCCTTGCTGTACTTCACCCACAGCCCATCAATCGTCTTTAAGTCGGTGCAGGGAAAATTTAGTAACTCGTCGGAGCTAAACCAATCGCCGCTCTTCTTTTCAACGGCTCGGATCATCACCTCGTAGGTTTCTTGATCGGCCTCTTTCCATTTCTGGGCTTTCAGCAGGTCGCGCAGTTTGGTGTAGTCAATCCCCTTCTCTGAACTTAGGTCACTTCGGTCAAAAAATAAATCTTCAAGGTCGATCTCCTTCTCCGAATTTAGGTCACTCCTTTCAGAGAATAAATCATCCATATTTTCAGGTCTAAATGGTTTATTGACCTTGGTTTCAAATGAAGAGAGTGGTTGTGAGAGATGATGTTTCGATGCCTCCCCCTTCTCTGAACTCGAATCGCTGCTGTTAAAGAATAAATCTTCCATGTTTTCAAGTATAAATAGTTCATTTACTTTGGATTTAGAGGAAGAGACTGTTTTCGCCATTGGGTTGATTACAACATCAGAACTTTCCTCTGAAGCTGTCCGTACTGGGTTTACGTTGGGTTGAGAATTCAAGTGAAGATGATAGGTATTTAAAATAGGAATAATGTCTACATCGCGCAAGTTGAGTACGCCTTGAAAATATTGCAAATCATCTAAGCTCGCCGCACTTAGTTGAGGATCAAAATCCAGAACGTCTTTGACGGCTTGTTCAAACTCATTTAGTTTTGCCCAAAATTCTTGATAAGGCTGTAAAACTTCGGCTTCAATTCGTTTTGAGTCTTCAAGCGAGAGTCCTAACTGTTGCCCACGAAACTTGAAGGCTCGCTGGTCAATTGGCGAAAGTTTGCCTTGCTTCAGTTTGGCACGAGCATTTAGTTCTTTGCGAAAAATGAGCTTTGGATCGCCTTGCGGGGCACGCGCTAGCAAAATTTTGTAGCCTTCCCGCACGGCATAAATTTCGGGCTGCATGGTGGGTGCGGCTTCCTGAACTTTTTCTCTGGCATATTCATGTAATTCGTCTACGGTAATTTGCCCATCTTCGTTGCGATCGGCGGCTCCTGTTTCTAATCCCTGCACCAGATAGCGGGTGTAAATGCTGGCTCCTTCTTTTTCATAGGAAACCTGGGTGGCCGTGGAGGAAGTCAACACGGCCCGTCCTTCCCCGCCCAGTTGGGCTTTCACATCCACGGCCTCATCGGCTGCTTTTGCCTTCATATCATTGGCAAAGGCTCCACTGAAACAGCAATCGAGAATCAAGCCTAATCGTTTAGAACGACTGCGACTCATGTAATGTTGCAAGGCACTGGCAGGAACAGCGGTGCTGGTGAGAATCCTGCCCTGAGTGTTCTTTTCCGTGATGCGATTGGCAAAGTAAAGGGTGCCGTTGTCATCGCGTACGCCATGCCCGGAGAAATAGAGTAATACCAGGTCATTGCGATCGCGGTTTTCGGTGAACAGGGTTTCGATCGCTCGTTCCATCTGGGTGCGATCGGGATTGGGCAACAGGTCAACCTGATCAAAGCCACCAATCTGAGGGCTTTGCAAAACCCGCTGTAGGATTGAGATGTCTTCTTGCGTTCCTGGCAAAGCCGACAAGCCCTCGCCGTATTCACTAATGCCAATGAGTAGTGCAACTTTCGCCATTAACTCTTGCTGGTGTCGCTTTTTACTACTCTAACGGTCAAATGAGAAATTTTTTCGATGGCTTGTAACTGTTGTTCCAGTTGTTCTGGAGTCCGGTATTCTAGCTTGACATCGCCGTACTCAATCTTGAGCGTTGCTCCGGCAATCCTATTTCTAAGCCAATTCATGACTGCCAGGATATTTTTCAAGTTCACTTCTGCCTTGAGAATGCCCAGATCAAATCCGGTTTCCCCCGCTTTGCTGCCTTCAGGAATGTCAGTTGATCGGGCTAAGTTTGCATCCTCGGCTAGCCCATCTTTGAGGTCTGTGGCGAGGCGCTGTGTATAAGCTTCGAGTTCTTCTGGTTCGAGATCCAGTCCAGCCTGGTTTAAGTCGATGAACAGGTCAAGGGTATTGGACATAAGAAAATGTTGCCAAGCAGTTGACCACGATTTTAGCCCTGTGATAGGCAGAGTGGGAACTTTTGACTTGTCTTGTTTGGGCGATCGCGGCCTTCAACTCGAATTAGCGATCGCTATAATTAAGCATCAGCCAACTCACGCTATGAGTTAAAAGCATTATGGTAATGGTAGAAACGGCGATCGCTTTGGAACAGTCACTGCTAGAAACGGCTGACGCGATCGCGCCCATTTGTCCATATCTAAAGCTCAAAAATAGCCGAAAAGGGAGAAGGGGAATTTCTTCTACAATTGAGGCACCTGAACTAGTGAGGCGACTCCTGAATGGCAGCTACAGCAACCGATTATAAGCACGTTGAAATCAACGACAATGGTATGCCTGTTATTACCGGAACGACGATGAAAGTCGTTGAATTAGTGGCATCTCACCTGACCTACGGTTGGAGTCCAGAAAAACTTCACTTTCAATATCCTCATGTCGCACTCGGTCAGATTTATTCGGCACTTGCCTATTATTGGGATCACAAAGAAGCTTTAGATGCTGATATGCAACATCGGCATGAGTTAGCAGAGCAATTTTGACAACAAAGTCGTCCCTCTCCGATTGTGGCTAGGTTACGGCAAGAAGGCTTGCTACAGTGACCCTTGCTTTATACATAGACGAGAACGCACCTCGCCAAATTACTACGGGTTTGCGTATACGTGATGTTGACGTTTTAACGGTGCAAGAAGATGGCAGAGCCGGGATTTCTGACTCAGTTGTGCTGGAACGGGCCGCAGAACTTCAGCGCGTTTTATTCACTAGAGATGATGATTCTTTGCTGATTGCGAGTCATTACTAGCAGAGCGGCACAAACTTTTCTGACATTATTTATGCGCCTCTACCAACGGTTAGTATTGGTGCTTGCATAAGTGATTTAGAAATGATTGCAAAGACTTGTACTTTAGAGGATTTTGAGAATTGGGTACAGTATTTACCTCTTTAGCTACACATTGCCAGATTTGATCAAAAGCATTTCTCTTACTGCTAGCGATCGCCCGAAGCAATTAGTTCTCTAGTCTGCCGCTGTCACCAGGCTTGGAGGGTGGCAAAATCGACGGTATGGGTTTCGCCCATTGTGGCAACGCGATCGCCTGCGACTAATTTCCGCCCGCGCCGAGTTTCCACTTTGCCGTTGACGGTGACTTCTTCCGCCTGGATCAGCAGTTTGGCCTGTCCCCCGGTTTGTACCAGCCCTTTCACTTTCAAAAACTGATCTAGTTTAATGGTGGTTTGCTCCGTCTCGTTTGCGGCCATTGCCTTTCCTCAAAAACACAACTATCAGGGTTGCGCGATCGCCCTCTTTCTATCCTAATGTTGGGTGTAGGATTTCGGTGTGCCGATGCGAACCCATCACCATCTACGGCAGTTGCTCCACGCGATCGATGGGCGTGGTTACAAGGCTTATAAAGATCTGGAACGGCAGTATGAGTTTCCGGATTTTGTGTTGCGGATCGATCGCGTCCAGGGTGATCCCTTTGCTGCTCCGAGCCAAGGCCGCATCCAGGTGCCCCAGGCGATCGCCCAATTGCCGCCCAGCTTGTATCAAACGTCCAGTCGTGCCATTGCCCTGCGGGATTATCTCACGCGCCAGGGCGATCGCGCCTGCCAATCGCTGCGGCAAAAGCGGGGCAGTGGGGGCAGTGGGCTAATTGCCGTCAGCCAACCGGGCCAGACCGTGTTAGAACGCACTGCTGTCTTTGTGTCGGCGGACTGGGTAGAACTGCGGTTTGTGGTGGGGTTGCCTGCCTTTGGGCGCAGGGTGGCGGGCGATCAGGCGGCGGAGTTGCTCTGCGAGGATTTACCGGCGATCGCCGCCCAAGCCTTGCACTATGCCGCCCTGGATGGGGCCGCCCTGCAACACCACGTTGAAACGGCAGAGGATGCAGATTGGGTGCGGAGTCAGTTGGGCGATCGCGGCTTGGTGGCATTTGTGGCGGATGGGGCGGTGTTGCCTCGGCGGAGTGGTGTGGACGATCGCCCCTTGCCCGATGGGTTGCCGTTTCAGTCGCCGGAGGCTTTGCGGGTGGAGTTCACCTGTCCCAATCGGGGGCGGATTACGGGGATGGGGATTCCGGCTGGGGTGACGCTGATTGTGGGCGGTGGGTATCACGGCAAATCCACGTTGCTGCGGGCGTTGGAAGTAGGGGTTTACAACCATATTCCCGGTGATGGGCGGGAGTTGGTGGTGGCGGATGGCTCGGCGGTAAAAATCCGGGCGGAAGACAAGCGGAGTGTGGCCCAGGTGGATATTTCGCCGTTTATCCAGAACTTGCCCCAGGGGCGATCGACGACCCAGTTTTCCACACCCAGCGCCAGCGGCAGCACTTCCCAGGCGGCCAATATTATGGAAGCGTTGGAAGCGGGAAGTCAGCTTTTACTGATTGATGAAGATACGGCGGCGACTAACTTGATGATTCGCGATCGCCGGATGCAAGCCCTCGTGGCCAAAGCCCAAGAACCGATTACTCCGTTGGTGGATAAGGTGCGCCAGTTATATACCGAACATGGCATTTCGACGATTTTGGTGATGGGGGGGAGCGGCGATTACTTTGAAATGGCGGATACGGTCATTGCCATGCAGCACTATGAACCGGAGGAAGTCACCGCCCAGGCCCAGGCGATCGCCCGCCAATACCCCACGGAACGCACCCCAGAAGGTGGCAAAGCGTTTGGCCCACTGCCGACTCGGCCCGTGCCTGCCCTGCCGAAAACCCGCGATCGGGATTACATTAAATGGAAAACCTACGATCTAGATACCATCGTACTGGAGCGCGAAGAAATTGACCTCGCAGCGGTGGAACAACTGGTAGACCCCGCCCAACTCCGGGCGATCGCTGCCACCCTGGTGTACCTGCAACGCGCCCCGCTGGAGGGTTGCCGCACCGTTCCCGAATTGCTGGATCGGGCCATGACCATGATCGCCACCCAAGGCTGGGATGCACTGACCCCGCTGCCCCGTGGCGACCTGGCCCAGTTTCGGCGTTGGGAATTGGCCGCTGCCCTCAACCGTTGGCGGGCGATCGCGGGTCATTAGTTCTGCTTCTCCGCTGTATCCAGATCCAACTGCCCCATCGTATACAGCAACTTGCGAATCTGTTCGGCATAGCGCCGAGTTTCCGCCGCCTGAGTGTGGTATCGCTCGGCTAGGGAACGGCTCTGAAACTTGCTTTCTTGCCCAATCCGCTCCAGCAATCGCCCCCGTTCTTCCAACGTTCTGAGCGCCACCCATAAAGCCTCTTCCGTTGCTTCGTCTTGGGTTTCAACCAAGGCCCGTGCGGTAAAACTATGGCCCACATGGCAGCGATATTGCAAGATCGGAGTCTGCCCAATTTCCCAGAGCGGCCCGCCACAAGCCGGACAACTTTGGGCGACGGCCTCACCGATGCGCTCCATCTTGTGCGCGTTCCCCATCACCTGCTCCGTCATGCGGACTTCCAACCGCAAATCTTCGGGGACGGGCTGGTTCGCTGGCCGTTGCTGCTGGGTGCACTCTGCCAAATACCGACCCAGTTTGGCGACAGGGGCCACATAATCAACTGCGACATAAGCGATCGCACTATCGGGCATACTTCTGAACAAGGCTTCTTCTGGATCTTGCACCGCCGCCACGCCCCCACAGCGCTTGATCGCCTGCAAGCCCAACGTGCCATCATCCAACAAACCCGACAAAATTACCCCCGTCACCTTGCTTTGATAGGCCACTGCCGCCGACCGAAACAAGACATCAATAGCTGGCCGAGTCCGATTTTCAAATGGCCCTCGCACTAAGCGCATTTGCCCCTGACTGAGCAATAGATGAAAGTCTGGTGGTGCAAGGTAGATTCTTCCGGCTTCAATGGGCTGTGCATCGCGGACAAAATCTACAGGCAAGGCACTAACGCGGTTCAAGACAACGGCCAGATTGCTGGGTACTTGCCGACTGAGATGCACCACGACAAAAACAGCCGCATTGAGATCCGGGGGAAACTGCCCGATCAACTCGCGCAAAGCTTGAATACTGCCAGCCGAGCCGCCAATAACAATGACATGCTGTGGGTTCAATCTTTTTACCAAACGGTATTGTTTCCCCAGTCTAGGGTGGAAAGCTACAAGTGCCGTCTAACCACAGACCCATATCTGGTTTGGCCTGGGTTTTGGGGCTTTGGAGCGTGGGGGCGATCGCGCCGCTAATTTTAAAGGGCCGTGCCATCTTTGCGGGTCAACTGCCAACTATAGCTTTGCTGTCCGGCTAGATCCACATCGGGATAAATCACCTCATCTCCCGGTAAGCGATCGCCCACCTCCAAATACACCGCTTCTCTGCCGGAGCGATTCACCAACTGATGCCCATCGGCCTTGCCTGCCGGAAACCCCGCCGCCATCCCCGCCGTAAGCACCTGTTCCCCCGCCTCCGTCACCAGCGTCACCTCCCCCGCCACCACATAGATAAACTCATCTTGCTTGGTGTGCCAGTGGCGCAAGGCCGAAGCCCCCCCCGGAGCCAGTGTGACCCGGTTCACCCCAAAGTTTTTTAAGCCCAGGGCTGCCCCCAATGCCTGCTTACTCCGCCCTGCGACTGTGGCTTTGAATGGCTCTGGATAAATGGTGCCCGTGCGGGGGGCGATCGCCGTAGGGTCAATCGCAGGCAAGGCTAACTGGGGGCTTTCAGGGGACGATTTTTCGGTAGACATCAAGACTGGCTCCCAAACTCATCGCCTTGTACTCTAGCGCGAAGCCGGAGATCTGAAACGGTACAAAATCGGTGCAATTCATCTGCCAATCGTCCCATTGTGAATTATGTCTGAAGGGGTTCGATCTGTCCCCCTGTCGCTAGCGTTGAGAAACACACCAACCGAAACACCAATGAACCAGGCCACTTTTTTTCAGCACATCACCCAGTTCTCAGCCCAAGTTGGGGCACAAAGCATTCCTGTCCCGGTGTTCTACCAGGACATCATGGCTCTGTCAGCCCAATTTCTTGCCCCCATTGCCAAGATCCAAGCCCTCCTGCCCTCCCCGCGAATGCATCCCCTGCGCGTAACACCGTGGCATGGGGTGGTCAATATTGCCGCTTTTGAGTATCGCCAGTGTGACATTGGGCCATACAACGAAGTGGCGATCGCCCTGCCCTTTGTCCTCGATCGCCCTTCGCCCCTATTTGTCGGCACCCTCAGCCCCGTGCCCCCCGTGCTCCAGGTGTTTGTTCGCCATTTGCCCGTCACCACCCAACTGGCCTGCGATGCCGGGATTCAGTTTGCTAACTATCCCAAATTTGTTGCCGATATCACGTTTAAGCAAGATTCAAATTCAATTCACTGCCAACTGCAAGGGGGCGATCGCCCCATTCTGAGCCTCACCGCCCCAACCGGGCCACTGCAACCCGCCCCGCGATCGCGGATGTACCCCATGACCCGCCGGGATGGCTACCTACTGCGGAGCGAATTTATTGCCGCTGCCCATGATCATTACGTTGGCAAAGGGCGTGACCTGCACCTAGACCTGGGCGACCATCCCATTGCCCAAGAACTCAAAACCTTGCAGCTAGGCCGCGCGATCGCCTACCAATACACCCCGCACTATCAAGGCATCCTCACCCCCGTGCTGGAAAGCCTCTCACTCTGACAATACCCTTGGGCGATCGTCCCCAACGCCGCTTCAGGGTTTGCTGCACCATCTCCCTCGGTGGCTGGGGTGGAAGTCCAGCGTTGCAACAGTTACACAGGAAAAACTGTGCCATCCTGACCTGAAACATTTTGTCTGAGTGGTGAGCATTTTGTAAGTTTGGGCACACTAAACCCAGTTTCCTGGTTTCAATTTGCTTTTACTGCATAAAAACGGTGGTTTGCAGTGTATTAAACCGTAGACAGCAAGGCCTGGTGTCTGGGTTGTGACCATCCTGACCTTGCTTAATTCCTAACTATGGAACTTCCTGCCATGTCTAATTTTTCGCTCCGGTGTGGTTTTTTCAGTGGGCTAGCGCTGTTGGGTGGCCTCACCTTTTCATCCCCCGTCCAAGCCTTTTCCTTGTCCGGTTATGGAACGACTGGCGACGATATGAACGGTATGGCTATCACAGTGGACTATTTGGGCGGCGGTTCCCAAACGGCGATCTGGAAAACGACAGGATTGTATGCGGGGGGTGCTTTTGGTTCTGGGTGGTCTTTGAGTTTAGCTGGCGATACCTTCAGTGCTCCGTGGCGATTAGTGACCCAGGCTGGATTCACCCAAGCGATCGCAGCCCTACGCATCAATGCCATTCCCGGTAACACGGTTTTTGATATTGACTCCAAGGCAATCCTCACGCCCGGATCAGCCTATGGTCATCCATTTACCGTCTTATCTGGGCAAGCCCCAACCGCTTTCGCTTATGCCACCGATATTGCTGATGCTCAGGCTGATCTCAAAGGGGTACTCTCGCTCAACTGGAGCAATGGTTTTCTGGGAACAATGAGCTTTCGGGCGGATACTGACAACGGTACAGCCAGTGATCCTGTCCGTGCTGCAACTGCCGTTCCCGAACCCACCACGATCGCCGGGTTGACCCTGGCCGCCGCTGGCCTCATGGGAATGCGCCGCCGTCGCCCTGCCTAAGTGCCATTAAACGCCATTAAACCGCGATCGCCCTTGACACTGAATTGGGCGGGGCGATCGGCGCTTGAAGATGTGCAGATCAGACTGTGAGTAAACCAGAATAGTGACCCTCAGAGTCTTGCTGCATTGAGGCATGGATGTCGCTTCAGCCTACAAACCCAAAGGATTCAAAACTCTAAAAATAAGCAGTAAGATAGCCTTTTTCGCTCTAGTGAACTATTCGCTAGGGACTGAAGTTCGGGGGGGACTGACTTTGATCAAAATTAAAGAGCCGACAGTCCTATTGTTGCTCTGGTTGCTATTCCCTGGACAAGTGGGGGAGACGCGGTTTTTAGTCGCTCAAGTCTTGTTGGCGCAAATCAACGCGATTCACACTGCCCGCCGTGCCGAGGCGAAACTGAGTTTAGACTTAGACAATGATGGCGATGCCGCTTGGGGCACATTTCTGTCTGCCCTTTGGCTTGACCCCGGTAATGCGACGGCTTATGCCTATGTTGGGCTGCTCAGTCCCCGTTTTGGTTGGCCCCATTTGGGGGTGGGCGATCGCGCAACTGAGCCTGATTTCAGGCAACAAACTCAAGCAATCTGCCGTAAGATTGCCAGCGATGAATTTGAGTTTTCCAAGCACGCTGTTGATCAATCCATCCGGCATCAGATTCGGGTGTTTGAGCTGAAGGAAGCCGTTGCCAACGGTCAATTGCTTGCAGCCTATCCCCCCGATGAAACTGGCTCCGGTTATCTCCTTTTGGGGTTCACGCAGGCGGGCCGCGCGATGCATGTGCACTGTCGCTATTCCTCCCAGCCATTGATTAAAATCATGGCTGTGTATGAACCCGATTCTGCTCAATGGAATGATGATTTTACCCTCAGGAGGACTAGCCGCGATGAGCGATCGTGATGGGCCAGAACCACTGGTAGATCAGCGAGTCAGTTACACGCTGGAACTGGATGGAAAATTTTTCTTGATTGAGAACGTTCCAGCTTGGGTGAACGCGGAAACCGGGGAGCAATTTTTTGCGCCGGAGGTTGTCGAGCGGTTGCAGACCATGATTTTGGCTGGAAAGGAGCCGGAGCGGGTGATTGAAACTCCGGTTTATCGCTATGGGGCGTGAAGCCAGGGACACGATGGCGTACTGGACGGAGCGGCGTTGAGGGGGCTGAGTCGGATGGTGGCTGGTGTGAAGCCTGACTGGGAAAACTTTAGCCGAGTTGCGATTTGGCTAAGGCGGCGCGTAGATCCAAAAAGGTGTCACTGATGACCCATTGGGTGATGTCAAAGGTTGTGCCTGCGATCTTGATCAGTTTTGCTTCTGCATCGAAGATTGGCCCGCCTCGGACGTTGACGTAGCGCATCTCGCCGTTGTTGTGAATAATTCTGAGGTTGGCTTCAAAGGCTTCTCCGTTGCTGGCGGGGGTTTGGATTGCGGCTGCATGGATTGGGTGATCGTCTGGGTGAATCAGGGCCAGGTTTTCTGCCGGAGTAGGGGCGGGTTGGGTGGGGTCGAGACCGTGAATGCGATACAGTTCTTCAGTCCAGTAGGTTGTTAGGGTCTGCATGTCAAACTCCCAGCAGCCAATTTGGGCGACTTGTTGGGCGTTGCGGAGCATCCGTTCGGAGCGTTGTAGTTGTTCGGCGATTTGTTGACGCTGTTCCATTTCCTGCTGCAATCGGGCGTTTGCGGACATTAATTCTTGCCAAACATGGGCGGTGACGGTATCCACCACGGTTCCAGCTTGTGGGGGTTGAGTGCTGGTGAGTTCAGCTCTGAAGTTATAGATGGTATTGAGGCGGTATCCGTGACCGTACTGGGTTTGAATGAAGTCTTTGGCACCAGCTTGTTCGAGTTTGCGACGAATATTACGAATGTGGGTTTTGATGGTGGCTTCGCTGGGCAATTGCTCATCCAGGGGCCACAGGCGATCGCCAATTTCACTGCGGGAAAAGGTTTGGCGGGGATGGCTCAGAAATAACTCCAGCAGTTGATATTCTTTGCGGTTGACGTTCACAACCTGACCATAGCAGGTGATCTGGCAGGCGGTTGGATTCAGGCATACCGGACCCCAGGCGATCGCGGGGTTTGCCCGTTGGGTGCCGCGCCGTGCCACCGCCTGGATCTGGGCTAGCAGTTCCCGTTCGTCGATGGGGTGGGTGAGGCAGGCATCGGCTCCGCTGTCTAAGCTCTGGGTGCGTTGGTTAGCTTGGGTACCGTCGTCGTTGCTGGCGGGGGCTGGCAAGATGAGCAGAATCAAAACTGGATTGCCGACAGTCCGCAGGCGATGGCACAGGCTGATGCTGTGTTCCAATGGGAGGGCGTTGATTAAGACTAAATCGTAGAGAAAGGAGTTGAGGAGTTCCCAGGCGGCGGCGCGATCGCTGGCCTGATCCACAATGAAGTGATGCTTGTTCAAGGTGGGGTGGAGGGCGCTTGGAATTGGTTGATCGGACTCAACCAATAGAATTCTCATGGGGGCGTTGCTGGCCTTTCGCGTAAGGGGACTGGACGTACTTTAAAACAAAACTAAACCAGGTTTTTACCTTTCGATGAGATATTTTTATCTAAAATTAGACCGTGATTCAACGGATTACCATGCTGCCCAACGTTAGGCGATTTATCACGATTTACAAGGGCTATGAACGCCCCTTTTGGGTGTCTCAGGGATTGCTGGCGATCGCGACTCTGTTTACGCTGCTGATTCCCTTGATGGTGCAAACGTTGATTGATCAGGGGTTGATGCAGGGCGATCGCGATGCCACGGTGCAAAGTGTGTTGTGGATGGTGCTGTTTGCGGTGCTGGCGGCGGTGTTTACCATTGCCAATGCGGTGTATGCCGTCAACTTTGCTGAGTATACGGCCCATGCTGTGCGGATGTTTTTGTATCGCAAAATCCAGACCTTTGCGTTTGGCAACCTGGATCAGTTTCCTACCAGTGTGTTGATGGTTCGCATGACCAGCGATGTGAATGCCATCAAAGCGGTGATTCAACTGGTGATTTTGTCCCTCGCCCAGGCTCCGGTGATGTTTGTGGGGGCGCTGGTGTTGATTTACCTCAACAGTCCGAGTCTGATGTGGATCTTGGTGGTGGTGATGCCGCTGGTGGTGGCGCTTTTGGGGGTCTTTGTACTGAAGCTGGGGCCGTTGTTTGAGCTTCAGCAGCAAAAGCTGGATCAACTCAACCAGGTGTTGCAAGAAAGCTTGGCAGGGGTGCGGGTGGTGAAAGCGTTTGTGCAAGGTGAGTACGAAAATCGGCGCTACGATCGCGCCAATCGACAGTTGCGATCGGCAGAACTGCGCCCCATGCAATACAGCGCGGTTTTGGCTCCCAGTTTGTACCTGGTGATTAATTTGGCGATCGCGGCCATCCTCTGGTTTGGGGGCAAAAGCCTGCTCGCCGACAACATCACCGTGGGCGAAATTCTTGCCTTCACCCAATACCTCTCTACTATTCTGGTGCCCCTGGTTGTGCTGGCGGTGATTGCGCCCCAGTTGACTGCCGCCGAAGCCTCAGCCCAGCGAATGTTTGAAGTGTTGGATGCGATCCCAGCGGTGCCGCCACCCGCCACCCCCACCGCCCTCCACCCGGACGCGGTACAGGGGCGTATCGTTTTTGAGCAGGTTAATTTTGCCTATCCCAACCGGGATGGCAGCACGGGCGCGACGGTTTTACGCAACATTAATTTGGCGATCGCCCCCGGTCAGACTGTGGCGTTTCTGGGGGCAACGGGTTCCGGCAAATCCACCCTGGTTAACCTGATTCCCCGCTTTTACGATGTCACCGCTGGGCGCATCACCATTGACGGGGTGGATGTGCGCGAGATTCCCCTGACGACGCTGCACCAACTGGTGGGAGTCGCTTTGCAAGAGTCGGTGTTGTTTAGTGGCAAGGTGCGGGATAACGTCTGCTATGGCAAACCAGCAGCCACGGAAGCGGAAATGGTGGAGGCGGCCCAAGCCGCAGATGCCCACGGGTTTGTGGCGGCAATGCCCGAAGGCTATGATGCGGCAGTGGCACGGCGGGGGACAAACTTTTCGGGGGGGCAACGGCAGCGGTTGGCGATCGCCCGTGCCATCACCGTCAAACCCAAGATTCTGATTTTGGATGACAGCACCAGCGCGTTGGATATGGCGACGGAAGCACGGGTGCAAGCGGCCCTGAAACAGTTGATGGCGACGACTACCACCCTGTTTGTGGCCCAGCGCATCAGTACCGTGATTACGGCTGACCAGATTTTTCTGCTGGACGCTGGCGAGATTGTGGCCCAGGGCACCCACGAAACCTTATTGCAAAGCAGCCCGCTCTATCAAGACATTTATCAATCCCAGTTGGGAGGGGTGCCCACATGATCAAGCCATTGTTGCGTCGCCCGGTCAAATCCAAAGCGGGAGAACCCCCCAGCCCCCAGCCTCCTCTGGCGGTTCTGCGGCGTTTGCTGCGCTATGTCACCCAATATCCCTGGCCCCTGATGGGCGCGATCGCGCTGTTGCTGGTGGGCACGGTGCTGGGGTTGGTCATTCCCTACTGGTTGGGGGCGGGACTCAATATCTTGACCACCACTCCAGATCTGACCTTGCTGACTCCCCTCGTGATTGGCATTGGGGTGGCGGCGTTGGGCAATTGGTTGGCGACGCTATTGCAAAACCTGATCCTGAATCGCATTGTGCAACAGGCGCTTTACCAAATTCGGCGGGAGGTGTTTGAGCGAATGCAAACCCTGTCCCTCAATTTCTTTGACCGTCAGCCTATTGGGGAGTTGATGAGCCGGATCACCAACGATACGGATGTGGTGGCTCAATTCTTCCGCAATGGCTTGAATTTGCTGGTGAGTGAGTCTTTGAAACTGGTGCTGATCGTGCTGGCTATGGTGCTGCTGAACTGGCGTTTGGCGATCGCGGCCCTGGCGATTACACCGCTGATGCTGGCGTTTCTGGGCTTGATCGGCAGGCTTACCAGTCCTGTGTTCACCCAATTGCAGGAACAGGTGGGGGAGTTGAATGGCTTGCTGGAGGAAACCGTCAGCGGGCAAAAGGTGATCATTGCCTACGGTCAGCAGCAAGAAGCGATCGCCACCTTTGAAGCCGTCAGCATTGAAGCCAGAACAGCGGGAATTAAAGCTCGTTTATTGGCGCTTCTCAGCCGTCCGGTGACTCTGGTGTTGACCAACCTGGCGGTGGCGCTGGTGGCCTTGGTGGGGGGGCTACTCACCCTGCGCGGACAGGCAGATGTGGGGGTGGTCGCGACGTTCCTGCAATATACCCGCCAGTTTGCTATCCCCATTACGAATATTGCCAACAACCTGGATACACTGCTGGGGGCGATCGCCGCTGCCGATCGGATCTTTGGCATTTTGGACGAACGGCCCACCGTGCTGGATGTGCCCCAGGCTCCCCCCCTGCCCCCGATTCAAGGTCACGTCCAGGTGCGCGATGTGGATTTTAGTTACGTCCAGGGTCGCCCCATCCTCAAGCACAATACCTTTACCGCCCAACCCGGTGAAAAAATTGGTTTGTGTGGCCCCACCGGAGCCGGAAAAAGCACCATCATTAACCTGATCACCCGTTACTACGACCTGGATCGGGGCGAAATTTTGATCGATGGCCACAACATCGCCACCGTGCGGCAAGACAGCCTCCGGCAGCAGATTGGCATTGTGTTGCAGGAAGCGTTTTTATTCTCCGATACGGTGATGAATAACCTCCGCTATGCCCGGTTGGATGCCACCGACGATGATTGTATTGCCGCCGCCCAACAGGCCAATGCCCACGATTTCATCCTGCGCTTACCCCAGGGGTACGATACCCTGCTCAGCGATCGCGGCAGCAATTTGAGCCAGGGGCAGCGGCAACTGCTAACCATCGCCCGCATGATGGTGCAAAATCCCCGCCTCGTCATCCTGGATGAAGCCACCAGCAACGTAGACACCCGCACCGAACAAAAAATTCAGGAAGCCCTCGATCGCCTGATGCAAGGGCGCACCAGTTTTGTGATTGCCCACCGCCTGAGCACCATCCGCAATGCCGATCGCATTCTTGTGCTCAAAGCGGGGGAAATTATTGAAATCGGTTCCCATGATGAACTCATGCAGCGCCAGGGCTTTTACTACGATCTCTTCCTGAGCCAGTTCAAAGGTAAAGTGCCCAGTGCCGCCTAGCTGGGGCGATTTCAGGGCACTCTGCCCACCACTACACTTATTTTTTACCTTTTGGTGAGATAGTATTTTCTGCTGGTTCAAACCGCCATCCTGACTGATGGCGCACTCTCCTTGAGCTAAGAAAAAAACTGTTTATAGACTCACTGGCAACCTCGTTTATGGAACCTGATTTATCGCGCCTCAACCTGGATAGCCCAGGGGTTAGAGAGGTGCTTCACTGGCTCAACCGCCGCCAGTTTTTGGCCTTAGGCACCGGATCATTTTTAGCCACTGTTGCGCTGGCTTCCTCCCGTGCCCAAGCGCAGACCGACTCTTCACTGGATTTAATCGCAAACACCAATCCTGCATCTTCTGGAGCAAACTCGATGGTAGACATTACCCCCACCGATCCCGCTTACTTCATTCCAAATCGGTTTAAGGGCAAAACTGTATTGATCACGGGGGCGGCGACTGGCATTGGTGCGGCAACGGCGGTTCGAGCTGCGCGGGAAGGTGCCAATGTGGTTGGATTAGACCGCAAAGAAAAGCAACTCAACGCGACCATTAGCCAGATCAAAGGGGAAGGCCACAAGGCGATCGCGATCGTTGGGAACGTCGTTGATACGGCGACCTGCGATCGGGTGGTGGCTGATGCAGTCCGAGTCTTTGGTGGTTTGGATCTGGCCGTCAATGCGGCTGGAGTGCTGGACGGGGCTGATCCGGGGCAACCGCTGAACTTTCAGGGACAGCGCAACCTACTCCCCAACTCCATCCACGAAGCAACGGATGAGTATTGGGACGGGGTGCTGGCAACGAACACCACCGGGGTCTTCAAATCGATGCGGGCTGAACTGCGCCAGATGGTGCAACAGGGACGGGGTGGGGCGATCGTCAACATCGGCTCGATCGCGGGTTTAACTGGGTTGGGTGGCAATCCTGCCTATGTTGCCAGCAAACATGGGGTCACGGGCTTAACTCGGCAGGCAGCGGTTGATTATGCGCCCAACGGCATTCGGATCAACTCGGTGAACATGGCCGCAACCGCTACGCCCATGACAGAACGAGCTTCTGAGTTTGTGCGAGAGGCACAAAAAGAGAAAAAAGGGGCAGCGAGTCCCACCGCCATGCTGAAAACGCTGAGTCTGTTGGGCGCGTCCGATTCCCAGAAGCGCATGTCAACCGTTTGGGAACAGGGCGCGATTATTCTCTTCCTACTGTCTCCCGATGCTGCCAACCTAACGGGTTGCGTCTATGCCACAGATGGCGGTTGGACGGCGTATTAAGGGGGCACTTTGGGCCTAACTGGAACGGTGCAACGGCATGAATCTGCGATCGCGGGGTTTTGCGGTCGCTCATGCTGACCGTGGGGGCTAGACTGCTCCCTGCGTCGGGGAAGCCCGGTTTGTGCCTTAACCCCGTGCCCTTCAACTGACCGCTAGCCCTGGCCCGATTCACGATCGCCGCGAGTCTGCAAGCCCGCCCAGTGCTCAGAGATTTGACCTGGCTTGAATGGGCTGGCTCTTGGCGATAGTGGTCGATCGCCGCTTCTCTGCTCGCGATCGACTGCTCCCGGCTGGGGTGAGCGGGTTGCACCGAATGAACTGGCAGCCATTGAGCCGCAATTGAACAGGCACTTTGAGATTTACAGCAGCAATGAAGACCGATCCAACCCGCCTCTGGGCCACCTATTGCCGTGGCTTGCTTTTCGCCGCCAGCCTCGCCTTGTTGTGGGGCCGCAGCGCCCAGGCAGAAACCGCAATGCCGACAACGATCGATGCCTTAGCCCGCGATCGCTCACTCCAGGCCACCGATTTAGCTCCCCGGCCAGACACGGCTGCTGGCCATCCGGTCGCCCCCAGCGTGCTGCCACCTCAATTGGGGCAGACACCCCCCGCCACTCCTGCTGCTGCATCCCCAGGCATCCCGCCTGAAGCCGTACCACCGGGCGCTTTTCTCCTCAATCCTGCCGCGTTAAATGGGGAACGGATTAGCAATGTCGTGATCTATCTCGAAAATCCAACGCCGGATCGCGATCGCAACCAACAATTGCAACAGCAAATTGCCGCTGCTTTCGTTGTCCAGCCAGGAGACAGCTACAACCAGCTCTTTTTAGATCAAGGTGTGCAACGGGTCAGGCAACTGGAAACCGTAGAAACAGCGCAGGCTGCCCCTTACGAAGGTCAGATCCCCGGTGAGGTGGTGGTGGTCTTATCCGTGCGGCTAACCCTGAAAGCTCCGCCCCCACCCCAGAAAACTGGGCTATTGGTCACGGGGAACTGGCGCGAGTTTCCCAGTCTTTATACCAGCGATCGCGCCACTGTCGGTGTCCTGCTCAAAAGTGGACTCTCTTCCTTCAGCAGTAATAACACCTGGTTTGGCAACGCGGCCCTCTTCACGGCGGGCAACCCCCTGGCCCGCGACCCGGCGGGTGCTGGCACCTATAGCTGGCTGGATGGCTACCTGGAATTTGGGATCGCCGGTATCACCCAAATTGACACCCTGCCTCTCTATGTCTATGGCGGCATTAGCAACCTGGTGTCCACTACCCTGCAACCCGATTTGTTTGAAGCGGATAATCGGATTTTCAACGGCATTGAAGATTTGTATGCTGGCCTGGTTTATGGCTATCGCACCGACAGTTCCCGGTTTGGGTTTAACCTCTCTGCCGGACGGCAAGATTATCGGATTAGTAACGGTCTATTGTTTGCGAATGGGGCTGGCAATGGGAGCGATCGCGCCACGATTCTCTCCAATCCCCGCACGGCTTTTCAGAATACCGTCATTGGTCGCGTGCGCCTGAATAACGTCCGCCTGGAAGGTTTCTATCTCAACCCTGATGAATTACCCATTGTTGACAGCGAAACGGAATTTGTAGGGGCAAACCTGGAATACGATGACCAGCGATCGCTGCAATTGGGGCTGAGTTATATCCATGTTCCGACCTCCAATACGTCCTATTTTACCGTGGCAGATGTCTTGCCCAGAGCCGGATTAAACGTGATCTATCCCCGGCTGCGAGTGACCAATCCCTTTGGCTTCAATGGACTTTGGTTTCAGGCCGAATATGCTCACCAGTGGAACGATAACTTTGACATGAATGCCAACGCGGCCTGGGGGCAACTTGGCTATACCTTTCAGAATTTGCCCTGGACTCCCACCCTGAGCTACCGCTACGCCTATTTCAGCGGCGATAACCCCAACACCTCAGCCTTTGAACGGTTTGATCCACTGCTGTCGGGTGGCACGCCGGATACTTGGATTCAGGGTGCTAATCTAGTCAAAATCTATCAGAATTCCAATTTAATCACCCATCAAATCCTCTTAAGATTGCGTCCAACCCAACGCTTTGATCTATCGCTTCAATACATTCATCTTGCTGCTGCTGAGTTGAATAATTTAGGTGGTGCCCAGGCGCTCTCTTTTCTGGAATCCTCCGAAATTGGCCAGGAAATTACGTTAACAGGTCGCTACAATCTATCGCGGAATTTTCTGCTTTATGCCAGTGGTTCTGTGGCTTTTCCCGGTGCTGCCATTCAACGCGCAGTGAACGACAACCCCGGCCCCTGGTATTTCCTACAACTCTCCCTACTCGTGAATTTTTGAGCGATCGCGATTAACTACTGAATCGAGAGGGGCGATCGCATCCTGTTGGCGATAAGTAGTGCTAGGATTTGAGCAAAATGGCTGCGTCAGATAAATAGATGAGCGTACTAAAAGGAGATGATACGGTCAAACGGAATGTACTGTTGTATCCTGGCGAGGATGGTTACTTTGTTGTCGAAGTTCCCAGTTTGCCTGGATGTATTAGCCAGGGACAAACGCGCGAAGAGGCTCTCAGCAACATTGAAACTGCGATCGCTCTATATATTGAAGTGCTCCAAGACCGTGGTGAACCTATTCCTGATGACGCGATCGAAATTGTCCAGGTATGAGCAAATTACCTGTAATTTCGGGACAAGACTGTGTCAAAGCTCTGGAAAAAGTGGGCTTTTCAGTCAATCGCCAACGGGGTAGCCATATCATTTTGGTGCGGGAAGAGCCGAGAACAACGGTGACTGTACCTGATCATAAAGAGCTTGATCGTGGTACGTTACGGGCAATCATTCGACAAGCTGGCATCAGCGTGGAAGAGTTAATTGAACTGCTGTAACTGCTGTTGCGCGATCGCCCTTGACTACTGAAGAGGGAGGAGCGCGATCTTGCTTCGGAGTTAGACGTGCGATCGTGCTTTTCGTCCGTAACTGGCCCCAATTCAACCTATGAATGCAAGTCATCCAGGCGGCTGAAAGTAGGTGGCAAGATTCTCGCTAATCATCTTAAATAGCGTATTCTGCGGAACTAATCGGTATAAGTATTAATTTGCGATCTCAGGCAGAATAATTTCACCTACTAATGGTTAAGCCGCTTCGACTCTTGGGGTGGGTGTAGCTAGGAGGCTACTTGTCAGCGTCAGGAATGGTGGGTTAAGTTGTATTTGGTTTTGGGTACTCTTTTGCTATGAGCAAGAATTGAGCTTGGTACAAGTAGACTTACTCGCTCAAATACTAGTTAAGACCTTTGCTTCAGCGTTAAATTATGATTCAACCAGATAACTCTCTAACGTCAAGTACCCTAGATCAGCAAATAGCTAATACAGAAGCTCAAATATCTCAATTGACTGCAAGACTTGAGAATGCCAAAAGAGACGTACAAGAGTGGGTAGATGCAAATTCCTCTTTGTCTCTATCTGCTCAAAAGGCAAGAGCTGAAACCCAATCAATGGGTAGAGGTCTTGGAGGAGCCTTGCTGGGATCAAAATATCGAGCTTCGTGTAGAAAAGCTGCGGCTAGTGCCAATGCTAACATTGCTCGTGAAGTAGCTGCGAAACGCGCCCAGATTAGAGAGGGAAAGCAAAATGCTCAAGAGATAGTTCGGCAAATTCAGGCTCAAATCAGTTTATTAAAAGATGAGTTAAAAACTTTAAAGTCTCAGCGGAAATCACTTTCCTCTACTCAGAAATCTACTCAAACTTTTCAAGCTTCTAGCCGTTCTCTTATGCTTCTAGAAAAACTTAATGAAGCATATCAAATGGGTCTACTAACTCAAGAAGAATATGAAGAGAAGCGAAAGAAAATAGTAGATCAAATATAAAGCACTAGCATAACAATCTCCTTTCAGCAGATTCACGAGTAACTCGATTCTATTTATTGCTTGTCACTGCTGAAGGAAAACGTTAGACAGCCTGATCTCAGGACGATTGCAGAGAGAGATTTAATCATCATTCACTTTGCAAGACAAGATGCAATTGAGATAAGAATGTCGTAATACTCTTTGCCCCGCAGTCTTTAGGATCTGGCTTAGCGACATAAGCGATCGCCTATTCGCTGTTCAACCAACTTGATTTTAGAGTAGCTGGGCATATATATCGTCATCGGGGTTGTCCCAGATGGCATTGAGTGATGGTTGACTAGCGTTTAACCAAAATTTAGTTTCGTCACTGGGCAGAACTGTCACCAAAATCTTCGCTCCTTCTGGGAGTTCTGCCGATTCTATTAGCTCAATTTTTCCTTGCCGGACGGTCGCCCACAGGGTTTTCAGCATTGTTTTACGCTAAGTTTTGCCTCGATTTTAACAGCCAGTTGACGGCATCCGCGAGGTCTTGGGCAATGTAGTCGGGTTGGGTGTGGTGTTGGTAGTCACCGCTGAGGACTTGTTCGCCGTAACCTGTAGTGACGAGGATTCCCGTGCAGCCTGCATTGTGGGCCATGTCAACATCGGTGGCTTTGTCGCCAATCATGAAGCTTTGGGGAATGTCGAGGTCGTGTTCCCAGGCGGCGGCGACGAGCATTCCGGTGTTGGGTTTGCGCCAAGTGCTGTAGCGGGTGTAGTCGGGGTTGGTGCCGCCTTCCGGGCCGCTGAGGTAGGGGCAGTAGTAAAGGGCATCCAGGTAGGCGTTGGCTTCGTCGTGGAGGAGACGGCACAGGCGATCGTGGAGGGCATCCACATGGCTGGTGGGGTAGTAGCCACGGGCGGGGCCAGATTGGTTGGAGACGAGGCAGGTGAAAATGCCGCGATCGTTGAGTTGGCGGACGGCCTGGGCCACGCCGGGGATGAGGTTGAGGTTTTCGATTTCGTGGATGTAGCCAGCTTCGATGTTGAGAACACCATCGCGATCCATGAATACGGCGGGGTGGGACATGGGGAAAATGGGGAAGGAATAGGGTTTAGGGAATAGGGTAGCAGGAGATGGGCACGGGAGGAGTTAGGCGGTGGGTTGGAGGCCCCCGGCCATGAGGTAGCCGATGTGGTCGCGGGTGGCGGTTTTGGCATCAAGCATGGCGACAAATTGCCCGTTGAGTAGGACGGCGATGCGATCGCTCATGGCCAGGATTTCTTCCAGTTCGGTGGAGATATAGAGGATGGCGGCTCCTCGTTCCCGTTCGGCGAGAAGGGCTTGTTGGACGTATTCCGTTGCGCCAATATCCAGGCCGCGTGTGGGTTGCATGGCAATGATGAGGTCGGGGTGGCCAGCGAGTTCGCGGGCGAGGACGACTTTTTGTTGGTTGCCGCCGGAGAGGTGTTGGACTTTGAGGGTGGGGCTGGTGGCACGGATGTCGAATTGGTGGATGGCGCTGGTGGCGTTGGTGTGGATGGGGGTGGCTTGCAAAAACCAGCGGTGGCAGAAGGGAAGGCGTTTAAAGGTTTTGAGGATGAGGTTGCGGGCGATGCTGAAAGGCAAGATGAGGCCCATTTGTTGGCGATCTTCGGGGATGTAACCGAGTTTGAGGTGCTGGACTCGTTGGCGGGTGCTCCAATGGGTGATGGGTTGGCCGTTGAGGCTGAGTTGGCCCTGGTGGAGGGGGCGCAATCCGGCGATCGCGTCGGCCAATTCTCGCTGACCGTTGCCATCGACTCCGGCGACCCCCAAGATTTCTCCGGCCCGGAGTTGCAAGGAGAGATTCTGAATGGCAGGCAGGCCGCGATCGCCCAGGATAGTGAGGTTTTGACCTTCGAGGACGACGCGATCAGCAGTACAGTCAGGTTTTTCGCGGTGCAGGACAACATCGCGCCCAACCATGAGTTGCGCCAGGGCACTAGGATTGGTATCGGCAGTTTCCACGGTGGCAATGACTTGGCCGCGCCGGAGCACGGTGACGCGATCGCACAGGGCCATCACTTCATCCAATTTGTGGCTAATAAAAATGATGGTGTGATTGTTGGCGGCGAGTTGTTTTAAGACGGTGAAAAATCGCTCGATTTCGGGTGGTGTCAGAACGGCGGTCGGCTCATCCAAAATTAACAGTTTGGCTTTGCGATAGAGCGCCTTCAAAATTTCCACTCGTTGTTGGGCACCGACAGGCAAGGTTCCTGTGATGGCCCACGGGTCAACGGGTAAGCCGTATTCTTCTGCCATTTGGGCGATCGCGGCAGCCTTTTGGGCCAAATTTAATCGCCAGGAAAAATCTGTCCCTAATACAATATTTTCAGCCACGGTTAACTGCGGCACGAGCATAAAATGCTGGTGAATCATGCCAATGCCGTGGTGAATTGCCACGTTAGGCGAAGTCATTACAATAGGATTTTCTTGTAAATAAATCTGCCCAGCAGTGGGTTGATAAAGACCACATAAAATATTCATTAATGTGGATTTCCCGGCTCCGTTTTCACCGAGTAAAGCGTGAATTGAACCCGCTTGAATAGCGATTGAAATGCCATCGTTGGCGACAAAGGAACCAAAGGTTTTCGTGATGTGATCGAGGCGTAAATAGGGCGTGAAAGTTAGCATCTGGGGAATGCGATTGAGGGACAACTTGCCAGTTTCGATGATAGATGCGATGGCACCATCAACCGTGCGATCGCAGTCTGTCAGGCATTAATCACTAAACCTCAGCCCACACCCACGGTTTGCAGCAATCCTTGAAATAACTTAAGGCCATCGGTGCTGCCCAAAAGGGGATCGGAAGCCCGTTCGGGGTGGGGCATCATGCCCAACACATTGCCCTGGATGTTACAAACTCCGGCGATATTGTGCAAGGAGCCGTTGGGGTTGCTGGTGGCATTGGGGGTGCCGTCGGGGGCGCAGTAGCGGAAGACGATTTGCTGGTTATCTTCGAGGGCTTTGAGGGTATCGGCATCGGCGTAGTAGCTGCCTTCGCCGTGGGCTATGGGGATGGTCACGATCGCGTCGGGGGTATAGTTTTGCGTCCAGGCCAGGTTAGTCCGTTCTACTTTCAGCAGGACGCGATCGCAAATGAAATGTAAATCGCGATTTCGCACCAGGGCACCGGGCAATAATCCCGCTTCGGTCAACACTTGGAACCCGTTGCAAATGCCCAATACGGGTTTGCCGGCCTGGGCGTGGGCCATGACCGCTTGCATCGCTGGGGAAAAGCGGGCGATCGCCCCACACCGCAGATAGTCCCCATAGCTAAAGCCACCGGGCACCACCACCACATCAATGCCAGCAAGATCGCTCTCTTCGTGCCAAATTAGGCGGGTGGGCTGGCCCAAAACATCGCGGGTGACATAGACGACATCGCGATCGCAGTTTGACCCCGGAAACACAATGACCCCAAAGGTGACGTTTGCCAAGATGCGTTCTCCAACCCTATGCAACAGTTGCCGCTACTATCCTGCCACTTTTTGGCGATGGTGCGCGATGGAATCCCGCTGGATGTAAACAGGATTGAGCGATCGCCATTAGAAATCCTGACCAGAATTTGTTATAAAGCGAGAAACCTTATCCTGTGTTTGTCATGGTTGCCAGTCCTGAAACCCTGCCCACTCTGGGCATCGGCATTTTGCGCCAGGTGCACCACATCGCGTTGAACGTCAAAGATATGCAAGCTTCGCGGCATTTTTATGGAATGGTGTTGGGCTTGCACGAATTGACTGGCGACGAAGTTCCTGCCACCTTGAAAACGCTCGTTGCAGACGGTAGAGTCGCTAATTTTGTGACTCCCGACGGCACGGTGCTTGACCTGTTTTGGGAACCGGAGTTAATGCCGCCCCATCCTGACCCGACGCAACAATTTACCCGCGCCAATCATCTGGCCTTTGGCATCGCGCCAGAACATTTTGCTCATGCTGTTGCCGTGCTGCACCACAACCAAATTCCCATTGAGCACGGCCCAGTGACCCGCCCCACCGGACGGGGGATTTACTTTTATGACCCTGATGGCTTCTTACTGGAAATTCGCTGCGATCCGGTTTAGCCAGAGGCGTTGCCCTACACACAATGGCCCAAAACAAAAACGAGGATGATGTGCCGTCATCCCCGTTCGTCTACTTACTGAGAGTTTCGAGATTATAACTGTGGAGTATACTGCTCCTTCTCAGGTATATCTGTATACTCAGCCACGATTTGCCGAAACTCTTCGCCGTCAATTGTTTCCTTCTCGATGAGTAGGTCAACCAGGCGATCGATTACGACTCGGTTTTCACGGACAATGCGGCGGGCTTCGTCGTAGCAACGCTCGACGATGGAGCGCACCTGGGCATCAATCCGGGCGGCAATTTCTTCCGAGTATTCCGATCGCGTCATGAGATCCCGACCCAGGAACACTTCAGAAGACTGCCCTTCGAGGGACAACGGCCCCAGGTCAGACATCCCAAATCGCGTCACCATTTGGCGGGCCATGTTGGAGACTTGCAGCAAGTCATTACCTGCGCCAGTGGTCACTTCTGCATCCCCGAAGACGACTTCTTCCGCTGCACGACCACCCAGGGCACCCATGATCCGAGCCATAATTTGCGATCGCGAGATCAGCATTTGCTCTTCGCTGGGGGCAAACCAGGTCAAACCACGAGCCTGCCCACGGGGAATCAAAGTAACCTTTTGTACTGGATCGTGATCTTTAACCACGGTGCCGATAATGGCGTGGCCAACTTCGTGGTAGGCAATCAGGCGCTTGCTCTTGCTATCTACCAGGGGTGTGCCTTCCATCCCAGCGATGACCCGATCCACTGCGTCATCAATTTCCAGCATGGTGATGGCTTCTTTTCGGCGACGAGCTGTGAGGATTGCCGCTTCGTTCAGCAGGTTAGCCAGGTCAGCCCCAGAGAAACCGGGAGTCCGGCGGGCGATCGCGTCCAAAGAAATGTCTTCAGCCAGCTTTTTGTTCCGGGCGTGGACTTCCAATACTTCTAACCGACCCTTGATATCAGGGACTTCCACCGTGACTTGGCGGTCAAAACGACCGGGCCGCAACAACGCCGCATCCAACACATCGGGGCGGTTGGTGGCCGCGATGATGATGATCCCTGTATTCCCTTCAAAGCCGTCCATTTCCGTCAGCAGCTGGTTCAGGGTTTGTTCCCGTTCGTCGTTGCCGCCGCCAATGCCTGCACCCCGTTGCCGACCCACTGCGTCAATTTCATCAATAAAGATGATACAGGGCGCGTTTTCTTTGGCTTTCTTGAACAGGTCGCGGACACGGGACGCACCCACACCCACAAACATTTCCACAAACTCGGAACCAGAGATGGAGAAGAAAGGCACCCCAGCTTCCCCGGCGATCGCCTTAGCTAGCAAGGTTTTCCCCGTCCCCGGAGGCCCAACTAATAAGACCCCTTTAGGAATCCGCGCCCCAACGGCGGTGAAGCGTTCTGGCTTCTTCAAAAACGTCACAACTTCTTGGAGTTCTTCCTTCGCTTCTTCGATCCCGGCGACATCATCAAACATCACGCCGGTTTTGGCTTCCATTTGGAACCGCGCCCGCGATTTGCCAAAGCTCATCGCCTGTCCAGGGCCACCGGGCACGTTGCCAGAGCGGCGGAACAGGAAGAACAAGCCCCCAATCAACAGCACGGGGAAGATCAAATTGCCTAACAACCCCCAGATCGCGCCATCATTGCGGACGGGGTGGATATCAAAGTGGATATCTTCCTTTCTCAGTCTGGAAACCAGCTCTGGGGAATTTCCGGGCAAATCGACGCGCAATCGCTGAATTCGGTTATCTAACTCTGGATCAACCGCTTCGACGATCGCCGTGCGGCCCCCGTCATACAAGTCAACGCCGACCACCCGCTCTGCATCCAGGTATTCCAAGAAGCGGCCATAGGTCATGCGAGTATTTGCCGCATTTTTACCCAGCGTCGCCGGAGTGGAAGCAAACGACCCCTGCCACAAGAAAAACCCAATCACCAATGCAGGCAAGGCCCACAATAGCGCTGTTTTCCAAGAAAATTTCATAAATCGCGCCCTCTAGATACCGCTACTACACCGATACGCATAAATATCAGTTTGCTTACGCCAGTTCGGTTGGCTATTTCGGATCTGCCCTTGCTTTGCCCGTTGTCCCTACGATCCCTGGCTCAAGTCAGCGACAGGAACACCTGGAAAGCACGAGGGCGATCGCCAACCCCCTCAGCCTGAATTTTGAATTGTTAATTTAATTTAACTTGTTTTTCAGGAACAGAGCAACTCTGGTTTTGGCTAAACTGCTCGAAATGGCATTCCGTCCTGCCGCCGCCAGGGCGATCGCGCCCCTGTGCTAATTGGGCCGCACCAACAGGGCGATGGTCAACCCCAGCCCCACCGCCAACCCCAGCCACCCGACCAAGCTCATGTAAACTGTGCCCTGTTGCGCCCACCGGGGCCGTCCTCGGAGCCATTCCCAGCCCCCCAACCAAATGAGACCAAGCACCAGCGGGAGCAACTTCATCCCTTCCCCTCATTTATTCTTATCGCTCTATTCTGATCCGGAGCACTCCCCGCCCCACAAAACTCGCCCCAGCCTTAAGCTCGGCTGCAAGCGCCAACCTGAAACCAAAAAGCACGCCCTCCGCTCAGGGAACTGCCCCCGCTGAAGAACGTGCCGTGCGATCGCCGTTCGAGTTTCTTAACTCACCGTCGCCTCATCTTTCACGAGTTTTTCCCAACCCAAATTTTTCAGCGAGTTATTACGCCGCAAAGGCCGAGTGACCAATTCCAACACATCTTTGGCATTAGTAAAGCCGTGAATCTGAGCAAAAGTGAACTCTACTGACCACTTCGTGCTAATGCCCCGTGCTTCCAGCGGGTTCGCGTGGGCCATCCCCGTAATCACCAAATCAGGTTCGATTGCCTTGATGCGTTGCAACTGATTGTAGTTGTCGGGCTTTTCCACAATTTTTGGCAAGGGCACGCCCATCTCGTGGCAGGTTTTTTCTAGCAGGGCCAGTTCTGCCGCCTGGTAGCGTTTGTCCATGTAGGGAATGCCGATTTCGGGGCAAGTCATGCCACAGCGAATCAGGAAGCGGGCCAGGGAAATTTCCAGCAAATTATCGCCCATAAAGAAGACCGATTTGCCGCGAATCAACTGGATGTACTCTTCTAAGTTGGCCCAGATTTGGGCTTCCCGTTCATCTAGCCCTTGGGGTTCAATGCCAAACACGGAGCAAATTTTCTCGATCCAGGCGCGAGTGCCATCGGGGCCAATGGGGAAGGGGGCACCGATGAGTTTGCATTTCCGGCGGCGCATGAAGGTGGTGGCGGTGCGGGAGAGGAAGGGATTGACCCCAGTAACGTAATAGCCCTCATCGACGACAGGTAGTTCCGTGTAGCGTTTGGCGGGGAGCCAACCGGAAACTTTGATGCCTTGCTTTTTGAGTTCTAAGGTGAGCTGGGTGACGACGGGATCGGGCAGAGAACCAAAGAGCACGAGGGGCGGATGGTCGTGGTATTCCGATTCTTCGGCGGCGATGTCTTCTTTCTTGCGGCCAAAGTTGAGCAATTTACTGATGGCGTTTCGTTCTTCTTTTTCGGCTTCTGGGGCGCTGGTGGGGCAGCGTTGGGCCATTGCGGCGAGTACGGTGTCTTCGCCCTGGGTGAAGGCGTAATCTAAGCCATTGGCCCGCGCGACGACGATGGGAATCCCCAATTCTGACTCCAGTTTGGGGGCCATCCCTTCTAAGTCCATTTTGATGATTTCGGTGGTGCAGGTACCGATCCAAACGATGACGCTGGGGTTGCGATCGCGTTTAATTTGGGAGCATAACCGCTTTAATTCTTCGTAGTCATTCAGTTGGGCAGAGATATCGCCTTCTTCCAACTCCGCCATTGCATAGCGCGGTTCGGCAAAAATCATGACCCCCATTGCATTTTGGAGGAAGTAGCCACAGGTTTTTGTCCCAATGACTAGAAAGAAGCTATCTTCAATTTTTTGATAGAGCCAAGCTACACAACTAATGGGGCAAAAGGTATGGTAATTCCCCGTTTCACATTCAAAATTTAGGGCCTGGGGTTGGGTTTCGGCTAGGGTCATTCGTTAATCCTCACTAGTAGCGTTGGGCAACAATGGTTGTGGAGCGGTTTTAGGGCGCGATCGCGCTGTTCTATGGCTAAATAGGTGATTTTTTGGGGGAATAGTCGTCGAGTTTAGTGACGAGCTGCGGCTAGTGCGGGCTAAAGTTTGCTGCGGGTGAATAGGGCTTAGAACTGTGTAATTGAGTTGGCGATCGTCCCTGAGTTCCAGTGGACTGAATTTATGAGTTTAAGCCCAGTATCGACCTGGGGCGATCGCGAGTCTGCCGTGACCAAAATTAAGTTTGTTCCACTTCAACTGGGAGTTGAGTTTGTCTGCCTCCCTGGCACGCTTCATCCATTTTGGAGAGTAGCGTTGACATTTGCGGGGTGGCAGGTGGGCTAACTGGTTCGGGTTGGGGGGCAGCAGGCAACAGTTTGACTTTCCCATTGCTGGGGGCTTTGCCATTGTTCGCCACCGTTTGCAACCGCTGTTGCATGGATGGGTCTTCATCGGGGTTGAAATTTAACCCCAGAGCCGCCACAATTTTGTCGGGATTACTGCTGAGATCCACAATCAGCGGGAGAAGCTGATTTAACTCTGGTTCCAAAATGGACAATGTTGCCAGGATGAAACTAGAAGAAGGGCGACGCTGCCCATCACAATTGACCCAAATTCTTAGTCGTGTGAGCCAAATGCGGTTTTCGGCAAAGTAGTTGAGCCATTGCTCCTTGACGGCTGTTCTAAACTGTTCGATATTCACACAACACCTTGATGCAGAAGTTTGATCTTGAAGGACAACAGCTATTTTCGGGCATTACGAAAATAATTCCTCAAAACTCAAATTCTTTTCAGACCATCATCAAATCTAAGGAGTCTTCCTCAGTTTTGGCAGGAGGTTGTTGGGGATTGAGATAAAAATCTGACAGCAACGAGAACAATTCGCGATCGGGAGAATCATTCGGCACAACGCCTTCTGGCCGCGCCAGGATTTGATCAGCAATGTTCAAGTAATAGTCACACACATAATTGAGGGACGGATCTTTTTCAGCCATCTCAAACAAGGTCTTGCCTTTGACCCGCGAGACTCGAATGTCTTCAATCAACGGTAAGACTTCCAACACGGGCATGGGCACTGCTTCAATGTATTTGTTGATCAGGTCACGTTTGGCGGTGCGGTTGCCAATTAATCCAGCGAGGCGCAAAGGATGGGTGCGGGCTTTTTCGCGCACGGAGGCGGCAATCCGATTGGCGGCGAATAGGGCATCAAAGCCGTTATCGGTCACGATCAGACAATAATCAGCATAGTTCAAAGGTGCTGCAAAGCCACCACAAACGACATCCCCCAGGACATCAAATAAAATCACGTCGTACTCATCGAAGGCGTTTAATTCTTTGAGGAGTTTGACGGTTTCGCCGACCACGTAGCCACCACATCCAGCACCGGCTGGGGGGCCACCGGCTTCTACACAATCAACACCACCGTAGCCTTTGTAAATAACATCTTCAGGCCATACATCTTCATAGTGGTAGTCTTTGGACTGCAAGGTGTCGATGATGGTGGGGATGAGGAAACCAGTCAGCGTGAAGGTGCTGTCATGCTTGGGGTCGCAGCCGATTTGCAGGACTTTTTTACCTCGGCGGGCCAGTGCGACAGAGATGTTGCAGCTTGTGGTGGATTTGCCGATGCCGCCTTTACCGTATACCGCTAATTTCACGTTGTCGTCTCCAAATAATTTATCTAAACCAGTCTGGGATAGGAGCTTTTGGGGTTGAGCCACGATCGCGCCGTGGCGATCGCCCAGCCGTTAAAGGGGTTTACTCGAATTGCTTTGCATAGGTGCATTATTGTCGAACTTTGGGCTGGCGGGAAGGGGCGGCAGATTCAAATTGAGGCGAAAATAGGACTAATTCCCTGTTAGGTCACTATAGCGCGTCGGGGATAGCTCAAAAATGCAACCAGTCCAATTAAATGCTTAAAAATAGGTTTTATAGCCTGAAATTTATAAAAATAAAATCAAAGGACAAAAAAAGCCGCGATCGCGATCGCGGGGATCAGAGCGAGTTCAAATTCTAGAAAGCTGGCTGGGCTTGAGTTTGGCTGGGCGATCGCTAAAGTGTGCCGCAAAAGCTTTGCGATCGCGCTCCTGTTACCGAGAGAAATGCTGTCGGCTCGGCGGAGTGTTAAAAAAAATCAATTCTTGCGCGTATGGGCGTTTGTTTGAAGAAGTGTTGCAAATTGGCGATCGCCGGAGCTGAGATTGGCATTCTTCGGCTGCTTGCACTTCGTATAACGTGTCCTAAGCCAGAACCTAAAAGCGGCATCAACGCCAAGGCCCAAGCTAAAGTGGGCTGTGGGTCTGAATTTGAGGGACGGGACTGGCGCGATTCGAACGCGCGACCTACCGCTTAGGAGGCGGTTGCTCTATCCTGCTGAGCTACAGCCCCAGGGCTGGGGATTTGTTTTTATCATAGCAGGGTGCTGAAAGGGGGCTGGGGGCTAGGGTGTGCTGCTGGCGGGAACAGTGGGTATGAGTTTGGGATAAGCGATGCGCTGGTGGTTGGACTGTTGCCACACTTGGACAAAGATGCTGGCAATCTGGGTCATTTCGTCGCGAGTGAGGCCGGATTCGATGAGTTGATTGTCTTGCCAGCGGGCGCGGAGGATTTTGTTGATCATGGCGAGGGCTTCTTCCGGGGTGGCATCTTTGAGCGATCGCAAGGCCGCTTCGCAGGAGTCCGCCAGCATCACAATGCCAGTTTCGCGGGATTGGGGAATGGGGCCAGCATACCGGAAGGCACTTTCGGGCACATCGGCGGGTTCGGTGGTATCCGGCGGGGGCGTTTGCGATCGCTGTTGGGCCTGGTGGTAGAAATAAGCAATGAGCATGGTGCCCTGATGTTCGGGAATAAATGCCTGAATCGCTTTGGGCAACCGAGCTTTGCGGGCCATCACTACCCCCTCGGTGACGTGCTTGCGGATAATATCGACGCTTTGCCAGGGGTCGTCAATTTGATCGTGCTTGTTCGGGCCGCCCATTTGGTTTTCGATGAAGCCCAGGGGATCGTGCATTTTGCCGATGTCGTGATAGAGGGTGCCCGTGCGAACCAGCTCAACGTTACAACCCAACGCACGGGCCGCAGCTTCAGCCAGGGTGGCCACAAACAGGGTGTGTTGAAAGGTGCCAGGAGCTTCGGCGGCGAGGCGTTTGAGCAAGGGGCGGTTGGGGTTCGCGAGTTCGACTAACCGAATGGTGGTAATCAGATCAAACAGTTGCTCTAAATAAGGACTCAGCCCCATACCGACGACGACCCAGGCCAAACCCAGGATGGCTTGAAAGGCGGTTTCGCCCAGCAAGGTATACCAGACAGTCCCAGAGGCAACGCTGAGGATGAGATAGACCCCGCCCTGGAGCAACCCCGCCCCAACCCCCAGGAGGGCCAACTCTTCCCGCGATCGCAGCCGTTCACCCAACCAGCTACAGAACAGCCCCGCCGCCGCACTTGGGATCAGATAACTGAGTTTCAGATCCAGACTCACCCCCAACAACAGGGTCAACAATCCAGTCACCGTTAGACCCAGAGGCGCACCATAAAACCCACCCACCAGTAATCCCACGGCGGGCAAAGTGGTTGTGGGGAGCCGGAGCAGCACCATCAACGGCGTACTGAGGCTCAGGAGCCAGAGGAGCAAGCCATCGCGGCGGCGGAGGTCGGGGTTGTAACGCCGTTTGATCACCCAAATCACTGCGACTGATCCACTCACCAGCATCCCAAAGCCCAACAGCCCGCCCCAATCGACCTCTCGCCGACTGAGCTTGAAGTGATCCAACAGGGCAAAATCTTCAGACGTAATCACTTCCCCGTTGCGGACAATGGGATCGCCGCGCCGAATGGACACCATGACGGGGACGATTTCCTGGGCAGCGCGTTCGGCTTGGAGCCGGGTTTGTTCCTCGTCGCGGAGGAGGTTGGGCTGCAACAACGCACTTAGCAGTTGGAGAGATACGTCTTCTGCCCGTGGGGGGACAGTGCCCTGGAGATTGACCTCGAATGCGGTGGTGAGATGCTCGGTGGGTAAGCCGGGGGGCAGTCCTTGGGCCAGCATCCGAGCGGCAATTTTAGGCAGTTGGGTGCTGGTTTTTTGCCATTCTTCCGTGGTGAGATCCAACAGGGCCAGGTTGAAGGATTGGGGCAGGCTGGTGGAAACGGGGGTGCTCATGAGCGTGATGGCGGCGGAGTAGCGCAGACGAGCTTCGTTGATGGCCTGAATGAGCTGGAGGTAGGTGCCGAGGTCTACAGACCGGCGATAGGCTTGCAGTTCGGCGATCGCTTGTTGGCGGTCTGCGGCCGAGTCAACGGCGGGAAGTTCGGAGGGCAAGAAGTTGCTGCCCAAGCTGGGATTATTTTGAATCAGAGTCGGATCGACGCTGTTGAGAATTTTCTGCCATTCGGCTTCTGGAATTTTGCGGAGATAGGTTTGAACGGGGAGGGAGAGGGTGGCGGTTTTAATGAAGGGAAAGGGACTGGCGGCAGCGTGGAGTTCGTTGCCCTGGTTAATTTGGTCTTCGAGTTGTTTCTGGATTTGTTGGTTGAGGTTGCGATCCAGCATCAACACGGGCATGGAGCCAGTGCGGGCGGCTTTGCGGTTGTCTTCGGTGGCTTTGGGGTCTTCGATGGTGGCGCTGGCTGGCGCGTAGATGGTTTGGGTGGCGGCTTTGCCAATGTCAAGCTTGGGGGTGTTGTAATAGCGGTAGCCCAGGACGCTGGTGAGGGAGATGACGGCGATCGCCAGGGCAATGGGCGATCGGGTGGTGCGCTCAAAACTGGCCCAGCAGATTTGTGGGAATTTGCTAGGCGGGAATTTGCTAACGGATTCGGCCCGACCTGGATCGGGCGGCTGGGGCACTGAGGCGGCGGCTGGGTTGGGCTTACTGGTCGTTCCTCCCTGGCGCGAGGCTCCGTTCTTGTAAGGGGCTTGCCGTGATTCGTGCAACCAGTGTTTTAGGTCGCGGAAGCGTGTTTCCTCGACCTGCCGCATCAGCGTTTTCAATAATTTCATTCACAAGTACCCTCGCGCGAGGAACGGTTGTTCTCAATGGAACTCGATTGATGCGTTCAACCAGCACTCTCCATTATAGAAACCTCGGTTTGTTCGGAGCGATCTTCCCGGCGATCGCGGTGGGCTGGGTGGGGCAAGCGCCGGGGGAACGCTGCTGGCTCAGGCTATGGCCCGGAAATGGGGCTGGGTTAGGGAGTGCTTATGCGGCCTGGGGCGCTGATGGGAAGGGTTTGTAACAGTGGGATGGGGCGATCGCTCAGGGGTAAGACCCCAGCCCACAGCGCCAAAAATTGGGTGACGAGGGCCGCTAACTGGGCTGGGCTATGACTGGCCTCTGGAGGTGTGGCTCCTTGCCAGTGGGCGGGAATTCCCACTGCGCCATTGTATGCGCCAGAAAGCAAGCTGAGCAAGATGACCAGGGGGGGCGTGGCTTGGGGCCAAGTGAGGCTGCGGGTTAGGGTTAACTGCCATTGGGTGGGGGTGCAGAGGAAGGTGTAGAGGGCGATCGCCAGGGTGGCATCGCTGTTGGGTTGGCTCAGGCTGGCGGCGGCGATCGGTAGGGGGACGGGCTGGGCCGCCAGGGTTTTGAGGTGATGCAATTGCTCGACGAGGGCGGGGTTGGGGGCAGGGTAGCGATCGCTGGCGTGACTTAATACGTTTAAATAAGCCAGCACTTGGGGCACCAGGGTTGTCGGTTGCAGTTGGCCGCGCAACGCCAACGCTACCACATAGGCGATGACCAGGACTTGTTGCCCCAGGAGGGGATCAGCCTCGCGGATTTGGCGAATTTGCCCTAAGTAATGCCGTTGTTGGCGTAAATCTTGATGGAAGTAAAGGGTAATGGGTAGGGTGGCGATCGCCAATTCTGCTGCTGAGAGGGGAGCCTCTCCCCTCCGTAAAATGCCTTTGGGGCAGGTGTGGAGATCCCACCGACCGGCCTGCACCAACGCGGTTAGCCACTGGAGCGGGAAGGTGCTCCACCGCTGATTGCTGGTCTGGGTCGTCCTGGCCTGCGCGGGCGATCGATGGGCCAGGGCCAGGGTTTCTCCCAGCACCAAGCCCAAACAACAACCATAGAACCGACTAAACAGTGAGTCATGCATAAATCTGAGGGTGTCGCCTGAATTTGCGCTGCGTGTTTGCTGTACTTTCCCGTTTTTCCAGGCTCAAAACTCGCCAAGTTGCCTTTCCCATCCTGCCATAGCTTTGGGCTGGGCTGGGCGAATTGGGGCGATCGCGTCCTTCCCTGTGGGTGCTCAGGCAGCGCTGTGTTAGCGATCTTCAGCAATGGCTGCACGGTTGGCTCTGGCCGGAAGGGCTGCTAGCCCAGCTAGCCAAAGGGAACGATTTACGCTAGGTTTGATTGTCACTTATTTTGGCAGAATGCTGGTCATGCTTGCGAATTGTGCTTACTCCGGTTGGCGGTTGGCTCGTTACCCCCGCAGCATCATTTTGGGGACGCTGGTGGGGCTGAGTTTGAGCGGCCTGTGCAGCGATCGCAGCCTCAGCCAAACCGCCAAGCCTGCCCCAGTCGCGCCTCCCAACCAGGCAGCCACCGCCCCCACCATGCGGCCCATTTTGCAACCGGGGGCCACGGGCACCACCGTCAGCGAACTCCAGGCATTGCTAAAACTCTTGGGCTATTACCAGGGCACCGTGACCGGCACCTATGATGACGCAACCCTGGCTGCTGTGCGCCAATTTCAGCAGGCCGCAGGCATTCAGGCCGACGGGATTGCAGGGCTAGAAACCTGGACTCGCTTGCTGCCCGCTACTCCGCCGGTGGCGATCGCCACACCGACCCCCGCAATGGTGACTAATCCTGCGACTGGCTCCACTGCGGCAGACTCTTTCCCCATGCCCAATGCCTCAGCGTCTGTTACCCCTGCACCCAAGCCAGCAGCAGCCTCCCCTACCGCTGGGGCCAAACCAACGACAACGCGCACCCAAACGGCAACGACTAACCCTGTGCCGATGCCGATCCTGCGAGTGGGGATGAGTGGCCCAGCCGTAACACGGTTGCAAGAACGGCTCAAAGCGTTGGGCTATCTCCAGGGGGCGATCGATGGGGTGTTTGGCCCTGCCACGGAAACAGCCGTTAAAGCCGCGCAAGAGAAGCTCAAGCTGACGGCGGATGGGGTTGTGGGGCCGGAAACCTGGACAAAGCTGGCTCAATAAGGCTGGTCAATCTGGCTGGCCCAATCAGGCTGGCTCAATCTGGCTGGCCCAATTAGTAAGATGCTCAGTCTAAACTGGCCAAACCCGTGTACAGTAAGCCCCCAAGCCCGCTAACAGGAGCATTAAGGCCAGGAGGGCAATGACCCGATTGAACCGGGCATAGTGGGATGGGGTAATGGTTTCGCGGACGAGGATGAGCGCGATCGCCCCAATGCTATAGCTGCTAAACAAGGGAATGTATGTCCAGGTTTGCTGCACCCACCACAGGCCCAGCGTGATCAGGGCCATACCCAGCATGACGGCTTCGACCAGATGGGGGGGATTGTCGCGACTGACCCAAACGAGCGATCGCCACCAGGTTTGCAATACTCTCACAGCCCAAATCTCCCAAATGCCTGTTTGCTAGCATAATCCAGCCACGGGGAGATTGCCAGTCGTTCTGCCCGCTTCAGGGTTGGCGCTGAGTCTAGGGCAGGGCGTTGGCCTTTTGCAGACACTCTAGGGCTTCGCTCATTTCGACTTGGGGAAAGGTTTGGTAAAAGCGGCTGACGCTGTTGAAGGGGCTGGGGGTGGCTAACAGAATGACGCGATCGCCCCAGCTTTGTAATTGGGGCAACAAGTCCGGGGGCGCAACAGGAGCGCAGATCCAGATTTGGGCCGGAGCCTGTGCCCGCAAGGTTTGGACTGCCGCCGCGATGGTCATTCCCGTGGCAATGCCGTCATCCACCACGATCGCAATGGCTCCCGTGGGCGATCGCCCCGGCCACCGTTGACGGAACTCAGCCAGTTGGTGTTGGGCTTTGGTGTGGGCGTGTTCCCAGGCTTGGACGTGCCGCGCCTCACTGTGCCCCAGCATTGGCAGCGGCGATCGCCCAGCAGTCAGCCAAATTGTTTCCCCTTCCGCCGAGACGGCACCAATCGCCAACTCTGGATTATCCACCCGCGTAATTTTTTTCGCCATCACCACATCCAGCGGACACTGCAACCGCTGGGCCACCGGCACGGCAACGGGTAACCCCCCACGGGGCAAGGCATAGACAATGAACGGAGGCTGCGGGGTGGCACTGCTGGGGCTGCCCGCGCCTGGATGCGTCGCGATCGCCAAGGCCACAGCCGCCGCTAACTGTTCGCCCGCCTCCTCGCGATCGCGAAAGCAAACCGTTGCATCTGAATCAGAAGCCAAAGGCCGAGATGACATCGCCGTTCTCCCAAATTCCTCCCAGGGTGGCCATCTCCATCATGCCATTTCCTTCAGCGCCCCCCATTCGTACCCCGCGATCGCCCTCTTACCACCTAACCAAGCCCACTGCCCGCCCCCAGCCAAACGGAAGACCGCCCGCTCTGCCTTTTGGCGCAATTTCGGCAAAAGCCTGGTAAAATTGCTCGACCTGCTTTAACGTAACCCACAGGTACAGCCGCCACCCTTGCATCTTCAGTAAGCCATGTCTGCCGACAGCCAGTTTGATTTGTTTAGCGCCTTCCCCAGCGAAAATCCCCAGACCGCGCCGCCCTTACCCAATTTTGACCCAGAACAGATTCCCACCAGTGCCACGGTGCCCATCCCGCCGGGTATCTATGGGGATATGGCCGCTATGCACGCCCATTGTAGCCAGTGCCATCGTTGTCCTTTGGGGGCCACCCGCACCCATGCCGTTGTGGGCGAAGGGAACGAACACGCCGATCTGATGGTGATCGGGGAAGGGCCGGGGCAAGTGGAGGATGAAACGGGCCGACCGTTTGTGGGGCGTTCTGGCGAGTTGCTCGACAAGATCTTGGCCGCCGTGAACCTGACCCGCGATCGCGATGTCTTTATCTGCAACGTGGTGAAATGTCGCCCGCCAGAAAACCGCGACCCCAAAGATTCCGAAGCCGCCGCCTGCAACGGGTATCTCCTGGAGCAAATTCGCCTGGTTGATCCCAAAATTATTTTGCTCACAGGCAAAATCGCCATGCGCACCCTCCTTGGTATCAAAGACGGCATCACGAAAGTCCGGGGGCAATGGTACGAGCGGGATGGCCGATTGTATATGCCGATTTTTCACCCCGCTTATCTGCTGCGGAACCCGTCACGAGAGCAAGGCAAACCCAAGTGGCTCATGTGGCAAGATATTCAAACCGTCAAAGCCAAGCTGAATGAGTTGCAAGGGTAGCCCGGTTAACCGCGATCGCTACAGGTTTTTTTTGTAAATTTATATCAACTAATGCTGGCCCTGAGTGGGTGCCTATAGGGCTTGAAACGACCGATCAGGCCACCATTTGATTGATCTTTCCTCCAGAAACATATAGCGTTGCGAGACAGTATTGCACTCAAAAACAATCCGCTTGGGCTGTCTTGAATTGCGTTGGCATTGTATACTGCCGTCAACTGTCTTAATCAAGCATCTACAACTGAGCTATCTAAACGCACCCTTTGCCCAAGGTTGCAGTGGATAGCTGGCATCGGATTAAGTAACTCGTTTTGATCAGATTAAGTAACTCGTTGATGAGATCATAAATTCGTGTTTGCTGATGGTGGCAAATTCGTGTTCCCTTCGCGATCGCTATTCCCATTAAACCCATTATTTGTATTGATTTGCTTGGCTTTGGTTGCCAATGCAACGCTCGATTTTAGGCCGCTGAGGCGGGTGAATTTTGTTGTGGGCATTGATTGATTAACTGACCCACATTTGCTCAATTTTGGCGCTCCAAAAGGCGCTAAATCTTTGACCAGCGTAGTCTGGTTGTACCTGGCTCATGGCTTCACCCCATGAGTTAAATCTAGTGTTTTGGTGATTCTCCTCCAGGGCGATCGCGCAGCTTTGCTCAGGCTTAACCACAACAACATTGATGCTGATCTTGCCCGGTTATTACTCAATATTAGGAGAGTGATTGATGAAAGCTTTGTTGCTTTGGCCCATCATGCCTAACTCATTTTGGTCTTATCAAGAAACTTTAGATATGGCCAATTTACGGGTGACTAATCCTCCGCTGGGGTTGATTACCGTGGCAGCGTTGTTGCCGCCAACCTGGGAATTACGCTTTTGCGATCGCAACGTGCGTCCCGAAACCGATGCCGATTGGGCCTGGTGCGATATCGTCATCATCTCGGCTATGGTCATTCAGCAGCAAGACTTTCGCCAACTGATTCACAAAGGGCTGGCCCTCGGCAAAAAAGTCGCAGTCGGTGGCCCCTATCCCACTTCCTATCCCGAAGTGGCCCTAGAAGCAGGCGCACAATATCTCATTTTGGATGAAGGCGAACTGACTATTCCACTATTTTTGCAAGCCCTCGATCGCGGCGATTCCCAAGGAATTTTCCGCGCCACCGAAAAGCCCGATGTCACCCAAACGCCCCTTGCTCGCTACGATTTGCTTGACCTGGATGCGTACTTAGCCGTCACCGTTCAATTTTCGCGGGGTTGTCCATTTCAGTGTGAATTTTGCGACATTATCAATCTCTACGGTCGCAAGCCCCGCACCAAAACCCCCGCTCAAATGTTGCACGAGTTTGAAACCCTCTACAACTTGGGTTGGCGACGCTATATTTTTGTTGTTGATGATAACTTTATTGGCAACAAACGCAACGCCAAAAACTTTTTGCGCGAACTCATTCCCTGGATGGAAGCCCATCGCTATCCCTTTAAATTAGTCACAGAAGCCTCGCTTAATCTGGCAGAAGATGATGAATTAGTCGAGCTAATGGTGCAGGCGGGATTTGTCTTAGTCTTTATGGGCATTGAAACGCCGGATGTTGAAAGTTTGGTGGGCATTAATAAACTGCAAAATACGCGCCAATCTTTAATTGATTCCTGCCATAAAATCACTCGCGCGGGGTTACAAATTATGTCGGGTTTCATCATGGGCTTTGATAATGAAAAGCCTGGTGCGGGCCAACGAATTCGAGATTTTATTCAAGATACAGGCATTCCTCAGGGACAATTTAGCCTTTTGCAAGCGTTGCAAAATACGGCGATGTGGAATCGATTGCGGGAGGAAGGTCGCCTCCGGGATGGTTCTGCCACGTTCCATCAAGGGGCAATTATGAACTTTCAGCCGACGCGCCCCGTGGAAGAATTAACGCGGGAATATATTGATGCGTTTTGGGAAATTTATTCGCCAGCACCCTACTTAGAACGGACGTTTCGCCATTTTATGATGATGCGAAATTGGCGCGGTGCTAGCGATCGCCCCATTACCCGCCAAGAGTGGGCCTTATTTTTTAAGCTCACTTGGCGACAAGGGATTGTGGGAGCGACCCGGTGGCAATTTTGGCGGCAACTCACCGCGATCGCCCTACACAAGCATCGCCTTTTGCCGGAATATCTCGCAACTCTGGGCATTGGCGAACACTTTTTCCACTATCGCCACGAAGTCCGCGCCCAACTGGAACAGCAGCTCGCCAACCTGATTCAGTCGCAAACTCAAATCCCCGTACCAGATCCCCAATTTTTGCCTGTCGCGGGCGATCGCAAAATTGCGGCACCATCACAAGTGAGTTGATAAACCCTCAGCTTCAACAACAACGCACAGGTCAACCGGATACGGTCTGGCTAACCTGTGCGTCAAGCGTTATGCGATTTTAAGCCGCGAGTTACTTGTTGGGTTGGGGGGTCATGCGGAGATAGGGTTTGATCTCGGTGACACCTTTCGGGAAGCGTTCTTTCGCTTCTTCCGTGGGAATGCTGGGCACAACAACAACGTCGTCGCCATCTTTCCAGTTGACTGGAGTGGCAACGCTGTAGTTATCGGTTAATTGTAAAGAATCGATGACCCGCAAGATTTCTTCAAAGTTGCGTCCGGTGCTGGGTGGGTAGGTGATGGTGAGGCGCAGTTTTCGCTGGGGATCAATGACAAACACGGTCCGCACGGTGACTTTGGCGTTGGCGTTGGGGTGGATCATGCCATAGAGATCGGAGACAGATTTGTCGGCATCGGCAATGATGGGGTAGTCAATGGTGGTGTTTTGGGTTTCGTTGATGTCGCTGATCCAACCTTGGTGCGAGTCGGGGCCATCGACGCTGAGGGCGATGACTTTGGCGTTGCGCTTGTCGAATTCGGGGCGGAGCCGGGACACTTCACCCAGTTCGGTGGTGCAGACGGGGGTGTAGTCGGCGGGGTGGGAGAAAAGCACAACCCAGCTATCGCCAGCCCACTCGTAAAAGTCGATCTCGCCTTGAGAGGTTTGCTGCTTGAAATTTGGTACTGTATCGCCGAGTTGAAGAACCATAACTGAAGACTTCCTTATTGTTTCAAGTTCAGAACTTACGAATTGCTGTCAATCAACCATATTGCCATAAAACCCCGGTTTCCCGGTCGGCGTTTAGATCTATTTACGTTTTGGGGCTGGGGTGGGTGGGGCGATCGCGGCGACCTGCAAAGGGCGGGGGGGAGCTAAAATCGGGGCGCGTTCCATGCTGGGGGAATACGCTTTTAGTATGGGGTAGATGGCCGGAACACCAGAATTTTGTTATGAAAATGACAGTATTGTTGAGCAAGCCGAGGGTGGATGGCGTGGTTGATCGGGCGATCGCGGCCTCAACGGCTGCGTGGACTTGCTTTCACTCCCAGCGATCGGCCCCAAGGGTGCAAACGGATAAAATCGTGTTGGTTTCGGGCAAGATCCCACGAGATCGATTACAACAAGATAGCCTGAGCATACCAAAACCACTCAACCAAACTTAACTTAGAGATACATGGACGCGAACGCACTTCTAATTGTTGATGAAAAGCCACTCTCTTTGCGGCAGTGCCTCAAGTATTTGCAGCTATCGGGCAAATTACAAGGCTTTATCGCCGATATCTTGCGGCAATACGTTTTGGAACAAGAGCTTGAAACGCGGGCCGATCTAGAAATTAATACGGCGATGATTGAGCAGGCAGTGGTGGACTTTCGGTTACAAAATCAATTGACCGATCCTCAATCATTCCAGGATTGGCTGGCGCGCAATGGCAGTAACTACGAACTATTCCATAAGCAGATCACTGGTAGCTTTAAGCTCGAAAAGTTGAAGGCGCAGTTGGCGGAGGCGCGGTTACAGGAGCATTTTATCGAACGAAAAATTATGCTCGATCGCGTGGTGTTGTCGCGGATTGTGGTTGAAAGTAAGGAATTGGCGGAAGAGTTGCTGAGCCAAATTCACGAGGGTAACAGTTTTGAGCAGTTGGCGCGGGAATATTCCAAAGCGGATGAGCGGGTGGCCAATGGCATGATGGGGCCGGTGAGCCGGGGGACGATGCCGGATGGGCTGCGGGCGGCGATCGATTCGGTGGAGCCGGGGGGCTTGGTGGGGCCGTTGCAAATCGAAAATTACTGGGCAATTTTTCGAGTGGAGCAAGTGTTGCCTGCTACGTTGGATGACAATCAATTGAAGCAAACGATGCAAACTGAGATTTTTGACCGCTGGTTAGCGGAAAAAATTCAGACGATGACGGTGAAATTGCAGGTGCCGGAGTAGGTCGGTGGGCTGCATTCAGAATGGAGTGGATGATGCTTAAGACAATGCGGGTTGCCTGCGGTTGGACGGGGGCAAAGGCTGGTTTTGGTTCGCGCAAAGGTTGATTGTTTGGGGCGGGTGCGATCGCGGTGCATCACCGTTGGCGGCTCCCTCCCTGGTCTCAAGCTCCGGTTTCGCTGTACCCCCTTCTTTTGGACTGTACTAAACTGCCATGATTGCCAACGACATTACCATTGACCTGCCCTGGGAAACGCCTCCCCTGAGTTGCCTCACCCCCGATCAGCAAGTGCGGTTGAAGCAGCAAGCCCAAATCAAACAATACGAGATTGGGCAAATTCTGTGGGCGACGGAGCAACCGGGGGCGATCGCCCTGATTTTGGCGGGCAAGGTGCGCCTCATGCCCGAAGACGACAAACCCATTCTGCTGAAACCGGGCGATTGGGTAGGAGATTTGTTGGGCCTCTCCGGCGGGTGGAAGGCCCGTTGTGCCGATCGCGTGGTGACAGTGGCCCTGTGGGATGCGGCGCTGTGGCGGGAAGTTGCCACAGCGGAATTAGATCGCTTTTGGGCGGCAGAACGTACCAAGTTGTTGCCGATCACAGAGCAGGGGCCACAAGCCGTCACCGGTTTTCCGTTTGTGGCTGCGGTGAATTCTGGGGCCGCGTGCCTGACGATGGTGGCGAACCATTTGCAAATTTCGACTCAGTTGGAATGGGTGCAACGCCAATTGCGGAGCCAACAGTCCGCCGATGTGGTCGAGGCCGCAGAAAAGTTGGGGCTGCAACTGCGTCATGTGGAGGTGGATTGGCCGGGGTTACGGCGGTTGACTTTGCCCGCGTTGATGCGCTGGAACGGTTTGTCGGCGGCGACGGGCAATGGCAATGGCAATGGCAATGGCAACGGGGCAGCGGCCCATTGGGTAGTGGTTTATGCCACTAAGGGCGATCGCCTGATCATTGCCGATCCCCAACATCCCAACCAAACCTGCGAAAGTATTCCGCGATCGCTCATTGAACCCAACTGGAACGGCGAACTCTGGCAAGTCGAACCCATCCAAAAACAAGATCGATTTAGTCTTGCCTGGTTCCTGCCCGCCGTTTGGAAATATCGCAACCTCCTCAACGAAGTCCTCCTGGCCTCCTTCACCATCCAGATCTTGGGCCTCGCCACCCCCGTCTTCACCCAAGTCGTCATCGACAAAGTGATGGTGCAAGGCAGCCTCTCCACCCTGGATGTCATTGCCCTGGCCATGTTGGCCGTGGCTTTCTTTGAAGCCTTGCTGGGCACCCTGCGCCTGTTCATCTTTACCCATACCGCCCGTCGCCTCGATCTCAGCCTCTCCGCTCAACTGTTTCGCCACTTGATGCGGTTGCCCCTGGCCTACTTTGAGGCCCGCCGCGTGGGTGACACCGTTGCCCGCGTCCAAGAACTGGAAAACATCCGCCAGTTCCTCACGGGCACCGCCATGACGGTGGTGCTAGATGCCATTTTTGCGGTGGTCTATCTGACCATCATGTTTTACTACAGCCCCACCCTCACCTGGGTTTCCCTGTCGGTGCTGCCCTTGTTTGCGGCCCTAACGTTGATCTCAACGCCCATTCTGCGGAACTGGCTCAATGAAACCTTTAACCGCAGTGCCGATAGCCAATCCTTCCTGGTCGAAACCGTCACTGGGATTCACTCTGTCAAAGCTCACACCGCCGAGCGGGTGTCCCGCGATCGCTGGGAAGGACTGTTTGCCCGGTTTATTCGTACCGGCTTCAAAGCTTCCACCACCTCCAACATCAGCAACAACATCGCCGACTTTCTGACCAAACTCTCCTCCCTCCTGATTCTGTGGTTTGGAGCCAAGCTGGTGATCGAGCAAAAACTCACCATTGGCCAATTGGTCGCCTTTCAAATGCTATCGGGGCGGATGACTGGGCCGTTGCTGCGCCTGGTGCAACTGTGGCAAAACCTGCAACAAGTCTTGTTGTCCGTCGATCGCATCGGCGATATCCTCAACGCCGCCCCCGAAGCCGAAGCTGGCAGTGGGCTGGTGTTGCCCCACCTGGAAGGCCAACTGACCTTCGACCAAGTCTTTTTCCGTTACAAACCCAACCAAGAACCCGTTTTGCGGGGGATTTCTTTTCAAGCCGAACCAGGGATGCTCGTGGGCATTGTTGGGCGGAGTGGTTCCGGCAAAAGTACCCTCTCTAAACTGATTCAACGGTTATATACAGCCGAATCGGGCCGAATCTTGATTGATGGGTTCGATATCAACACCGCCGATCTGGCATCTTTGCGCCAACAAATCGCGGTAGTGCTGCAAGAAGACTTTATGTTCAACGGCACTATCTACGACAACATCAGTCTGGGCAATCCCACGGTTACGCCAGAACAAGTGATCGAAGCTGCGCGGATGGCTGCGGCCCACGACTTTATTAGTGAACAGCCCCACGGCTATGAAACTAATATCGGGGAACGGGGTACGGCGCTTTCCGGGGGGCAACGGCAACGCTTGGCCCTCGCGCGGCTGTTTCTGTCGGATGCGCCCATTCTCATGCTGGATGAAGCGACCAGTGCTTTGGATAGCGAAACGGAACAGCAGGTGCTACAGAATTTACAGAAGGTGGCAAACAATCGGACAGTGTTTTTGATCGCGCACCGCTTTGCCCCATTAAAGAAAGCCGACCTGATTCTGGTATTGGAAAAGGGCGTGTTGGTCGAAAAAGGGACGCATGATGAATTGTTGCGGAGTAAGGGGCTATATTGGTCGCTGTATCAACGGCAGCAAGCGTCGGTCTAAGGACTGTAGGGCTTGAGGTGGTTGCCTAATCCATAGTTCCGGGGAAATTCGGTGGGCAAAATGCCGCGATCGCGGCCCTCACTCCGCCCCCTGGGCCAAATGATTCAGTCACTTTACGGCATTTTCGGTGTAGCCCAATCCTGGCTCAGTGTTTCTCCCAATACACATTGGCTTTGGCCTACATCTTCGTTACCCGTGGATTTGAGGTGGTTTGGCGATCGCTGCTCAGTGTAAATACGCGATGGGTTTGTTTGCGATCGCGGCAAAAAAATAGTTCAGTCCGTGATTTGGCTGAGATTTGTAAAGATCTACGAATTCTGTCAGTCAAATTCGACTCATAGGGCATCATATCAGTGCCATCTCTAGGGGTTGATAGCAGCGATGCCTGACAGTGTAGGAAATACCCTAAATACCGCCCAGTCGATCATTATTGGGACGAACACACAACGCTTTTCCGATTCGGTTGAATTCGGTGATAATGACTATTTTCGCTTCACCTTAAATAGTGCCAGCAGTTTCAACCTTGTGCTTTCGGGCCTCAGCGCCAACGCCGATGTCGAAGTTTTGAATAGCACTGGTGCGCTCGTCACCGCCAACACCGTGCCCTTGCAGTCCAATAACGAAGGCACCCTGGTCGAATCTATCAACACCATCCTCGACCCAGGCACCTACTATATCCGGGTGCAGCCAGGGCCGCCGAGCGTTCCCAGTGATGCTGCTGGTACAACCCCCAGCACGAACTACAACCTGGACGTTCGAGCCGACAACGGCATCCGCACTGATATCCTCTGGCGCTACAACGTCGCTGGCAACGGGGCTAGTTTCGTCTGGCGCATGAACGGCACCCAGTTTGCCTCAGCTGAAGTTATCTCGCCTCGTGTCACAGATACCCTTTGGCAAATTGCAGGCGCGGCTGACTTCAATGATGATGGCCAGACTGATATTGTTTGGCGCTCTTTCAGTCAGCCGGGTCCTAATCTTGTCTGGTTAATGGACGGTACCAGTGTCGCGTCTGTAATATCCCTCAACCCCGTTCCTGACCCGCAGTGGCGTATTGCTGGGGTGACAGACTTTAATACCGATGGCAATCCTGACCTTTTATGGCGACGTACCTCTGGCGAAACATTTATTTGGCTGCTCGATAATTCGGGGGCAATTGTCTCAACAGCGGTCTTGCCAGTCCAGGATGGGCGGTGGGCTTTGCAGGCGGTCGGTGACTTTAATGGCGATCTGAAGCCAGATATTTTTTGGCGGCTTCAGGATGGGAGCGGAACTAACGAAGTTTGGTATCTGGATGGGGTGAATTTTGTTAGCAAGCAGCTTTTCATTCCCAACCAGAATGTCAATGCTCAGGTTCAAGGCTCTGGTGACTTTAACGGGGATGGTTATGCTGATTTATTCTGGCGTGACTTTGCCACGGGGCAAAATGAGATTTGGTTGTTACAAAACTCGTCGATCCTCTCAGTTGTTCCTACTCTAGCTGTTTCAGACCCGGCTTGGGTTGCTACCACACCCTATGTGCGGAATGAGCCAATCCAGTTGTTTGATGCGGCGGGGAGCAGTACTACTCCGCTGGAACTTGGCCCGTTGAACGGGAATGGGCTGTATCGTGACGCGATCGGCTTAGTGCCAACTGATACTGAAGATTACTATCGCTTTACCTTGGGTAGTTCGACGCGGTTGAGCTTGCAGTTAGACGGTCTGGGGACAAATGCGCTCCAGGGTAATTTGAATGTGCAAATTACTAATTCTTTGGGCAACTTGGTCAGCCAGAGTCTCAATCCTGGAACCTCCCCAGAGAGTATTGCAAATTTAGATCTGTCGCCAGGTACGTACTTTATCCGAGTCTTTCAGGGAGAGGCCGGAGCGGCTAGTGCTTATGATTTGAGTTTGACGGTTAATAACCTGCCGGTGTTGGCATCCAGTGGGCCGTTGACCGTCAGTGAAGGGAGTGCCCAGACGATTAGCAATAATTTGTTGCTGGTTAATGATGAGAATGATCCGTCGCCAAATGTAACTTATACGCTGGTGACTCCGCCCAACGTGGCAAACGGCAGTTTGAGTTTGAATGGGGCGTTGCTGGCTCCAAATAGCGTCTTTACGCAGGCTGATATCAATCAGGGTCGGTTGGTTTATCAGCATAATGGGAGCGAGTCGGTACAGGATACCTTTGTCTTCGCCGTGGCGGATGGCCGGGGTGGCACAATTCCCAATACCACTTTCACGGTGAATGTGATTCCTGTGAATGATCCACCGACGCTTCAGTCCTTGGCGGTGTTAACGGTGACTGAGGCGGCATCGGCGACGATTAGCAATACGGCGTTGTCGGTGACGGATACTGAGCAACCGGCGAATCAGATTTTCTATAGCTTGAATAGTTTACCGACGAATGGCACGTTGTCGTTGGCGACGGGGCCATTGACGTTGGGGAGTACCTTTACGCAGGCGGATATCAATGCGAATCGGTTGACGTACAAGCAAAATGGTAGCGAGACGACGACGGATACGTTTACCTTTACGGCGACGGATGGAGCGGGTGGATTTTTGAATCCGCAGGTACAGACTTTTAGTATTCAAATTCAGGCTTTGGATGATGCGCCTGTATTGGTGACGAATACGGCGTTGACGGTGAGCCAAGCGGGGCCAAGTACGATTAGTTCAACGGCGTTACGGGCGACGGATGCGGAGTTTGTCTCACCAGCGCAGCAGGATTTAATTAAGTTTTCAGTGACGCAACTGCCTACGGAAGGGACGCTGTTCTTGAATGGGACGGAGCAGTTGGCGTTGTTTACGTTTAGTCAGGCGGATCTGAATGCGAACCGGATTTCCTATGCTCAGAGTGGGACACCGACGAATAGCGATCGCTTCAACTTCACCCTGAGTGATGGCACAAACACCACCACCGAATTTACTTACGAAATCTTTGTGCAAGGCGTTGCAGGGCCACCCGTTTTGGCGACCAACGAGCGGTTGACGGTCAGCGAGGGGCAGATTGATGCGCCTATTCCGAATACCCTCTTGCGCGTAACCGATCCAGATAGTGGCGCGGCCTTCTTGACGTATACCGTTGGAGCTTTGCCAACGGGCGGCAGCTTGAAGCGGTTGGGGACAGACCTGACGGCAGGCCAAACCTTTACCCAGGCGGATATCAACAACGGGCGAATTACCTATGCCCACAATGGCAGTGAATCCCCGCTGGCCGATTTCTTCACCTTTACCTTCAAGGATGAATCGGGGGCAGGGCCAACTACGCCACAAACCTTTAGCATCAGCATTACGCCGGTTAACGATCTGCCGACGATCTTGTCGTTGAGCAGCCAAGTCACCGTGACGGAAAGCTTTGCGCTGGATATTACCTCCAGTGTGTTGAATGTCACTGATCCGGATAACTTGCCGCAGGATATTACCTACACCGTCACAACGCCCAGTGCAGGAACGATTACTCGCTTTGGCACGGCTACCAACACCTTTACCCAGGCTGATGTCAACAGCGGTCAGGTGAAGTATCAGCATAGTGGTAGTGAAAGTACGGCGGATAGCTTTACCTTTGAAGTGGCGGACTTGGCCGGGACACCTGTAGGGCCGGGAACAGTCAATATCTCGGTGATTCCATTCAACGATGCGCCGGGGCTGGCCTCGCTAGTGGGCATTACCCTGGACGAAGGGGCAACGGAGCAGCTTTCGGATGCCAATTTGTTCATCACCGATGATGATGGGCCGGGGCCGTTGACTTACACCATTGGGTCTGTTCCGACGAATGGGATCGTGCGGCGGGGCAATGTAACCCTGAGTGCGGGTGGAACCTTTACCCAGGCTGATGTGACGAATGGCCAGATCTTTTATGTGCATAGTGGCAGTGAAACGACGAGCGATCGCTTCACCTTCACCGCTTCTGATGGGGCGACCACTGGCTTGGGGGCACCAGGACTCATTGGCGCACGCACCTTTAGCATTACCGTTAACTCCATCAATGATGCGCCAGCGATTTCTCTGAACCAGGGCATCACTGTGGCCGAAGAAGGGACAGCCCAGATTCCTAGCTCAATTTTGCGGACGACGGATGCGGATAACCTGACTTCGCAGTTGACTTACAACCTGTCGGCTGGGCCTTCCAGTGGGACGTTGTTGCGGGCAGGCACGGCGACTAATACCTTCACCCAGGCCGATCTAGATGGCAACCTCATTTCCTACAAGCATGATGGTAGCGAAACCACGCTGGATGCCTTCATCTTTGATGTGACTGATGGTGCGGATTCCACCGGATCGCAAACCTTCAATATCACGGTGACTCCAGTCAATGATGCGCCGCGACTGCTCTCGAACAACATTTTGACGGTTGACGAAGCCAGTACGGCAAATGCCATTCCTGACGCGCTGTTGTTGGCGACAGACCCAGACGGGCCAAGCCCAACGATTATCTATACCCTCAGTGGTGCGCCGACCCGTGGGGCGCTGGTGCGGGATGGGGTGACGCTCTCCAATGGCCAGACCTTTACCCAGGCGCAAATTTCCAGTGGGTTGTTGTCCTACAGCCATAACGGCAGTGAAACGGCGAGCGATCGCTTCACCTTCACGGCTTCGGATGGTGGTACAGGGGTGCTAACGTTACAGACCTTCAGCATCGTCGTGAACTCTCTCAATGACGACCCCATCATCACCGTGCCAACTGCGCCATCCCTAACCGTCAACGAAGATCAAACCTTTACCTTCGCCTCGACGAACCGGATTAGCGTAGGTGATCCAGACGGTGGCCCCACCTTCAACGCGGTCATTGCGACTTCTTCCGGTGGCACCGTGAACCTGGGTACCACTAGTGGCTTGACTAACCTGACGGGCAATGGATCGAGTAACGTCTCCTTTGATGCGACTTTGAGCGCGTTGAATGGAGCCTTGAACAACCTGCGGTACAGGGGCCTACAAGACTTCAACGGTCAAGAAACCCTCATTATCACCGTCAACGACAACCAGGGCGGTACGGACAGCCGGACGATCACGATGGATGTGACCGCCGTGAACGATGCGCCTACGCTGACGGTGCCGACGGGAACGCTGACGATCAATGAGGATACGCCGACTGCGCCCATCATTATTAATGTGAATGATGTGGATGCGGATGTGAGTCCGATTCGGGTGGCGCTCACGGCCAGCAATGGCGGCGTAACGGTGAATGATAACGGTGCCCTTACCTTTGCAGACAGCACGACCAATGGCAGCAGTGTGGTGATCTTCACGGGCTTGCTGGCGGATGTGCAAAATGCGTTGAATGGCCTGACCTATCAAGGTAGGCAGGATTACTTTGGCAGCGATCGCATCATCGTCACAGTGGATGACCAGGGCGCAACCGGAACACCAGGGCCGCGATCGGTCAGCCAAACCCTGAGCCTGAACGTACTGTCGGTGAACGACAAACCCACCTTTGTGGGCGGGCCACCCCAGTTTGTGATTGAAGACTCTGGGCAACAAGTGATTCCAGGTTGGGCAACGGGCATTTCCCGTGGTGCCGCCAACGAATCGACTCAGGGCGTAAGCTTTACGATTACCAGTGCCGATCCAACGCTCCTCGGTAATCTGTTTACGGCCACCCCCACGATCAATCCCACCACCGGGAACCTTACCTTTACGCCACGGGCCGATGCCAACGGCACGATTCAACTCACCGCCATCCTGACTGACAATGGCGGCGTGACTAACGGTGGTGTCAATACGTCTGACCCCTACATCTTCGAGATTGCGATCGCTCAGCGGAACGATGCCCCCGTCTTCGTCAAGCCGTTGAACGCCATCACAATCAACGAAGACCCCACCCCCACCCCCGTAACCCTTACCAATTGGGCGACGGGCATTCGTCCGGGGCCAACAACCGCAGCGGCCAACGAAAGCACTCAGACGGTGAACTTCCTGTTTGAGACCAACAATCCGTCCCTGTTCGACAGCCCGCCCCAGGTCAATGTGGTGGGAGCCAATGGCAACTTGGTCTTCACGCCCGCGCCCGATGCCAACGGTACTGCCATTATCACCGTGCGGTTACAGGATGACGGCGGAACCGAGAATGGCGGGGTGGATACCTCTGCGCCGCAACTCTTTACGATTGTGGTGCGATCGGTGAATGATGCGCCGACGTTCAATTCCACTGTGACCACATTGGATGTTTTGGAAGACTCTGGGCCACAAAGTCTGCCTTTTGCGACCGATATTTCGGTTGGGCCAGCCAACGAGGCATCCCAGACGGCAACCTTTGCCTTGTCTACCAGTAATCCCAGTCTGTTCCTGACGGCTCCAACCATTGACCCAACAACGGGCCAACTCACCTTTACCCCAGCGGCGAATGCGAGTGGTTCGGCGGTTGTCACGGCGATCTTGCGGGATAACGGCGGCACGGCCAATGGTGGTCAAAACGCCTCGACTCCTTATTTGTTTACGATTAATGTCACCGGGGTGAACGATGCCCCATCCTTTGTGAAGGGGTTGGATCAGGCCATTGATGAGGATGCTCCGGCTCAAACCATCAGTAACTGGGCAACCAATATCTCGCCTGGGCCAAACGAAGCATCCCAAACCGTGACCTTTGATGTCACCAATGACAACCCCACCCTGTTTAGTGTGGCTCCTACCATCAGCCCGACTGGTGCCCTGACCTACACCGCAGCTCCTAATGCGAGCGGGACGGCGATCGTCACGGTGGCCCTCGTTGACAATGGCGGCACAGCGAACGGTGGTGTAGATACCTCCGCACCGCAGACTTTCACAATTACAGTGAATGCGGTGAATGATGCGCCGACGTTGACCGTACCCAGTGGCCCGCTGACCACAGGAGAAGACACGCCCATTACCTTCAGTGGGACGAGTGCGATCCAGTTTACGGATATTGATGCTGGGACGAACCCAATTCGGGTGACTCTGGCTGTCACCAATGGCACGGTGCGTCTCCCATCTACAACGGGCTTGAACGTGACCACTGGGGCCAATGGCAGTAACACAGTGACCTTTACAGGAACGGTGGATGCGTTTATCGCGGCCTTTGCCAGTGTGGTGTATACGCCAAATGCCAATTACTCTGGTTCTGATTCGTTGGTCATTACGGTGAATGACCAGGGCGGAACTGGTAAGGGAGGTGCGAAGTCGGTTGCTAGTACGATTGGGATCAATGTGACGGCTCAAAATGATTCACCTGTGCTGGCTACGGTTGGTAGTTTGGTGGTGCAAGAGTCGGGGAATCGGACGATTAGCAATACGCTGCTGCGAACAACCGATGTTGACAACACGGCGGCTCAAATTACGTATACTTTGTCGAGTACGCCGACTGCGGGCTTCTTGCGGTTGTCGTCGGGGGCAGCGTTTACGACTTTGACGGCGGGTAGCACTTTCACCCAGGCGCAAATTGATGCGGGCCGGTTGAACTATCTCCAGAATGGAAGCGAAACGACGACGGATAGCTTCTCGTTTAGTGTGTCGGATGGTCAAATTGTTTTGACTCCGGATTCGACCTTCAGTATTGGGGTGATTCCGGTGAATGATCCGCCCGCTCAGGTGGTGAATGCGACGCTGAATGTGACGGAGGGTGATATCGGTTCGATCGACAATACCTTCTTGCAGTTCACGGATGGCGATAATACGCCTGATCAGTTGGTGTATACGCTGACTAGTGCGCCAACGAGTGGGATTTTGCGCTTGGGTGGTTCTGATTTGACGGCGGGTTCTACCTTTACGCAAGATCAGATCGATGTTGGTTTGTTGACTTATGAACACAGCGGTAGTGAGACGACGGCGGATAGCTTCAACTTTGCGCTGAGCGATGGCACGAACAGTGTGACGGGGGCATTTAACATCACGGTGGCTGCGGTGAATGATCCGGCGACGGTGGTGACGAGTGGGCCGTTAACGGTGAGTGAGGGGTCGCTGGCTCCGGTGTCTAATCTGATTCTGCGGACGACTGATCCGGATACGCCAACGAACCAGATTGTCTATACGTTGCGGGCGGTGCCGCTGTTTGGCAGTTTGCTCCGAGGTTCGACGACGTTGGCTGCGGGTGGTACTTTCACCCAGGCTGATATTGACTCTGGTGCAATCAACTATCGCCATAATGGTAGTGAGAATGCGACGGATGTCTTTACGTTCGATGTGTCGGATGGTGGGGCTGTGACGACGGATATCTTTAATATCTCTGTCCGGCCTGTGAATGATCCGCCGTCGTTGGTGACGAATCGTGGTTTAACGTTGAGTCAGAGTTCGCCAGTTGTGCGGGTGATCAGCAATAGTTTGTTGCGGGCGACGGATGTAGATGCGGTTGATCCGGCGACGCGGCAGTTTGATCCGAAGCAGGTGTTCTTTAAGCTGGCATCTGTGCCGAATCCGGCGGTTGGTTCGATCCGACTCAATGGGACGGCGCTCAGTGCGGGGCAACGATTTAGTCAAGATGACCTCAATAACAGTCGAGTGTCCTATCAATATTTGGGTGGAGGCACGAGTGATGGCTTCCAGTTCTCGTTGGAGGATGCTAGCGGTGGTCAGGCGGCGGGTGGTTTCTTTGCCATTACGTTTACGGCTTAGGCGTTAGGGTGGCGATCGCACTCCATGCTTTTGGGGGGCGATCGCGCTTAACAACCATCGGACTATCAACCCAAGACCAATGCCGAGATCATGCTGTAGATCGCGGCATTTTTTTTATGCCCACTTTTTGTGGGCGATCGCGGGAGGCGCATTAAAGCGTTGGCAAAGGCGGATTGCTTTGACCGGATGCCCAAGTTTGTGGGGGGCTAGGGCCAGAAATCTGATTGCTTGAGGTTCTGGGGTGGTGTTCTAGGCTGGAGTTGGGGGGGTGGGTCAGCCAAAGACGTAGTTAAAACTGATGCTGATGCGATCGGTGTCGCTCAAGTTGGGTTCTACACCATGTTTGAGCCAACTAGGGAAGATTAGTAATAGCCCGGTTTCTGCGGTGTGGGCGACGGCATCGGCGGTGAAGGCGGTAAAGTCTTGGACGGCTGGTTTGTAGAATGTCCGGGCATCACGGGGATCGTAAAACATCAAGTTGCCGCAGCTTTCTGCCGTTTGGACATAATAAACGCCGCTGAAAAGACAGTTGGCGTGGTCATGAATTTTGTTACTGGCATATTTGGGGTTGATGTTGACCCAACAGTTAGCCGGACGAATGGGGACTTGACCATAGCCTAATGCGGCGGCGCACTCAGCGATCGCCGCTTGCACCAATATCTGAAAGGGCTGAAACGCCGCCAACTCAAACAAATTGCCCCGGCTGTGCCAGCCCAAAACATTGGACGCGACCCGCCCCGGATCGGACTGGCGCAATGCCTGAATGGCAACTAAAAGCTGTTGATTGAGTTCTTCGGATTGATGCAGGCGAAATGCAAACAACGGCGAAGGAAATAAATTGTGGCAAGCCGCAGCCCAACGTTCAGCACTCATAACTTCATCATCTCACCATCGGAACAAAGGTCAGGCCGGAGGCTGACTGGCCCCATTGTGCTATACCTCTCGCTTGGTCGTGCATTACAAAATGCTCACACTTTTTTAGGTAAATGCAGCCTCCCTCATACTCGTAGTCCAAAAAGCTTAAAGCTGTTGCCATATTCCCACTAGGATGAACAGGCCACAGCCAACTTTCTGCTGCGCGATCGCCATCTATCAGTGGGTCTACGGAGGCGTGAGTCTACGGAGATTAAATCCGGGAAATTGCGGTGTAGCGGCTGGGACATGACATTAGTCCTGGAACTAGCTTAATGGAATCAAGGATTTGATGAAGTTATTGCGATCGTGCTTGTTAATTCTATGAAGTGGGGAAAGCTAGTCATGCGATTGTAGAGGGTCTACCGATGGCTGACACCATTTCTGATAACACAGCACTAAGCACAGGACGCACTATACAAGGAACCGCTGGTATTCAAACGTTTACCAATAGCGGTAGTGATACTGGTTTTTCGATTGATGCCTCTGACCAGAACGACTACTTCAAGTTCACCGTCAGTCGGAGCAGTAACGTCGTTCTCAAATTGCTACCGCAGGGTGGAGATCTCAGCCTATCTTTACTCAATGCCAGCGGTAATGATAACGACTTGGCAACCGTATTAAGTAGCACCAATAATCCTGATGGGATGGCCGAGGCGATCGTCTCAGACCCAATCGCTCCCCTCGAAGCTGGTCAAACCTACTACATCCGAGTCTCTGGTAACAGCCCCACCACCACGATCAACTACACCCTCTCCATTGAAACCAACCCCACCAGTCGGGCCGACCTCCTCTGGCGCAACTACGACGGTAATAGCACTGGTGCAAACCTGATTTGGCGTATGGATGGTACCAGCATCGCTGGCACCCAATCTGTTCTCGCAGTCAGTCCCAATTGGGCCTTACAAGCAGCAGGCGATTTTGATGGGGATGGCAACGCCGATTATCTTTGGCATGACTCAGGGAGTGGCACGCTGCTTCTGTGGTTGATGGATGCAACGGGTGGTGCCATCCGGGCCACAACCTCTATTGTCCCATTCCCGTTGTCCTATGACTTTTATGTAGGCGGCTTGGGTGATTTCAACCAAGATGGCAGCCTTGATATTGTATGGCGTTCCCGCACTAGTGCCTATACCGCAGTTTGGTACATGGACCGCACCGCCTATGCTTCAGGTGCTACGATTGATTATCTTCCCGGCGCAGATTGGGTGATTGAAGCGGTTTCTGACTTTAACCTCGACGGAAAACCAGACTTTTTCTATCGCAACACCCAAACCGGCCAAAATACATATTGGCTGATGGATGGAATTCGATTTAAGTCAGCAGAGAACTTAATCACGGTTGGTGGTGCATGGCGGATGGAAGGCGCAGGCGACTTTGATGGTGATGGTGATGCAGACTTAGTGTGGCGCGATTATGCAGGGGGCGGTCAACTGGTCTGGTTCATGAACCAGACTCAATACGTGAGTGCTGTTTCGTTGCTGAATGTCCCAACAACTTGGGCGATCGCCAGCGTGTTAACTAACGCCTTGCCGCCTGACTTAGCAGGGAACGCTAAAGATGCAGCTTTCGCAACTGGTTTGCTGAAGTCTACTGCGGCTTATAGTGACACGCTGGGGCCAGCGGACACGGATGAATATTATTCATTTACGCTGGATGTTGCCTCGAAGGTAAGCGTAAAAGTCAATGGTAGTAATATTTCGGGCACTTCAACGCTTCAGATCTTTTCGGCTGCGGACGAGTTGAAAGGGACAGCAACGGCAAATGGCGCAGATGAAACCAAGTTGACCGATGCGCTGCTTGATCCGGGCACTTACTATGTCAAGCTGGCGACAACCTCAAAGCAGGATATTCTTTATAACTTGGAACTGTCAGCCCAGCAGCAGGTGTTACCCGTTAATTTGTTCTTCCCGCCGGTGACCGCGCCCGATAAGGTAACGCAACTCAAGAAGGTGGATGGCACTCCGTTTGACTCGACTACGCCGGTGTCGGTGGCTACGCCCTTTACGTTTGATTTGGATTATAAAGTGACCTATGGCGATCGCGAACTGAGCCAGTTTGAGGTTGGTTTCTACCTCTCGAAAAACGGCACTTTAGATAACGACGATCTGCGCTTGGATGTCAACGGCGATAGTGTAGGCGATGCCACCGATGTCGTCGTTATCAGCAACACCACACCAAATACAGTCATTCAACGCACCCAACGATTGACTTTGCCCGATCGCAACAGTCCCTTCTGGATCAACGATGGTCTGTACAGCATTCTGGTGGTCTTAGACCCCGCGAACAAGATTACTGAGACGAAACCCAGCGACGGAACCCCTGCTGAAGGTGACAACGTGTTTGCTACCGAACTTAAAGTCCGGGATGCGCGATCGCCCGATATCACTGGTACTTTGAACGTGGTGGAAGACCAAGTCCAGAAAGGGGGAGTCATCACCCTCACTGGTCTAGTCCAAAACATTGGCGCGGGCGTATCCGATTCCCAGCTCCCAATCGGGAGCAAGTTTGAGGTCACATTCTATCTCTCGAAAGATAATATATTTGACAATAATGACTTTGCTCTCGATCCTCTCCTGGAGTTTGATCCACTTGACCCTGAAGCCTCGCAGAACTTCCCGCAGACAGGGCAGCAGCCGATTGTGGCTAGCGTACCGCAGAACTGGTCGGAGTATGACAATCTGGATGGTATCTACTATGTCTTGATGGTGATTGATGAGCTTGGGACGCTGAAGGAGGAGCCAAGCGACACCACGAATAACGTTGTCTTTGACACGGTGCGGATTGTCAATCCACTGGCATAAACCCAAGTGCGCGGAGGCCCGTCTAAGGACAAATTAGGGCCAAACCTGGTTCGGTGCTGCTCTACATTTCGATCCCGACGAGACCGATGGTTCGATGGAACTGTTCGGTCTTTTTTCTGCGGCTTGTCCAGTCTCGCGGTTGGGGTGCTGGTGGACTGAGGAGCCAGACTAGGCAAGGTTTTCACCGATCGCGATTCGTACCCCATTGGCAAAATCAGTCCCTAGTTGTGGGCGTTTACCGGGGAGTTGGACTGTGTGGAGCAACAGGCGATCGCGCCCCGTTTGAATCACTGGGCCAAACCCCTTGGCGATCGCAATCACGGTGCCCGGTTGGGCCGTTGCATCCCAGTGAGCAGATTGGGCGGCAAGGTCTTGGTATTCGGCGGGCAGGGCTGACCAATAAGCCTCTCCCAAGGGGATGGCGCGAATTACCTTGAGCAAATCGCCTCGAAATGGGGTAGTGCAGTTGGGCGCAAAACCGCGAATCTGATTGTGGAGGGCGATCGCGGGTCGTGTCCAGTCAAGTTGATAATCCTCCTTTTTGATCAAAGGGGCGTAGGTTGCCTGTTCTGAAGCTTGGGGCTGGGGTTGCAGCGTACCCTGGTCGAGTTGTCGCAATGTGTCTACCAATAAATCGGCTGATAGGGTCGCCAACCGCGCCGCTAACTCATCAACGGTATCCAGCAGGGCGATCGCAGTTTTTGCTTCCAACAGCATTGGCCCCGTATCCATTCCCGCATCCATCAGCATTGTGGTGATCCCCGTCTCCGGTTCGCCATTGACTAAACTCCATTGGATGGGGGCCGCACCGCGATATTTGGGCAAGAGGGAACCGTGGGCATTGATGCAGCCCAAGCGGGGCATGGCTAAAATTGCTGGCGACAAAATTTGGCCATAGGCGACGACGACAAAGGCATCGGCTTGGGTCGCCTGGAGCGCCTGTAAAGTTGCCTCGTCTTTTTTAATGCGCTGGGGTTGCCAGATAGGCAGTTGGTGCTGGAGCGCGATCGCCTTAACGGGAGACGGAATCTGTTGGTTGCCCCGTCCCCGGCGTTTATCGGGTTGGGTGACAACGGCCACTACCTCAAATTCCGGCAGCGCGAGCAAGCGTTCCAAACTGGGAACAGCAAAGATCGGTGTTCCAAAAAATACGATTTTCATAGCAGCGATGATGAGAGGGGCGGGACGCAGCCAAATTGGGGCCAAGTTTATGAACCACGAGCTTCATGCTCAGGATACCTGGATGCCTGGGGCCGCGATCGCCCCAAACACAAATCAACCTGTGATCCTAGCCGGAACACGGTAACTGATCGCCTTTCGTAACAATTCGATCGCCAAACCTCAGACAAAGATTAAATCTCGTAGAAAGTTCTTAAAAAAAAGTGTCTTCTCGCGCAATGGCTGTTATACATGAGGTAACGTTCGGCCCCATCGCAGAAATGATTTTGACGGCAGCATTTTAGCCGCATTTTGGTCAAGACCATGAGAGTTGAGTTGCTGCGCTCACTTGAGTCAGGACTGGGGCCAACAAAACGGTCTGGGCACATCACTTCACGTGGCAAATCAGGTCTATGGCCCCGGTTTGCAAAAACTTGGATATCAGCTTCGGGCGCTGTAGTCAGTTGCCTCTGCGATTGGCTAGGAACACGCGCGTTTTTGCCCCTCCTACGCAGGATTACTATGTCGCATACGGTGCAGATCGATCCGCTAGATAGTCCCCATCCCATCCCCTGGGGCTGGGTGATGGCCAATGTCAACGCCAGTAGTACCGAGGGTTATGCCAGCACGTCTTACTACCGCAGTCAGTCGTTAATTTCTCCCGATGGCGAATACGCGGCCTATAGCCGCATTCAAATGCAGGCGGAACCGGAATATTATCGCAGCCATGTCACGAGTGTTTTGTTTCTCGAAAACTTGCGGACAGGGGATTTGCAAGCGATTACCCCAACGTCGCCGTTGGCGGACAATCCCTTTTTGCAAACGGGGAACGATTTAACGGGGCGGATTTCGATGGTGGTGCCGGTGTCGTGGTCGGAGGCGGGCGATCGCCTGTTAGCACGGGAATTTGAATCTATTTTTGGTTCAGACATTGCCTCCGATTATGCCGTTGTGGCCGATCGCCAGCGCAATCGAGTGAAGACCTTTGCCCCAACCAAAATTCGCTATACCAATGCGGTGTTGTTGGGGTGGAGCCAGTGTTATCCCGATCGCGTGTTGTTCAAAGCCGGGATCATGGGCGATGAGCATTGGCCCCAATGGATGGTGGATGTACAGGGCAACACCGAGTTAGCCCGGAGCGATCGGCCAGCAACCTTTGGGCAGGTGAGCAACAGCGTGTGGACAGGGCCACAGATGCAAAATCGTTAAGGTGGGGTGGGTGATTCCGGGGTAGCAGGCCAACGGGTGTAGAACGATTTAAACGGGTGCGCCGGACAGGCTTTAAACGCGGTGCAGCGACCGAACTTGGCTGCTTCGCGTGCTTCTTTTTGCCCTCATCTGGCCGCTTTTTTCCAGCTTTAGGCCCGTGCAACGGTTCGTACACCCTTTTCCTTGGTCATCATGTCCCAGCCTTATTTTTACCCGATTGGAGAATGGACAGGTCGCCTCATCCTGCCAACTCCAGCCCAACGGCGGCCAGATGGCGGGGTATGGATTGAGGTGCAGAATTCGCCACCGCCTCATGCGACTTTGCGGGGCCAGGTTTTGCCTCTGGTGTGGAGCACTGCGCCAGAGCTTCAGCATTGGGTACAGGCGGTGACTCAGGATGTGCGGTTTACGCGGTGGACGGCGCTCAGTCAGGCGAAGGGAAATCTGCATCCCGATCGCTTGAATGGTTGGGCGCGGGTTGGCCCGTTGGAGTCGTTGGCGGGGGCGCGGGCGGTGGATGATGTGGTGGTGCTGTTGTCCCAGGTGAGGCTGGGGGTAGATCGGGAGGGGGCGATCGCCCTGGTCATTGAGGCGGAGCCAGTGCAAATTACGGGGCAAGACATGGCATTGGTGACGTTCTGTAGTCCAGGAGGAGAAAACAGCGATCGCCTGCGGGTACGGCCCTATAATCCGGCGACTCAGTTATTTGATGGCCCAGAAATGGTGCTACTGTTTCCCCCCGTGCGGCCCGATCGCAGCGGGTTGCAACGTTCGACGATCGCCGGGTTGGCGCGATCGCCCCTCAATGCTCAGGGTTGGTATGTCTATGGGACGTGGGATGCCGCTGGGCTGTTTGTGGTGGGGGCGATCGCGCCACGGGCCTTGGTGCAAGTCAAACCGGATCAGCAGTATTTGGGGTTAGCGGCGGCTACCCACTACATTCAGCACGACAATTGGCACGATACGCCGAATCGCAAGGGGACGGCCAGCACGGCGTTGGTAGCAATGGATGAATCGCTGCACCAGGCTAGGGAATTTTGGCAGGTGGGCGATCGCGCGATCGTGGCCCATCTCTATGGCGGCATTGGGGGGAGCAAAGGCGAAAAATCCCTCTTTGGTCTGGTGCCGGGGCATTTTGCCTATGGGGTGGCGCAGGTAATCCAAGACCCGATTACGGGCGAGTTACAGTTTGACATTGAGTACAAGCAGATTTATGGCCACAATCCCGATGGTATTATTGCGGGCACCGTGAAGTGGTTTTGTTATGGGGGCGATCGCCAGCGAGGGTGGTGGGGCAATCGGCCTATTTCGGATGTGTTGATGAAGCTGGACTGTGCGACGCGGCAATATGATTTTAACGGCGTGGTGATTGATCCGCTGGGGCAGTTTAGTCGGCAGCTTGACGCGATCGCCGCCCAGTATCGCATTGGCCACGGCACCGGGTTGGCCCTGGTCAATTTGGCGACCTCCTGTGTGCAAGACTCCAATCAGGCGCTTTATCTCACGATCAAACGCCTCCAGGCTAACATTCGCGTCACCCCGGAAATTCGGCGCTGGCTGAACCAGCATCCCCGCCATCCCCAGGGCCAATCTTTTCGTCGTCTAGCCACCCTGAGCCGTGTGCTGGAGCGGCATTTGGTGCCGTTGGGTATTGTCCGCCCCGATTGGTATCGCAATGGGTTGCACTGGTTAAAAACGCGCAACTTTTACAATTTTTTGGATATGTTGGTGCGGGGATTGCTGACCTGGCGCACCATGCTCCCCCGCCGTGCCTATGACGAAGTGGCACAAGCCTTTTTGCGGCAAGGGGCGATGCTCTGGTTTATTCGCACCAATCAAATTCTGGGGGATTTGCCGGAAATCTATCCCCTGGCCCCGACGACAATTTTTGGTTGTCGCAATCCCCGGCGGCGATCGCGACAACCCGACTAATATTGCCGACTAAATACTACTGATTAAATGACTGATTAATTTTGCCAACCCCGCCACGGACTCACTTCCAACGCGCCCGCTGGCGGAGTCATCACGACTTTGAAAATCGCAATGGGTTCATCCGTCGGGGCGGGTTGCCCAGCCGCTGCCGCTTTCCCCAACTTGGGCAGGGGGGTTTGATCCACAAAGCGGGCCGCCGCGTCATTTTCGGGGTTGTAGTCAACAATGCTGCCGTCTGCCTTGACCCGCACCTTGAAAATTAACTCTTCATCAAAAGCGGCATCTTTCGCCCAATTTTGATTAATTGCGCTCTTGAGTTTTGGCAGGATGACTTCTAACTCGTCTGTCTTGGTAATTTCGGTGACTCCGCTGATGGGGGAGGTCATCACTTCTCGCCACGGGGCAACATCCACATTGCCGCTGCCCGTAAAGATCACTTTGAACAGGCCCATTGCTCCGGCGGCTTCGGTGGTGCGGGGGAGTAGATCGAGTAAGGGCGTGGTGGTGGCTTTTTCGGCAGACATAGAGTTCAGCGGTTTGTAGCCGCGAATGGTGCCGTCTTTGTCTACACCGACTTGATAGGTGAGGTCTTGGGTGTTGGCGGCGCGATCGCCCCAGGCATTGTCTAACTTTGTGCGTAACTCCTGCCCCAGAGCTTTGAGTTCCTCCTCGTTGTTGATCTCGGTCGCTGTGTTGAGGTTGGCAGCAAGGGTCGTTAAATCCGGGCTAGCCGCCGCTGCGGGACTGGCTTCTGGGCTGGTGTCTGGCTTGGGCGAAGCACCGGGACTGGCCTTGGTGGTCGTGCCCGTGGCCCCAGTTCGTACCGGGTAGAGATCTTGAGGTTGCTGCACCTTGGGGTTGGGCAAAAAGGCCAGGGCCACTGCCGCCGCCGCCAAACTCGCCACCCCGATCGCCGCTGGCATGACCTGGGAGGGGCCAACTTTTTCCTTTGCGACTTCCCGCCGCGAGAGGGGTTTAAGACTGAGCTTGAGATCCGGGAGGGTCTGGGTATCGGCCAGGAGTTGATCGATCGCTTCCACTAGATCAAATAATTGGACAGTGTTCAGCATCACCTCGCGGACTGCGGCCCCGTTGCCGTCGCCCTCTGGGTTCATGACTTTGAGGCGATGCACCGTCTCGTTGACTTGCTCCAGTTGCACCAGGCGCGTGTTGGCTTTGTTGGCGGCGGTTTTGACGTTGAGGCCACTGAGCAACTCTTGGGTATATTGGCTGACAGCGATCGCGAGATTGTCCAAAAATTCCCGCCCCCCGGACAAGGGCTTTTCCTCTCCGGCAAGGCGGCATTCTACGTTAATTAACGTCGCCATCGGCACGCGCGCCTCAGTTGGCGTGAGGGAAATCATCTCTCCCATGCCTTCCAACAGGAGGGAACAATTGGGCAAGCTATATAGACGTTGAACAGTCATCCCACCTCTCCATCAAACAAACTGAGCCAAAATCGTTGTACGCCGTAGGTGCCCGTGCAAAACAATAATTCGGTGAGCAGGGTCAGCGCCAGTTGATTCAGCTTTTCATCGGAATAATTTTCGGCCACGGCAGCGCGGCGGGGGTTCATGCGAGAACGAAAGTGGGCACGAAACCGTTCGAGATAGTCGTTTAGGCGGAAGTGATGGGCCGGGGCCAGGTTGCGCTCGTGGAGTTGTTGATAGGCCAAGACCAATTGCCGAATCAACACGGTCAGTCGGCGTGCCATATAACAACCGACCAGCACCAGGGCTTTGGCTTCGGGAATGGTGAGCGATCGCCGTTGGTTGTGCCGTCGGAGGGGGTTGGTGTTGCGTAAGCGCCAGAGCATGACGCGATCGGGAATAATCTCATCCAGTTCCAACTCCTTGGCGGTTTGGAGAATGGCTTCCGAGCCTTCCAGTTCCAACGCTTCGAGGGCCAAGAGCATGAGGTCGATCTCGATGCGGGCGCGACGGGGGCAGGTTTGATCCTGAATGCCGGGATCAGGCAAACTGCTCAATAAGACCGGGGTAGACGATTGGGTGGACGGACTATTCAACTGCATCACACTCACAAACTGAATTCACGCTAGCCATCTGATACAACATGGGGGGGAATTGCACCCTACTCAGTCGCATTCTATGCGGAATTGGTGTCATTCAAACCATCTCCCTTGCATTCATCTTAATAATTAAACTGCTCTAGTGGGGGTGGGGCGCGATCGCCCGGTTGAGTCCAGGTGCTTGCCTGAGTGCGCCTATGGGGATTCCACCAGGGGCAACTGCACGGCAAACTGGGTAATACCATTTACGCTAGTGGCTGTGATGGATCCGTCCAAAGGTTCCAGAAGTTTTTTGACTAAGGCTAGCCCTAAACCGGTGCCGCCGTGTTTCCACGGATCGTTTTTGGGAATGCGGTAAAACTTCTCGAAAATGCGGGTCAGTTCGGCAGCGGAGACTTCGACTCCAGAGTTGCTGACTTGAATGTGTAACACGAAGGGATAAGAGGTCGCGGGGGGCGATGTGTCTTCCACAATAATGCAGGCCAGGTGGGGCGGCAGTTGGGCCGGGTGCAAGGGCGCGGGGGCGGCGGTGCTCTGGGGGTTGGGCGCGGGGGCACAAATTGCTACGGATAGCCAGATATTTTCCCCGGCGGGAGTGTACTTGCAGGCGTTGTTTAGCAGTTCGCAGAAGAGGCGCTCTAGGCGTAGGGGATCGGTGGTGAGCCGGGGGAGGGGGGAGGGGAGGGCGGCATGAAAGGTTTGTTGATAGGTTTTGGCGCGTTCTTGGAAGGGTTGCAAGAGTGGGGGGAGCCAGGTGTTTAAGTTGAGTACCTCGAAGGTGGGGCGATCGCCCCCGGTTTCCAGGCGGGATAGATCGAGTAAATCGTTGATGAGGTTAATTTCTCGCTGGCACTCGTCTTTGAGGATTTGGAAATATTGGGTTGCCTTTTGCAGCGACCGGGTGGGGAAGGCCAGGGTGGGATCGGTGGTTTCGCTGGCCAGAATGGGCTTGAAGACTAAAACTTCGAGCATTTGATTGGCCATTTTGATATTGGCCATTGGCGTTCTGAGTTCGTGGGAGACGGTGCTCAAAAAGTCGTCTTTCAGGCGATTGAGTTTTTCCAGTTCTTGGACTTGGGCTTGGGCTTTTTGGAACAGGCGGGCTTGGCGAATGGCGATCGCGCATTGGTTGGCGACTTGCTGCACCAGGCGGATATCCTGTTCGTTGAAGGCCCGATATTTTTGACTGACGAGCCACAAATCTCCTAGCACGCCGTTGTCATCAAAAATGGGGCAGGCCAACATGGAAACGTAGCCCCGCAGCGGGTTGGGCACGAGGGAACAAAATTGAAAATATTGCCCTGCGAGGAGTTGCCGATAGCCTTCGGCAAAGTTGTCCATGTGTACCACGCGCCCCTGGAGGGGCACCATTGAGTCGGTGTATTCGTAGGAGACTTTGGAGGTGCGGCGTTCCAGGTCGTAGATGGCGGCGTTGCAACCAGTGACTCCCAGAGCTGTGGCTAATTCTTCGACTCCCGTTTGCAGAATTTGGTCTTCGTCGAGGTTGTCTCGGACGCGATCGGTAATTCGTTTCAGGGTGGCTTCAAATTCGGAGGCGAGTTGTAGTTCGGCGGTGCGGGCCTGGACTTGGCGTTCTAAGGTGGTGTTGAGCCGTTGTACTTGCTGGTAGAGTTCGGATTGGGCGATCGCGATGCCGACTTGATCACTGAGTTGCTGCAAGAGTTCCACTTCGTGGGTGGGCCAGGGGCGGGGGGCTTGGCAATGGTGGGCCACCAACAGCCCCCAGAGGACACCTTGTTGGCGGATGGGAACGGTTAACAGTGCCCGGATTTGCAGCTTTTCCAGGAACGTTTGATAACACGGTGAAAGGTTTTCGGCGTAGATATCTTCAACAGCACAACTGCGGCCTTGTTCGTATAACTGGGCAAAGGATTCGCCAAAACAGTGATCATGCAAGATTTGCCCTAATAATGCTGGGTAAGCTGGGGCGACGGATTCCACCAGGACAACCCCACTCCAGCCGGGACGAAACCGAAAAATGAGGACGCGATCGTTTTGGAGAAACTGCCGGACTTCTTCGACGGTGGTGTTGAGGATTTGCTTCAGGTCTAGGGATTGGCGAATGTCGTTGGTGATGGCAGAAACTAGGGCTTCCCGTTCGGCCTGTTGCCGCAGGGTGGTTTCAGCGTGTTGGCGATCGGTAATATCTTCGGAAATGCACAGGAGATATTGGGGGGTTTGGTGCTCGTCGAAAATGGGGACTTTGGTGGTGTGCAGGAGGCGATCGCCTTTGTTGGGCAAGGTGAAGCGAGTTTCCAGGCTACTTTCGGTTAAGCCACGGGCAAAAATTTCTTGATCTTTGTGGTGCAGGAGGTCGGCTTCGGCGGGGGCAAAGCAGTCGTGGGCGGTTTTGCCTAAGGCTTGGGCGGCGGAGATGCCGAAGAGTTGTTCACAGGTGCGGTTCCAGTAGGTGTAGGTGCCCTGGTGTTCTTCTCGCCAGTCTTTGACGCTGACGGCGACAGGTAAGTTGTCTAAAACGGTTTGCAAAAAGCTGTGGGATTGGCGAAGGTCGTCTTCGGTTTGTTTTTGTTGGGTCACATCAAGGACAACGCCCACAATGTGTTGGGCGTTGCCGTGGGCGTTGCGGAAAATGCGACCCTGGGTGTTGAGCCAACGGGTGTGGCCGTCGGGGTTGGTGATGCGGAATTCGATCTGGTGGATGGTGCCGTCTTGGAGCGATCGCTGGATGGCTTGCTGCACGCGATCGCGATCGGCGGCATGGATTTGGGCAAGACAGGTTTCAAAGGTCAAGGGCGCGGTATTAGGCAGGCCAAACAATTGGGGGAGGCCGCTGGAATACTGCAATTGATTTAGGGTGGCATTCCAGTCCCATGTTGCAATCTGGGCGACTTCAAAGGCCATTGCCAATTGCAATTGCTGGTTTTGATATTCGGTTTCGGTTTGTTTTTGGTGGGTAATGTCGAGCAAAATGCCGCGCAGGGAGACGGCGGCCCCCGCTTCGGTCACGACAGAAACGATGTCTTTGACCCAGACAATGCGGCCATCGGCAGCCACCATGCGATATTCCAGTTCGTGGTTTTGGCGGGCTTGCACGGCCTGGAGACATTGGGCTTGAATCGTTTCCCGATCGCCCGCATATACCCGTTGCTGCCAGAAGCCGGGTTCTAGCCAATCGGCGATCGGGTAGCCTAGAATCCGCTCGGCTTGAGGGCTAACAAACGTAAACTGAAAGGTAGTCGCGTTGGCTTCCCAAACGATGCCGTCAATCGAATGCACCAGAGCTTCGTAACGATGCAGGGATTCGGCGCTGGCTGGGGCGGTTGGTAGTGGTGGGTCTGAACTGCGATCGCTGGATACAGGCCAGTTGTTGTCAGTGGCCTGATCGCGATTCCGGTTCATGGCATTCCGGTTGGGGTTCATAGTGCTATGCGTAGCGCCTACTCAGGTTGATGACGAGTTGAACTCTAGACCTGGACATCTGCCCCAGTCCGAATATCTACCGCTGGATCAGCTCTGCTGTGGCTAAAGCCGTGAATTTAGACAGACGAGATGAGGCGAGAAGCCGCGCCCAGTCTCACGGCCCACCGCCTTTAGGCATTAGGGCGAGTTCTTCGGAAGCCGAAACTAGAGCCATTGAGGCCAGTGGCTGGTATTCGTTGGGCCGGGTTGACTGGAAGCAGAGTGGGTCTTGAGGGTGCTAGGGCTAGAGTGTACGGGGTCATGCCTGCGGGTACGGGTAAGCGGGGGCGATCGCGGACGTGCTTTTCAGGGGGCAACCGTCCATCTATAACTCTATTAATGTCTAACACATCAATAATTGAAGTGCACTAGGGAACGCTTTGATCCCGCTGCTGCTATAAAACTTCGCAAATTTGCACATTTGGCAACCGAGAAGCCACAAATCGATCCATCCAACTTTCCAGGTAGCTCCGGTTGGCGGCTTGCTCGGTCGGGACGGTTGTGTCGAGGGGATGGGGCATGAGGCCCAGCATCGCCGCCGTGGTCACGCAAAACATGGATTTTTGGAAACTGCCGCAAATTTGCACCCGCAAATCTTCTTCGCCGCGCATCCCCTGTTGATAAAACTGGTGGAGGTAGTCGGGCAAAAAGTGCCGCATATCTTGCATCAATAAGGTGGGGGGAATGCCAGAACCCCCGACCGGAATGGGGTCAGCGTACAGTACGCCGTAGGTGAAATCGTCGATGCCGGGGGGGATTTGGCGGGCCTGGGCGTTGTAGGAGATGGTGCCCATGAAGGGGAATGACCGGAAGAAAACGGCTTCGACGTAGGGAACTGCCGCATCCATCAAAAAGGTGATCCCGGCGCTGGGGGGAATGATCTCAAAGGACTGGTTGTGAATCGTAACGGTGTAGGTGATGGGGTTGGCTGAGGCAGCAACTAGCCCAGCGAGGATGTGCTGCACGACATCGGGGATGGATTTGATCTCGCCGCGATCGTAGCGATCGGAAAGGGCTAAGAACATATCGCTCATGACTCGCCAAAACTGCCCCAGGGCGCTGTAGTAGGCCATTTGCCGAATTTGTTCGGGTAAGAAGTTGGGGAAGGCGGCGGCAATGCCTTGCATGAGGAGGTTGCCTTTGAGTTTGGCGGCGATCGCGGCCTCGGCCCGTTCGGTAAAGTCAGGGGTATCCAGGTAGCTGTCGAGTTTGCCGCCGCCGTGATACAGCATGGCTTTCATGCAATATTCCGCGAATTCGTAGTTGATGCGATCGTGCCACCAATGTTTCAGCAGTTTTTGCGGGGTGACTTCGCCGTTGAAATATTTGAAGAACGGGAAAAGAACCAGGAATTGCTCGTCTGCGATGTAGCACAGGTTGATGGAATAAGCATCTAGAACATGACCGTAGCTTTTTAAGATGCCGACGACTTCCATGACGTTGGTGGGAGAGTCGGGCAACAACGCCTCGCCGCCTTCAAGCCGATAAATAATGTCTGCCAGAGGGTGCTTTGAGGTTGGGAGGGAACTGGAAGCAAGCATGGTCATGGTTGAGTGACGGCACGAAAAAACGACAAGGGCAAGGCAGACGGTCGATGGCTAAAAGGTTTGGGTGGGGTCGGGCAGGGGGGGCGGGGTTTCCAGGGGATGGGCGACGGTGGCGATCGCGGCGATGGGGGTTTGCATGGCGGTGGTGGTGGTTTCGCTCCATCGGGCCAGCCAACTGGGTTGCAATCCAAAAAAGACGATCAGAATGGCAAGGGCGATCGCGGGGAGGCGTTCTGACCAATCCACTCTGGGCAAATTGGAAAACTGATCGGGCAAGCGACCAAAAAAGGTACGGTTGACCAGCAAGAGAAAGTAAACGGCAGTTAACCCCGTACCAATCATCGACAGGAGCGTTTGCACCGGGAAGACCGGAAAACTGCCCCGGAAAACCAAGAACTCTGAGATAAAGCCCATCATCCCCGGAATACCGGCGCTGGCCATCACCCCAACGACCATCAACGAGCCAATCAGCGGCATCCCCCGTTCTGGGTTGAGGAGGCCACGCAGGATGGTAATGTCCCGTGTTCCGGTTTTGCTGTAAACCACGCCCACCAGCAGGAACAGCATGGCGGAAATTAACCCGTGGCTGACCATCTGAAACACGGTGCCCAAGATGCTAAGGGGGGTGGCGGCGGCGGCAGCAAGGAGGATAAAGCCCATGTGGCCGATGGAACTGTAGGCGACCATCTTTTTCATGTCGGTTTGGGCGATCGCGGTGAATGCTCCATACAAGACACTGATCACGGCCCAGATGGCTAACCCCGGCGCAAGAACCGCCCACGCATCGGGAAAAAGCTGCAAGCCATAACGCAACAGGCCATAGGTACCCAGTTTGAGCAAGACCCCCGCCAGCAGCACGGAGATGGGGGTGGAGGCTTCGACGTGGGCATCGGGGAGCCAGGTATGCAAGGGCACAAGGGGAATTTTGATCCCAAACCCAACCAAAATCAGCACCAGCAGCGGAACTTGGCTGGATAAGGGAAGGATCTGGGTGCTCAAGGTGTCATAGCCAAAGCCGGGGGCACCCGTGAGCCAAACGGTGCCCAGGAATGCAGCCAACACTAAAATGCCAGAGAGGGCAGTGTAAATCAAAAACTTGGTTGCGGCATACCCCCGCCGTGCGCCGCCCCAAATAGCAATCAAAAAGTATAGGGGAACTAGCTCTAGCTCGTAAAACAGGAAAAAGAGGAGAAGATTTTGGGCTAAAAAGGCTCCGGCTACACCGACGTTAAGAAACAGCACCAAGCTGTAGTAGAGCCACGGGCGCTGGATGTCTTTGGGTGAACTGTAGAGCGCAATCCAGGTGAGGAGGCTGTTGATGATGACCAGGGGTAAGGAGAGGCCATCGACCCCAAGCTGGTAGCTGAGGCCGAGGGTCTCGATCCAGGGGATCGTTTCCCGAAATTGGGCCAGGGGTTCCAGGCCATCAAACTGGATGGCTAGCACCACGGAAAGAAGGAACGTGATGGCGGCGCTGGTCAACGCAACGGTGCGGGCGATCGCGGGCGGCCAGGAACGGGGACTGAGACCAATGAGAAACGCCGCAATGGCTGGAATCCAGATCAGGGCACTGAGCATAAGCGGGATGGGGAAGGACAAGGCAACAACTGAAGGAACTGGGGTGAGTAGAGCGGGTCTGGGCACGGGACTGGTTCACCAAGCTGAGAAGCGGCGATCGCCCCGCTAGTACCGTTCACCAAAACGAATAGGTCAGCACTGCGCCAATGAGGCTCACGCCCAACAAAATGGTCAGGAGGTAAGCTTGGGATTGGCCGGAAACGCTGTATTTCAGCCCTTCGCCGCTAAAAATGGAAGCGAGGCCGACCAGATTGACCAGGCCATCCACAATGTAGCGATCGAACCAGGCGCTGAATTTAGAAAAATTGTCCACAAAACCGACAACGGTGAACCGATAGAGGCGATCGACATAGAAGTCGTAGGCCAGTAAATCCTGCAAAAACTTGAGGGGCGCTTGAATGGAGCGTGACCATACCCGGCTGAGGGGCAGCACGGCCCCAATGCCAGCGCCAACAATACCCGATAACACCAGCAGCCCACAGGCGGGCCAGTTGAGGTAGGCCCAGTTGGGCAATAGGTAAACCCGTTGCAAAATGGCCGGAAAAACCAGGGTAACAACGGTCAATGTCACCATCGGCAGGGCCATTGTCCAGGGGACTTCGGGGGCGCGGCGGGTCTTGGTTTGAGGGGTGCCCAGGAAAACTAACCGAAACACCCGCACCAGGTTCACGGCGGTGAGGCCGTTGACTAGGAGCAAGACTGGCACGACCCAAAAATCGTCATACCAGAAAGCGTTTAGCCCCTCGCGCAAGGCCCAAAACCCGCCCAGCGGAACGATCCCAACCATACCCGCCGCCCCGACGACATAGGCTGTTGTGGTCGCAGGCATCCGCGATCGCAACCCACCCATCTCGGTAATGTCCTGGGTACTGGTGGTCAAAATGATTGAACCCACACTCATAAATAACAACGCTTTGGCAACTGCATGGGCCAAGAGCACCAGTAGAGCGACGTTTGTCCACTGCATCCCAACCGCGATGAACACAATGCCCAGATACGCACTGGTGGAATGGGCCAAAGCCCGTTTGATATCAATTTGAGCTAGGGCCACCAGGGATGCACCGATCGCTGTCATTGTGCCGAGGGTAATCAGGGCGATCGAGGCTACAGGCGACAAAATCAAAATCGGTTGCAGCTTAATCAGCACATACGCGCCGCAGGCCACAACCACAGAATTCCGCAAAATCGAAGCCGGGTTTGGCCCTTCCATCGCCTCGTCTAACCATAGGTGCAAGGGAAACTGGGCACATTTCCCAATCGGGCCAGCAATCAGCGCCAAGCCCAACAAGGTTGCGACGGTCGGAGTTAAAGTGGCTGTTTCGGCCCATTCGTAGAGATCCTGGAAGTTGAGGGTGCCTGCCATTGTCGCCAGGGCAACGACCCCCATGAGCAGCAAGACATCGCCGACCCGCTTGGTCAAAAAGGCATCGCGCGCGGCAGTTACCACCAAAGGCTGGGCATACCAAAAACCAACCAGGAGGTAGGTGGAAAGGGTCAGGATTTCCAGCAGGGCATAGGATAGAAACAGAGAGTCACTTAAGGCGAGGCCAGTCATGGCGCTTTCAAAGAAACCCATGAGGGCAAAAAATCGGCCCAGCGCCCAGTCTTTTTCCAGGTAGCCGATCGCGAAAAACTGAGCGAGAAAACTCAGCCCAGCAATGAGTTCGGCCGCCGCTAAACTGACGGGTGAAATTTCTAGCGCAAAAGATAAATCTAAATCGGCGGCATGGAACCAGTGAATCAACAACGGCTCCGGCTGAAACCGCAAACTGGCCTCGAAGGCGATCGCCCCGTGCACCAGTGCCACTAATGTCATCAGCAGGTTAAAGTAAGCGGCTGGACGCGACCCTGTCCGCCGCACATACCCCGTTGACCAGGGTAGGGTTAAAACAGCGCCAACCAGCCCATACAGCGGGATCCAGGCGCTTGCCTCTAACCAAAAATTTTGCATTGAAATAACCTTATTTAACTGATAGAAACCAACACTGAGCCGCTGCGCCGATCAAAGTATGAGCGATGGTGTCTCGCTACAAATCTAGCTACAGTCATAAGTCGCCAGCACCGATCTGCGCTGTCGCCCTAGTCCCAAGCAGCGGCCTAACTGCTGTGCCGTTAAACGCTAAATAGTGCCGATCGCCGATATAGATTAGGTCAGCGCCAAAGCATAGGACAATTACGATGACTCAACCATAAAACGTTTCAATGCGAAAAACAATCTATAGAGAAGTGATAACTTGTGTATATAAATGTTCTTTATATTTAAATAATAATTTCTTTAATCCAAAAACAAAAAGACTCTTGGACGTTTGAGGGGATAATTCTAAACGGTAGCAATATTTGTCCTTTGGGACAGGGGCGAACTGCGATGCTATGGGCTTTGCAGATGCCTCAAAGTCGTCTGGGTTGAGGTCGAACGCAGAACGGTAACTCTGGCTTTGCGATCGCAAACGCCAAAGACTGCTCTGAGCGTCGTCGCCGGGACGGAAAACCCTGTTTTATAAGCTTTGCTAATAGGCAAAATTTGTGACTATCATTGGACTTTATATTGCTTATTTGACAACCTCGCCCGTATGCTGGACTTAGAACAGTGAAAACCTTGATTAGGCTTGAAACAATGGCACACCCCGTCGCAATTTTCATCCCTTTTCATTGCTATTAATTTCACTTATCAGGAGAGATTAGGATGCCGATTGCTGTTGGAATGATTGAAACCAGGGGGTTTCCTGCTGTGGTCGAAGCAGCAGATGCGATGGTAAAAGCTGCCCGCGTAACGTTGGTGGGCTATGAGAAGATTGGAAGTGGTCGAGTGACCGTAATTGTGCGCGGAGATGTTTCTGAAGTTCAGGCTTCGGTTGCGGCTGGAATTGAATCTGCTAAGCGGGTCAACGGCGGTGAAGTCGTCTCTACTCACATCATTGCGCGTCCTCACGAGAACTTGGAATACGTTCTACCCATTCGGTATACCGAAGCGGTAGATCAATTCCGCAGTTAACCCAAGTTAGGCCAGGTTTGGTTGGGGCAAGGGGTCGGCGACGACTAGCCTGTCTCGACAGGAGTTCGTTAAATCAGATTTTGTTTACTTGTTTTTGATTGGAAGGGAGTATTGACATGGCGATCGCAGTAGGCATGGTAGAAACCCTGGGTTTCCCCGCTGTTGTAGAAGCGGCAGACGCAATGGTAAAAGCTGCACGGGTGACTCTGGTGGGCTATGAAAAGATTGGAAGCGGTCGTGTGACCGTGATTGTACGGGGTGATGTCTCTGAAGTTCAGGCATCCGTTGCCGCTGGTATTGAAAACGTTAAACGGGTGAACGGTGGTCAAGTTTTATCCACCCACATCATTGCCCGTCCCCACGAAAACCTGGAGTACGTTTTGCCAATTCGCTACACGGAAGCTGTCGAGCCGTTTCGTGAGAGTGTGAGTGGAATTCGTCCGCTGAACCGCTCGTAGTTCTGATGCAAATTGCCAGAGTTCTGGGTACCGTCACCAGCACCCAAAAAGACCCCTCGTTGACAGGGATTAAGTTTTTGGTGGTGCAGCTCATTGATGATGACGGGCAACCGTTGCCGGGGTATGAAGTTGCGGCTGATACCGTTGGTGCGGGAATTGATGAATGGGTACTGGTAAGTCATGGCAGTGCGGCTCGTCAAGTGGTGGGCAGTGAAACGCGGCCTCTTGATGCTACCGTCATTGCCATTATTGACACGATCAGTACTGAGCATGGCCTGCTTTACAGTAAGCGGGCACAGGATCGCTGATGAAGAAACCATTTGCCGGTTGGGCGATCGCACGCGCTTAAGGCGCTAGGCATCGCAGGGCTGCAAGTGGTACCAATTATTGATGTTCAAATCCGATACTTCGGATTTAGCTTGGGAGAGTTGGCATTATGGTAGTCCGTAGTTACGCGGCTCCTCCGACTCCTTGGTCAAAAAGCTTGGCCGAGCCGAAGATCCACGAAACTGCCTATGTCCATTCCTTTTCAAATTTGATTGGGGATGTTCGCATTGGGGCCAACGTTTTGATTGCACCGGGTACCTCTATTCGGGCCGACGAAGGGGCACCATTTCGGATTGGCAGTGGTTCCAATGTGCAAGATGGTGTGGTGATTCATGGGCTGGAGCAAGGCCGTGTTTTGGGCGATGATGGTAACGCCTATTCTGTTTGGATTGGCGACAACACATCGATTACCCACATGGCCCTGGTGCATGGGCCTGCCTACATTGGAGACAACTGTTTCATTGGATTTCGTTCGACCATATTCAATGCGCGGGTTGGACATGGCTGCATTGTGATGATGCACGCTTTGATTCAAGATGTCGAGATTCCTCCAGGTAAGTTTGTTCCTTCAGGCTCGACCATTACGACCCAGCAGCAGGCTGATCGGCTTTCCGATGTGCAGGCGTTGGATCACGAATTTGCGACCCATGTGGTAGGAATTAACGATGCATTGCGATCGGGCTATCACTGTGCTGAAAATGTGGCCTGTGTGGCATCGGTGCAAGAAGAGTTTGATCAGGTTACAGCAGCAGGATTGTCGGAGTCGTCTGGGATGGCTACGCCTCAACTTACGAAGGGAGGGAGTATGGATACAGATGTTATAAGTCATGTACGTCAGTTACTAGCGCAGGGCTATCGGGTTGGGGCCGAGCACGCTGATGCCCGTCGGTTTCAAACGAGTTCTTGGAAAAGCTGCACGCCGATTCAATCGAACCGTGAGGGCGATGTATTGGCGGCTTTGAGCGCTTGCTTAAATGAGCACGCAGGCGAGTATGTGCGGCTGATTGGGATTGATACCAAATCGAAGCGGCGGGTCTTGGAGAAGATCATTCAACGCCCTAGCGATAAACCCGGTCAAGCGTTGTCTGGTCAGGCGGGCGGGCGTACGGCGAGTTATGCTGCGCCGAAGGCCAGTTACTCCAGCTCAAATGGCTATGGGGCGGCGAATGGGATGGCCAAGGACATCGTGACCCAGGTGCGGGGGTTGTTGGCGCAAGGTGCTCGCATTGGCACAGAACATGCGGATGCCCGTCGCTTCCAAACGAGTTCCTGGCATACGTGTTCGCCGATTCAGTCTACGCGCGAGTCGGAAGTGATTGCGGCGCTGGAAGCCTGTATGCGGGAGCACCAGGGTGAGTATGTGCGGCTGATTGGGATTGACCCCCAGGCGAAGCGGCGGTTAGCGGAACTGATCATTCAACGTCCGGGACAGGCGGCACCGAGTTTGGCAGGCGGGAGTCCGGCGACCTATGGTGGTGGCCGATCGCCTCAGAATAGTGGTTATAGCGGGAGTTCCGGAGGCGCGATCGCGGGGGATTTGGCCCAGCAGATCGGTCAGTTGACGGCTCAGGGCTGTATCATTGGCCTGGAGTATGCCGATGAGCGACGGTTCAAGACGAGTTCTTGGCATACGGCTCCGGCCATCTCGGCGCGTAGTGCCTCTGAGGCGATCGCCACAGTGCAAGGATTTTTGAACGAGCACCGCCGGGATTATGTGCGTTTGGTTGGGATTGACCCAAATGCCAAGCGCCGAGTGGCAGAAGTGATTATTCAACGTCCCAATGGCAAAGGCGGCACACCCGCAGCCCCCGCTCGCCCCTCAGCTTCTGCGAATTACGCGCACAAGAGCAACGCCTATCAGAGCAATTCTGCCAAGGGTGGTAGTTCTCATGGGGCCAAGCTGAATGGGCCTGTCTCTGATCAGGTGCGGCAGCTATTGGCTCAGGGCTATCAGATCGGGACGGAGTACGCCGACAAACGCCGATTTAGAACTAGCTCCTGGCAAAGTGGCGGTTCGATCAACGCGCGGCGGGAAGCGGATGTGATGTCAGCGTTGAATGCGATCGTGGCAGAGCATCAAGGCGAGTATGTGCGACTGATTGGAATTGACCCGAAAGCCAAGCGGCGTGTGGTGGAAACCATTATTCAGCAACCCACTCATTAACCTCAGTACCATTACTGATGTCGTTGGTTAGGGAGGAAAACCCCAATCCTATCTGTCTGTTATTTCAATGCGTGCTTGGGAGTCTTGCGGCTGACAGCGATGTCGGCTGGGTAGACCAGATCATGAGGGGAGTTCCATGTCCGTGCCATCTTTACCGATGCAGCCTGTGAGTACGTCTCATTACTTTATCAGTGGGGATGTGACGATTCAGGCGGGTGTTGCGATCGCCCCTGGCGTATTGATTCAAGCCGATCCCGGCAGTCGCGTTGTGATTCAAACAGGTGCCTGTATTGGGATCGGCTCTGTGCTTCATGCCCACAGTGGGCTGCTAGAAGTTGGGGTGGGGGCCAGCATTGGATCGGGGGTCTTATTGCTGGGTGGGGTGCTGATTGGGGCTAATGCCTGCATTGGTGCCGCAACAACGATCTTTAATGCGAATGTGGCCGCCGAGCAAATTATCCCTGCTGGTTCCCTGGTGGGTGAAATGGGGCGGCAAGCAGATGAGTTATACGCAACGGATACGGTGTTGTATCCCGCCGCAGAGGATGCTTCCCCCGCCCAGGCTGCGCCTGAAGCCCCGCCCCAGGCAGAGCCATCGGTGAACGCGCCCCCGGAGGCTCCATCGGAGTTGGCGGTTGAGTCGCCCGCTAAGGCTGCGTCCGAGGTGAATGTGTATGGGCAAATGTACGTTAATCAGTTATTAGTCAAACTGTTTCCCCATCGGCAGCATAACAGCGCGACCACCAATGGGACAGCTTCGGCAGAGACTACTGCTGATCTCTGGGCGGATTAGGCGGTGGTGGGGCAGTTGCGTGCGGCCTGGATGCGATCGCGCTTTGGTGCAGGTCAATGGGGCTGCGACCTTGGAGGGGCGATCGCCCTTCGCCAGGTGAACTTTTTCTGCTGAGGGAGATACCACTGGTTCTTGGAATCACAGTTAGGATAGAAGCACGTAAAGACACAAGTACGCCACTTTAGCTGCTACCAATTTCCCATGAATCGACGCGAAGACTTCACCGATACAGCATTGGGGCTAGTTTCTGCCCAGAGTTTTCCGGCGATCGTGGGGATTGCGGATCACATGCTAAAGTCCTCCGGGGTAACGCTGGTGGGCTACGAGAAAATTGGGGGTGGCCACTGTACGGCGATCGTGCGGGGGTCGGTAGCGGATGTCCGCTTAGCGGTGCAAGAAGGGGCGGAACGGGCGGAACAGTTTGGCCAGAAGCTTTCGACGGTGGTGTTATCCCGGCCCATGCCCAATTTAGAAGTGGTGTTGCCGATTGGCAATCGCTTGGCCCAACTGGCGACGGGGCGAGGCCACAGCAAACTGAGTAACCAGGCGGTGGGCTTGTTGGAGACCCGTGGTTTTCCGGCGATGGTTGGTGCGGCAGATGCCATGCTGAAATCGGCGGATGTGGCTTTGGCGGCCTATGAAACAATTGGGGCTGGGTTGTGTACGGCGATCGTCCGGGGCACGGTGGCGAATGTGGCGATGGCGCTGGATGTGGGCATGGCGGAGGCGGAACGGATTGGCGAACTGCACGCCGTGATGTTGGTGCCGCGTCCTCTGGAAGATCTGGAGCAAACTCTACCGTTGGCAAGCTGCTGGATCGAAGAGATTGAGCCACTCCGGATTCCGTTGACGATGAAGGAGACCCAAAAGGATGTGGTGGCTCTACCAGAACTCAAGCAAGAGAAAGAGATGCAGGAGTTATCTCTGGCGGCGGAACGCGAACAGCCTTTGCCAGAGATGATGCCACGAGACTATGCTGAGGTACAAATGCCACTGCCTCAGGAGCTAGCGGCGCAAGAGCTAATGCCCGAAGAGCCATTGCCGCTGGAGATGACGGCAGAACCCAAAGCGGCTGAACCTGAACCATCGGCGGAGGATGCCCCCCCCAAAAAAACGAGTGGGACGCGCTCAACCCATCCGCGCTCGCGCCGCCGACCTTACTAATGGTGACTCGCCCCAACCCTTCTCACCTATCTGGGGGTATGGCCGTGTCAGGGGGCGATCGCTTCCAGCTAAGGGATTTCCCCCAACAGGCTGGTTCAGAGTCTTAAGCAATCAAATGGCTGGCGCTGGGACTCTACGAAATCCAAACCTTGAATAGGAGAAATCCGATCGCTGTACCGATGTTCTAGGTAGACCGCTGATTGTGTAATGTTCCCGACTAGGCCAGCGTTTCGGGGCAGTAGCCCAACCCCTGGACAAACTGGTTACGAAATTCTTCAATTTCCAGGCGATCGGGCCGGCCGTGGGATACGACCGCCACTTGATACCGCTGCATTACCTCAATGGGACTTTGGCCTGTTTCTAATCCCCACAGAGTCATTTGCACCCGAATATCGGGTTCGTAAGGAATCCCTAGCTCTTGCATAAAGGCCCGGAAATCTCCGTGCTGTTTGGGGGGCAAGAACTGGTTGAGCTTAATGCGAATGATCCATCCGTCGATTTGATGAATAACACTAATAAATTGCACAGGTAGTTGATGGGTATTGACGTACTCGATGATGCGGAGCGTCAAACTGGTGTTGGCAAGAAAGTAGAGGTAGTCCATAGAATGTCTACCCGGTTCGGGCAATACGCTATATCTTGATCCTCCTTTGAAAGAGCTTCCTTGAGTAGGGGCAAACTCCCCGGATTAGGCGCGGGATTTCCCCCAATTCCAGAACTGGGTGGAATACTCGTCAGAAGTTCCAGGTCAGTGGTAACGTCAAGGTTGGATCTGGATGGATGTTTGTATTGTGGATCGCGATCGCCAACTGTCTGCTTACGATTACGTTTTACCCCCAGAGCAAATCGCCCAATCCCCTGCGGAACCCAGGGATGCGGCGCGTTTGTTGGTTGTGCCGGATCAAGTGGGGCAGACCCACGCGATTTTCCGCGAGTTGCCGCAGTGGTTACAACCTGGTGATTTGCTGGTGTTAAACAATACGCGGGTGTTACCAGCGCGGCTGTATGGCCATAAGGAAAGTGGCCTGACGGTGGAAATTTTGCTGTTGGAACCACGCCCGCTGGAGACGATTGCCGCCACAGAGTTTGCCAATCGCTGGTTGGCACTGGTGAAGCCGGGACGGCGACTGAAGCCCGGTACCCAGATTGGCTTTGCAGATACGGCAGCGGCGCAGGCAGTAGGTATTAGCGGGGTAGTGGCGCAAGTGGTGGAAACGGATGCAGCGACGAGTGGCCGCATTCTGGAGTTCAGCGTGCCTGCGGGGGAACCCTTCAAAGCTTGGTTGTACGCGATGGGGCAGGTGCCATTACCGCCTTATATTCAGGAAACTGAGGCAGAATCAGAGCGGTATCAGACGGTTTATGGCGATCGCGTGGGGGCTGTGGCCGCACCGACGGCAGGATTGCACTTTACGCCCGAACTGTTGCAAACTTTGCGCGATCGGGGCATTCAACACGCCTTTATCACCTTGCATGTTGGGGTGGGCACCTTTCGCCCTGTGGAAGCCGAAGACATCACTGCCCACGCCATGCACAGCGAATGGGCTGAAGTCCCACCAGACACTGTGGCCCAGATCCAAGCGGCCAAAGCTCAGGGGGGCCGGATTATTGCCGTGGGCACAACTGCCGTGCGGGCGCTAGAAGGGGCAGCGCAGACGGGCCAACTCCAACCTTTTTGCGGCAGAACCAATCTGTTTATTTATCCCGGCTACGACTGGCGGGTGGTGGATGGTTTAATTACCAATTTCCACCTGCCTAAATCCAGCCTGCTGATGTTGGTTAGTGCGTTAATTGGGCGCGAACGGTTGCTGGCGTTATATGCGGAGGCGATCGCCGCCGGGTATCGATTCTACTCCTTTGGCGATGCCATGCTCATCTTACCAGCAGCCCGTGTTTATCCGGCTTAGACTCCATCCCAGCCACTGCCCAGGGTATAAAGCGGCGCTTGGCCCGTGGCCGTGGTGCCGTTCATAAACCAAATGTAGTTTTCGCCACTGGCATAGTTGCGCCAAACGATATCGGCTTTCCCGTCCTTGTTGTAGTCGCCAACATCCACAATGCCCCAACTGGCTGAACCGGGTGAAGACACATTTACTCCGGTATAGAAATAGGCTCCTGGCGGCCCATACAACAACCATGCCCCCGTATAGCCAGTAGGACCATATCGCCAAATCAGGTCAATTTGTCCATCATTATTTAGATCGCCAAAACCATCTAAAACCCAGTCCATCGGAACTTGGCCCAAGCTAGAGTAACTGGAATAAGTGGTGCCATTCATGAGCCAAATTGCCAACGTCCCAGATTGGTTGTCTCGCCAGATCAGATCCAATTGCCCATCTCCGTTGAAATCGGCAACTCCCTCAATGATCCAGTTGGGCGGAACGGCAGGGGCCAGTGCCACTGTAGATTCAATTGATGTTCCATTCATGAGCCAAAAGTACGTGGCACCGCTTGTATATTCGCGCCACAGCAAATCGGGTTTACCATCCCCATTAAAGTCGCCTGCGCCTTCTAGTACCCAGTTGGTGGACAGAGACGGCAACATCAACGTTGAGGTGGGGATGGAGCCATTCATCAGCCAGACCATGTTTTCCCCAGTTTGGTAGTTGCGCCACACAATGTCGTCGATGCCGTCGCCGTTGAAGTCTGAGTTGGCGACGCTGTCATCGTTGACGATGGAGCCGATCGCGGCAGGGGTGGCCAAAGTTGCATTGACGACATTGGTCAAGTTCACGGAGAAAGTTTCCGTTTTTTCAATTCTGGTGTCCCCCGCCACGGTGACGGCGATCGTTTTCCGCGTTTCTCCGGGGGCGAAGACCAGGGTGCCGATCGCGTCGAAGTAATCGTTGTTGGCCTTGGTTGCAGTGCCATCGGCGGTCGCGTAGTTCACGCTGACAGTCTGGCTGCTAGGGTTAGACAGAGAAACCGTAAATACGAAGTTACTAAAGCCAGTATTGCCTTCCCGTTGGCTGAGCGCTCCAATCGTAATCGTGGGCGTGGTGTCGTCATTGGTGAGTGTACCCACTGCATTGTTACTGGTGAGGACGGCGTTGCTGGTGGTGGATAAGTTGACCGTAAAGGTTTCTGTGGCTTCCAGTTTGGTATCGCCAACCCCATTCACGGTGATGACTTTGCTGGTTTCGCCCGGTAAGAAGACGAGCGTACCGGACTTTGCTACGTAGTCATTGTCAGCGGTTGTGGCCGAACCATCTGCCGTGTTGTAGCTCACCGAAATAGTTTCGAGGCTGCTGGCGGAGAGGGAAACTGTGAAGTTATAGGCGGTGTTGCCGCTGTTCCCCTCGTTTTGGCTGACTCCCGTAACGTTGATGCGGGGTGGGGGAGCGATGACGACGGTGAAGAATTGAATCGGTGAAACATCGGTGCCACCATTGGCCGTGCCACCACTGTCGCGGGCGGTGACTCCGATGACCGCTGTGCCGGTGGCGGGAAGATCGGCAACGGGGGTGTAAATGAGGGTGCCGCTGTTGCTGATGGTGGGGGCACTGGTGAACAGGCTAGGGTTGGAGTTGCTGGCAATGCCGTAGCTCACTAGAGTTTGACTGGCTTCGTTGGTGGGGCCGGGGTTGAAGCCAGTGGCCCAGTTGTTGACGGTTTTGGTGCCAGAACCGGCGATCGCGGTTTGGTTTGGCCCGCTGACAAAGGTTGGTGCGTCATTGACGGGGTTCACCGTGAGGGCGACGGTAGCAGTGTTTGACCCATCCCCCAGGGCATCCCGGACGCGGTAGGTGAAGGAGTCAACGCCGTTGTAATTGGCGTTGGGGGTGTAGTTGAAGGTGCCGTCGGCATTGAAGGACAAGGTACCGTTGGCTGGCCCTGCCACCAGGCTGGCGGTGAGGGGGCTGTTGTTGTCGGGGTCGGTGTCATTGCCCAGGACGTTGCCCGCGATCGCGGTGTCTTCATTGCCAGTGGCGGTGTCGTTGTTGGCGATCGGGCGTAAATTGCTGCCGTCGGTAACGGTCAAGGTGACGGTGGCGAGGTTTGAGACGGTGCCGCCATCATTCACGCGATAGGTAAAACTATCGGTGCCCAGGAAGCCGGGATTGGCCGTGTAGACAAAGGAACCATTGGGGTTAAGGGTCAGGTTGCCTTGGCTGGTGCCATTGACCAAAGTGGCACTGAGGCCGTTGGCCGGAGTATCAATATCTGTGTCGTTGGCGAGCACTCCGGCCGCAGGAATCGTAACAACGGCGGTGTTGGGCACGATGTAGGTATCGTCGGTGGCGATCGGGGCATCGTTCACGGCGGTAACGGAGAGGTTCACTGTGGCCGTGCCCGATGGGCTACCGGTGCTGTCTACGGCGATGTAGGTGAAGCTATCGGTGCCGTTGAAGTTGGCGTTGGGGGTGTAGTTGAAGGTGCCGTCGGGATTGAGGCTGAGGGTGCCGTTGCCGGGGCCAGCGATGAGGGAGGCCGTCAGGGGAATGTTATTGTCGGGGTCAGTGTCGTTGCTGAGGACGTTGCCACTGGTCGAACCCTCTTCGTTGAGGCCAAAGCTGTCGTTGGTGGCGATCGGGGCATCAGGGATGGCAGTCACCGAGAAGTTAACGGTGGCGGTGCCAGAGGGAGCGCCGAGACTATCAACAGCGATGTAGGTAAAGCTGTCGGTGCCGTTGTAATTGGCGTTGGGGGTATAGCTGAAGGTGCCGTCGGGATTGAGACTGAGGGTGCCGTTACTGGGGCCAGCAACGAGGGAGGCGGTGAGGGGAGTGCCCTCTACGTCGGTGTCGTTGCTCAAGATATTGCCATTGACGGGGGTATCTTCGTTAAGGCCGAAGCTGTCGTTGGTGGCGATCGGCGCATCGTTGACCGCCGTGACGGAGAAGTTGACGGTGGCGGTACCGGAGGGGGCACCGAGGCCATCAACAGCGATGTAGGTAAAGCTATCGGTGCCGTTGTAGTTGGCGTTGGGGGTATAGCTGAAGGTGCCGTTGGGGTTGAGACTGAGGGTGCCGTTACTGGGGCCAGCAACGAGGGAGGCGGTGAGGGTACTGCCCTCTACGTCGGTGTCGTTGCTCAAGATATTGCCATTGACGGGGGTATCTTCGTTAAGGCCGAAGCTGTCGTTGGTGGCGA